>Ga0255334_1000047_pt1 | contig 162271 bp, 140 predicted proteins | sample EtOH5_35cm_T3_12_FD_202080 | JGI IMG/M metagenome (GOLD analysis project Ga0255334, IMG submission 202080) | Sandy soil microbial communities from University of British Columbia, Vancouver, Canada - EtOH5_35cm_T3_129 | ecosystem: Engineered > Artificial ecosystem > Sand microcosm >...
GCCCAAGGTCGCATTGGTCGCTTGCATGCGCAAGCTGCTGACCACGCTCAACGCCATGGTCCGTACCGGCAAACCTTGGGACGAATCGCTTCACAGCGCTTGACTTTAAAGACGGTTACTCAGCCCTGCCAGGGGCTGCCGTCGGCGGCGAGCGTCTCGCCCTTTTTCTGCACGATCAGCCCGTAGCATTCGGGGTGGCGGTGCAGGTCGAAGTTGAACGTGGTGCGCTTGTAGACGGCGCAAAAGTCCAGGTCGCAGCGTCCGAGCACGACTTCGTCGTCCTTGGTGGTGCAGCGCGCCACCACCTCGCCCGAGGGCGCCACCAGCAGGCTGCCGGCGATGCTGTCCACGCCTTCTTCGATGCCGCCCTTGGCCACGCTGGCAACCCAGCAGCCGTTCTGGTAGGCGCCAGCCTGCACGGCCAGCTGGTTGTGGAAGAGTGACAGGTCGTCGTGCTGCGGCGCCGGCGCGTTGTGCACCGGCGTGTTGTAGCCAATGAAGATCATCTCAGCGCCCTGCAGTGCCATCACGCGGTAGGTCTCGGCCCAGCGGCGGTCGTTGCACAGCGCCATGCCCATGGTGCCGCCAAAGGCCTGGTGCACGTCAAACGATTTGCCTGGCGTGAAATAGCGCTTTTCCAGGTGCTGGAATTTGCGCCAGGGTTCGTGCTCGAAGTGGCCGGGCACATGGATCTTGCGGTATTTGCCGACGATGCTGCCGCTGCGGTCGACCAGGATGGCGGTGTTGTACTGCATCAGCCGGCCCGCTTCTTCGGCCAGTTCGGCGTAGCCGAGGTAAAAACCGACACCCAGTTCCTTGGACAGCTCGAACAGCGGCAGCGTCTCGGCGCTGGGCATGCTGCGCTCAAAGTAGCAGTGGATCTCGGCCGGGTCTTGCAGGTACCAGCGCGGGAAGAAGGTGGTCAGCGCCAGCTCCGGATAGACGATGACATGCGCGCCCAGGCTGTGCGCCTCGCGCATCATGGTGCACAGGCGTTGGACCACCGCGGCACGGCTGTCGGTGCGCTGGATCGGGCCCAGCTGGCCCAGGGCGACGTTGACGATGCGGGACATAAGAGCGTATTGCTTTCTTCAAAAATAATAGCTGCTTGCGCTGGATGGGTAAGCGCTAGCGGCCTTTTTCATTCGCGGATTCAAATGCCGGGCTGCATCAGGCGCGGTTGGCCCGCTCCAGCATCACCTGCAGCAGCACGTTGGCGCCTTGCTCCAACTGCTGTGCGTCGGTGTGCTCGCCCACGTTATGGCTCAGGCCGCCGGCGCTGGGCACGAACACCATCGCGGTCGGGCACACGCGTGCCAGCATCTGCGCGTCGTGGCCTGCGCCGCTGGGCATGCGCAGCGTGGACAGGCCGGCCGCCCGCGCATGGCGCTCCACGCTGTCGACCAGCGCCGCGTCAAACTGCACCGGCGCAAAGTCGGCCAGCTGGCGGTGGCTGAACTGCACGCCATGCTCGGCCGCCAGTTGACGGGCGTGGGCCAGCATCTCGGCCTGCGCGGTCTGCAGCAGCGCGCCGTCGGTGTTGCGCAGGTCCACGGTCATCATGGCGCGGCTTGGAATCACGTTGATCAGGTGGGGCTGCAGCGTCACCGCGCCCACCGTACCGAGCTGGCGCCCGCCATAGCGCGCCACCAGCTCATGCACAAAGGCGGCGCAGCGCATGGCGGCCATGCCGGCATCGCAGCGCAGCGCCATGGGCGTGGTGCCGGCGTGGTTGCTGTGGCCGCTGAAGCTGAACTCCATCCAGCAAATGCCCTGCACGCCTTCGACGACGCCGATGGCAATGCCCTCGCGGTCCAGCACCGGGCCTTGCTCGATGTGCAGCTCGACAAAGCTGTCCACGCGCGGCGCGCCCACGGGTGCCGGGCCGGCGTAGCCGATGCGCGCCAGCTCGGTGCCCAGCGTGGCGCCGTTGTCCACCGCCACGCAGGCCAGCGCTTCGGCCAGCGGCATGCCGTCCACATGCACCAGGCTGCCCAGCATGTCGGGTTGAAAGCGCGCGCCTTCCTCGTTGGTGAAAAACGCCACCTGCAGCGGGCGGCGCGTGCGCATGCCGGCATCGCGCAGCGCGGCCACCACTTCGAGCCCGGCCAGCACGCCGTAGTTGCCGTCGTACAGGCCGCCGGTGCGCACGGTGTCGATATGGCTGCCGGTGGCCACGGGCGGCAGGTCAGTGGTTCCGGAATAGGTGGCGAACACGTTGCCGATGGCGTCGATTTCAACCCCCATGTCCAGGGCGCGCATCTGCTGCACGGTCCAGTCGCGGGCGGCACGGTCGGCGTCCGACAGCGCCAGGCGGTTGGTGCCGCCGCCGGGCAGTGCGCCGAACTGGCCGAGGTCGGCCAGGCGCTGCATCAGCCGTGCGCCATGGATCTTCGGTGCGTCGCTCATGCGCGGGCTCCGGCGCGGGTGGCGACGGCCTGGGCGCTCTCGCCCACCAGCTGCTCGTACAGCTGGGGGTCGGTCGCTGCTTCGCTGCCAAAGAACAGGATGCGGCTGTCGGCCGTGAGGCCCAGCACCTGGCGGGCCGCATCGCTCTGGCAGGCGGCCACGGCGGCGGCCACGCCGGCCACGGCGGATTCGCCCGCCACGATCACCGGGTCGTTTCCAAGCGGGCGGGCCAGCAGGCGCATCGCCTCGACCGCGGCCTGGTCGTTGATCACGCAAAAGCCGTCGGTGCCGTGCTCCAGAATCTCCCAGGCCAGGTGGGACACCTCGCCGCAGGCCAGGCCCGCCATCAGCGTGTCGATGTCGCCGGTCACGGCGGTGAGCCGGCCGGCCTTGGCGCTTTGCGTCAGGCAATCGGCGCGGTCGGGTTCCACCACCACAAACACCGGGCGCTCGCTGCCGTCACGCTCCCAGAAATAGCCGCACACCGCTGCGGCCAGGCCGCCCACGCCGGCCTGCACGAAGATGTGTGTGGGGCGCCGCGCCAGTTGCTGCGCGGCCTCCTGCACCATCAGCTGGTAGCCCTGCATCACGTCGCGCGGCACGTCCATGTAGCCGGGGTACGAGGTGTCGGAGATGACGAAACGGCCATGCAGCCTGGCGTCGGCATCGGCCTGGCGCACGGCATCGTCGTAGTTGCCCGGCGTGCGCACCACCTCGGCGCCGTAATGGGCAATGGCGGCCTTGCGGCCTTCGCTCACCGTGGCGTGGATGTAGATCACGCAGCGGCAGCCAAAGAGCTGCGCGCCCCAGGCCACGGACCGGCCGTGGTTGCCGTCGGTGGCGCAGGTGACGGTGAGGCCGGCGCACAGTGCGCGCAGTTCGGGCGCCAGCAGATCCTGCGTGGAAAGCGGGCGGCCCAGGCGGGCGCCCAGTTCGCGGCACAGCAGGCGCGCCACGGCGTAGGCGCCACCCAGGGCCTTGAAGCTGCCCAGGCCAAAGCGGCCGCCTTCGTCCTTGTAGTGCACGGCGGCCACGCCCAGCGCCTGCGCCAGCGCGGGCAGGGCGTGCAGCGGCGTGGCCGCATAGCCCTGCCAGCCGGTCAGTTCGCGCTCGGCCTGCGCCAGCGCCGGTGCGCCCAGGATGGCGCTGCGGCGCTCGCCATAAGGGGCCTGGCGGTCGGCGGCGGGGTTGCGCAGGCATTCCGCGGTGAGGGCGGGAAGTGGGGACATGGTGTCTTTCAGTCAAGCAAAAGGAAAAGGCGCAAGGCAATCGGGGGCGAAACGCGGCGCAGCCTTGGAGCGTGTTTGCGATCTGTTCATAGGGCACCAGGAACAGGTCGTAAACATGCTCTTAAAGTTGCGGCTCCAGGTCCCCCAGCACCACATGCAGCTGCTCGATGCGCTGCAAGCGCGCGTGGGTGCCGGTCTTGGACTGCGCGGCAAACGCGCCGGCCAGAAAGTTCATCAGGCTGATGGCGCAGACATAGGAGTCAAACAGCCCCTCGGGGTCGCTGGCACCGCAGCGCAAGACCACCTGGGCCTGCATGGCCAGGGCAGAGACCGGCGCATCGGTCAGCAGTAGCACCTGCGCACCCATGCTGCGCGCAGCCGCCAGCACCACGGGCAGGCGGGTGCTGCGGCGGCGAAAGTCCACGGCCAGCACCACGTCCCTGTCGCTGGCGCTGGCCAGCAGCTCCGCTTCGCGGCCGCTGGCGTCATTGAGGCTGACCACGTCGCTGCGCACCTGGGCCAGCAGGGCCTGGGCATAGCCGGCCGTGACCTGGCTGTGGCGGTAGCCCACCACCCACACCTTGCGCGCCCTGGACAGCAGGGCCAGCGCGCCCTGCACCTGCGCATGGGGCAGGGCGTCGGCCCAGTCGGCGAGGCGCTGGGCGTCCTGGCGCAGATGGGTGTGCAGCTGCTGGGCCAGGCTGTCCTTGCGCTGCACCTGCGCCATGCGGGCCAGCGGCGACTGGCGCGTGTGGTGGGCGCGCACCTGCTGGCGAAATTCGTCAAAACCGGCAAAACCCGCACGGCGGAAAAATCGCGCTGCCGTGGACTTGGAGGTGCCCGCCAGCTGCGCCAGCTCGGTGGCGGTGTAGCCCAGCAATTCATCCTGGCGGGCCAGCACCACATCGGCCAGCTTGCGCTCGGCGTCCGAGAGATCGCCATACATATGGCGCACGCGCGCTTCCAGTGACGACGGTACATCGGTCAATGCCATGGTGATTGCTCCCTGTGTTTGTGCGCTGCGCCCCAGCTTGGGGCGGTGGCGCACGGTTATGAAACATACGTGCCGAAATTATGGAACAACGAAACCATTGTTTCAATCGGCCTGCGCCCTGCGCAGCAAAAAGGGTGCCCGCATGCTGCGGTGTGCCGGGCCTTTTTGGGTTGGTTCTGTATAGAGAGAAGGCTATGTGCCGCAGCGTCCGTGCCTGGCATCGGGGCGTTGGCGTGGTGTTCGTCCGATGCCATGCAACGGCTGTTTCAGCCTGGCACGCAATGTGCTGATGAGGTGGCACCCAACCTCTTTTTTCTTTCACGGAGTGCCATATGAAATTCAGTCGCAGAGCTTTCGCCGCCGGTGCCGTTGCCGCCGCTGCCATGACCTTGTCGTTCGGTGCCGGTGCGCAGCAGGATGGCTCGCTCAAGGCCGTGATGGACAAGGGAAGCATCTCCCTTGGCATTCCCACCGATTACCCGCCCTATGGTTTCATGGGCCCCGACTTCAAGCCCACGGGTGTGGACGTCGCCGTTGCGCAGCTGATTGCCGACAAGCTGGGCGTCAAGGCTGACCTGGTGCCGGTCACCACACCCAACCGCATTCCGTACCTGCAGTCCCGGAAGATCGACGTCATCGTCTCCGCGCTGGGCAAGAACGAAGAGCGCCAGAAGGTCATCGACTTCTCCGTGTCCTATGCGCCCTTCTTCCAGGCCGTGTTTGGCCCGAAGAACGTGGAGGTCAAGAGCTTTGACGATCTGGCCGACAAGACCCTGGCCGTCACGCGCGGCACCATCCAGGACGACGCGCTCCAGGGCCTGGCCCCCAAGAGCCTGAAGATCCAGCGCTTTGAGGACGACAACGCGACCATGGCCGCCTTCATGACGCAGCAGACCCAGTTTGTCGCCGTGGGCGCTGCCGTGGCGGCAGCCGCGCTGCAAAAAAATCCCAAGGTGCAGGCCGAATACAAGCTGCTGATCAAGGACTCGCCCAACTACACCGGCGTGCGCAAGGGCGAGACGGCGCTGCTCAACAGGATCAACGAGATCCTGCGCGCCGCGAAGAAGGACGGAACGCTCGAGTCCTACGCGCAGAAATGGCTGGGCCGCGGCACGGGCAACCTGCCGGACTGAAGGCTGCGTTCAGCGGGCCGGTGCCGCGGCGCGGCAAACGGCGGGCCCGTGCCCGCAGATGCCGCACCGTTGCCCAGGCCTCCCTTGTCCCCTTGATCACGGATTGCACGCATGGCAATGGATTTCGCAACGGTGCTGGGCCAATGGCCCATGCTCCTCAAAGGGCTGGTGCTGACGGCGGTGCTGACCGGCATCGCCATTCCGCTGGGCGTGCTGCTGGGCATTGGCTGCGCCTGGTCCCGGCTGTACGGTGGGGCGCCGCTGCGCTTCGTGGTGGCCGCCTATGTCGAGGTGTTTCGCAACACGCCGTTCATCATCCAGTTGTTTTTTCTGTTCTTCGGCCTGCCGTCCGTGGACGTGCGCCTGTCGCCCGAGGTGGCGAGCATCCTGGCCATGACGCTGAACCTGGGCGCCTATGCCTGCGAGCAGATCCGCGCCGGCATCGAGGCCACGCCGCACGGGCAGATCGAGGCCGCGCAGTGCCTTGCGCTGTCGCCGTGGCAAACCTTCACCCGCGTGGTGCTGCCACCGTCGCTGGGCCGCGTGTGGCCCTCGCTGGTGGGGCAGGCCATCATCGTCATGCTGGGCTCCTCGGTGTGCAGCCAGATATCGACCGAAGAGATCTCGTATGCCGCCAACCTCATCTCCAGCCGCACCTTCCGCAGTTTCGAGTCCTACATCCTCGTCACCGTGATCTATCTCGGCCTGGCCGTGCTGTTGCGCCAGTTGCTCAACTGGGTCGGCCCGCGCTGGGTGTTTGGCCGCCGTGGCTGAAGGAGTGACGCACCATGGTTGATTTCACTTTCTGGGACATTGCCAAACAGCTGCTGCTGGCCCTGCGCTGGACGGTGGGCCTGTCCCTCATCGCCTTTGTCTGCGGCAGCGTGCTGGGCATGGCCCTGCTGGTGCTGCGATTGGCCAAGCTGCCGGGGGCGCAGCGCTTTGTCGCCGCCTATGTGCAGGTTTTTCAGGGCACGCCGCTGCTGATGCAGCTGTTTCTGACCTACTTCGGCATGGCCATGGTGGGCATCGACACCTCGCCGCTGCTGGCCGCCTGCGTGTGTCTCACGCTCTACTCCAGCGCCTATCTGTGCGAGATCTGGCGTGGCTGCGTGGAGGCCGTGCCCAAGGGCCAGTGGGAGGCATCGGCCAGCCTGGCGATGGGTTTTACCGAGCAGTTGCGCCACGTGATCCTGCCGCAGGCGCTGCGCATGGGCATTGCGCCCACGGCCGGCTTCAGCGTGCAGATCGTCAAGGGCACGGCGCTGACCAGCGTGATCGGCTTTATCGAAATCACCAAGGCCGGCCAGCTGATCGCCAATGCCACCTTCGAGCCCTTCATGATTTATGGCTGCGTGGCGGCGCTGTACTTTGCCCTGTGCTTTCCGCTGTCGCTGTGGAGCCAGCGGCTGGAGCGGCGGTTGCGCCCCAGGCGCTGACCGCCCGCAATGTTCCGTTTGTCCCGCCTGATTTGCTGACCTGACCTGGATCGCCTGCCATGACCACCGCCTCTGCTGTCCCTTCTTCCGCCGCCTCCACCACCCCAGCGCCAGGCATCTTTCCGCTGGTGCAGATAAAAGGTCTGCGCAAACGCTATGGCGACAACGAAGTGCTCAAGGGCGTCGATCTTGAGGTGCAGCGCGGCGAGGTGATTTCCATCATCGGCAAGAGCGGTTCGGGCAAGTCCACGCTGCTGCGTTGCATCAACGGGCTGGAGGCATTCCAGCAAGGCGAGCTGAGCGTGCATGGCCAGCCCCTGAAGTCCGGCGATGCCCAGGCCCTGCGCGAGCTGCGCAAGAACGTGGGCATGATCTTTCAGAACTTCAACCTGTTTCCGCACCTCACCGTGGGCCGGAATGTGATGCTGGCACCCACGCTCGTCACCAGCCAGCCCAAGGAAGTGGCGCGCCAGAATGCCCAGCGCCTGCTGGCGCGCGTGGGCCTGGCGGAAAAGTTCGATGCCATGCCCGATCAGCTCTCGGGCGGCCAGCAGCAGCGCGTGGCCATCGCCCGTGCGCTGGCCATGAACCCGGAGATCCTGCTGTGCGACGAGGTCACGTCCGCGCTCGACCCGGAACTGGTTGGCGAGGTGTTGCAAGTGGTCGAAGGCCTTGCCGACCAGGGCATGACGCTGATCATGGTCACCCACGAAATGGGCTTCGCCCGCAAGGTGAGCGACCGCGTGGTCTTCATGCACCAGGGCCGTGTGCACGAGATGGGCGTGCCCGAGCAACTGTTTGGCAATCCGCAGACACCCGAGTTGCGCCAGTTTCTGGGCAAGCTGCATTGAGGCCTGGGATTGAGGCTAAAACAGCCTCTATCGCTTATAGGATAAGCGGTAGCTGCTATCAAATGATGACCTGCATCACCCTCGCGCGCCGGTGGTGGTGCGGATCGGGATGGGCCGCAAGGCGTCTTTTCTTGCCAATAGCCCGGCCATTGGCAAGAAAAGCAACGCGGCAGATCGCCCGAGGCCGCGCTGCCACAGTCCGCAGGGAGCCATGCAGCTCATCCCAAGGGCTGCGGCTAACACGCAAAAGGGCGGGCCTGCATTGAAGGTCACGGCTGTGACCAATGGGTGAAAACGCACGGCGTGAACGGGGCCGCACGCCCATCGCATGGGCCTCTTTGCGCAGCCGCACGCGGCCGGCCGGGCGTTTCCTGCCCGCATCGGCGTGGGCGGCGCCGTAAAATCGCCGTTTGCGCAGCGCGGACTGCCACTCTTTTTCATCGGCGCAGGCCAGGCCTGCGCCAAGCCAGAATCGATTCATGCTGACCTTCCAACAAATCATCTTGAAGCTGCAGTCCTACTGGGACGCCCAGGGCTGCGCGCTTTTGCAACCCTATGACATGGAAGTGGGCGCCGGCACATCGCACACTGCTACGTTTTTAAGAGCAATCGGCCCGGAACCCTGGAAGGCCGCCTACGTGCAGCCCAGCCGCCGCCCCAAGGACGGCCGCTATGGCGAAAACCCCAACCGCCTGCAGCACTACTACCAGTTCCAGGTCGTGCTCAAGCCCGCACCGGCCAACATCCTGGAGCTGTATCTCGGCTCGCTCGAAGCGCTGGGCTTCGACCTCAAGAAAAACGACATCCGATTTGTCGAAGACGACTGGGAAAACCCCACGCTCGGCGCCTGGGGCCTGGGCTGGGAGGTGTGGCTCAACGGCATGGAAGTCACGCAGTTCACCTACTTTCAGCAAGTGGGCGGCATCGACTGCAAGCCCGCCACCGGCGAAATCACCTACGGCCTGGAGCGCCTGGCCATGTACCTGCAGGGCGTGGACAACGTCTACAACCTGACCTGGACCGAAGGCGCAGACGGCTCCAGGTTGAGCTACGGCGACGTGTACAAGCAAAACGAGGTGGAGCAATCCACCTACAACTTCGAGCACAGCGACGCCGACTTTCTGTTCACCGCCTTCAACGCGCACGAAAAGCAGGCCAGGTACCTCATGGAGCAGCAACTGGCCCTGCCCGCGTACGAGCAGGTGCTCAAGGCCGCGCACAGCTTCAACCTGCTCGATGCGCGCGGCGCCATCAGCGTGACCGAGCGCGCCGCTTTCATCGGCCGCATCCGCAACCTGGCCCGCGCCGTGGCGCAAAGCTACTACGAGAGCCGCGAGCGCCTGGGCTTCCCCATGGCGCCGCGCGAATGGGTGGAACAAATGGCCAAGAAAGCCGCCTGATGGTTCTCGAGATCGCCACCCTGCAGATCCAACCCGGCCAGACGGCCGCGTTCGAGCAGGCTTTTGCCCAGGCGCAGCGCATCATCGCTGCCATGCCCGGGTACGAAGGGCATGAGCTGCAGCGCTGCCTGGAGGACGACCACCAGTACGTGCTGCTGGTGCGCTGGGCCACGCTGCAGGACCACACCGTGGGCTTTCGCCAGTCACCCCAATACCAGGAATGGCGGGCGCTGCTGCACCATTTCTACGACCCCTTTCCCACCGTGCTGCACTACAGCGCGGTCACGCCGTCTTTGAGCTGATCGATCCCATGACCACCCAAAATCTTCTCGTTGAACTGTTTGTGGAAGAGCTGCCCCCCAAGGCGCTTCAAAAGCTGGGCGATGCCTTTGCCACCGTGCTGGGCGACCAGCTCAGGGCCCTGGGCCTGGCGACCGCGGCGTCCGTGGTGACGCCCTTTGCCTCGCCCCGCCGGCTGGCCGCGCATGTGACCGCCGTGGCCGGCAAGGCCGCCGACAAGGCCGTGCAGCAAAAGCTCATGCCCGTGACCGTGGGCCTGGATGCGGCAGGCAACGCCACGCCTGCACTGCTCAAGAAGCTGCAGGCCCTGGGCGCCGATGTGGCCGACCCTGCCGCCGCCGTGGCTGCATTGAAGCGCGCACAGGATGGCAAGGCCGAAGCCCTGTTCTACGACAGCGTGGTGCCCGGCGCCACGCTGCAGGCCGGCCTGCAAAAGGCGCTCGATGAAGCCATTGCCAAGCTGCCCATCCCCAAGGTCATGAGCTACCAGCTCGAAACCGACTGCGGCATGGACAACTTTTTGCCCGGCTGGACCAGCGTGAACTTTGTGCGCCCCGCGCATGGCCTGGTGGCGCTGCATGGCGCCGCCGTGGTGCCGGTGAAGGCGCTGGGCCTGACGGCGGGCAACAGCACCCAAGGCCACCGTTTCGAGGCTGCCGTGTCGCCCGTGGTCCTGGCCGACGCCGACAGCTACGCCGCCACGCTGCAGCGTGACGGTGCCGTGATCGCCAGCTTCGCCGAGCGCAAGGCCGAGATCGCGCGCCAGCTGGCCGCTGCCGCCGCCCAGGTGGGCAATGGCGCGCGCCCGATTGAAGACGACGCGCTGCTGGACGAAGTGACCGCACTGGTCGAGCGGCCCAATGTGCTCACCTGCTCGTTTGAGAAAGAGTTTCTCGACGTGCCGCAGGAATGCCTCATCCTCACGATGAAGGCCAACCAGAAATACTTCCCGCTGCTCGACGCTGCGGGCAAGCTCACCAACAGGTTTTTGGTGGTCAGCAACATCAGCCCCGAGGACGCGAGCTTTGTGACCGGCGGCAACGAGCGCGTGGTGCGCCCGCGCCTGGCCGATGCAAAGTTCTTCTTCGACCAGGACCGCAAGAAAACGCTGGCTTCGCGCGTCGAGGGCCTCTCCAAGGTGGTCTATCACAACAAGCTGGGCACGCAGGGCGAACGCGTGGAGCGCGTGCGGTCCATCGCCAAGGCCATCGCGCTGCAGTTGGGCGACGCCGCTCTGGTGGCCGACGCCGACCAGGCCGCGCTGCTGGCCAAGACCGACCTGGTGACCGACATGGTGGGCGAGTTCCCCGAGCTGCAGGGCACCATGGGCGGCTATTACGCGCTCAATGACGGCCTGGGCGAGACCGTGGCGCACGCCATCGAAGACCACTACAAGCCCCGCTTTGCCGGCGACACGTTGCCGCGCAACACCGCCGGTGTGGTGGTGGCCCTGGCCGACAAGCTCGAAACCCTGGTGGGCATGTTCGGCATCGGCAACCTGCCCACGGGCGACCGCGATCCGTTTGCGCTGCGCCGCCATGCGCTGGGCGTGATCCGCATGCTGGTGGAAAAAGATTTGCCGCTGGACTTGCACGCGCTGCTGGCCGGTGCCGTGCCCGCCTTTGGCGACAGGATCACCGACGCCTCGGCCGCCCTGGCCGACTTCATCTACGACCGCCTCGCCGGCGGCCTGCGCGAGCAGGGCTACAGCGCGCAAGAGGTCGATGCCGTGCTGGCCCTGCGCCCGCAGCGGCTGGCGCAGGTGCCCCAGTTCCTCGCGGCGGTGCGCGCCTTTGCCGCGCTGCCCGAAAGCCCGGCCCTGGCAGCCGCCAACAAGCGCGTGAGCAACATCCTCAAGAAGGCGGGCGAGGTGGATGCCCACGTCAACCCCGACCTGCTGCCCGAGCAGGCCGAGCAAGACCTCTACGCCGCCCTGCAGCGCTTTGTGCCCGAGGCCAATGCCCAGTTCGATGCGGGCGACTACACCGCCAGCCTGCAGACCCTGGCCGTGCTGCGCGCGCCGGTGGATGCGTTCTTTGACGACGTGATGGTCAACGCCGAGCAGCTCGACCTGCGCCTGAACCGCCAGGGCCTGCTCAAAAGCCTGCACGATGCGATGAACCGCGTGGCCGATCTCTCGCGCCTGGCGGCCTGATCCGTCTGCTAGGCTGGCCGCTGCAACCAGGCAAGGGGGTATCCATGAAACTCGCCATTTTCGACCGTGACGGCACCCTCAACCTGCTGGGCGATGAGTTCATCACCTCGTCCGAGGAGTGGAGCGCACAGCCGGGCGCGCTGGAGGCCGTGGCCCGGCTCAACCATGCGGGCTGGCGTGTGGTGGTGGCCACCAACCAGCCGGGGCTGGGGCGGGGGTTGTTCGACGTGGTCTCGCTCAATGCCATCCACGCCAAGATGCTGCGGCAGGTGGCGGCGGTGGGTGGGCGCATCGACGCCGTTTTCTATTGCCCGCACGCGCCCGATGAGGCCTGCCATTGCCGCAAGCCCGCGTCCGGCCTGCTCGAGCAGATTTGCGACCGCTATGGCGTGGAGCCCTTCGATGTGCAGGTGGTGGGCAGTTGCGCCGAGCACCTGCAGGCCGGGGCGGCGCTGGGTGCGCAGGTGCATCTGGTGTGCACGGGCCGGTCGGCACAACGGCAGCCGGGGCAGATATTGCCCATCGACTTTCCCGCCACCACGCAGGTGCATGCCAGCCTCGCGGCGTTTGTCGAGCACCTGCTGCCCCCGGCGCTCGCACCGCAGCCCACGCCCGCGCCGGAGGCCGACACCATGCCGGGCACGCCACCCCTGGCGTACTGACGCTATATATTTAATAGCTTCTTGCGCTGTATTGATAAGCGCTAGAGCCCAAAAACACGCAAAGATTTATGGCCTTGATCCGTTCCATCCTCCACATGCTCTGGATGGGCATCACCGTGGTGCCCTACACGCTGGCCATCCTGCTGGTGCGGCTTTTTGGCGCCAGCAGCCGCACGCGCTACCGCATCGCGCGGGCCTGGCTCAAGCTCAGCGTGGATGCGGCCGGCGTCATCATGGGCATCCGCCCGCGCATCACCGGCATGGAGCATTTGCCCACGCAGGAAAACCAGGGCGTGGTGTTGCTGGTCAAGCACCAGTCCACCTACGAGACCTTTCTCATGCCGGCGATCATGCCGCGCCCGCTGGCCTATGTGTTCAAGAAGGAGCTGCTGCGCGTGCCGTTTTTCGGCTGGTCCATTGGCAGCCTGGACATGATCCACATCGACCGCAGCCAGGGCGTGCGTGCCTTCGCCAAGGTGGTGCAGCAGGGCCGGGCGCTGCTGGCGCGCGGCACCTGGGTCATCATGTTTCCCGAGGGCACGCGCATAGAGCGCGGCCAGGCGGGGCAGTACAAGAGCGGCGGCGCGCGGCTGGCCATTGACGCCGGGGTGCCCGTGGTGCCGGTGGCCGTCACCTCGGCCCGGGTCTGGCCGCGCAAGGCTTTCATCAAGCGCCCCGGTGTGGTGGATGTGTCGATCGGCCAGCCCATCCCCAGCGTGGGCCGCAAGCCCGACGAACTGATGCAGGAGGTCGAGGACTGGATCGAAGCCGAAATGCGCCGCTTGGACCCCGAGGCGTATCAATGAACAACCCCCTGAGGCGCCACCGCTCAGTGCAGCCGCCAGAGGCGGCAGCCCTTCGGTCCGTCCAAGCCTGCGCAGGCAGGCTTGGAGCCGCGGCCCTCAGCCCCTTCTCTCGCGCTGCGCGCGGGAAGGGGGACGACGCCAGCGCCCCCACGTTGGAATACTGGCGGCCCTTGCGCGGCGTCCCTGGCCTGGGCAGCGCCAGTTACATGCGCTGTGACCCGGGCGCAGCACGGTGAGGATCTGAAGTGCAGCGTCTTATGCAACTGGCGCTTGACCTGTTCGACCCGCCCGGACCGGAGCGCGCCGCCGGTGCCTCGCCCGCGGCGGCAGGGTCGCCGGCAGAGAAAATCAAGCCAAAACTGCCCGTAGCCCTTGTGGGTAAAGCGCAACCAGCTCCTGAAAAAGGAGCGGGCATCGCGCTTCCCGCCGCTCCCCCTGCGCCCGCCCTGGCATCGCTGATGCCTCCCGCCGAGTTCCGCCATCCCCAGGCCAACCGGGAGGTGCTGCTGGGCGATGCCGTGGTGGCCTATGCGCTGCACCGCGTGCGCCGGCGCAGCATCGGCTTCACGGTCGGGGCCGATGGCCTGGCCGTGCGGGCGCCCACCTGGGTCACGCTCTCGGCCGTGGACGCGGCGCTGCGCGAAAAATCGGGCTGGATACTGCGCAAACTGAACGAGGCGCGCCAACGCCAGCAGCGCCTGGAGGGTGGCCGCATCGCCTGGGGCCACGGCGCCCAACTGCCCTATCTGGGCGAGCCGCTCACCGTGGTGCTGGACCCCACCCACGGTTTCACCGGCAGGGGCGGTGCCTTGCACCCCGCCAGTGAAGGCGCCACGGGTGCGAGCCTGCGCATCGGGCTGGCCCACAGCGCCAACCCGGCGCAGATCCGCGATGCTGTGCAGGCCTGGCTGATGCGCGATGCGCGCCGCCACTTCACCGCCCGGCTCGACCATTTCGCGCCGCTGCTCGATGTGCGCTGGACCAGCCTGCGCCTGTCGAGCGCCCAGACCCGCTGGGGCAGCGCCAAGGCCGACGGCTCCATCCGCCTGAACTGGCGCCTGCTGCACTACCGCCCGGCCATCATCGACTATGTGGTGGCGCATGAGCTGGCGCACCTGCGCGTGATGGACCACAGCCCGCGCTTCTGGGGCACGGTGGCCACCGTGGTGCCCGACTACCCGGTGCTGCGCCACGCCCTGCGCGAACAGCCGGCTCCGCTCTGGGAGTGAGCGCCGGCAGGCCCTGCGACGGTTGGCCAGCGCACGCCGGCACGCGGCACAATGGCGTTATCTTCTGCCTGGATGCCCACCATGATTCCCCTGCAGCTGTTCGACCCCGCTTCCAGCACCTACACCTACATCCTGCACGACCCCGCCACGCGCGACGCGCTGATCATCGACCCGGTGGACGAGCAGCTCGACCGCGACCTGGCGGTGCTGCAATCACACCACCTCACGCTGCGCTGGGCCGTGGAGACCCATGCCCACGCCGATCACATCACCAGTGCGGGCCGCCTGGCCGAACACACCGGTGCGCGCACGGCGGTGCCCGCGGGCTGCGGCATCGGCACGGCGGCGGTGCAACTGCTCGACGGCGAAACGCTGGCCTTCGGTGGCGAAACCCTGCATGCGCTGCACACGCCCGGCCACACGGCGGGCAGCATGTCGTACCGCTGGCGCGACCATGTCTTTACCGGCGACACCCTGCTCATCAACGGCTGCGGCCGCACGGATTTTCAGTCGGGCAGCGCGGCGGACCTGTACCGCAGCATCACCGGCGTGCTGTTTGCCTTGCCCGATGGCACCACCGTCTGGCCCGGCCATGACTACCACGGGCGCAGCCACTCCACCATCGGCGCCGAAAAGGCCGGCAACGCCCGCGTGGCTGGCCGCAGCCAGGCCGAGTTCGTGGCGCTGATGGAGTCGCTGCAGCTGCCGCGCCCGCGCCGCATCGACGAGGCGGTGCCCGCCAACCTGCACTCGGGCCTGCGGCACGACGCCGATGGCGCCACCCTGCAGGCGCCGCGTGTGGCCGAGGGCTATGCGGGCGATGTGTCGGCGCAGCTGGCCTGGCAATGGGTGCAGGATGGCCAGGCCGTGCTGATCGATGTGCGCAGCGATGCCGAACGCGAATGGGTGGGGCAGGTGCCCGGCGCCATCCCCGTGGCCTGGAAGCAATGGCCCGGCATGGTGATGAATGCCGACTTCGATGCCCAACTGCGCGCCGCCGTGCCCGAAGGCAGCCGCGCCGTGCTGCTGTGCCGCAGCGGCGTGCGCTCGGTGGCCGCCGCGCGGCGAGCCACCGAGCTGGGCATCACCGCCTACAACATCCTCGAAGGCTTCGAGGGCGACCCCGATAGCCATGCGCAGCGCGGCAAGAAGGGTGGCTGGCGCCGGCAGGGGCTGCCCTGGCGGCAAGGGTGAGTGAATACGGCGACATGAAAAAGCGGGCACCTCCAGCCGGAAGGGCCCGCTTTGATTTTTGGAGGGGCTGAAGCGCCCCAGTGCCTTCAGAGCGGCGGAATGCGCAGCTTCTGCCCCGGGTAGATCTTGTCGGGGTGCGTCAGCATGGGCTTGTTGGCCTCGAAGATCTGGGGGTACTTGTTGGCATCGCCGTAGTACTTCTTGGCGATGGCCGAGAGCGTATCGCCGCGCACCACGTCGTGGTACTGCGCTTCGGGCTCGGGGTTGGTCACGTCCATCAGGTTGTCCACATGGGTCACATTGGCCACGTTGCCGCAGCACAGGGTGATCTTTTCCTTGGCAGACTGCGTGGGTGCCGTGCCTTTCACGGTGACCTTGCCCTGCGCTCCGTCAAACGCCACCTGCACGTTGCTGGCGCCCAGGTTCTGCGATGCGATGTAGGTCTCGATGGCCCTGGCGGCCTTGGCGTTGAGTTCGTCCATGGCGGCAGGGCTGTTCTGCGCTGCCGCCTCCGCGTCCTTGCCGCCAAAAAGTTTCTCGCCCGCTTCCTTGATGAAACTGAATAAACCCATGTCGATTCTCCTGTGGTTGCAGAGTATGGACAGAACACTGTATTCCAACCGTGGTGGCGTGGGCTGTCAGACAACTGCCTGACCTTGCGCGCACGCCGTTGTGCCGCGTGATGCCGCTGCGCGGTGCTGGCGGGTGCATAGCGCTCTTACCCATCAGGTGAACCCCATCGGAGCCATCACCGCTTGATTTCATGCGGCCTGGCAAGGAGTGCAAAGCGGTCAACTGCCGTTTCCAGGTTGAAAACTCTGGATAATCCGCCGCATGACATTTTTGGCCATCGACGTCGGCAACACGCGTCTCAAATGGGCGTTGTACGACGCTCACCGCCCCGGCGCTGCGTTGCTGGCGCATGGCGCCGAATTTCTCGATCATATTGACCGCCTGGCCGAAGGCTCGTGGGCACAGTTGCCGGCACCAAGCCGGATGCTGGGTTGCGTGGTGGCGGGCGATGCCGTCAAGCGCCGCGTGCAAGACCAGATGGAGCTGTGGGATGTGTCGGCGCAATGGGTGGTTTCGTCGGCGCAGGAGGCCGGCGTGGTCAACGGCTACGACTACCCCTCGCGCCTGGGCTCGGACCGCTGGGTGGCCATGATCGGCGCCCGCCACCATGTGCTGGCAAAGGGCTTTGCGCGCCCTATCGTGGTGGTGATGGTGGGCACGGCGGTCACCGTGGAATGCATCGATACGGACGGGCGGTTTCTGGGCGGGCTGATCCTGCCGGGCCACGGCATCATGCTGCGCGCCCTCGAGGCCGGCACCGCCGGCCTGCATGTGCCCACGGGCGAGGTGCGCCTTTTTCCCACCAACACCAGCGATGCACTGACCAGCGGCGGCACCTATGCGATTGCTGGTGCGGTCGAGCGCATGGTGCAGCATGTCATTGCCCACTGCAGCGCCGAGCCTGCCTGTGTCATGACGGGGGGCGCCGGCTGGAAGATGGCTCCCAGCATGACGCGCCCGTTCGAGCTGGTGGACAACCTGATCTTTGACGGCCTGCTGGAGATCGCCGCGCGGCGTTTCGGCTGAACCGGGGCGCCCGTGCAGCGGTAAGGGGGGTGCATAGCGCTCTCACCCAGGGGGTGAACCCCATCGGAGCCATCAACCGTTGATTTCATGCAGCTTGGCAAAGCTTACGCAGCGGTCAACTGCCGTTTTTGGGCTCAGTCTTCCTGCAGTTCGATGCGCGCCATTTCCACGTCGAGGCGCTCTCTCGCATCCAGGGGTTCGATGGCCGCGGCCTTTTCATAGAGTTGCGTGGCTTCCTGCATCTTGGGGTCGCCTTCCAGCATCACCAGTGCATTCGCATATTCGATCAGGCCAATGGCAGAGCCTGGGTGGATCCGCAAGGCTTCGCGAAACAGCTGCAGGCCCTTTTCTTTCTTGGCGCCATAGGTCATCCCGCCAATCAGCGCGCCCACCTTGTCGATCACCTCTGCGTGAAAAGTGCCCAGCGCAATGCGGGCATCGGCATGCCGGGGTGACAGGTCCACCGCTTTTTCCAGCGCGTTCCTGACCTTGCCGCTCAGCCCCTGCGCCAGCGCCTTGGCCACGCTGATGCCCTGGCTGTAGCGGCCCAGGCCGTAGGCATGCCAGTACCAGGCGCTGGCGTTCCCGGGCTCTTGTGCCGCCTGGGCCTCGGCGCGCACGGCCACCTGCATGAACAGATCAAGGCGCGTCTTCTCCCTGGGCTCAAGGTAGTTGGCGTAGATCGCGGTGGCCTTGTTGGCCACCGTGATGCCAGGCCCGCCTGCGCTGAGGCCCGCCGCCGTCGCTTGCTCGAATTCGCCGTTGTGAAAAAGTGCCCAGGCCTGCAGCACGGCGGCATCCTGGGGGCAGGGCTCGGCGTCGCCAGCGTGCAGCCGGCTCCACTGCTGCCTGACGCTGGCCGCATCAAACCGGTAGTCACCAGCGTGGGGGAAAGGGGTCCAATGGGCCATGGTGCGTCTCCTGGGTTTTATGGGTGGGCCATGGTGGTCAGCCGATCGCCGGTGCGTGGGCGCCCGCGATGCTTTGCAGATGCACCCGCTGTTCGTCTTCAAGGTATGGCATGAGCAGGTGCAGCACATGGTGCGCTCCCCGCTGCAGTGCTGTGTGGGTGCTCTCGGGCTCCAGTGCACGGCGCGGGTCCCGCACGTATTCAAAGCTGAGCCAGTAGGTCAGCACCACCACCATGCTGGTGGCGGTGGTCTCCTGGTCGTGGGCATCGATGCGCAAGGCGCCTGCGCGGCACATGCGATCGAGCATGGCCCGCACCGCGCGGATCTTGTTTTTCAGGATGGTCTGGAAATGCGTTTCCAGGCGACGGTTCTTGGACAGCAAGTCATTGAGGTCACGGTACAGGAAGCGGTATTGCCAGATGATTTCAAACAGCGTGTGCGTGAAGAACCAGGCGTCTTCCACGTTGCGCACGTTGTCGCTGGCGCCGAGCAGGGCGTTCAGCGCGTGTTCATACCGGTCAAACAGCGCATTGATGAGCTCGTCCTTGGCCGGGTAGTGGTAGTAGAGGTTGCCGGGGCTGATGCGCAGCTCGGCCGAGATGAGCGTGGTGGAAACGTTGGGCTCGCCAAACCGGTTGAACAGGTCCAGGGAGACTTCCAGGATGCGTTCGGCAGTGCGGCGCGGCGCTTTCTTCACCATGGATGCGTGCCCCCTTCATGTCGTTGTTTCTTGCGCTCTCATGGCTACTCTACCCCAGCTTTTTTGCTGCAATGCAGCATCGGAGTGCAGCGCCGGTGCGGCCTGCGGGCGCATGCGTCCTTTCGCGGTGCTGCGGTGGCGCAATGTGAGGGCAAGAAAAAAGCGACTGCACGCAGGGGCGTGTCAGTCGCTTCCATCCAGATGCCGGGCCCCGGCGTGCGCACGGGGCGCATGAAGGGTTCAGGTGGCAGAAGATGCGTCCGGTGCAGCGGTTGCCTTGGGGGTGGCGGCAGCGCGGGGTTTTGCCGCCGCCTTCCTGGCGGACGTGGCTTTTGCTGCGGCCTTGGTTGCCACCTGCTTGACGGGTTTGGCTTGGGTGGCCGCCTTGGCAACCGGCTTCGCAGCGGTCTTTGCGGGGGCGGATTTGCCTGCCCCCTTGGCCAGTGCCTCGATGCGTGCATGAAGGGCCTCGATATCCCGGGCCGAAGGCACGCCCAGCTTGCCAAGAGCCTTGGCCACGCGCTCTTCAAAGATGTTCTCCAGTTTGTCCCACTGGCCCTGGGCTTTGGAGCCGATGTCGCTGGCCATGGTGGTCACGCGGCTGGTGGCTTCGGAAAGCTTCTCTTCGGCCACGGCCTGCGTCTTGCGCTGGATGGTCAGGCCTTCCTTGACCAGCGCTTCAAACACCTTGCCGCCTTCTTCCTGCGCCTTCGAAAAAGCCCCCAGCCCAGCCAGCCAGATCTGCTGCGCCGAATCCTTGACGGTGCTGGACAGTTGGGCGTCGCTCTTTTTCTTGTCGTTGCTGATCTTTTGCACTTTCTTGACCATGGAACCTCCGCTAAGGGTGTGAGTGGGTTGCCAGGGGCCCCTGGGATGACCTGCATGAATCCCTGCGGCCGGTGGCAGCGCGGCCTCGGGCGATCCGCACTGCCACCGGCGCGCGAGGGTGATGCAGGTCATCCCTTGCCGCTGGCACAAGATTGCACTTTACGCCGCACGGGGCTGCAGGTGCAGGCGTGTGCTCCTAAGAGCGTAAATACGCTCTAAAAGTGTAGAGGATGACGCCCGGTGACAGGGCGCGGCAAGCGCCGCACCCTGTGCAGCGCCTGGTTACGTGCGTGCCAGGAGTGGATGGGATAATCCAGGGTTTTGCCACCAGGCAGTCTTCTCGGGTCACTTCATGATTCTTGTCACCGGCGGTGCCGGCTTCATCGGCGCCAACTTCGTTCTTGACTGGCTCGCCACCTGCGACGAGCCGGTGCTCAATCTTGACAAACTGACCTACGCGGGCAACCTGCACAATCTGGAAAGCCTGCAAGGCGATGCGCGCCATGTGTTCGTGCAGGGCGACATTGGCGACACCGCGCTGGTGTCCCGCCTGCTGGCCCAGCACCAGCCGCGCGCCGTGGTGAACTTTGCCGCCGAATCGCATGTGGACCGTTCCATCCACGGCCCCGAAGACTTCATCCAGACCAACGTGCTGGGCACTTTCAGGCTGTTGGAGGCTGTGAGGCACTACTGGCAAGCGCTGTCAGCTATCAATAAAGAAGCATTCAAGTTCCTGCATGTGAGCACCGACGAGGTCTATGGCACCCTCACGGCCGATGCGCCGGCCTTCACCGAAGCGCACTGCTACGAACCCAACAGCCCGTACTCGGCCAGCAAGGCCGCCAGCGACCACCTCGTGCGCGCCTGGCACCACACCTACGGCCTGCCCGTGCTCACCACCAACTGCAGCAACAACTACGGCCCGCTGCACTTCCCGGAAAAACTCATCCCGCTCATGATCGTCAACGCGCTCGCGGGCAAGCCCTTGCCGGTGTATGGCGACGGCATGCAGGTGCGCGACTGGCTCTACGTGCGCGACCACTGCAGCGCCATCCGCCGTGTGCTGCAGGCGGGCCGGCTGGGCGAGACCTACAACGTCGGTGGCTGGAATGAAAAGCCCAACATCGACATCGTCAACACCGTGTGCGCCCTGCTCGACGAGCTGCGCCCCCGCGCCGACGGGCAAAGCTACCGGACCCAGATCACCTACGTGAAAGACCGCCCCGGCCACGACCGCCGCTACGCCATCGACGCCCGCAAGATCGAGCGCGAACTGGGCTGGAAACCTGCCGAGACCTTTGACACCGGCATCCGCAAGACCGTGCAGTGGTACCTCGACAATGCCAACTGGGTGGCCAACGTGCAGACCGGCGCCTACCGCGAGTGGGTGCAGACGCAGTATCAGGACGCGGGCGCCAGCGCATGAACATCCTTCTCTTTGGCAAAGGCGGCCAGGTCGGCTGGGAGCTGCAGCGCAGCCTCTCGGTGCTGGGCAACGTGACCGCGCTGGACTTCGACAGCACCGAGCACTGTGGCGATTTCAGCAACCCCGCAGGCCTTGCCGACACGGTGCGCGCGCTGCGCCCCGGCATCATCGTCAATGCCGCCGCCCACACTGCCGTGGACAAGGCCGAAAGCGAACCCGACTTTGCCCGCACCCTCAACGCCACCGCGCCGGGCGTGCTGGCCGAAGAGGCTGCGCGCCTGGGGGCCTGGATGGTGCACTACAGCACCGACTACGTCTTTGACGGCAGCGGCAGCCGCCCCTGGGTCGAAACCGATGCCCCCGCGCCGCTCAGCGTCTATGGCCGCACCAAGTGGGAGGGCGAGCAACTCATCCAGCAGTCGGGTGCCAAACACCTCATCCTGCGCACCAGCTGGGTGTATGCCGCACGCGGCGGCAACTTCGCCAAGACCATGCTGCGCCTCGCGCAAGAGCGCGAGCGTCTCACTGTCATCGACGACCAGTGGGGCGCACCTACTGGCGCCGACCTGCTGGCCGACGTCACCGCGCACTCCCTTCGGCAACTGCAGGCCCGCCCCCAGGATGCCGGCCTGTACCACCTGGTGGCCGGTGGCGAGACCAACTGGCATATGTATGCAAAATACGTGATAGCCAAGGCACAGCAAGCGCAGGCAGCTATCAAAATAAAAGCAATTGATGTGGCGCCCGTGCCCACCAGCGCCTTCCCCACGCCGGCCAGGCGCCCGCACAACTCGCGGCTTGACACGCAAAAGCTGCAAGCCACCTTCGGCCTCACGCTGCCCCACTGGCAGCAGGGCGTGGCGCGCATGCTCACCGAGATTCTGTAAAGCACCCCATGACCGCACCAGAAACCACCCGAAAGGGCATCATCCTCGCCGGCGGCTCCGGCACCCGCCTGCACCCGGCCACGCTGGCCATCAGCAAGCAACTGCTGCCGGTGTACGACAAACCCATGATCTATTACCCGCTCAGCACCCTCATGCTGGCGGGCATCCGCGACATCCTCATCATCAGCACGCCGCAAGACACTCCGCGCTTCGAACAACTGCTGGGCGACGGCAGCCAATGGGGCATCCATCTGCAATACGCCGTGCAGCCCAGCCCCGACGGCCTGGCGCAGGCGTTCATCATTGGCGAAGACTTCATCGGCAACAACCCCAGCGCGCTGGTGCTGGGCGACAACCTGTTCTATGGCCACGACATGCACCTGCTGCTGGGCAACGCCATGCAGCGCCAGCAGGGCGCCAGCGTGTTTGCCTACCATGTGCACGACCCCGAGCGCTATGGCGTGGCCGAGTTCGACGCCGCCGGCAAGGTGCTGTCGCTCGAAGAAAAACCCGTGGCGCCCAAGTCCAGCTACGCCGTAACCGGCCTGTACTTCTACGACAACCAGGTGGTCGAGCTGGCCAAGGCCCTGGCACCTTCGCCACGCGGCGAGCTGGAAATCACCGACCTCAACCGCCTGTACCTGGAACAAGGCCGGCTCAGCGTCGAAATCATGGGCCGGGGCTACGCCTGGCTCGACACCGGCACACACGACAGCCTGCTCGAAGCCGGCCAGTTCATTGCCACGCTCGAGCACCGACAGGGCCTCAAGATCGCCTGCCCCGAGGAAATCGCCTGGCGCAGCCAGTGGATCAACACAGAACAACTTCAGCGCCTGGCCAGGCCCCTGAGCAAGAATGGCTACGGGCAATACCTGCTGCGCGTCGCCCAAGAAACAATTTACTGAGACCTGCATGCAAGCCACCCGCCTCGCCATCCCCGACGTTGTCCTGATCGAGCCCAAGGTGTTCGGCGATGCGCGCGGGTTCTTTTACGAAAGCTTCAACCAGCGCGCCTTCAACGAGGCCACCGGCACCAATTACCAGTTCGTGCAGGACAACCACAGCCGCAGCAGCAAAGGTGTGCTGCGCGGCCTGCACTACCAGATACAGCAGCCCCAGGGCAAGCTGGTGCGCGTGGCGCAGGGCGCCGTGTTCGATGTGGCGGTGGACATCCGCAAAAGCTCGCCGACCTTCGGAAAATGGGTGGGGGTGGAACTGAGCGCCGACAACCACCGCCAGCTCTGGGTGCCGCCGGGCTTTGCGCATGGCTTCGTGGTGCTCAGCGATACGGCTGATTTTTTGTACAAGACCACTGACTATTACGCGCCGGAATATGAGCGGTGCATTGTATGGAACGATCCGACATTGGCGATCGTCTGGCCCGATGTGGGCGCGCTCCCCACATTGTCCGGCAAGGATAATGCAGGTAAGCCCCTTCAGCGTGCTGAGTTACCCACGTGACTTTGGCGACTTCCATCGTCAGTTGCTCGGACAGTGAGCGGGGGTGACGAAAGCTCCCATATCTACTGCAAAGGCGTCAATCTCTGATGGAGATTGCAGCTTGACTGAGTCCGAGCAAGTGAGCGTTGCGCATGAAGCCCAACGCCATAGCAATTGGCCGTGGCGCCTATGGCACTTCGAGCCCTATCGGCAATACAAATTCCAGTGGGATGCATGTCAAAAATAATAGCGGTCGTTGTGACCTACCGGCCCAGCCTGGCAAGACTGGATGAGCAGTTTGCCGCATTGTTGCCACAGGTGCAGTCCATCGTGGTTGTGGACAATGGCCCAAGCATCGAGGTTCTGGCTTGGGCTGCAAAGTGGCCTGCATGCCAGGTGCATTACATCTCCTTGGAGCGGAACATGGGCATTGCCCATGCACAAAATCGCGGTATTGAATGGGCAGAGTCAATGGGAGGAAGCCATGTCTTGCTCATGGACCATGACAGCATTCCGGCGAAAAACATGGTGGCCCAGTTGATGGGTGCGCTTAGGTCGTTGCCGCGTGCTGGTGCCGTAGGGCCCCGTTACACCGATCCGCGCAGAGTCAAAAACAACAGTCCATTTGTCCGCACCGTGGGCCTTAGCAGGTCCAGACAGAACTGCTCTGATGAAGGAGATGTGATGGAGGTTGATCATCTCATCGCTTCAGGCTGCCTCATTCCAATGGGTGTGCTGGGTCACGTGGGCTCCATGCGTGAGGATTTTTTCATCGATTTTGTCGATGTCGAGTGGTGTTTTCGCGCCCGCCATGCCGGTTACCGGGTGTACGGTGTCTGCGCTGCGCACCTGGAGCATCGCTTGGGAGACGAGCCCGAGCGCTTTCTGGGGCGCGAGTACCTCACACACTCACCCCAGCGGCATTACTTTCATGCTCGAAATGCCATGCTGCTCTATCGCGAGCCATGGGTGCCATTGAACTGGAAGCTGGTGTCGGCTTGGCGGTTGCTGCTCAAGATGGGTTTTCATGTGCTGGTTACCGCTCCCCGACTGCAGCATCTGGAGAAAATAGCCCAGGGTTTCCTGCATGGCCTCATGGGGCGTGCCGGCAGTACTTCCGGTCGGTGAGGCAGCAAAGTTTTTGAATTATTTCATTGAGAGTTATTTGAGTTCATGACAGTCATTACTCCCGAATACGCGGATTCAGTTGCCCTGGTGACGGTGATCCTGCCTGCCTACAACCACGCCCAGTATGTGGTTGAGGCGATGGAGAGTGTCCGTGCACAAACCTTCACCCGCTGGAAGCTCATCGTGATCGATGATGGCTCCACCGACGATACTTGGGCTGTTGTGCAGGCTTACGCAGAACGATATAGTGACCCGCGCATCCGCCTGTTCACGCAGGCCAATGCGGGCTCGCACGCGACCCTGAACCGGGGCCTGGCAATGGCCCAGACGCCTTATCTGGCGATCCTGAATTCGGATGATCGCTACACGCCCGAGCGCCTGCGGCGTTTGGTGGATGTCGCTCAGGCGGCTGCCAACGAGGTTTTCATCGTCACTGGCCTGCGTCTGATTGATGGAGATGGAAACCTCATTCCTGACGTGTACTGGTGGAACACCATGTACAGTGAAATTCTGAAGCGCTGGCGTGTCGCACAGTCCAGTGGCGCCAATCCGGCGGCACAGACGCTGCTCTGGGGTAACTTCACTGTTTCCACGTCCAATTTTTTCATGTCCCGCACCCTCTGGCAGCGGTTGAGGCCTTTCAAGCGCTTGCGCTACGTGCCCGACTGGGAGTACGCGCTGCGGGTCGCCATGGAGCAGCCAAGGGTATTTCAATTCCTGGATGGCGAGGTCCTGCTGGAGTATCGCCTGCATGGACGCAATACCATCTTGGGTGGTGCGCTGCGCAACCACGCCGAGGCTTACCATGTGCTGCGCACTTTTCAGAAAAAATGGGCTGCGGCGGGTCACGCGCTGCCTGAGCATGCCATTGATCGACTGCATTACTTGGCGCGCTTCATTCGCCACGAGCACGCTCGCCAACAGTTGGAGCGACAAAAGGTGGGCTGGCTTGAGCAAGTCAATGCCTTGCAGGCCGAGCTTGGATCTGCCCGTGGAGCAGCAGATGAATGGCAAGGACAGGCCCTGCAATTGCAAGCCATGGTGCGAGGCATGGAAGCCTCGCGTTCCTGGAAGCTGACGGCACCGCTGCGCATGCTGGTCCATGTTCTGCGTGCCTGCAAAACAGGAGCGCGGGCAGTTGTCCGGAAATTGGCGGACCGGTGGCGACGCGTCCAGCCTGGCGGCGTCAGAACGGCCTATGACCAATGGCTGAAAGCTGAATCCACGCTTCTGCAGGGACTGCATGCTCGGGCCAGTGTGCTGATCAATGCCCTGCCACGCCGTCCGCTGATTTCAATCGTCATGCCGGTTCATGATGCCCCGCCGCATTTTTTGCAGGCGGCCATCGATTCCGTGCGAGGGCAGTGGTACGACCACTGGGAGCTTTGCATCTGTGACGACGCCTCCAGTCGCTCGGACACTCGGGAACTGCTGCAAACGCTACAACACCAAAGCGACAAAATCAAAGTGGCGCGCCGCGCTACGGCGGGCCACATCGTCCACGCCACCAACGACGCCATTGCGCTTGCCCAAGGGGAATTTGTCGTGTTTCTGGATCATGATGACATGCTGGCACCTCAGGCCCTGTTGCGGCTTGTGCAGACCATCAATGCGCCATCGGCTCCAGATTTCATCTATTCCGACGAGGACAAGCTGGACGAGCAGGGCAGGCGTTGCCTGCCGCTGTTCAAGCCCCAATGGTCACCCACGTTGCAATGGGCGCAAAATTATGTCGGGCACATCATGTGCGTGCGCCGCACGTGGCTGGAGAGGTTGGGCGGGCTTCTGGAAGGCAGCCAGGGCAGCCAAGACCACGACCTCGTCTTGCGGCTGGCCGCGCAGGGCGCCAAAATTGAGCACATTCCCGAGGTGCTGTATCACTGGCGTATGCACGCAGCCTCCACTTCGGCCAGTCCACAGTCCAAGCCTTACGCTCATCAAGCAGGCAAGCAAGCCGTGGCACGCCACTTGACCAGCCGATATGGCGAGCAGTTTGACCGGGTGGACGACAGCGATTACTCCTTTGTGTACCAACCGAGGTTTCGCGTGCCTGCGGACACTGTGGCCAGCATCATCATCCCCACGCGCGACAAAGCTGATCTTCTGGAAGCCTGCATCCAGAGCATCCATCGGCATACCACCGGGGTGGCTTATGAGATCCTTGTGCTCGACAACGGCTCCACCGAGCCAGAAACCCAGGCATGTTTTCAGCGCCTGACCCAAGATGCACGCGTACGCGTCATTGAAGCCCATATTCCTTTCAACTGGTCTCGACTCAATAATATTGGTCGTAGTCACGCACGCGGACAAGTGCTGGTTTTTCTGAACAACGACACCGAAATCATCACACCCGACTGGCTTGTGCGCCTGGTGGAATATGCGCTTTTGCCCGATGTGGCTACCGTCGGTCCCCTGCTCTTGTATCCTGACCGCACCATTCAGCATGCTGGCGTGGTGGTTGGCATGGGGGGCTGGGCCGATCATATTTTCAAGAGCGAACCCGTTCAGCACTACCCGACGCCCTTCATTTCCAGTATCGTGCCGCGCAATGTGCTGGCCAACACCGGTGCCTGTGTGGCCGTGGCTACTGAGCGGTTCGATACGTTAGGCGGATTTGATGAAGCCTTCGAGATATGTGGCAGCGATGTTGAATTGGGCATCCGCGCGCACAAGCGAGGCTTGCTCAACGTCTACATGCCGGCGGCAAGGCTCCTGCATCTCGAGAGCAAGACCCGCAGTCCCCATGTGCCGGAAGTCGATTTCCAGCAGTCTGCGATCAAATACGCTCCGTATCGCCTAGAGGGCGATCCATTCTTCAACCCTAACCTGGACCTGTCGGCTACCAGTCCGCGGCCCAGGTTTCCCGATGTGCTGGCGCCCTGGGCGCAGTAAGCAGGGTGCAGCACTTCAAGGCATGTCTCACTCATTCATCCAGACCACAGCCCGCATGCTAGCGCGTCTGGCACGCTACCAGCCCGTGCGAGGCGGCCTGCATAAACTGGCCTTGGCTTACCGGCAACAGCAGGCCATGTCCGCAGCCTCGCCGAGTCATGACATCGCAGAAGTCCTGTCTATTGATGCCCGGCCGGCCTTGGTACATGGCGGTACCCGCCTCAATCTGATGGTCCCTGCGGTCTCTCAACGTCACGTTTTTGGCGGAATCGAAACGGCCCTGCAAGTCTTTGATGGCCTGCGGCCCTACTTCGACCAAGTCCGGATCATCGTGACGGATGAAGCAGTGCCCGAGCCTCGGAGCGATGCCTACTACGGTACTTGGCCCATCGTGCCCATGGCCAGCGATGCACCGTCGTGCAACCACATCGTTGCCGCTGGCGCACGCTGGAGGCAGACGTTGGCTGTGCATGCCCAGGACTATTTCATGGCCACGGCATGGTGGACCGCACACAACGCCCTGGCGCTGTTGAATTGGCAGCAGGCGCAGGAGCCCGAGGCATCTTCTCGGCGCATGCTGTACCTGATTCAGGACTACGAGCCAGGCTTTTACCCTTGGTCATCGCGTTACCTGCTGGCCCAGGCCACCTATGAACAGCCCCGAAGAACCATAGCGCTGATGAACTCACAATGGCTGGCCGACTACCTGCAAGCGCAAGGCTATGAGTTTCCCGTTAACAAGGTCCTGCAGCCCCGTTTGCACCCCGCCCTGGCTGCCGTCCGCGAGCGTTGCGAAACCTTTGCCAAGGAGCGAATCCTTTTGGTCTACGGACGTCCTGGCACCGAACGCAACGCTTTCAGCCTGATTTTGGCTTCATTGCGGATCTGGGCGAGGCACTACCCCCAAGCCAGCCAATGGCGCATTTTGTCTGCTGGTGAAGAGTTCGCGCCCATCGATATTGGCAGCTGCTGCACCCTGCACAGCGTTGGTAAACTGAGCATTGACGCATATGCCGACCTGTTGTGTCGCACAGCGGTTGGTTTTTCTCTCATGGTTTCGCCACACCCCAGCTATCCCCCATTGGAGATGGCCGCCTTCGGCGCCAGGGTGGTTGTCAACCGCTTTGCCAACAAAGATCTCTCTGGCGTTTCGCCCCTATTGGTGTCTGCCACCCCCCCCAATCCAGAAGGATTTGCCGCTGCATTGCTCACGCTGACCCATGCCTTCGACAATTGCGAAACGACCTGCATCCCCGCGAAAGTTTCCGAGATGCTCTGGTCGGATGGGTTCCTACAGTCGTCCGGCCCGGGCTTCGATTGGGTTGCCGACGTCGCGGCCGAACTTCTGGGTAATGCACATGCAATCCCCGCTACTGTGTAAAGCACTCCCTATCGTGAATTCTCATTCCAGCAGCACCACGCTGCGACCATCGGCTAGCCCGCTCCATTTGTTACGCAGTCTCTGGCATCACCGCTTCTTACTACGCCAACTTGTGCGGCGGGACGTGGCCAGCCGGTACCGAGGCTCTCTGGCTGGTTTGTTCTGGTCTTTGTTGCTGCCCTGCGTGATGCTGGCGGTGTACCTTTTCGTTTTCGGCTATGTCTTCACGCCGGTGCGCAAAGTGGGAGGAGGGGGGCTGAGCCCGGCGTTTGCTCTGTCCCTGTTTGCCGGAATGCTGTTGCATGGCTTGATTGGCGAGTGTTTGTCGCGTGCGCCGGCGGCCGTGCTGGCCCAGCCCAGCTATGTCAAGAAGGTCGTCTTCCCCATGGAATTGCTGCCGCTGGCCGTGGTGGGTACCGCGATTGTGCAGTTCCTCATTGGTTCGGCCGTGCTGTTGCTGGCCTTGTCGTTCACCCAGGGTTTGCCGGCTACTGCATGGTTATGGCCGCTGGCATGGCTGCCCTTGGTGGCTCTGGTGGCGGGCATCTCGCTCATGCTCGCGGCCCTCACGGTGTATTTGCGTGACTTGGCTCAACTCACCGGATTTGTGGCGACACTGTTGCTATTTCTTTCACCTGTCTTCTATCCATTGGAAAGCGCGCCGCCAAATTGGCAGCATTGGCTGCTGCTCAACCCTCTTACGGTGCCCATCGAGGCGACCCGCAGCCTACTTATCCATGGGCGAGGCATTGACGTGGCTCACTGGAGTTGGCATACCGGGGCGTGCCTCGTAACGCTGTGGACTGGTTGGTGGATATTCCAGCGCGCGCGCAAGGGATTTGCTGATGTCATCTGAACTACCATCCAGCGGCTGGGCGATTCGTGCGCAGGGCCTGGGAAAGACCTACCGTTTGTACGATAAGCCACACCATCGGCTGCTGCAATCTTTGTGGCGTGGACGCAAAAGCTACTTTCGCGAGTTTGCGGCCTTGAGCGACGTGTCGTTCGAACTGGCGCGGGGGCAGACTCTGGGCATCATCGGCCGCAATGGCGCGGGCAAATCCACGCTGCTGCAGATCATCTGCGGAACCCTGACGCCTTCGGCTGGGCAAGTAGAAGTAAACGGGCGAATTGCCGCATTACTGGAGCTGGGCACCGGCTTCAATCCTGATTTCACCGGGCGCGAGAATATCGTCATCAACGCCGCCATCCTTGGCTTGAGCCAGCGTGAGATTGCTGATCGGCTCGATGACATCATCGCTTTCGCAGACATCGGCCCATTCATTGACCAGCCTGTCAAGACCTATTCCAGCGGTATGTATGTGCGACTGGCTTTCGCCGTAGTGGTGCACGTCAACCCCGACATTCTCATCGTGGACGAAGCTCTGGCCGTGGGCGATGCGCTGTTCCAGGCCAAGTGCATGACCCGCATGCGCCGCATGCTTGATGATGGTTTAACCCTGCTGTTTACGAGTCACGATGTAGCCGCCGTTAAAGCCCTGTGCAAAACAGCACTGTGGCTAGAACACGGCCAAGTGCGAGGCTTTGGCGATACCGTGCAAGTCACTCGCGATTACGGCCATGATTGGGTAGCCCAGGCCAACCTTGCGCAAAATGCCGTAGCCGTCGTACCGCCCATGGAAGCCGTTGATGCGAAAGATTCGGAAATTATCGTCGATATTCCAGCCCGATTCACATCTCGCATCGGTACGGGTGCCGCTACGCTTAGCGACATTAAGTGGCATATAGATGGAGAAGCCGCCACTGAACCACTGGCCGATTACGGTGACATCCTGGTCATTCATGCCCGACTTAATGTTCATCAAACTTGTAATCAATTGGCAGTCGCTTTCCACATAAAAAACCGCCAAAATCTGCACGTCATGGGGGGGCACACGGCAGACGACCTTAATATGCGTAAACGCGTTTGGCAACCGGGTGACATCGCGGATATCACCTTCCGCTTGCCAGTGTGGCTACACGAAGGGGCCTATAGCTTAACCATGTTAGTCAGTACGTTGCAAGACGTGTATCGGTACACGGACGCGGTTTTTCTCGATTGGGTTGAAGATGCATCCATCTTGAAAGTCGTGCCGCGTGATCGTTACCCGCTGACCGATATGGTAGAGGTTGCCCCTGAAGTGAGGGTGGTAGTACTTTGATCGGACGTTTGCTTTCTTTCTGGCGCAAACACAAGACGCGACGCCTGGTCATTGTGGACGATTTTTTCCCCAATGTGCTCACTGCTTTTCGAGTGGCTGAATACAACGCCCTTCTGCAAGCGTTTCCTGCGTTGCGGGTGTATTCCAGTCTAGGAGAGTTTTCTCTATTTCATGCCCAATACGCTGCGCTTTATCCAGAGCATGCTGACCGGGTCCGGCCTTATGGCCCCCAATCATTGACGGATGCTGACTTTGTCTATCTGAACTTCTTAAACAATGCCGTTCAGTTTCTGCCAGACTTGGAGCAGCACGAAATCCCCTTCTTGGTCACTTTATATCCTGGCGGGGGTTTGGGCTTGCATGAGTCAGAAAGTGATGCAAAACTTCTGCGCGTCATGTCTTCCCCTTTGTTGCGCGGCATCATCACTACCCAACCGATCACGCATAGTTATGTGCAAGCGTTGGCCCGCCAACATGGGCTTCACATGCCCGCCCTGCACCACATACCGGGTGGCGTCATGCATCCCTTGTATTTTAACGTTACCTCTTTGCCATCGCGTGTGTATTACGGACAAAACAAGCCGGTGTGTGACATTGCCTTTGTCGCGGAAAAATATATGCCACTGGGCGCCAACAAAGGTTATCCAGAATTTATCGCTGCCGCCCTGGCGTTGGCTGATGTGCCCGCGTTGCGCTTTCATGTAGTGGGTAGTTTTACCCCAGCCGATATTGATGCATCCTTGCTGGGAGCACGCATCCGGTGGTACGGAACTTTGGAATCCGCCCAACTACGGCAACTGCTTTCGACGATAGATCTCATAGTTTCACCCAATCGGCCTTTCACCCTACACCCCGGCAATTTCGATGGTTTCCCTACCGGGGGCTGTGTTGAAGCATCGCTTACAGGGGTGGCCGTCATGGCCACGGACGAACTCAGCCAAAACGTCAGTTACCGCGATGGTGAAAATATTATTTTGATAAAACCTGATTCAATTGAGATTGCCAATCGCATACGCGCATTAGTGGCGATGCCTGAGCGCTTGGCACATATCGCGCAAAGTGGACAACATTTGACTCGTCAACTATTTGCCGCTGAGATGCAAATTGGTCGACGTATGGCGGTTTTGCGAGAAGTCGCCCATTTGTAGAAATACAGCCCATGACACAACCTATCGCTATATTTGGCTCCGGTGGTTTTGCCCGTGAAGTACTTCAGGTCGTACTTGATATCAACGCCCATTATGCCGCTGCCCCGCCTTGGAAGCCTGTGGGTTTTGTGGTGGACACAGCCTACGCTATTGACCAGTCCGTACATGATTTTCCTGTGTATTCAGGGTTGGATTGGTTGCGCAATAACTCTGATGTTATGGTCGTCATTGGAGTAGGCTCTTCAGCTGCACGCCAGAAAATTGCCACTCGCATTCGCGCCAACTGCACCAATCCATGGGCTACATTGATCCATCCACAAGCTTGGCTGGGCCGTCGAGTTGAGATTGGTCTCGGCGCTGTCATTTGCGCCGGTGGCTTAATCACTACCGATATCCGTATCGGCGCACATGTTCATATCAACTTAGGTTGCACGATTGGTCACGACGCCGTTCTGGATGATTTTGTCACCCTCAATCCTGGAGTTAATGTTTCGGGTGCCACTATGCTTGGGACCGGATGCGAGATTGGCACCGGCGCGGTGGTTTTGCCCAGTATCAAGGTAGGAGAATGGGCTATTGTCGGCGCCGGTGCCGTGGTCAACAAACCCTTGGCTGCAAATGTCACAGCCGTCGGAGTACCCGCATGCGTCGTCAAAAAACGGTCGGTTGGATGGCAGAATTTATCCACGTAATTTCAAATGCTCGTATTGTGGAAATTACGTCACCTAGCCTATGCCGCCGTCATTGGATGAATATACGGCCTTGTTGCTTGGGTTGGTAGTGGTGAACAGAGCCAAATTTTTCGAAGCCAATGCCTGTACCACTCTTCGGCCGGATATCCACCTCGGGGCGGCTGTCATTCTTGGCATCCCTGCGGATTGAACCGCCGTTGGCGTACTTGCCCATCCCGTGCGCCGCTGAAGCGGCCGCGTCCAATGATATTCCTGCCTTCGCTAAGACTTGATGATAAGCACCCTTACTGCCCCGCAGCTAGCTACACCCTTATCGCACCCAAAATACCGGCCCGATATTGATGGCTTGCGTGCCGTCGCCGTGCTGAGTGTCGTGGTCTTCCATGCGTTTCCGGATTGGCTTCAGGGCGGCTTCATCGGGGTAGACATTTTTTTCGTGATTTCCGGGTATCTGATATCCACTATCCTTTTCGATAATCTGGAACGCGGCACATTCAGCTTTCAGGAGTTCTACGTTCGGCGCATCAAGCGGATATTTCCGGCGCTGTTGCTGGTGTTGGTGACTTGTCTGGTCTTCGGATGGGTTGCTTTGTACCCCGATGAATATCGACAGCTTGGCAAGCACCTGGCCGCGGGCGCCAGTTTTCTGTCCAATTTCATTTTTTGGGGCGAGAGCGGCTATTTCGATAATGCCGCAGACACCAAACCGCTGCTGCATTTGTGGTCGCTTGGAATCGAAGAGCAGTTCTATATCGTCTGGCCGCTGCTGCTCTGGTTGGCCTGGAAGCGAAAGATCAGTCTGCTGGTTATGACGCTAGTGGTGGCAGGCATGTCTTTTGCCTTCAACATCGTCCAGGTCCGGGGTGATGCGGTGGCCGCCTTCTACTCGCCCTTCACACGTTTCTGGGAATTGCTGGCGGGCTCGATACTGGCATATTCCACACGGCTTCGTTGCAATGAACCCGCTTCACCTCCGCCGCAGCAGACCATCGTATCCGTCGCTATGGTCCCTTGCTGGGTGCTGCGCAATGTTCAGTCCTTCTTCGGACTGGCCCTGATGGGGGTGGGACTGCTCGTTATCAACAAGGGGCGCAGTTTCCCGGGCTGGTGGGCGCTGCTGCCCACGGTGGCCGCCGTGCTGGTGATCGCGGCCGGCCCGCAAGCTTTCCCCAACCGTGCCATCCTCTCCAGCCGGGTGCTGGTGCGCGTTGGCCTGATCAGCTTTCCCCTTTACCTTTGGCACTGGCCGCTGCTATCGTTCGTGCGCATCCTCGCAGACGGAAAGCCGGCGCCGCGAGCCATCATGGCGGCGGTGCTCACTTCGGTTCTCCTGGCCGGCCTCACTTACCAGTGGCTTGAAAAACCGATCCGGACCGGACGATTCCAATGGTTTTCGGCCCGAACCATGGTCTTGTCGATGATCGTGGTGGGTTTTGCAGGCTTCTTCACCAAGCAGCAAGACGGCTGGCCAGACCGCAAAGCCATGAACCTGGAGGTGGTGCGTCATGGTGATATTGGCCACGAAACATTCCATGCGGCCAAAAGCCAGCAGACGAATTTCTGCGCGCAATATGTCCAGCATGCGGTGGCGTGCTTCCAGTCCGACAGAAGCAAGAGGGAGAAGATGGCGGTCATCGGTGACAGCCATGCAGACCATCTGGCCCTGGGCCTTGCGGTTGCGTTGCCGCAGCGCAATGTGATCTTTTTCGACGCACTGGGCTTGCCCCTGTTCAGCAGCAAGGAAGGGGCTGCACTACTCCAGTCGATCATGGCAGACCCGCAAATCAGCCGCGTCATTTTGTCCGCATCCTGGTACGCGAGACTGGACTCCGTGCCAGCCACGAGCAGCCTCGAAGCCGAATTGACCCGCGTCGTGACAGCACTTTCCGCTGCCGGAAAGCAAGTTTTCATCGTGGACGACGTCCCGAACTTCTCATTTCCGCCCCGGAACTGCCGCTATAAGGGAAACTGGCTGCGTGCCAGCCAGTGCCGTGAGGAACGAGGATTCTTCTTTCACCAGCATGGCCATTACTTTCCCGTGCTGGAATCCGTCAAGAAAAAAACGAAAGTTCAAGTCATCAGGATCGCTGACTATTTTTGTGATCAGGATTTTTGCAGCATGGAGAAAGACGGTGTTCTTTTCTACAGGGACAACAACCACCTGAATCTCAACGGTTCAAGGTATGTGGCCCAGAAAATGCTGCAAGACACACCACAGTTGGCTGCTAAGGTGCCATGAAGACATTGGAACCATCCCGCAGCTTTGCTGTAGGACAAGCCGCTGTGCGTCTTGAGGCGCTCACCGGCGCCCGCTTTTGTGCAGCTGCTTCAGTTTTGCTCATGCATTTCGCCGTGGTTGGCGCGCTCGGGGGGCGCGATGGTGGTTTGCATGGGCAATGGCTTTCGTTTTGGGTGACGACCGGCGGTGCCGGCGTGGGCTTCTTCTTCGTATTGAGTGGCTTCGTGCTGGCGCACACTTATGCTCGCACCTTCGCGTCCGCAGGGCGTCTGTGTGACACACCAATCCTCCCGTGCAGCGTACGCATGCGCTTCTGGCACGCCCGGGCATCACGTATATATCCCACCTATCTTGTGGCGTTGCTGCTCACCACTGGCAGCGCGCTCTGGTTGGGACACTTGGGCTCCAGTCCCTGGGCCGAGTGCCGGCTTGACTCCTGTGGCATTCCCTGGCTCCTGTCGGCAGTGCCCGTGCAAGCCTGGTTCCCCGACTTCAACATCCAGCAACTCTGGAATGCGCCGGGCTGGAGCATCGCCACCGAAGCTTTTTTCTACCTGCTGTTCCCTTTCCTTGTCACGCCGGTACTGGCCTGCGTGCGGCGCTGGGGCTGGGGTGTCTTTGCTGCTTTGTGGCTGGCGCAGAACACAGCGTTTGCTGCCCTGAGTGCTCTGACCACCAACGCAAGTGAGCCCGCCACGCAAGCCGGACTGACGTTGTGGCTGGAGCGCTTGCCCCTGCTGCGCTTGCCCGAATTCCTGCTCGGCGTGGCGGCATGGGGGCTTTGGCGCCGGGCGTCCTCCGCAGCCCCTGGCACCGGTGACAACAGCCCCGTGCTGTCCTCGGCATGGGCGTTCTGGGTACTGGTCCTCGTGCTTGGCGCACTATGGTTTCTGCCGGTGCCTGCCACGCCCGGCTGGCTGAACCTACTTGCCAGCGCCAAGGCCTATTCCATGGCAGCGCCGTTGTTCGCCTTGCTCGTCCTGCACCTAGCGCGTGCCAGCGCAGGTCGTCGGCCGGCTCACATGGCGGCACGCGTCCTGAGTTCGCGGTCGCTGGTGCTCCTGGGCGAGGCCAGCTACGCGCTCTACATCCTGCATTGGGCGGTCTTACAAAGTCTCTTTGCCCTTTATCGATCTGCAGGCGGCACCCCTCCCGTCTGGGCTGGGTATGCCGCGCTGGTATTTGCACTGGCGTTGTCCCTGCTGGTTCACCTGTTCTTCGAGCTTCCCCTGCGCCGCAGGTTTACCGCGTACTACAACGCCAGCCGCTGAACGCCCCGTATCATTGCAGCGGAAAATTGCTGCATCACCTAAACCTGTACCTCCGTGATTTCACCGCCCACCGCCTTTGCGCAGCCCATTTACGTTACCCGGCCGTTGTTGCCACCTCTGGAGGAATACACCGCGCTGCTACAGGACGTATGGGCCAGCGGCTGGCTGTCCAACGGTGGGGCGCAGCATCAGGCGCTAGAAGCAGAACTCGGCGAATGGCTTGGTACACCCTACCTCAGCTTGTTCAACAACGGCACAATCGCCCTCATCGTTGCCTGCCAGGCGCTGCGCCTGTCCGGCGAAGTTATCACCACCCCCTTTACCTTCCCGGCAACGCCGCATGTTCTGAACTGGAACAACATAACGCCGGTGTTCGCCGACATTGACCCCGAGACCCTGTGCCTCGACCCCACGAGCGTCGAGTCCCTTGTTACCAGCCACACTAGTGGCATCCTCGGCGTGCATGTGTATGGCGTACCCTGCGATGTACACGCCCTGGGCGGTATCGCCAGCAGCCACGGCCTGCATGTGGTGTACGACGGCGCCCATGCCTTCGGCACCCAGATCGACGGCCAGGCCATCGCCAGCTTTGGCGACGCCACCATGTTCAGCTTCCACGCCACCAAGCTGTTTCATAGCGCCGAGGGCGGGGCGCTGGCGGTCAATGACCCGGATCTCAAGCACCGCATCGACCTGCTCAAGAACTTCGGCATCAAGAACGAGGAAGAAATCGTCATGCCCGGCATCAACGGCAAGATGAGCGAGCTGCAGGCAGCCCTGGGCCGCGTCGTACTGCGCCATGTCGGAGAGGAGCGCCAGCGCCGCGCCACAGTGCGTCAGGTGTACGAGCAACGCCTGGCTGGCTTAGAAGGCCTGCGCCTGCATGCCATGCCCGCCGGCGTCGCAAACAGCCTGCAATACCTCGTGCTGCGCGTCGACGGTGCACGGGCCGGTTGCAGCCGCGACACCCTGCACGAGCGCCTCAAGCGCTACAACGTCATTACGCGCAAATACTTTCACCCCCTGTGCAGTGACTACAGCTGCTATCGACAGCTACCCAGCGCCAGCCCTCAACATCTTCCCAACGCCTACCGGGTGGCGTCCGAGGTATTGGCGCTACCCCTGTACGGCGCCCTTGGCACCGACGATGTGCACCGCATCTGTGACATCATTTTGCATAGCTTGCACGCTTGAACATCGCAGCCACTGCCGTTGCTGTCGTTTCAGACGCCAGAAGCAAGCGAAGAGGGGCGCCGCTGCGTCAGGGGTAGCCTGGGGTGCTCCGACACGGTCCCCGAGGGCTGGACGACTACTACCAGCGCCTTCAGCAATCCCGGAACGAGCGGCGGCATGTGTGCTTGCGCGCGCGGAAATTCAATTTCCTGAGGCCAGGAGTTTGTGGTATTTTCATGCTGCAATCCTTTCCAGGAAAGCGCCTGATGCTATCAATATAGATTTCAAGCGCCTTTCAAGCAGCAGAGTGGCGTGGATCAGTACGCCACGAAACTTCGGGTAACAGTACCCGGGGCATGCGGTATCCTCATGCTGGCAGACATCTTCTGGAAGGTGGGGTTGTGCTATCCAGCCAACGCTCATCCCCTCATGCCCGCCATCACCTCGCTCCGCGACTGAACGCAATTGCCACTCAAAGCCATCCCTTGCGAGGGACTTTCGAGTGAATGCATGGCATGCCATGCAGCGTGAGCAAGGGTTCATTTCAATATTTGCCGGATTCCTGGACCCACCGTGAAGCATTTCCGAATGTCGCACCGCAGCCCGCCTGAATGGGGTGTGTGCATTTTTTTGAGTATCGGCGTGACCATCGCAGCCCAGGCACAAGAGGGGGGTTACGAATTGTCGGAGCGGGACTTCCTGAGCGAGATGCCGCACATCTATTCCGCTTCGCGGCTGCCGCAGCAACTGGAAGACGCTGCCGGTGCCCTCACCGTGCTCGACCGCGAATTCATCCGCCTGACCGGTGCGCGCGACCTGACCGAAGTATTTCGCTGGGTGCCTGGCTTTCAGGTGGCTACCTCGGCAGGAGGGCGTCCGGTGGTGGCATATCACGGGCTTTCGGGGCAAATATCACAGCGCATGCAGGTCTATGTGGACGGTCGCTCGGTGTATGCCCCCTATCTGTTTGGCGGCATTGATTGGAGCGCCCTAAGCGTTCCTCTCGACGAAATCGAACACATTGAAATACAGCGCGGATCCAACTCCGTCACCTATGGTGCCAACGCCTTTTTGGGGGTCATCCACATCGTCACGCGCAACGCTGCGCAAAGCGTGGGCGTGCGGGCAGAGGTAGTGCAGGGCAGCGCTGGCGTGGCCGACAGGCACATCCGCTGGGGACGTGCGCAGCCTGCCGCACAGTGGCGGATTGCCGCCGGCCAGCGCTCGGACGACGGTCTGGCAGGGCGTCCCGACAGCTATCGCACCGACTACCTGGACCTGCGTGCTGAATTCCAGCCCTCCAGTTCCCAGGAGTGGTCCATCACCTCCGGCATCACCCGCAGCCGCTTCGGTTCCGGCTTTGAAAGGCGGGAGGGCGACCCAGTGCGCACCGAGGTGGCGGAGTCAGCATCGTTTCAGGCCCGCTACCGGCAGACTGTCGATCCAGGGCAGGATTGGAGCCTGAGCATGTCTTCCACACAGGACAGCGGGGACGACAGTTTCGAAATCCCTCTGCTGGGCAGCGGCTCTTTGCACATCGACGGGCACCGACGCGCCAACCGCTATGCGCTGGGCTACCAGCATTTCAAAGACCTTTCGCAGCAATGGCGAGCCTCCTGGGGGCTGGGCTATCGACAGGACAACGTCACCTCGTCGCAGCTATTCAATACCAGCAGCACACAAACCAACACCTCCTGGTCGGCCTTTCTCAACGCGGAATGGAAACCCTCCGCGCACTGGACCCTGAACTTCGGCAGCCTGGTCGAGCGAGACAGATTCGCGCCTGCGCAATGGGCGCCCCGGCTGGCGATCAACTGGAAGCCGATGATCCAACACACCGTCAAGCTCGGCTACTCATCGGCATTTCGAACCCCCAGCATTTTTGAGCAACGCGCCGACTGGCGCATCCAGAGCGAAGGAAGCACGCTGGACATCCGCTATCTGTCCAGTGGAGGGCTGTTGCCTGAGAAGGTCAACGCCTGGGATCTCGTGTATCTGGGCCAATGGCGCGATCCGGGCGTGACGCTGGACGCCAGGCTGTTTCAGGAAAAACTCTCGCGAATCGTCACCGGCAGCCTGGTCCTGCTGCCCCAGGGCGCGACCAATATTCCCAATGCTGCGGCCTATGACCTGCGCAACACCGCCTCGGCAACCAACCGGGGAATGGAATACCAGCTGAGCTGGCGGCCCGGCCGCGGCACCATCGCCAGTTTGAACCAGTACTTCGCCCGGCCCCAGGCCTCGCCAGTTGCCGTCGTGGAAACCATCGCGCGGCGCAGCACGGGCCTGCTGGTTTCGCAGGCTTGGCCCCATGGGTGGTCCACGGGGCTCGCCTACTCCAGCGTGAGTCCCGTGCGCTGGTTGGGAGAATCCACGCAGGCAGGCGAGCAACGATTCGCCTCCCTGCGCGTTGCGCGCTCATTTCGCGTCAATGACTCCAGTGTGAACGTTGCAGCCAGATGGCGTCGGCCGCTCGGGCAATCCGATGAATTTCGGGAGCTGCAACGCGAACTCCGGAAATTGTCGGTTTCCGTGAGCGTGGAATATTAAGGCGCACGAATGTGACCCGCGCAATTGTCAGCACCGTGCTCAGGTACGCCCTTGGGGCCGCGGGGGTGCTTTTATGCCTTGGCGTGCAGGCCAACACCCTGGGTATCTTCACCAGCGGCCAGGGCGCGGCCTACGATGAGTTCGTTGATGCCGTGCGCAACGAACTCAAATCCGTGCCCGGACTGAAAATCCAGCTGATCGGGCTCGACGCCGAAGCCAGTGCCGCCCGCCTGCCCGACGACACCTTCATGGTGCTGACGGTTGGGGTGCAGGCCACGCGCAGAATCGTTGCCGTTGTACAGGCCGATGGTCGGTGGCCCATACTGAGCGTCATGGTGCCCCGGACCTCCTTCGAGGCATTGAATACAGTCCCGCGCAACGCACGGCGGATCTCCGCCATCTACATCGACCAGCCGCCGCAGCGCCAGGTGGAGCTGATACGGGCCCTGTTGCCAACCACCCGCAACGTGGGCCTGGTGGTGGGGCCGACCAACCAGCGCGACCTCGACGCCATACGCGCGCTCGCCACCGTAAAAGGCTTGACGATGGTCACTGAGAAAGCGACCCGTGATTCCGAGCTGTACCCAGCGCTCCAGACGGTCCTGAGGTCGTCAGATGTGCTGCTGGCGCTGCCAGACCCTTACGTCATCAACGTCTCCACTGCACAAAACCTGCTTCTCACCGCCTTCAGGTTTCGGGTTCCGGTCATCGGCTACTCGGCCGCTTACGTTCGCGCCGGGGCTTTGGCTGCGGCCTACAGCACGCCGCGCCATATCGGACTGGAAGCGGCACAGGTCGCCCGCCAAGTCTTGCGAGGCAGCGCCATGCCCGCGCCCCGGTATCCGCGCAATTTCAGCATCGCGATCAACCGGGCGCTGGCAGAAAGCCTGGGGCTCAACCTGCCCGAAGAAGCTGCGGTGCAGCAGCGCCTGCAATCACTGGAGAGTAGCGAATGACGCGTTGCCGCATTGCTACACGCCTGCTGCGCGGACTGGCTTTGCGCCACATGGAACTGCGCGGGCGCCTGATGTGGTTGGCCATGCTGCCGGTGCTGGTCTTTGCCGTGGTCTGGGGCATCTACGTGATTCGCCAGCGGGACGCCGACCTGGCGGCACAACTGCAGCAACGCGCCCAATTGTTGGCGCGGCAACTTGCGGTCGCGGCAGACTACGGAATATTTTCGTTTAACCAGGCGGCGCTGGACAACCTCGCCCAAGGGGTCTTGCGCGAATCCTCGGTGATCTCGGCCACCATCATCGGCGCCGACGGGCAGGTGCTGGCAACCCGCCATGCGCAAGCCCAGGGCAAGGCAATCCCCCCAGGCACGCTGCAGTCCATGCTGGAAGCCTCCAGGCGCAGCGGCGGTGGCGGGGTCAGCGAACAAAATGCGCAGTGGGTGGCGCACCTGGAGCCGGTGCGCACCCCCTTGCTCGTCGTCGACGACCTTCCCGAGCCATCGCTCCCTCAGCGCAGCGACACCTTGCATGGCCATGCCATTGTGCAGGTGAGCACACACAGCATCCAAACCGAACTGTTCGAGTTTGGATCCCGCGTCATGGTGCTGCTGGCGGGGGTGCTGCTCAGCGGCTGGGTCATGGCACGCCGCTTCAGCAACAACATCGACCAGCGCATCCAGGCCGTGGTGCAGGCGGCTCAAAAAATCGGCGCGGGCCACATTGGCATTCGGCTACCCGCCAGCACCATCCCCTCGTTCGCACGCCTGTCGCAAGACATCAACAGCATGGCCGGGCAACTTGAACAATCACGCCAGCGGCTGGAGCAGCGCGTGCACGAAGCCACCCAGGCACTGCGCGAGCAGCGCGATGCCGCCCAGCAGGCCAGCCGCGACAAAACCCGGTTTCTGGCTGCCGCCAGCCACGACCTGCGCCAGCCCATGCACGCTCTGAACATGTTGCTCGAAGCCATGAAGCAGGAAAGCCGGCCTGATGAGCGCGCCAAGCTCCTGGAGCGCATCGAAGCCAGCAGCCAGGCTATGAGCGCCCTGCTCGATGCCTTGCTCGACATATCACGGCTGGACGCCGGAAGCGTGCGCTTTCAGCTCGGCCCATTCGAACTGCAGCCCCTGCTGAGGCGTCTGCGCGATACCTACGAAAGCGAGGCCGAGCGCCGGGGCATTGCACTGGTGGTCCATGGCTCGCGGGCCTGGGTTCGCAGCGACCCCATGCTGCTGGAGCGCATTTTGGGTAACTTCCTCTCCAACGCCCTGCGCTATACCCCGGTGGGAGGCTGCGTGCTTCTTGCCGTGCGCACGCGCGGCGAAAACTGCGTGATCCAGGTCCGCGACAACGGCCCAGGTATTGCGCTACAAGAGCAGGCCTCTGTGTTTCAGGAGTTTGTGCAACTGCACAACCCCCAAAGAGACCGCAGCCAGGGGCTCGGGCTTGGGCTGGCCATCGTCCAGAGACTGGCCCAGTTGCTCCACCACCCCGTGGGTGTGCGTTCCTGCGTTGGGAGCGGGGCGACTTTCCATATCCAGTTGCCCCGGTGCGAAGTGGCTGCGCCCCCGCCGACGCCACCCTCCGGGCCGCCGTGGAACGGCGCCTCCACGCAGGCATCGGCAGGGTTGGACGGCTGCCGCATTCTGCTTGTGGAAGACGACGCCCTGGTACGCGACAGTTACGCGCGCCTGCTCCAGTTGTGGGGGTGTGATGCCCGCGTCCATGCCAACGCCGACTCGGTATTCGCAGCCCTGGGCCAGGACGGCTGGCGCCCTCACCTGATCGTCACCGATCACCGCCTCGGGGGCGCGCTCAATGGCCGCCAGCTGATTGACGCGCTGCGGCACCGGTGGGGTGCCGACCTGCCCGCTGCCATCATGACGGGGGACACTGAAGACGCCGACCTGGGCCGGGCGGGCACCGACCAATTGCGCGTGCTCTACAAACCAGTGAAGCCGAACGAACTGCGCCAGGTCCTGGTGCAACTGTGGCGCGAAGGGAGTGGCACCGCACCAGCATAGAGCAGGCCCCGGGGCCGCGCTCCGAGAGCCTGTAACATCACACCCCGTGAAAATCCTTATTGTTGACGACCATGGCCTTGTTCGGGAGGGCCTGCAAGCCATCCTCAGCCGCTCCGAGCTTTTTGCCCAATGCGTGGAGGCGTGGGATGCCGCGTCACTTTGGAGCCAGTTGGAGCAGCACCCCGATATCGACCTGGTGCTGATGGACATCCAACTGCCTGATGCCAGTGGCCTGAGCCTGCTCGAAGACATCACATCAAGGTTCCCTCGCCTGCCCGTGATCATGCTCTCCGCAGACCACGATGCTGCCATCGTCAAGCATTCGCTGGAGCAGGGCGCGCGCGGATTCTTGCCCAAGTCGTCGCTCAATCAGGTTCTGGTTTCGGCCATTCGGCTCGTGGCCTCGGGTGGCGTTTACGTGCCGCCCGAAGCCCTGCAAAAACCGGCCAGCCGTTCAGCATCCACCGAACCGCTCGCCGCTGTCACCGTCGCATCCCTGGGATTCACGCCACGGCAAGCCGACGTGTTCGGGTTGCTGCTGCAAGGCATGTCCAACAAGCAGATCTGCCGCGCACTCGACCTGGCGGAACCCACGGTCAAGATCCATGTCCGCGGCATCTTGCGCACATTGGGTGTGAGCAGCCGCGCCGAGGTGATTGCCAGGTTCAGCACGTTGAACATGTCACCCGCCACGTCCCGGCACGCTGCTGCGGGCGGTTGATTGAACCCTTTACCCTGCGCCTTGCAGGCGAGTCCCATGCAACTATTCGCCAAACTTCTGCGGCGTCCTGCGAGCGTGCCCCTGGTCAGCGTGGTGGTGGCCAGCTACAACCACGCCCCCTTCGTGCAAGAGTGCCTGCGCAGCGCGCTGAGCCAAGGCATTGACGACCTGGAAATCATCGTCACCGACGACGGCTCCACCGACGCCACAGCCCAGCAGGTCGCAGCCCTGGGCGACCCCCGCATCCACTTGCACACCTTTGCGCAAAACCGTGGCGCCTGCATGGCCATGAACGACGCCATACGCCGCTCACGCGGCCGCTACATTGCCGTGCTCAACTCGGACGACCTGTTTCTGCCCGGCAAACTGCGGCGCCAGATTGACTTTCTGGATCTAACCCCCCAAGTCGGCGCCGTGTTTGGCTGGCCCAGCTTCATCGACGAGCAAGGCCAGCCGTTTCACGACCCAGCGCACAAAGACCATGCCGTCTTCCTCCAGCACAATCGCAGCCGCCACCAATGGTTGCGGCATTTCTTTGACCATGGCAACGCCCTGTGCCACCCCACGGCGGTGCTGCGCCGCGAGGTCTACCAAAGCGTGGGCCTCTATGACCCTCGCCTGGCCCAGGTGCCCGACCTGGACCAATGGATACGCGTGTGCATGCGATACGACATCCACGTGCTGCCCGAGCCGCTCACCGCCTTTCGCATCCGCAGCGGCCAGCAAAACGCCAGCGGCGCCCGGCCCGAAGTGGTGCGCCGCGATGCCTGGGAGCGCGCCGACGTCCTGCGCCACTACCTGCGCCTGACCCCGCCGCAACTGCTGCAGGTGTTCCCCGAATTCGCCGGTCACAGCGCCAGCCTTGCCGAACAACTGGCCTGCCACGCGCTGGCCCTGGATACGCCCTTTCACCAGCGCTTTGCACTGCAGGCCTGGTTCGACGCACTGCCCGCAGGCGGCCTGCTGGACCGGCCAGACCCCGGTGGCGAACCACAGGGCAGCGGCGACCCCGCCGCCTGGCAGCGCTACATCGCCGCCACCGCCGCCGCTAACCCCCACCGCATCGGCGGTTGAACACAACCCAGGACACCATGCAAACCACCCAGCACGCCTACCTCAGCCGACTGGACCACCTGCGCTTTTTTGCCGCCGCACTGGTAGTGCTGTTTCACTACTTTCACACCCAGGTGGGGGACCTGCGTTCGGGCAATCCCCTGGTCTCGCTGGTGGACGAAGGCCACACCGGCATCGCCCTGTTCATGGTCATCAGCGGGTTTATCTTCACCGTCATCGCGGGCGAGCGGCGCATCCACTACGGCGGGTTCATCAAAAACCGCGTGCTGCGCATCTACCCGCTGTTCATTTTTGCTGTCTTCCTGCAACTGTTCATCAGCACCTACAACGACCACCGCAACTACGGGTTCTTGCAGCTGCTCGGTTGGCTCATGCCCTTTCGGTCAGAAACCGTTCCCTTGTCGCCTTATTTCGTTCAGTTGTGGACCATCTGGGTCGAGTTCCAGTTCTACCTGATCTTTCCCTTTCTGCTGGCCTTCAGCCGGCGCCATGGCAGCCGCTACCTTTGGGCCTGGCTGGGCCTGCTCGTGCTGGTGCGGGCCCTGGTGTACGCGGCCAGCGGCAGCGTGCGCTTTGTCGCCTACGAAACCATCTTCGGCCGGCTCGACCAATTCATCATCGGCATGCTGTTGGCGCGCCTGTGGCAGGCGCGCGCCACCAAAGCAGGCGGGACGGTGGCGCCCAGCCTGTCTCCCCTGTGGCTGGTGCTGGCGGGCCTGGCGCTGCTGCTGGGGCTGCACGCCTTCAGCCGCAAGGTGGGGTTTTCAGAGCTGGCCAGCCCCTTGTGGATCATCTGGCCGGGGCTGGAGGCCGCCCTGTGGGCTGCCTTTGTCGGGGTCTATCTGTGCACCCGTTGGCCGGGCCCGCAGGCGCTGCGCGAGCGCATCGACCGCACGCTGGCGGCGCTGGGGGCCGTCAGCTTTTCCACCTATGTGCTGCACAACCTCGTGATCGCGGCCTATAACGCCCGGCTCCCGCCCCTGGCCACTGGCGCTGGGCCCGTGGCAGATGCCCTGGCCACTGGCGCCTTGCTGCTGCTGCCCGCAGTGTTGGCGCTGGCTGCCATTACCTACCATCTTATTGAACGCCCTTTCCTGGCCCTGCGCGGCGGATACCTGGGCTGACGGTGTGATGAGCCCGGCACGCCCGCATACGGGCCAGCGCCACCCGGTGAGCGCGCTGAAAATGACGGAAGGTCCCAAACGGCCTGGAATGCGTTGTCAATGTGCAACACGGTGGGACTAATCCTTCGGGATTAATTTGCTGAAATTCATATAGGACTTGTCTCGCTAAGTGATTGATTTATAAAGAAAAAAATCAACTGGCCGAGAGGGGTGAGTGACCGAAGGAGTAGTCCCTGAGTTCAGTCGCACGAGACGGTAGTGTTGCGAAATTCCGCCGATAGAATCATGTGGTCGACGGGCGGGAATAACCCCGGTCTCTCGGTCGATTTTTTCAACGTTTGAAAGAGGTTTTTCCTATGACGTATTTCACCACCGGTGTCCAGCTCCAGGCTGCCCTGAACGCACTGCCCACCACCAAGACTGGCCAGTTTGTCGCATTCGACTCCTTCTTCTATGGCCAGCAATACCTGGGTGCCTACGCAGGCACGCTGTCGCCTATCGAGCACTTCGTGCAAATCGGCGCAGACCGCGGCTACAAGCCCAACGCCACGTTCGACCCCACCTACTACGCCAATGCGTTTGCCGACCTGAAGGGCAAGGGCTTCAACTCTGCCGACCTGCTGTACCACTTCCTGAAGTACGGCCTGGACGAAGGTCGCACCCCCAACGCTGAACTGGCTACGTTCAATGGCACGGCTTACCTGGCAGCCAACCCTGATGTCGCGGCCTACGTGAACGCCAACCTGGCCCAGTTCGGTAACAGCGTCACCAACGGCGCCCTGGCTCACTACGTGAAGTTCGGCGCCGCTGAAGGCCGTGCTGCTCCTGGGACGTCCGTTTCCAACGGCCAGACCTTCACGCTCACTGCAAGTATCGACAATGTCGTTGGCACCGCTGGCAACGACACCATCATCGGTGACAAGACCTCCACCAACCCCGCTGACCAGATCGACGGCGGCGCTGGTATCGACACCCTGAAGCTGACCGGCTTCGGTGACACGGGCTTCACCACGCTGCCCGCGACCATCAAGAACGTCGAAAATATCACCCTGGTCGGTAACCTGTCCGCCACGGTTGATCTGTCGGCTACCAGCGGTGTGACCAACCTCACGCTGGAAAACAACAGCGTTGCAACCGCCATCGCTGGCATGACCAGTGCGCAGACCCTCGGTCTGACCAATGTGTCGGATAACACCAAGGCTATCGGCGCTACCCTGGGTGCTACGGACGCTTCGGCTTCTTTGAAGCTGTCGGGCAGCAAAGACGCTGGTGCCGTGACCTTCACCGGCTCCAAGATCGAAACCGTGAACGTCAACTCGACGGGCGCTGTGGCGAACAAGCTGGCATCCTTGGCTGTGGCAACTGGTTCGCTGAAGAACCTGGTGATCACCGGCGACAAGGGTCTGACCGTGACGGCTCCTCTGGCCGATACCGTGGCCAAGATCGACGGCGCTGCCTCGACCGGCGGCTTCACGCTGGCCGCTAATGCCTTGCTGGCCGTAGACACCACCGTGACCGGCGGTGCAGGCGCGGACAGCATCACGTTTTTGGCAGGTGGCACCAAGGCCGTGACCGTGGCCCTGGGCGCTGGAAACGACAAGCTGACCCTGAACGACGCAACGTTCTCCTTCGGCGCAACGTCCACGTTCGCTGGTGGCGAAGGCACCGACACCCTGGTGATCGCCAATGCAGCGGCGCTGACTGCTACCACCGGCAAGCAATTCACCGGCTTTGAAACCCTGGACCTGGCCGGTGGCCAAGGCACATATGACGTTTCGTTCCTGGCGGCTGGCAACACCATCTCCACCATCCAGGTGGGTGACGCTCTGGCAGCTGCTGCCACGGTGAAGAACGTTGCTACCGGCAGCGCTGTCAACATTCTGGCCTCCGATACATTCGCTCTGACCGTTGAAGTGAAAGACGCTGCAACGACCAAGACCGATTCGCTGACGTTCAACCTCGGCGGCGCTGCTGCCGTGACGTCGACGGCCCTGACGGCCGCCAACGTGGAAACCATCACCCTGAACTCCACCAGCAAGCTGGCTACTTGGGACAACGCAGTGAACACCAACACGGTTGCGTCTCTGGTGACTGACAAGGCCACCGTGCTGAACATCACTGGCGACAAGACGCTGACGCTGACTTCCGTGACCGACACCGTTCTGACCAAGATTGACGCAAGCGCCTTCACCGGCAACTTCGTCATGGGTGGCGCGACGACCGCAACCCAGATTCTGGGCGGCACGGGTAACGACACGCTGATCGCTGCAGCCGCTGGTTCGACGATCAATGCCGGCAAGGGCAACGACAAGATCACCGCTGGCGCCGCCAAGGATGTGCTGATTTTCAACGCAGGCGATGCACTGGCAGTGGTCAAGGCTGGCGCTCTGGATGTCGCCTCGCTCGAAACCGTCACCGGCTTTGCAACGGGTGTTGACGTCATCGATCTGGGTTCGTTCGGTTTCACCGGCACGGCACAGTCGGCTCTGGCTGTTAAGGGTGCTATCGCAACGCTGCCAGCAGCGGATGTTGCCAACTTCTTCGTGGACGCTGGCGTGACCCGCGGTGTCGCTACGGGCACCAACGGTGGCAGCACCTACGTGTTCGTTGACGCGGACAAGGACGGCAACCTCGACATCGCCTCCGACCTGGTGATCGTGGTCGGCTCGCCAGTCAACTTCGCTGACATCGGCTTCTAATCTCTCCAAGAGAGGCAGCACCTTCGCTTAGGCGAGGGTTGTAGCTAAAAGCCCCGAACCCCACCCTCTGCAAAGAGGGTGGGGTTTTTTAATAGGAATGGTCGCTTTCGTTGCTTGCGCTGTCCAGGAGTTGCGCTGCACTCACAGTATGGGTGGGCACCCGGCAACTTGCGGCGCTATCAGCAGCTGAAATGCTGGTTGCCATTTATTTCGACGCACACCAAGACAAGGGATCAACATGTCAGACTGGACCGCAGGCTACGTAGCCGACATTGGGTACACCTATGGCTATTACACAGAGCTAAACCCCCTGCGGGCGCGGCTGGCCTTTTTGAATAGCGGCCTGGTCTGCCCCGAGTTCGGCACCGCCTGCGAACTGGGCTTTGGCCAGGGCATGAGTGCCAATCTTCATGCGGCCGCCAGCGTCACGCAGTGGCACGGCACCGATTTCAACCCCGCGCAGGCGGGTTTTGCCCAGGAACTGGCCACCGCATCGACCGCTGGAGCCAAGCTCTACGATGAAGCCTTTGCCGACTTTGCGCACCGGCCTGACCTGCCAGACTTTGACTACATTGGCCTGCATGGCATCTGGAGCTGGATCAGCGACGAGAACCGGGCTGTTATCGTCGATTTCATCCGCCGCAAGCTCAAGGTGGGCGGTGTGCTTTACATCAGCTACAACACGCAGCCCGGCTGGGCAGCCTTTGCCCCCATGCGCCACCTGATGGCGCAGCACGCCCAGGTGCTGGGTGCCGACGGCCATGGCATCGTCAGCCGCATTGACGGTGCCCTTGAATTTGCCGACAAGCTGCTGGCCACCAACCCGCTGTTTGCCCGTGCCAACCCGTTGGTGCTTGAGCGTATCAAAAAGGTCAAGGAGCAGAACCGCCACTATGTAGCGCATGAATACTTCAATCGCGACTGGCACCCCATGCACTTTGCCACCATGGCCGAGTGGCTGGAGCCGGCCAAGCTGCAATACGCCTGTTCGGCGCATTATTTGGACCACATAAGCGCCCTGAACCTCACAGCCGAGCAGCAGGAATTTCTGAAGGAAATACCCGATGCCATGCTGCGTGAGAGCGCGCGTGACTTCATGGTCAACCAGCAATTCAGGCGCGACTACTGGGTCAAGGGTGCACGCAAGCTCAATACGCTGGAGCAAGCCGAGGGGTTGCGCCAACACAAGGTGGTGCTGCTGGCACACCGCCCGGAGGTCTCCCTCAAGGTGTCCGGCGCACTGGGTGAGGCGACGATGGGTGAAACCATCTATAACCCCATTTTGGATGCCCTGGCAGACCACAAACCCCGAACGATGGGGCAGATCGAGCAGACCGTGAAAGCGCAAGGCATTGGCTTTGCGCAGGTGCTGGAAGCGGTGATGGTTCTCAGCGGGGCCGGGCACCTGGCTGCGGTGCAGGACGAAGCGGCCATCGCCCGGGTCAGGAAGGTTGCTGACAGGCTCAACACCTATCTGATCAATAAGTCGCGCGGTAGCACAGAAACCAACTATTTGGCCAGTCCGGTCACTGGCGGCGGCATCGCGGTGGGGCGCTTTGACCAACTGTTTTTGTACGCACTGGGGCAGGGTGGCAAGCAGCCGGTGCAATGGGCACAAGTGGTCTGGACGATCTTGCAGGCGCAGGGTCAGAAGCTGGTGAAGGACGGTAAGGCGCTCGAGTCCGCCGAAGAGAATCTTGCCGAACTCACCGAGCAGGCCACCGAGTTCACGCAAAAGCGGCTGCCGATCCTGAAGGCGCTGCAGATCGCTTGAGGCTTGGTCGACAATCGCAACCCCCCGTCTCTTCGGAGCCGGGGGTTTTTTCTGAGTGCATTCCCAAGAGTGCCTTCAGAGAAAACAGCCAACAAAATAGCCCATGTGGCTCAGTGGCAGAGCACTCCCTTGGTAAGGGAGAGGTCGCGGGTCCGATTCCCGCCATGGGCACCAAGACTGGTGCAGACAACGGTGCCGAAACCCCTGTCACTTCGGTTGCAGGGGTTTTCTTCCATCTGGAATCTGAATATGCCCACCATCAACATCGACAACCGCGACTACGACACCGAAACCTTGTCGCCAGAAGCCCGGCAGCAGCTGGAGATGCTGGTCGCCTGCGAAAACAAGCTGCGCGAACTGCAGCGCGACGTGATGATCACCCAAACCGCCTGTAGGGTACAAAAATTCACCATAAGCTGATTTCTGGCGATTCTTGCTGTCTAGATGGCAGCGCAGAAAGCGCTATTGCGGCTTACAGGTGGCTGTGATTCCAGGCAACTTGGTCAACTGTGTCGGCAAATACGTCTGTTTTCGGATGTCTGGGCGTGCGAGGTCCTCGGCTGTCGGCACCGATGACCATGAGTGGGTACTGATTCAGAGGGTCAGACCGCCCGGCGGTAGCTATAGTGCAACCCGCCAAGCCAGGGAATGGCTTCGGCGCGTAGCATCCCAGGCGCGAACGCAGTATCGTTGGCCGCTTCTTGATGCTCCGGCGCTTGGCCTTTATTGGCCTGATGCGGGCGAGCCGTGTTGTAGAAGCGCTGGTACTCGGAAAGCAAGCCGTTCAGATGCTTGCCGTTGAGCGGAATGACATGATCGAGTAATTCCTCGGTCAGCGTGCGGTTGAATCGCTCAATCGTTCCGTTTTGCTTCGGGCAACCCACGGCAGTGCGAATGACCTTGACGCCCATGGCGGGCAAGGTGTGCTTGACGATGGGCAAGAAGATGCTGTCGTGGTCCATCAGCATCGTGGCCGGGGCCTCGTCGAACGGGAAGGCCTCGCGCATCTGCTGCGCCACCCAGTCGCTGGTCGGGTGGTAGGTGCTGCAGCAGTGAACCAGGCGCCGCCGCTGGTGGTCGATGACGGACAAGATGTAGAGGGGCCGTGCCCGCCAGTCAAACGTGACCTTGAAATCCATCGAGGCCAGTAGGTGCCGGTGGTTCTTCAGGAAGGTCTTCCAGGATTGGCTCGGGGGTGTTGTCGGGCACCGATTGCGCTTGAGGACATTGCGCACCGTGCTCTCTGACACGGGCATGCCGAGTTGCTCGGTGACCAGCGCAGCAATGCGCTCGGCACCGTAGCGAGGGTTTTCTGCCTTGATGTTCAGAATGATCTGCTCGACCGACGGGTCGATCCGTGGGCGACCGACCCGATTGTGCTGAGGCTTGCCCGAGATCAGCCACCAGTACCGCTGCACATAGCGTCGGTGCCAGCCGACCAGCGTTTCTGGTCGAAAGAGGGTGTAGCGAATCAGCGTGGGTGAAGCCCAGTGCAAGAAGCCAAGCAACCATTTCTGCCAAGGCCGCAGCGATGGACGTTTACCTTTGCGCCGAAACCCTGCGTTTTCGTTGCGTTCGGCAATGAGCTGGAATTTGCGGCCCAGTGCGGCTTGACGGTCGCGCCGCCAGCGGTGGTTCTGGAGCCTGCCCAGCAGGTAGCCGAGCAAGAGGCTAAGGAAGAGTAGCAAGATGTTCTAGAGGCAGAAAAATAGCGAAGGATAGCCGGGACAGCCTCTGGCCTCACCCTTATACGATCTTCGCGGCCGCGTGTATCCGACAACTTCTTTTCACGGGCATGGCAGCGATCCATCACAAGCCGCCGCATGCATAACATCCCGAGATTGCACCGAATTCCCCTGCCCCGCCACCGCAGCCTGACCGCAAGCCGCCTTGTCGTGGCGGGATTCGCTGCCCTACGCCTCACAGTCGTGGTCATCATCAAGCAGCACGACCGGGTAAAAGCGCTGACCATTGGAACGCTGGGCCTGCAGACCCAGCTCCTTGAGTGCCCGCCCGAAGTACGAATCATCGAGCGCCTGGTAGCCGTGGTCTTCGCAATAGCGCAGGAAAGCGCGGAACACGGTACTGGTCAGCGTCTTGCCGGGCTTGGCCTTGGTGCCGGTGCTGGGGGTGGTTGCCGGCATCCGCAGGCACTCCTTGACGAACGCGCGCACCGGATCGGACGCCGCCCGGTAAGCCTCCTGGGCCTGCAGGCTGCTGGGCACCTCGGTGAAACCGCCTTGGCGCTCCAGGCGCTGCAGCCCCTGCAGCGCCCAGTTGAAAATCCCCGGCAGTTCGCGCTGCAGCGCGGCCGCAAGGTGCGGGTCCTGCTCGGCCGGGCTGAAGGTGCGGGTAAAGCGCAGGATGCGCACCCGGCGGAAAAATCCAAAGCTTTTGTCCACCGTGCGCGGCAGCGTGTTGGTGCTGGCAACGATGCGGGCGTAGGGCTCGAAATCAAACGGCTGCTCGCCTTTGCGCTCGGCCTGCTGGCGCCCGCCGCTGATCGTCTGCTTCAAGACCTCATCGTCGAGCACCGCATTGGCGCCCATCTCATCGCTCAAGTTGGCCAGTTTGCCGACCAGCTGGGCCAGGTAAAAGCGCTGGCCCAGCTTGGTGATCGGCACCGTGGAGACATTGCCGCTGCCCAGCAGCCAGGTGATGACCTTGAGCACCACACTCTTGCCATTGCTGCCCCCGCCGTACAGCCAGAACATCACATGGTGGTGCGTTGAGGGGATCAGCAGGTAGCCGAACATCTCCTGCACAAAACGGACCTTTTGTTCGCGGTCCTCATCGTGCGCAAAAATCTCCTGCAAAAAACGCATCCAGCGCGGGCAAGAGGCCTCGGGGTCGAAGTCGAACGCCAGCTGGCTGCGCAGGTAGTTGGCAGCGTCGTTGGGCACTTGCCGCCCGCGCATCGGATCGACCGTGCCGTTGGCCAGCGCGATGCGGTAGCTGCGGCCCTGATGCGCTGACGGAAACACATCCTGAAAGTAGCGCTGGCGCATCGCATGGGCGAACTGGGTGACCTGCTGCGGCGAGCGCTGCTCTTGAAACACATGCACCATCAACTCGCGCACCAGGGCCGGGTGGCTCATCGACTTCCAGATCACGCCATCAAAGAAATGCAGACTGCTCTCGGCCCAGATCGGGGCAACGCCCTGCCGGTGCTGCGCGACGTAGGCATCCATCTCGGCGTAGACCGCATGCTGCGCTGGCCTGGGCGCCGCCAGCGCCAAGGCCGGGCGCGGCGTTGCTGCCAGGAAAGCATCGGCATCGCCATCCTCTACCACCTCCAGATCGGCCAGCGACAGCAGCGCATCATCAGCTTGCACGCAGATGATGTAAGGCGAATCAAGCCGTGGCTTGGAGAGGAAGCCTGTGGGCCGACAAGGCAGGGCATACTCGGCATCGGCCTTCAGGCAGGCGGAATCGATGACGACGTTGAGCCTCTTGGCCAGTGACAGGGGCAACTGGCAGGCTTCGAAATCCTCGGCCGACACCGGCTCGGCCAGCGGCACCAGCACGCGCCACAGCGGCTGTCCAGGCACCGACTCAAAGCGCGCAAACGCCACACAGCAGCCCGAAATGCGCGCCAGGATGTCGGCGAGGCTCTCCTCTGGGTCGCAGAAATGCACGATATCGAGCACGATGCCTGTGACGCACTCGATGCTGTCCGGGCCCAGCTCGCGACCGGATTGGAGCTGGCACAGACTCACGTGCGCTGCGTCCTCGGGGCGCAGCACTTCGTGAAACTGGCCCAGGCTTTGCCAGTGTTCGCTGAACTGGCCAGCCGTGGTGAAGTGATCGACGGAAACGGGCCGGCGGCTTGCGGCGCTGGAAAAAACCGTCTGTACGATCGGGTAAGAGGCGGAGGAATTCGCACAAAGCGACGAGGGCATGAAGGCTCCTTGAGGCAAACAATCAAAGGAAGCCGTCAACGCGAAACGCGGACCCTGGACACGCAGACAGGACTGTTGCAGCGGGAGGACGAAGACGGCCAAGAAAACGCAGCGGCAGTGCCGCAGCGTTGGTTGGCGGGAGTCTTCAGTTCCCGGGGCCCTAGCGATTTTGGAAAGGTAGTCGCAACCTGCGGGATCGATTTGTCAGCGCCGATTCCCCTGGCGCGCCCAAGAGTCTAGCGCATCCACGGCGCTGCTTTGAAGCATTGGCAGCCGCCCTGACGGGGCCGGCTTGCCAGGATTCCCTTCCCTGCACTTCTCAGTCACAGTCAGACAGTGCAGGCAGGGCAGGGAGGGCGGTGCATCCGGCCCCCCTGCCTTGGGCCAGGGGCACGTCGGCTGCTGTGGCGGGCGTAACAACGGAGATTTGGGGCAGATATTATTTTTCTGGTACCTGTTCCTGCCTGCGCGGGAACAGGCTTTTTGCCGTCTGAACCAGGAGAAAAGTTATGCCCTCACTCTTTGATCTGCCCACCTTGCCGCGCCAGTTCGATGCCGAACTGCAGCTGCGCTTGCGCTGGCGACGCTGACTGCGCACCCCCCGTCTGCTTCACCGACTAAGCCGTTGGCCATTGCCGCCAACGGCTTTTTTGCTTTTTGCACCTGCGGCAAGAAGCCTCTCACCGCTCTGGCTTGAGCCCTTTGCCATGCAACCTCCTTGCCCCTGGGCCGCCGACGCGCACAGCACGCGCTGTCTGGTCGGCCGGCCTGAACTGCCTCGACCTTTATGGAGAACCCCATGCGTCACACCCCCGTTGATCTGACCCCCAAACCCTACCGCCTCTTGAAGACCGATCTGGCCGCCAAGCTTTCTGCGCGCAGCACGGGCGGCATCACCTACCAGCTGCTGGCCGACACCAGCGACACCCCGCAACTGCACATCGCTGTCACGGCCAACGAAGGCGGTGGCCTGTGGAGCCGCGAACCCGTCGGCCTGGGCACCATCGAGAAAGTCCTTGCACCCTATGGCGACGGGCCGTTTCCGACCAAAGCCTTGCGCGGCGCGATGGTTGGGCGCTCGTCCAACAATCCGCCATTCCTGTGTGCCGTGCTCAAGGACCTGGGCCTGATTGCCCCCGCCCCCGACAAAGCCCACCAGCACATCAAGACCGGTGACTGGCAGGCCTTCCGCGAGGAATGGCTGCTGGCCCCTGGGGAACAAGTGATGTACCCGCCGGTAGTGAAAGGGGCGACCGACGCATCGGCCACCACCGTGGCGGCCGAACCCGCTGACGACGATCTACCTGCCAAGCCTACCAAGAGCAAACGCAAGAAGGTTGTTGTGACCGATGCCGAAGAGGCTCCGCCCCAGGAAGTTCATCCGCCCGAAGTCGAGGACGTCAGCGATGTGGCAACTGCACACGCCGACTGATGCGGACCGCATCGCCGACCCAGCGATGCGCCGCGTCATCGGGCAGCGGTTCTCGCAGCTGGCCGAGTACGAGGACTTCACGTTCAACGAACTGGCGCAGTTCTGGCGGGTGGAGCCGGGCGACACCATTGAGCAACTGGAAGCCGCCACGGGCCTGCCCATCGCGCATGGCTGGTGCTCGAACGCCCGCTATCCCGATTCGGACTTTGCGCCGGCCTGGGACGTGCTCCAAGCGCATCCGAGCTGCTACGAGTTGGTCTTCGTGACCAGCGATTCGGGCTACGGCATTGTGCTGTGGATCGCCAATGACGCGGCCGATCCCGTGCTGCTCGCGATGTGTGCGCAGTACGCCACGCCAGCCCTCTAACTCACCTACTTCTTTCTCACCCTGCACGCCGACTGCCCTTGACGGGGCCGTCGGCGTTGTGCTTTTGGAGATTTCCATGATGGTTACCCGTTTTGCTCCCGGCCAGATCGTGGCAACGCCCAGTGCCTTGTCCTTGCTGGCGGTGCACCACATGACACCCAGCACCTTGCTGGCTCGCCACCTGTGCGGCGACTGGGGCGAGGTCCTATGTTCCGAAGACAAAGCCTTGAACGATGCCGCGCTTGGCACCGGCTCAAGGCTCTTGTCTGCCTACCTGGTTGGTCCGGACAAGATTGTGTGGATCATCACCGAAGCCGAGGATGACCAGGGCCAGCGCGCAGCGACCACGCTGCTCTTACCGCAGGACTACTGACGAGAACTTCCGGGTTCGGCCCACTGCGACCGGCAATGGACCGGCAAGCGGCCCTGGCCGCCGCCGCCGTCCTGGCCGGTTGGACATCGTTGCTTGCCAGGCCACAGCCCATGTCGTTCGGGCGTTCTGTGCCCGGGCGAGTCCCAAGGATTTAACAACCGGCGGGCGTCTGTGTGGGCGCTTTGCTGGCCGACCAGTGCCCCGCACTTCACTTTTTACCCAGGAAATTGAGATGACTACTGCAACGCGCTTTCGGTTTTCGGCGACAACGATCGAGCGCCTGTCCTGCCCGGCCGGCAGGAAGGCGATCGAAGCCTCCGACCTCGATTGCCCCGGTCTCAGGATGGCAGTGACCCGCACCGGGGCCCGGGTGTTCTGGTTCCGCTTCGTGCTGCGCGGGGTCAAGGGGGGCCTGCGTTTGGGTGCCTTCCCTGCACTGCCTGTCACTGCCGCCCGCCAGCTCGCCTTGGCCGCCCGGGCCAAGGTCGAGCGCGGGATCGATCCGAGACAGACCGACGAACACCATGATCTGACGTTTGGCGAGTTCGCTACGATCTACCTCGCCTACAGCCGCCAGCACAAGCGCAGCCACCGCGACGATGCGAGCAAGCTCAAGTGCTGGCTGTTGCCGGCCTTTGCCCACCTGCGCCTTCAGGACCTGCGCCGCCGCCATATCGAGGCGTACCTCACGGACCTGCGCCGGACCCACAGCCCGGCCAGCGTCAATCGCCACCTGACCCTGCTCTCCGCCATGGGCCGCCGAGCGGTCGCTTTGGAGTATGTTGAGCGCAACTGGTGTGCCGGTATCGATCGGCTCAAGGAAGACAACCGCCGGCAGTGCGCGCTGACGGCGCAACAGGCTGGAGCGTTGTTGCTGGCACTGGAGTGTGACCGCAACGCGGTGGCGGCGTCCGCCATTGCGCTGCTGCTGCTCACAGGGGTGCGCCTGCGCGAGTGCATCCATGCGCGGGTCCAGGAGGTCCAGCCCGATCGCCGGCTGTGGCATCTGCCCCGGGGCAAGACCGGAGCGCGCTACGTGCTGCTCAACGATGCGGCCATCGATCTGCTGGCCCGTCAGCCCAGTCTGCAGCCGGGAAGTACCGGTCAATGGCTCTTTCCCGGCCGACTGCCTGGCAAGCCACTGGGCGATGTCCGCTCGACCTTTCACCGCGCGTTGGCGGCAGCCCAACTGCCGCCGATGCGCCTGCACGACCTGCGCCACAGCTTTGCCAGTCTGGCCGTCAGTGCCGGCAGAAGTCTCTACGACGTCCAGGCCCTGCTGGGGCATGCCAGCCCGAGCATGACCACCCGCTACGCCCACCACGATGGATCGTCCTTGCTGGCCGCCAGCCAGACCGTGGCCGATGTGCTGGCAGCGGCCAAGCGCAGTGCCAGCAGGGCAGGCAGGGATTAGGTTCATTGACGCACCCCTTGTGGCATGGGCATCGGCGAACACACGCCACACACAGCCCCAAACCGGAAGTTCGCGGTGGGTGAACAGATGGATAGCCCGGTTCCAGACCCACCGGGCCATCCATCCCCTCCATTCCCCTCACTTCAAAATCCCAAGGAGATTTCCCATGCCCACCATCACCCTCGACGCCAACACGGTCCGCACTGCCACCTGCCCGGCGGACAAGAAAAAGCTCGATCTGTACGACACCGCCACGCCCGGCTTCGTCCTCGAAGTCCGGCCCAGCGGTGGCAAGACCTACTACCTGCGCTACCGCGATGCCCACGGCAAGCAACGCCAGCACCGCATCGGCGACGCTGCCGGCATCAGCTTCGAACAAGCCAGGAATGCCGTGCAGACCCTGCGGGCCAAGGTGATTCTTGGCGACAACCCCGCAGAGGACAAGAAGCTGCAGCGCACCATCCCGACGCTGGAAGACTTTGCCAGCGATCGCTACCTGCCCTACGTCAAAGGGGCCAAACGCAGCTGGGACACCGACGAGTCCTTCCTGCGCAACCATGTGCTGCCGCGCTGGGGCAAATGCCACCTGGACGAGATCCAGCAGCAGGACGTGATCGAGTTCCACCATGCCTTGAAGGCCAAGGGCTACGCCCCGGCTACGGCGAATCGGGCCGTCATCCTGACCCGCTACATGTTCAACCTCGCCAAGAAGTGGAAGATCCCTGGCGCCGAGGCCAATCCCGCCTCAGGGGTGGAGCTGTTCGAGGAAAACAACAAGCGCGAACGCTTCCTCAATGCCGAAGAAGTGCAGCGGCTGGTCGCGGCCGTGAAGGCCAGCGACAACCGCCAGCTGCAGTACATCGTGCCCCTGCTGCTCCTGCTCGGCTGCCGCAAGCGCGAACTGCTGGACAGCCAATGGGACCACTTCGATCTGGAGCGCCGGGCCTGGCGCATCCCGCTCAGTAAGACCGGCAAGGCGCGCCACGTGCCGCTGTCGGCGGACGTGATCGCGCTGCTGGAGCAGATTCCGCGCTGGGACGACTGTCCCTACGTGGTGCCGAATCCCAAGACCCAGAAGCCCTACGTCTCGGTGTTTTACAGCTGGGATACCGCACGCAAGCAGGCGGGGTTGCCCGAGGTGCGGATGCACGACTTGCGCCACAGTACGGCCAGCTTTTTGGTCAATTCGGGCCGGTCCCTGTACGAGGTGCAGAAGATCCTGGGCCACACCCAGCTCAAGACGACGCAGCGCTATGCGCACCTGTCGCAGGCCACGTTGCTCGAAGCCGTGGACAGCCTGGGGCAAGTGTCCGGGCTGAGCCTGGCGGCGGCCTGACGACAAAGCACACAACACGGACATCGCCCATAAAGGCGATGTCCGGTTGGGTGTTTTTTTGGTTCCCTTTCGGATCCTTTGGGGCTAAAATGGTTCATCACTTCAGGAGGTCCTAACCATGTCCATCAATGTAAAACTCTCAGAAACACTGGTCGATCAGGCCCGCCGCTACGCCTCGATCGAGCACCGGTCTCTGCCGAAGCAGATCGAGTACTGGTCTCAGATTGGCAAGATTGCCGAAGAAAACCCTGACCTGCCCTTCTCGATGATCCGCGAGATTCTGATCGCGGATCAGGAAGAGGCTGTTGGTGAGTACCAGTTCGGCTGATGCGGATTCTTGTTACTCCAACGTTCGAGCGTGCCGTCAAGAAACTGCACAAGCAACAGAAGGCTGACCTCGACACGGCTGTTCGTGCGGTCGTCGCAGATGTGGAGATCGGAGAGGCCAAAGTCGGCGACTTGGCCGGAATCCGTGTCTACAAGTTTCGGTTGGCAAATCAGTTGTGCTTGCTGTCCTACCGTGTCCTCGATGAGGAAACGCTCAAACTGCTGACCGTGGGGCCTCACGAAAACTTCTACCGTGACCTGAAGCGACTGGAACACTGAGGCTATGCCCGGCCGCTAACCGGCCGGGTTCGCCCATCCTGTCGTGCGGTTTGGGTGGCTGGGTGGGAAGTGGGTGGGGCACCCAAAGCGGTGTTTTGTGTTGGCTTTACTCGCCAAATGGCTTCTTTCGGTGCTGGTTTTACCCCACTGTCGGTGGGAAAGTGGTGGGGCGGAGCGAAAACCACTCACCGGAACGGCCCAAAGCCGTTGAGCGGCTTCGGCTTTCCGGTTGGGTAGACAGGTTCGCTCACTACAAGTGCGACTGACGTTATCGTTGGTACCTCTGGCAACGACACCATCCTCGGCGACTTCGCTACCTCCGCCACCACCGGCACCATCCAAGCTTCGGACAATATCGATGGCGGCGCAGGCGTTGACACGCTCAAGATCTACAGCTACTCCACCCCTGCAACTCAGCAACTGCCTGTCAGCGTCAAAAACGTTGAAGTGTTTGAGTTCGTGGCGCCCACGGCTACCGCTCTGGATGTGGCCAAATTCGCTGCATCTGGCGTGACGACGCTGAGCGCCGTGCAAGCTGATGCAGTTACCAGCTTGACAACGGGCAATGGCCAGGGTCTGAAGCTGAACACCACTGGCACTGCAACCGCCGCTTCTGCTTTTGCATGGGCTGCTTCTGCTACTGACACTGCACTGAACGTCGAACTGAACGGTGTGACGAATGCAGTGGTTGCAGGTACTGCCGATACGCTCACGATCACCGCCGCAGCAGCCAAGACCTTGAACATCGCCTCTACGGGTGCGAAGAACAAGGTGGTGCTGGCTGGCACCGCCCCGATTGACACTGTGAATGTGACCGGTGGTGCGGCCTTGGACTTGGGCGCTTTGCCTACTACCGTCACCACCCTGGGCGCTGCTGCAGCAACCGGTGGTATCACTGCTGTACTCGGTGGCACGAAGGCTACCGTGACGACTGGCGCAGGCAAGGATTCGATCGATGTTTCGGCTGCTGCTTTGGTTGGCGCCGTGAAGGTCTCGACGGGTGCAGGCAATGACATGGTCAAGGTCGGTACAGTTGTTTTCGACGCAGCTACCAGCTCCTTCGACGGTGGTGATGGCCGCGACACGGTGCAAATCACTGACGGTGCAAAGCTGACGACTGCTGTTGGCAAGCTCTTCACCAATTTTGAAGTGCTGGCTACTGGTGCAGGTGTGGGTACCTACGACGTGACCAAGATTGCTGGTATTGACACGGTGTTGGTGGATGGTGCTATCGGTGCTGCAGGCGCAACGCTCAGCAACGTCACCAACCAAAACATTGTGATTGCTGCTAACCAAACCAATGTTCTGACCGTCAATCTCAAGGATTCGTCGGGTACCGCTGACGCGCTGACGATCATCTTGGACAACCAAAACACCAGCGCTACGACCTTCAACAAGGCTGGCGTTTCTGTTGCCGCAGACAAGCTGGTTACCACCGGTGTGGAAAATCTGACCTTCAAGTCTGCAGGTGTTATTACCGGCGCTGACGCAGTGACGCCTGGTACCGCTAACAGCGTAGCGCTGCAAGCTGCTGATACAGCACTGAAGACTGTCACTATCATCGGCGACCAAGCCTTCAACCTGACAACGGGCGCCGTCGCTGCGAACCTGACCAAGATTGACGCATCTGCAGCCACCGGCAAGGTCGGCATCGACGCATCTGCTGCTGTGGGCGCTCTGTCGATTCTGGGCGGCTCTGGTGCAGACTCCATCAAGTCTGGCGCTGCTGGCGCTACGATCAATGCTGGCAAGGGCAATGACACGATTGACCTGACCGCTTCTGCTGCCACGAAGGACGTTGTCATCGTGAATGCTGGCGATGCCAAGGGCGTGCTGACTGCTGCAGGTGTGCTGGATATTGCCGCTGGTAAGCTTGAAAGCATTGCCAGTTTCACGACCGGTCAAGACGTGCTCGATCTGGGTGTATTTGGCTTCACGGCCCAGCAGAAATCTGCTTGGGCTGTTAAGTCCGACCTTGCTGCCGTCAAGCTGGATGCTGATGTCGCGAACTTCTTCGTGGACACTGGTGTCGCTCGTGGCGTTGCATACGACACTACCAATGGCTATCTGCTGGTTGACGCCAACAAGGATGGCAACTTCAATGTCGCAACTGACTTGGTCATCAAGGTCGTGGGCCTGAACTTCACCGACATCGGCTTCTAATCTCCCTGGAGACAAGCACCCACCCTCTGGTAGGTGCTTGAGGTGGAAGCCATTGAAACCCTGTCCTTCTCACGAAGGGCGGGGTTTTTTCTGAGCGCATTCCCAAGAGTGCCTTCAGAGAAAACAGCCACAAAATCGCCCATGCAAATATAAAGGACACCCATATTTATTGTGGCAGCCGCGGCGTAGCGCTTCAGTCAGCCCAAAGTCAGCCGAAATCACACCCTCCAACACCTGCCGCGCACTGCGGCGGGTTTAGTGCGTCCTGGCGCAGTAAAAACAGCCATATTGGCTTGCGGCAGATACAGCATGCAATAAAGGACACCCATTTTAGTTGCCTAAATCCATAGCACTGTCTACACTCAGCCCTCATGACCCGCCCCCGCTCATCTCTGATTTCCTTGTCCGACACGCCCTGGTACCACGTGGTCAACCGCTGCGTACGCCGGGCTTTTTTGTGCGGCCACGATGCCGCCACCGGCTGCAGTTTTGACCACCGCCGCGGCTGGATCGAGACGCGCATCCGCGAGCTGGCCTCGGTCTTCACCATCGACGTGGCGGCCTATGCGGTGATGAGCAACCACTACCACGCGGTGCTGCGCGTGGACGCGGCGCGCGCCGATGCCCTGAGCGACGACGAGGTGCTGCGCCGCTGGACGCAGCTGTTTAGCGGCCCGGTGCTGGTGCAGCGCTACCTGAGCGGCGCGCCCGAGCTGCTGGGCCAGGCCGAGCGCGACAAGGTGGGCGAGTTTGCCCAGCTATACCGGCTGCGGCTGGCCGATGTGTCGTGGTTCATGCGCGTGCTCAATGAGTCGATTGCCCGCCAGGCCAATGCCGAGGACGACTGCACCGGGCGCTTTTGGGAGGGGCGCTTCAAGAGCCAGGCGCTGCTGGACGAGCAAGCCCTGCTGGCCGCTATGGCTTATGTGGATCTGAACCCCATCCGCGCCGGCATGGCAGAGAGCTTGCACGGCAGCGCCCACACCTCCATTGCCGCACGCTTGGCCGAGCTGCAAGGCCAGCCCTTTGAGCCGGTGCTTGCCCCCGTGGTGGTGGCTGGCGCCACGCCAACTTCCACACCAATTTCTGCCGATGAATCCAGTCCGCTAGCTGCATCCTCATTGCCCAGCCTGCTACCAGAAGCAGAGCTTGCCGCGCTGCCAGAAGCGCCGCTGATGCCCTTTGATGCGACCGGCCGCTTTGAGCAGGCCATTCCCTTTGGCCTGCAAGAGTACATCGAGCTGGTGGACACCATGGGCCGCGCCGTGCACCCTGCCAAGCGCGGTGCCATACCCTCCACCACTTCACCCATTCTTGCCCGGCTGGGCATGGACGCTGAAGGCTTTATCAACGCCGCCGATCACTTCTTCAAAGACTTTGCCAGCGCCGTAGGCACGCCGGCCAAGCTGATAGAAATCGCTGCCCGCCGACAGCAGCGCGCGTTGCGCGGCCTAGCCGCTGCCCGGCGGGTGTTTGAGGCCCGCGCAGCGTAACGTAGCCCATCGAACGCTGTGGTGGGACTTCTCGGGCAGTGCGGTTGAAATAGATATCAAATTTGATCTCATTCGGCCATGAGATATCTGCTCGACACCAATGTCCTCGTTGCCGCTTTGCGCTCCAGAAATGGCGCCAGCAATGCCATTGTCCGCCGGGTTTTGCTGGGTGATCTGCCGCTGGTGGTCCACCAGAAACTGATCTACGAATACCGTGATGTTCTCAGTCGCCCCGATATCCTGGCACAAACGGGGCTTGCCTGGGCAGATATTGAAGTCGTGCTGGCCCACCTGGTCGCCAGCGCGCACGAGGTAGCGTTGCGCTACCTTTGGCGCCCAAACCTCAAGGATGAGGGCGACAACTTCATTGTGGAAATTGCCATTGCCGCCTGGCCCTGCACCATCGTGACGCACAACATCAAGGACTTTGTGCGCGCAAAACTGCGCTTTCCCCAGATTGCCCTGCGTACGCCGGGGCAGTTGCTGCAATCTTTGACGCATTAGGAGGTGATGATGAGCAAGCTTTCTTTCCCATTGAGAATCGAGCAAGACGAACGTGCCCGTGCCAAGCGCCTGGCCCAAGCCTTGGGCGTTTCAGAAAACCGGCTTTACTCCGAATTCATTCACGACGGCCTGTTGATGCGCGAGCAGATGCTCTACATGTCGCGACTGCGCGACATTGCAGCCGCTACCAGCCCGGCCGATGCCTTGGCTGTGCTGGCCAGGGCAGCAGATGCGCCACCAATTCCAACCGACGTTTGACCCAGTGCGGGCGGCAAGCCTTGGATAACTAAGTAAAGTTTTCCGCTCCAAGAGGCGGTCATCCTTGCCCGAGTGGCAGGGATGCCAACCTCCGAGGCGTAAAACAGCACTTAGGAACCCACAAAGCCCCCACGAGCTTCGGCTCGCGGGGGCTTTTTCGTATCTGCCGCAAGCCAATATGGCTGTTTTTACTGCGCCAGGACGCACTAAACCCGCCGCAGTGCGCGGCAGGTGTTGGAGGGTGTGATTTCGGCTGACTTTGGGCTGACTGAAGCGCTACGCCGCGGCTGCCACAATAAATATGGGTGTCCTTTATATTCATCCTTTATATTTCATCCTTTATATTTCATCCTTTATATTTCATCCTTTATATTTCATCCTTTATATTTCATCCTTTATATTTCATCCTTTATATTTCATCCACCTGAATCTCAGGCGATCTGCAGCGCCTTCAGGATTGGCAAGCGCTTTTGCGCAAACTCGATGGCCTGCTCGGTGAGTTCAGCTAGGTTATCCTCTGCAGACTCCAGCGTCTTCCCTTCTTTCACCAGCGCCTGGCCCTGCGCCTGCAAGAGTTGCCACACCACCTGCGCCCACTCCGAGGGCTGCTTCTTGCCTTGGGCCAGAGCCAACAAAAATAGTTGCTCAAAGCGCCCCACTACCGTACCGCCCCCAGTCATTGGGCTGGCAAGATAGCTGATCTCGTTGCTGCCGCGCGCCTTGCCAATGAGGTACGTGTTGAGCTTGTCCGTGTGCTTTTTGGCTTTGGGGATCACGGCCTCGTCCTGCACGGCAGCCACGCTTCCGACACCAGCCAAAATCAATATCGCCTGCGTCAATTGAGCAAAGTTCACGCCCTTGTCCTTGAGAGCCTGCTCCAGCTGCGCCAGGGTCCTGGGCTTGTGGTCGGCCAGCACATCGAGCAGGGGGTTGTAGATGGCCTCGCTCATGGACGCTTCACCCAGGGCACCTTTCACTTTGAGCAATACATCGGGGCGGTGCGTGGTGAGCACCACCTTTTGCGCGCGCAAGCCTTCTGCCTGCTCCAGTGAATTGAGCTTGCGCGTGCCCCTGACCCAGTAGTCCTTGCGGAACTGCTGGTTGACCATGAAGTCGCGCACGGTCTGGCGGAACATCTCGTCGGGTATCTCGGCCAGCATTGCCTGCTGTTCTGCTGTCAGGTTGACGGCTTCCACATAGTCCAGGTAGTTGGCCGAGCAGGCAAAGTTGAGCTTGGCCGGGGCCAGCCAGTCGCCCATGCTGGCGAACGACATGGGTTTCCAGTCGCGATTGAAATACTCGTGGGCGACGTAGTTGCGGTTTTGCTCTTTGATCTTCTTGACGCGCTCTGCCACCAGCGGGTTGGCCTTGGCATAGGTCGGGTTGGTGGCCAGCAGCTTTTCGGCGAAGGCCAGGGCTGCGTCGATGCGCGGCACGATGCCGTGGCCGGGCGCGCCCATGACCTCGCTGTGTTCGGTCAGCAGGTCGCGCATGGGCACCATGGCGGCCCAGCCGGGCTGGGTGTTGTAGCTGATGTAGAGCACGCCGCCCACTTTGAGCTTGCGCCGGATGAAATCGACGATGACCGCGCGGTTCTCATCGCTGATCCAGCTCCAGATGCCGTGCAGGCCGATGTAGTCAAAGTCTGGCAGGTCAGCGCGGTCGGCAAACTCGGCGAAGGCTTGGTCGTAGAGTTTGGCCTGGTTGCCGGAGACGGATGCCAGTTCCTTGGCAAAACCTGCCTGGGCGGGGTTGAAGTCGGTGCCGCTCCATTGGGTGATGCTGGCCGCCGCATGCAGGTTGGTGCTGACGCCCTGGCCAAAGCCCAGTTCACAGGCGGTGCCGAACTCGGGGCAGACCAGGCCGTTGTTCAGGAAAGCGAGTTTGACCCGCAGAGGGTTGAGTTCGGTGTAGTAGCCAAAGGTGTAGCCAATGTCGGCTACGTAGCCGGCGGTCCAGTCTGTCATTGCTTGTCCTTTTATCTGGGGGTCTTTTGTGAGCACACCATTTCTCTGACGCACTCAGAAAAAACCCCACCCCTCTTGCGAAGGATGGGGTCATGAGGCTTTCACCTCAAGCACCTACCTGCGGCAGGTGCTTGTCTCTGAGAGATTAGGCGAAGACAAAGTTAGCAGCGCCGAAGTCGGCAGCGGTCACGCCAGTCAGCGTCACAACAAAGTCCACCGTGCCGTTGCCATCGAAGTCAACTTGCAGATCGTTGGTATTAACAGCATCGGTGAAGCCGATTTGGGTTTTGCCAGCGGTTGCCGAGAAAGCCGTCGTGCCGGTGAACACAGCCGAGCCGGTTTGCAGCGAAGCTGCGAACTGGACCAAGTCGGCATTCACGTTGAAACCACCAACGGAGTCCTTAGCTGCTGCGTTCGATTGCTCGGCAACAGTGAAAACCAGCTTGTCAGCACCCGTACCCAGAGTGATCTGGTCAGCGCCTTTGCTGCCGAAGATGGTGTCGCCCTTGTTCGAAGCGGCGTAGGTGTCCACAGCTTCGCCGCCCTTGAAGGTCACAGCAGCGGTGCTGTTCGCAGCAGAGATCGACACGGCACCCTTAGCGGCCGAAGCGTCGATGCTCGACAGAGCAGCAGCGCTCACCGTAGCCACCGAAACGTCGCCCACACCGGTGATGGTGATGGTCTTCAGCTGCGCACTCGTCAGAGTGTCGAGCTTGAATGCACCAGCGCCAGTTTCCGAAGAAGAAGCGATGTTCACAGCTTCCACGCCATTGGCCAGAACCGTCACTTTGGAGGTCGCCAAGTCAGCGCCATCCTTGTCGGTCGTCAGGTTCAGCACGTCGGCCGTACCGGCGATAGCACCCTTCACGTCCACGGTCACGGTAGCGGCAGCCGTGGAGGCGCCGTCCAACTGAACGGTGCCACTGTTGGCCAGATTAGACAGCGTCAGATTGGCACCAATCTTTCCAACGACCTCAAAGCTGTTCACGCCAAAGTAGTCAGCGTTCAGCGTTGCTGCTGCGGCGATATCACCGGTCACTGCCAGTACTTCCACATTGGTCACTGCGGCAGCCTTGGTGAAAGCGGTAGCGTCGGTCAGAGCGATAGCCAGCGTATCCTTACCAGCGCCGCCGTCCACCACATCTTTGGCGTCGAAATTGGCGATTTCAAAACGGTCATTGCCAGCGCCACCCTTGACCGTCAGGTCGTTGGCAGCACCGGTGTACTTCAGCGTCACACCAGCGGAATTGGCCGAAGCATCCACCGTCTTGATGGCAGCGATGGCTTCGGACACGGTCACGGCCTTGTCGCCGGAGATGGTCAGCGAGGTAAGCTTGGTACCGGTGTTCGTCAGAGTCACGTCGCTAGCAGCCGAACCGGTTGCAGCCAGGGTGAAGCCAGTGGCGGTTGCCGACTTGACGTCCAGGGTAGCCTTCGTGACGTTGGCCACGGTTGCCTTCTGAGCACCGTCCAGCGTCACAGTGGTCGTTGCTGCCGAATTGGACAGCTTGACTTCTTGAGCAGCGGTGGTCTTGATAGTGGCAGTAGCGCCGAGAGCGGCACCGTCCAACTCAACCGACGTCACGCCTGCCAGCGTGGAGATATCCACAGTGGCTGCTGCCGTCACGGTACCGCCCTTGATATAGACGTTTTCCACGTTCTTCAGGGTCGGCAAAACGGTCTCTTCCACCTTCGTAGCGGTACCGATGTACAGCTTGAAGGTGTCGGTACCTGCACCGCCGTCGATTTGGTCGCCAGCGCCAGCATTGCCGGTTTGGGTGTTGTCGCCAATGATGGTGTCGTTGCCAGCAGTACCAACGATGTTGTCCACACCTGCAGTGAGCGGCGTCTTATGCCGGGCAACAGCCCTTGATCCATCGTGGTTCCCGGCGCATCGCTAAACCACCATCGACCCCACAACGCTCGGCTCGTTTTCCAGAACGACCAAAAACAGGTCTCGCTAAGCCGTTCGCGCAGTAATGCCGATCAGCTTTTCCAGACTTCTCGCTGCTGCCACCCTTCAGGAAAACCCAGCCGGTCAAGGCGCACCTTCGGGTGCTGTGCCAGCAGGTCAGCCAGACGCTCGCCCCAACGGCTGCCGGGCGCAACAACGCGAAGCAAAGCTTCGATCATGACGGCCTGCGCATAAAAGCGCGTCGTGTCCTGCAGGTCGGCCGCCAGGTGCCGAGCGGCAATCGGCTTGATCGTGTAGACGCGATTCCACAGCCGCTGGTGATGCGCGGCCAGGTTGCGCACATAGGACAGTGCATGCAGCCATGAGCCCAGCACGGCACCATCGAGGCCGAATGTCTTGGCGATGGGTTTTTGGTTCTGGCGCGTCAGGTTTTTGAACGCCTGCGAAACGGTGCCGAACGACAACGTTTCAAAGACCATCCACGATGGCGGCAGCTCTGGCTCGCCGTACTTGTCGTAGTAGTGCTTGATGAAGGTCTGGCGCATGGCCGCACGCGCGCTGTCGTGACCAATGTCGTCCTTCACGCGGCTGATGAACTGGGCATGCTTGAAGCTGGGCACAAAATGCGTCGCCACCATGAACCAGTGCGGCCCGTGCAATTCGCTCATGGTTTGCGACAGCAGTGCCCGCACCGCGACCTCGATGCGCTCGACCGCATCCATCACGGCCAGACGCAGCTTGCGGTCAAAAACGTAGAGGTCGAGCACATCAGCGAACGTGGTGCCAGCGAGGAAGCGGTGCGAACCGTCCGCGTTGTAATTCACCTGCAGCGGCAGCGCGTAGCCGGCCAGGCGGTAGTAACCCACGAAGCGCAGGTAGTGCCGGGCAAGCTCGTCGTCGACGACCACCAGCCCACGTTGCTTGAGCAGCGCGACCTGGGCGTCGATATCGATGGCGGGTTTCGTGAATTCCATAGGCAATAAAAAACCCGCCGGGGTGCGCTTGCATGCAGAGGCGTGGCGGGTGTTGTTGGCTTGATTATACGGAGGTCGAGGAAAAATTCAAGGTTGGTTGCGGTTTGCGGTCTGCGCAACCCGGCCGCAACAGTCTCTGTTTTCAACCCAACGGAGACTGCCAATGCCAGTTCACAAACTCAGCGACGACCTGGTCGCTACCCTCACTTGCCCGCAAGGGCGTGCCCACATCGAAGTCTTCGACACCCTGATGCGCGGCTTGTACGTGGACGTGCTGGCCAATGGCCGCATGGCCTTTCGGGTGCGCTACCGGCAGAACGGCAAAAAGCGCGCCCACACCCTGGGCAATGCCCGGCTGTTGACCGTGGCCGAAGCCCGCGACCTGGCCCGCACCGCACTGCGCAAGGTGATCGCTGGCGGCGACCCCAAGGCGGTGGATCTGCCCATCGACGGCCCGACCATCACGCACTTCTTCACCCAGCAGTACCTGCCTTTCGTCAAAAGCTACAAGCGATCCTGGGACACCGACGAGACCATGATCCGCAATCACCTGGTGCCCGCGCTGGGCGATCGCGCCATGGGCAGCCTGATTCCGCCTGATATCGCCCGGGTGGTGGAGGCCATGCGGTCACGCGACTATGCCGCCGGCACCATCAACCGTGTGCTGGTGTTGCTGCGCTACGGCTACACCCTGGCGCTGCGCTGGCACATCGACGGCGTGGACAGCAATCCGGCCAAGGAGCTCAAGAACCTGAAGGAAGACAACAGGATCGAGCGCTACCTGACGCCGGAGCAGACCACCCGGCTGCTGGCGGCGGTGCGGCACAGCCAGAACCCGCTGCTGGCACCCATCGTGGCGTTCTTGCTGTTCACCGGTGCCCGCAAGCGAGAAGCGCTCGATGCCAAGTGGCAGGACGTGGATTGGCGGCAAAAGCTCTGGCGCATTCCCAAGACCAAGTCCGGCAAGGTACGCCATGTGCCGCTGTCATCCGGGGCGCTCAAACTGCTGCAGGAACTCAAGGAGAAAGCCGACCCGGCCATTGAACACATCTTCGCCAACCCGCGTACCGGGCTGCCGTTTGTGTCCATCTTCTACAGTTGGGACAGCGCACGCAAAGAGGCTTGTTTGCCTGAATTGCGCATTCACGACCTGCGGCACAGCTTTGCCAGCTTTCTGGTGAACGCTGGTCGCAGCCTGTATGAAGTGCAGGAGCTGCTGGGTCACGCCGATATCCGCACCACCAGCCGGTATGCGCATCTGAGTCGTGAAAGGCTGAGGGAGGCGGTGGAAGTGGTGCGGGTGGGGTGAGGTCGCTTATCCGGAAGCAGCCACCGGCAGCGCACAGGGCAAGGACGGCCAGTTGCCACCGCAGGTCAGCACCGGCGGTGTGCTGCGCATTCTTCATGAGGAGATGGATTCGGCCCGCCACCTTGCACATGAAGATCTCCACTGAAGCACATGCGCAGCGGGCCAAACGCCTGGCCGACAGAGGCCCAGCCACACTGCAGTCCCTGCACGCCCCATGTGATGGATGTAGGTTTTTTTACCACCGCACATGATTCCTATATGAATTTCATATAGGAGGAGGTTACACTCGCTTTCCCCTATGAATCCTGTGCTGCGCATTCCTCTCCAAGCCGAGCCCGAGCAGGTGCAGCGCCTGCTTGCCTTGCAGACGGGTTTTGCACGCGTATGCAACGCACTGGCGCCGTTGGTGCAGCAGACCAAGGTGTGGAACCGCGTGGCATTGCATCACCTGACCTATCGGCAGTTGCGCGAGCAGTTCCCCGAGATGGGCTCGCAGATGGTGTGCAACGCGATCTACTCGGTTTCGCGCACGGCGCGGCTGGTGTTCCAGCACCCGCAAAGCCCTTTCAATCTGGCGCGCCTGGGCGACAAGCCCTTGCCGCTGCTGCGCTTTGCCGACAGCTGTCCGGTGTATTTCGACCGGCACACGCTGAGCCTGAAGGCGGGGCAGTTGTCGATGTTCACGCTGGATGGGCGCATGCGCTTTCAGTTGGCGCTGGCGGCGCAGGACGAGGAGCGTTTTCACACGCAAAAGCTGCGCGAGATCGTGCTCTCGCGGCGCAGCGATGGCGTCTTTGAGCTGGCGTTCCTGCTGGTTAGCGCGCAGGAGGGCAGCGATGCCCAGGCCCATCCGGGCGCTGATGCAACCGATGCAGCTGATGGCGCCGTGGGCGAGATTCCCGAATACATCGTGGTCGAAGAAGTGCAATGAAGCAAAACCAACAACCGTCCGAGCTGCGTGAGGCCATTGCTTCGCTGCGGCCCTTTTTTGTACGCGCCGGCTGGTTCAGCCTGGTCTGCAGCCTGCTGGTGCTGGCGCCCTCGGGCTACATGCTGGAGGTGTATGACCGCGTGGTCAACAGCCGCAGCCACACCACGCTGGCCATGCTCACGCTGCTGGTGCTGGGGGCCTATGTGGTGATGGAGGTGCTGGAGTGGGCGCGCAGCGAGGTGATGCGTGCAGCCAGCGTAGAGCTGGATCGCCGGATGAGCGCGCGCATTTTCACCGCCATTTTCGAGGCCAATCTGCGCCGCCTGCCGGGCGGCACGCAGCAGCCGCTCAATGATTTCCGGCAGGTGCGCGACTTTTTGTATTCGCCCGTGCTGCTGGCGCTGCTGGAATCACCCGTGTCACTGGTCATGATGGTGCTGCTGTTCCTGATCAGCCCGGTGCTGGGCTGGTCGGCCCTGGTGTTCGCCGTGGTGCAGACGCTGGTGGCGTGGCTCAACGAGCGCAGCACCAAGCCGCCGCTGATGCAGGCCAACCGCGCCGCCATCGAGGCGCAGCAATATGCCGACAACACGCTGCGCAATGCCGAGGTGATCGAGTCGATGGGCATGCTGCGCGACACGCACCGGCGCTGGCTGGGCAAGCAGCGCGATTTTCTGGACCTGCAGGCGCTGGCGTCGGAGCGGGCGGGTGGCTTTCAGGCCATTTCCAAGCTGCTGCAGAACACGCTCAGCTCGCTGCTGCTGGGGCTGGGGTGCTGGCTGCTGCTGCACAACGAGTTGCACGGCGGAGCGGGGATGATGATCGTGGCGTCCATCCTGGGTGGGCGCATGCTGGCGCCACTGGTGCAGGTGGTGTCGCAGTGGCAGTCGGTGGTGAATGTGCGCGATGCCTGGATGCGACTCGATGGGCTGCTGGTGGCGGTGCCGGCGCGGCCGCCGGGCATGGCGCTGCCGGCGCCGCGCGGCGCGCTGCAGGTCGAGCAGCTGATTGCGAGCGCCCCGGGCAACCCGGCGCTCATCTTGCGCGGTGTGCAGTTTGCGCTGGCGCCGGGCGAGGTGCTGGCGGTGGTGGGGCCGTCTGCGGCGGGCAAGACGACGTTGGCGCGCCTGCTGGTCGGGCTGTGGCCGGCGCAGGGCGGCAAGGTGCGGCTCGACGGCGCCGACATCCATACCTGGAACAAGGCCGAGCTGGGCGTGCACCTGGGCTACCTGCCGCAGGGCGTGGAGCTGTTCGAGGGCACGCTGGCCGAGAACATTGCGCGCTTTGCCGAGGTCGAGCCCGCCAAGGTCGAGGCGGCGGCACGCGCCGTCGGCCTGCACGAGTTCATTCTTTCGCTGCCGCTGGGCTACGACAGCCCGGTGGGTCCCGAGGGCGCGCGCCTGTCGGGCGGGCAGCGCCAGCGCGTGGGCCTGGCGCGTGCGCTGTACGGCGACCCGGTGTTCGTGGTGCTGGACGAGCCCAATTCCAGCCTGGACGAAGAGGGCGATGCGGCGCTGGCCCGCGCCATTCAAGAGGGCAAGGCGCGCGGCACGACCTTTGTCGTCATGACGCACCGCACCAGCGTGCTGGCTGTGGCCGACAAGATGCTGGTGCTGCGCGATGGCCTGCAGCAGGCTTTTGGTCCCCGCGATGAGGTGCTGGCGGCGCTGCAGCAGGCACAGCAGCATGCGCAGCAGCCCGCCGCGCCTGCGGCGCGTGGCCCGGCGCTGGCGGTATCCTGATTTTCACAAGGTAGCCTTCATGACGACCCCAGGTTTTTTTCAACGCAGCGAGCTGACGCGGGCGCTGTGGGTATTTCGGCGCGAGTTTCTGGTGGTGGGTATTTTCAGCATGGTGGCCAATGTGCTCCTGCTTTCGCCCACGCTGTACATGCTGCAGGTTTTCGACCGGGTGATGGGCAGCCGCAGCGAGCTGACGCTGCTGGCAATGTCGCTGATCACGCTGTTCCTGTTTGGCGTGATGGCATTTGCGGAATGGATGCGCTCGCGCGTGCTGGTGCGTTCGGGGGTGCGGCTTGATGCGCTGCTGGGCACGCGGGTGTTCAACGCCAGCTTCGAGGCCAACCTGGCGCCCTCGGGCGTGAGCCCGGCGCGCGCTTTCGGCGACCTGATCCAGATCCGCCAGTTCCTGACGGGCAATGGCATCCTGGCATTCTTTGACACGCCATGGACGCCGATCTACATGGCGGTGCTGTTCATCCTGCATCCGATGCTTGGCGTTCTGGCACTGTTCTTCGCGGCAGTGCAGGGGGCGCTGGCCTGGTTTGGCAACCGGACCACGGTGGCGCCGGCCGAGGAAGCCTCGAAGGCGGGCAGCGAAGCAGTGGCTTACCTGCAGGGCAAGCTGCGCAATGCCGAGGTGCTCGAACCCATGGGCATGGTGCACAACCTGCGGCCGCACTGGGCGCGGCGCCATGACTATGCGCAGGAGCTGCAGGGCCGGGCGCAGGCGCTCACGCACCGCATTACGGCGTGGAGCAAGTTCATTCGCTATGCGCAGCAGTCGCTGGTGCTGGGTGCGGGGGCGCTGCTGGTGATCGACGGCCAGCTTTCGCCCGGGGGCATGATTGCCGCGAACGTGCTGATGTCGCGCGCGCTGGCGCCCATCGACATGCTGGTGGGGGCCTGGCGCGGGTTCATTGCTGCGCGTGGCGCCTTCGAGCGGCTGGAAGCGCTGCTGGCCGCCCACCCCGAGCGCGACCCGGCGCTGTCGCGCGTGGCGCCGCAGGGTGCGCTCACGCTGCGCGAGGTGGTGGCGGTGGCGCCGGGGCGCGCCGAACCGATCCTCAAGGGTGTGAGCGTGGCGGTGTCGCCGGGCACGGTGACGGTGGTGCTCGGCCCTTCGGGCTCGGGCAAGTCCACTCTGGCGCGCTGCATGGTGGGCATCTGGCCGGGCGTATCGGGCGAGGTGCTGCTGGACGGATTGCCCATCGGGGGCTGGGACCGCAACGAACTGGGGCCTTACCTGGGCTATCTGCCGCAGGACATCGAGCTGTTCGAGGGCTCGATTGCCGAGAACATCGCGCGCTTTGGCGAGGTGTCGCCCGAGAGGGTGATTGCCGCTGCGCGCAGCGCCGGCCTGCACGAGATGATCTTGCGCTTTCCCAAGGGCTACGACACGCCCATTGGCGAGGCGGGCAACCTGTTGTCGGGCGGTCAGCGCCAGCGCATCGGGCTGGCGCGTGCGGTGTATGGCGATCCGGTGCTGGTGGTGCTCGATGAGCCCAACGCCAACCTGGACGATGTGGGCGAGCTCGCCCTGGTGCGCACCGTGCAGGAGCTCAAGGCCAAGGGGCGCACGGTGTTTCTGATCACGCATCGCCCGGGCATCGTGGCGGTGGCCGACCGCCTACTGATTTTGCGCAACGGCACGGTGCAGGCCGACGGGCCGCGCGACGAGGTGCTGGCGGCGCTGCGCGCTGGGCAGGCCGCGCCGGCGCCTGCGGGCCCCGGCGCCTTGCGCCCCCAGGCCGCCTGATGGGCCAGGCCTTGGCGGTCGGTCTTTTTTATTGATGCCTCTTTCTGTCGGGTACTGACATGGTCAAATCTTTGTTGTCTTTGGGTAAAAAATCGGGTCCAGCCCATGCTGATTCATCGTCTGATGCTATTGAAAATATAGCTATATTGGGTTCCGGACGTCCGGGTCGCATCGGCCTGTGGGTGCTGGCCGCAGGCTTTGGCGGGTTTTTGCTGTGGGCGGCTTTGGCGCCGCTGGACGAGGGCGTGCCGGCGGCGGGCACGGTGGCCATCGACACCAAGCGCAAGGCCGTGCAGCACCTCAGTGGCGGCATCGTGCAGGAGGTGCTGGTGCGCGAGGGCGACGAGGTGCAGGAGGGGCAGTTGCTGATCCGCCTGGACTCGGCCGTGGCGCGTGCCAACCACGAGTCGGTGCGCCAGCGCTATCTGGGCTTGCGCGCCATGCAGGGCCGGTTGTTGGCCGAGCAGTCGGGCCAGGCGGCGATCGCTTTTCACCCGGACCTGGTGGCGGCCGGCACCGACCCGCTGATCCGCCAGCAGATGCAGAACCAGGAGCAGTTGTTCATGACGCGGCGCAGCCTGCTGCGCTCGGACCTGCAGTCGATCGAGGAAAGCATCCAGGGGCAGGAAGGTTTGCTTCAGGCGTACAAGGGCATGCTGGAGAACCGTTCCAGCCAACTGCGCCTGATCAATGAAGAACTGGGCCATCTTCGGGGTCTGGTCAAGGAAGGCTATGCGCCGCGCAACCGCCAACTGGAGATGGAACGCATGGTGGCCGATTCGAGCACCGCCATCGCCGACCTGCAGGGCAACACGGTGCGTGCGCGCCGCACTATCGGCGAGCTGCGCCAGCGTGCTCTGTCGCGTCAGCAGGAATACCGCAAGGAGGTGGAGACCCAGCTGGCCGACGTCAGCCGCGAGGTGTTGTCGGACAACGAGAAACTGCGTGCCGTCACGGATGATCTGGCGCGCACCGAGATCAAGGCACCTGCAGGCGGCCAGGTGGTGGGCCTGGCGGTGCAGACCGTGGGTGGCGTGGTGCAGCCGGGGCAAAAGCTCATGGATATCGTGCCCAAGGACGCGCCGCTGCTGCTCGAAGCCCATGTGGCGCCGCACCTGATTGACCGCGTGCACACCGATTTGCCCGTGGATGTGCGGTTTTCTTCGTTTGCGCATTCACCCCAGCTGGTGGTGGGGGGCAAGGTGGTGTCGATCTCGGCGGATTTGCTGACCGAGCCGCAAACCAACATCAGCTATTACCTGGCGCGTGTGCAGGTCACGCCCGAGGGGCTCAAGCACCTGGGCAAGCGCCAGTTGCAGCCAGGCATGCCGGTGGAGGTGATCTTCAAGACCGGCGAGCGCTCCATGTTGACGTATTTGCTGCACCCGCTGACCAAGCGGCTGGCCGCGTCGATGACGGAGGAGTGAGGCCATGAAGCACCACACAGCATTCGCGCCGCGCACCCGTCTGGCCAGCGCCTGCCTGGCCTGCCTGGGCATGGCGGTGGCGCTGCCGGCATGGTCGCTGGACTTGCGCCAGGCCTACGAGGCGGCCTACGGGAACGATGCCACCATCCGCGCCTCGCGCGCGGGCACAGAGGCCAGCCGTGAACGCCTGCCGCAGGCGCGGGCCCAGCAGTTGCCCAACGTCAGCTTCAACGCGGGCCGCAATCACAACGACCTGACCAGCAAGACGCATAATTTTCTGGGCCAACCCGTGAGAGCCGAGAACCAGTACTACAGCAGCAGTCAGACGCTTTCGGTGCGCCAGCCGCTGTACCGCCCCTATCTGGGTGCCTTGGTGCAGCAGGCGCAGGCTCAGGTCGAGGATGCCGATGCGACGCTGGAGCGCGACGAGCAGTCCCTGGTCACGCGTGTGGGCGAGGCGTATTTTGATGCGCTGCTGGCGCAGGACCAATTGCTGCTGGTGGGAGCCCAGAAGACCACCTACACCACGCAGCTGGATGCCGCGCGCAAGGGCATGGAGGCGGGCTCGGGCACGCGTACCGATATCGACGAGGCGCGGGCGCGGCTGGATCTGACGCTGGCCCAGGAGCTGGAGGCGCAGCAGAACGTGGAGTTCACCCGCCGGCGCCTGGAGGTGCTGACGGGAAGGCCGGTGGATGCGCTGGCGAGCCTGGATGTCCAGCGCTTCAGCCCCACCGGGCCGTCCCCCAACCAGGTGGACGCCTGGATCGAGCGCGCCGAGCAGGCGAGCCCGGAGATGCAATCGTTGCGTGCCCAGCTTGACGCTGCGCGCCTGGAGGTGGAGAAGGCGCAGGCGGGCCACAAGCCGACCCTGGACGCCGTGGTGCAATGGTCGCGCAGCAACAGCGACAGCGTGACCAATGTCAACTCGCGCTATAACAACAAGAGCATTGGTCTGCAGCTGTCGGTGCCGCTGTATGCAGGGGGCTATGTCAGCTCCACCGTGCGCCAGGCGGTGGCGGCGCAGGAGCGCGCGCGCGAGGCTCTGGAAGCCACGCGCCGCGATCTGGGCGTGCGGGTGCACCGGGAGTTCCGCGGCATGACCGAGGGCGTTCTGCGCGTGAGTGCGTTGGAGCAGGCCGTGCGTTCAGCGGAACAGGCCGTGCTGTCGAACCAGAAGTCTTTCCAGGCGGGTTCGCGGACCATGGTCGATGTGCTCAACGCGCAGCAGCAGAAGACCTCCGCGCAACGCGATCTGGCGCAGGCACGGTACCTTTACCTGGTGTCGCGCCTGCGTCTGCTGGCCCTGGCGGGCGAGGACCGGCAGGCCAGCATCGCACAGGTCAACAGCGCGCTCGTTCCTTGAGCGCGCCATGCGGCTGTTGAAAAGGGCCGTCCCAGCGGGTCGCGGCATGGAGGCTGCCACGGTGGTGATCGTGGGCTGTGTCGGCATACCGGCGGCCTACGGTGGTTTTGAAACCCTGGCGGAAAACCTGGTGCTGTATCGGGAAAAGCGCGCGTTGGACATGCAGCTTACCGTTTTCTGCAGCGGGCGCGAACCGGAAGACATGAGGCAGGGATTTCATGGTGCAACCTTGCGCTATCTACCGCTGTCGGCAAATGGTGTATCCAGCATCGCTTACGATGCGTGTTCATTGGCACTTGCCATGTGGAGCCGTGCTGATGCGGTGCTGGTGTTGGGTGTGTCCGGTGCTATTGCGCTGCCCTTGGTGCGCTGCCTGTCGCGCACGCGGGTGGTGACCAATATTGATGGCATTGAGTGGCGCCGGGCCAAATGGGGGTGGTTCGCGCGGTCGTTCCTGCGCTTTTCCGAATGGCTGGCCGTGCGCTGTTCCCATGTGGTTGTGGCTGACAATGAGGGCGTGGCAGAGCATGTGGCGCGGCAATATGGTGTGAATTGCACGGTGATTGCCTATGGCGGCGACCATGCGGTGGATGTGGTCGGCCGTCCGTACCCTGCCGCGCTGCCGGCGCGCTATGCGCTGGCGTTGTGCCGCATCGAACCTGAGAATAACGTTGAGATGATTCTGGAGGCGTTTTCGCGCAGCCCCAGCCTGCCCCTGGTGTTTGTGGGCAATTGGGATGCGAGTGCCTTTGGAAGGGAACTGCGCGCGCGATACCATGGATATGGTCATCTGGTGCTGGCCGACCCCGAATACCATCCGGGCGTGCTCAAGACGCTGAGGGCGGGTGCCAGCCTGTATGTGCATGGGCATTCGGCGGGCGGAACCAATCCCTCGCTGGTCGAGATGATGCATTTCGGGGTGCCGGTGATTGCCTTTGATTGCATTTTCAACCGCTATACCACCCATGGCCAAGCCTTGTATTTTGCGGATGCGGCGGGCATTTCGGCCGCCGTGGCAGGCCTTTCTGCCAGCGAGAGTATGGCGGCGGTAGGGGGTCGCATGCACGAACTCGCGCTCCGACACTACACCTGGGATCGGGTGGGTGCCGATTACTTTCAAGCGCTTGCACTTGGACACATGCGTGCCGCGTAACATCAGCACCCCATGATCTGGTTGTCTTTTGTGGCTTTTATGGTGGCGGCGCTGGCGGCGGGACTTATCGTCCGCTGGATGAGTGGACGCGCTTGCGTGTATGGCACCAGCATGCCTCAGCGCTTTCACCTGGGCGATGTGCCCCGTGTGGGAGGCGCTGCCGTGCTGTTGGGCATGGCCTTCAGCTGGGTTCTGGGGGTGGCCCAATCGCAGTGGTGGGGGGACACCGGTTCCCTGCGGCTGGGTGGCTGGGTGGGGGTTTGGCTGTTGGTGCTGCTGCCGGCGGCTGTGAGTGGCATTGCCGAAGACCTGACCCAGCGGTTGACGGTACGTTATCGACTTGCCTTCACCGGGGTTTCGGGCCTGTTGGCCGTCATCTTGCTGGACATGGCCGTGCCGCGCCTGGGTTTGCCTTGGCTGGATACCCTGTTGGTGGCTGCGCCCTGGCTGGGCCTGGGCATTGCGCTGCTGGCCGTGACGGGCCTGCCCCACGCCTTCAACATCATTGACGGTTACAACGGTCTGGCGGGCATGGTGGCCATCATCGTGTGCCTGGCCCTGGCCCATGTGGCGTTGCAGGTGGGAGACCGGGGGCTGGCGGCGCTGCTGGTTTGCACCGCGGCTGCAACCGGCGGTTTCCTGGTGTGGAATTACCCCCGTGGCATGTTGTTCGCGGGAGATGGCGGCGCCTACATCTGGGGCGTGGTGATTGCCATGGCCAGCATTTCCCTGGTGCAGCGCAATGCGGATGTTTCGCCCTGGTTCCCTCTGCTGCTGCTGATCTACCCGGTGTGGGAGACCTTGTTTTCCATCTACCGCAAGGCGGTTCGCGGGGTGTCGCCCGGTGTGGCCGACGCGTTGCATTTCCACCAGCTGATCTATCGGCGCATTGTACGCAGCGTATTTCACGACGATGAGTCGCGCCGCATGCTGATGCGCAACAACCGCACCTCGCCCTACCTGTGGGGGTTTACGCTGCTGACGGTGGCTCCCGCCCTGCTGTTCTGGAGCAACACGCCCGTGCTGATGGCTTTTTGCGGCCTGTTTGTGGTGAGCTATGTGGCAGCCTATCTGGCCATCGTCCGCTTCAAGGTGCCGGACTGGCTGCGGCGCTGAAACCGTGCATGGGCGGGTTGCCGGCAATGCGTGTGAATGCGGCACAATTTGGGCCTCATCGTTTTCTCCGGATGGCACGCCCCCATGACCGACCTTCTTTCGATAGCACCCCGCGACAAGGCTGAAATCCTGGCCCAGGCGCTGCCCTATATCCGCAAGTTCCATGGCAAGACCATGGTCATCAAGTACGGCGGCAACGCCATGACCGACCCCGAGCTGCAGGCCGATTTTGCCGAGGATGTGGTGCTGCTCAAGCTGGTGGGCATGAACCCGGTGGTGGTGCACGGGGGCGGTCCGCAGATCGAGACGGCGCTCAACCGGCTGGGCAAGAAGGGCCAGTTCATCCAGGGCATGCGCGTGACCGATGCCGAGACCATGGAAGTGGTGGAGTGGGTGCTGGCCGGCGAGGTGCAGCAGGATATTGTGGGCCTGATCAACCAGGCCGGCGGCAAGGCCGTGGGCCTGACGGGGCGCGACGGCGGCATGATCCGCGCGCAAAAGCTCAAGTTGGTGGACAGCAAGGACCCGAGCATCGAGCACGACGTGGGCCAGGTCGGCGACATCCTGGCCATCGACCCCAGCGTGGTCAAGGCGCTGCAGGATGACGCCTTCATCCCGGTCATCAGCCCCATCGGCTTTGGTGAAAACAACGAGAGCTACAACATCAACGCCGATGTGGTGGCCAGCAAGCTGGCCACCGTGCTGCGGGCGGAAAAGCTCATGCTGCTGACCAACACCCCCGGTGTGCTGGACAAGGCGGGCAAGCTGCTCACCGACCTCACGGCGCGCGAGATCGATGCGCTGTTTGCCGATGGCACCATTTCGGGTGGCATGCTGCCCAAGATTGCCGGCGCGCTGGACGCCGCCCGGGCCGGCGTGAATGCCGTGCACATCATCGACGGCCGGGTGCCGCATGCCATGCTGCTGGAAATCCTGACCGATCAGGCCTACGGCACCATGATTCGCAGCCACTGAAGTGAAACACCCCCTGAGTCGCTTCGCGCCTTCCCCCTCTCCTTCGGGAGGGGGACGCACCCAGTGGCCTGGCAAAGCCAGTTCCACGGGTGCACTGGCATGGGGCGCGCCAGTTGCATCGGCGTTGGGCAAAACCTGCGCCGTGGAGCATTAAGGTGCGGCTACTGCTGGTCGAAGACGACTTGATGGTGGCCAGCGGCATCAAGCTGGGGCTTACCGATGCGGGTTATGCCGTGGACTGGGTGGGCAGCGGCGAGCGCGCTGAAGAGGTGCTGCGCACCGAGTCGTTCGATGCCGCCATCATCGACATCGGCCTGCCCGCCATGGATGGGCTCGAATTGACGCGCCGCCTGCGCCGCCCCGGCATGGCCAGCCCTTCCATGCCCGTGCTGATTCTCACGGCCCGCGATGCGCTGCACGACCGGGTGCAGGGGCTGGACCTGGGGGCGGACGATTACATGGTCAAGCCCTTCGAATTGCCCGAGTTGCTGGCACGCCTGCGCGCCCTGTTGCGGCGTTCGCAGGCCGCTACCACGGCGGTGCTGAGCTTCGGCCCGCTCGAGCTGGACACGGCGGGGCGCCGCGCGAGCATCCGGTCGGATGACGCCGACCAGGTGATCGATCTGGGGCCGCGTGAATGGACGGTGCTGGAATACCTGCTGATCCATGCCCCCAAGCCAGCGAGCAAGGAAAAGCTGCTGCAGGCGCTGACCGGTTGGGATAAGGAGATCACGCCCAACGCCGTCGAGGTCTATGTGTCGCGGCTGCGCGGCAAGCTCGAGCCGCATGGCGTGGCCCTGCGGTCGATTCGCGGCTTTGGCTACCGGCTGGAATTGCAACCGCAGTAAGTCTGCCACCCACCATGCAGCGGCCCCGACTTCGCGCGATGACTTCCGATCTGCGCAACCGCTTGCTGATGCTGCTGGTGCTGCCCCTGATGGCGCTGGCCCTGGTGGGCATCTGGCTTGACTACCGCTCGGCGGACGAGGCCGCAGAGCGGCACGACCTGCGCCTGCTGCGCCTGTTGCCGGCCCTGGCCGATTCCGTGCTGGCGCCGCCGATCCACGACAGCGAACCGCCCTTGCTGCTGCTGGCACCGCCGGTGGAAGATTTTCTGCGCCAGAACGCGGGCTACGCGGCCTACAGCGTGCGCGACACCTCGGGCCATCTCTTGCTCGGCGATGCCTGGGTGCATGGCGCCGTGCCCACCACGCAGGCGCCCGAGTTCCACAGCGTGGAATATGGCGGCGTCACCTACCGGGTGGCGGTGCAGCGCGGGCGCACGGGCGCCGGTGAACTGGTGGTGGCGCTGGCCGATGGGTCGGATCCGCGCCAGCAATGGGCCCAGCAGTTGCTGCTGCGGGTGCTGCTGCCCAACCTGGTGCTGGTGGCGGCGGCAGGGCTGGCCATCCACTGGGCCGTGCGGCGGGCCTTCAAGCCGCTGGTGGACCTGGCGCATGCCGTGGAGCGCCGCTCTCCCCGCGATCTGAGCCCGATCGACGAAGCCGCATCGCCCGCGGAAGTGCGCCCGCTGGTGCATTCGCTCAATCGCCTGTTCGCCCTGGTGAACGCGCAGGCAGAAGGGCAGCGCCGCTTTGTGGCGGATGCGGCCCACCAGTTGCGCACGCCACTGGCCGGCCTGCAGGCCCAGGTGGAAGCCTGGGCCATGATGGCGCGCGCCTCCGTGCCTGCATCGCTGACGCTGAATTTGGATAAAAATAAGCCTCTAGCGCAGGAGGGGCGTGCGCCAGGTGCTATTATTTTAGGAGTCGATCAGATCGAGAAGCTGCGCGACGCCACACGCCGCACGTCGCAGCTGGCGCACCAGTTGCTCGCCCTGTCGCGGGCGGATGCGCGCAGCCTGGATGCCCAGCCCTCCCAGCGCGTGGACCTGAAAGACCTCTGCGAAACCTTGCTCGAAACCTTTCTGGACGCGGCCACGGGCAAGGGGCTCGACCTGGGGCTCGATGTGCAGCCGGTGCATGTGACCGGCCACGGCTGGCTGCTGCGCGAGCTGCTGTCCAATCTGGTGGACAACGCCATCAAATACACGCCTGCTGCTGGCGTGGTCACCATTCGCTGTGGTGTGCGGCGCAATGCCATGGGTCCGCCCCGGGTGTTTTTGCAGGTGGAAGATGACGGCCCCGGTGTCCCGGAGGACGAGCGCGGGCGCGTGATGCAGCGCTTTTACCGGGTTCCCGGCACGGTGGGGGAGGGCACCGGCCTGGGGCTGGCCATTGCCGACGAGATTGCGCGCGTGCACCACGCATTGCTGACTCTGGGGCCGGGCGCGCAAGGGCGCGGGCTGGTGGTGACGGTGGTTTTTCCGCCCGAGCCGCCGGCTGTGGGTGCCTGAACCCCTGGTCCAGGCGCGTCCCGGTGGCGCCGAGGGGCTGTGCGAGAATCATTTCCACACATGATTTACGCCCTGCCCACGAACGCCAAGAACGTTCACTGCCTGCGAAGCGTGCCACCGTGCTCTGGCGGTGTGCAACGGGTCGGTGCTTCCCATTCTCCATTCCTGCATGTCTGAACTTTTGCCCACTCCCGAGCCAGTCAGCACCGCCGCTGCGGTCGACAGCGCCGCTGCGCGCAAGCGGCCCAAGCCGGGCGAGCGCCGGGCGCAGATCCTGCAGGCGCTGGCAGAGATGCTGGAACAGCCGGGGGCCGAGCGCATCACCACGGCGGCGCTGGCTGCGCGCCTGTCGGTGAGCGAGGCGGCCCTGTACCGCCACTTTGCCAGCAAGGCCCAGATGTTCGAGGGCCTGATCGATTTCATCGAGCAGGCCATATTCACGCGGGTGACGCAGATCGTCGGGCGCGACCTGGCCGATGCGGGACAACCCGTCGAGGGCGGCGCCCACCAGGCAGCGCGCGTGGTGGCGCTGTTGCTGCAGTTTGGTGAGCGCAATCCGGGCCTGGTGCGCGTGATGGTGGGCGATGCGCTGGTGCTGGAGCATGAACGCCTGCAGCAGCGCATGAACCAGTTCTTTGAGCGCATCGAATCCTCGCTGCGCCAGTGCCTGCGCGCGGCAGCGGGCACGGCGGGCTCATCCACGCCCACGGTGGATGCCCAGGTGGCGGCCAGTGTGCTGACCGCCTTCACGCTGGGCCGGCTGCAGCGCTACGCACGTTCGGGTTTTCGTCGATTGCCAACGGAACATCTGGACGCTAGCCTCGCGCTGATGCTTTGATGGCCTCCTAGACGCCTGCAGCCGCAACGCAGGCGAGCCGTCCGTCCGCCCGTCTGGCAGTGTTGGCCGGTGGCGCGCGAACAACGCCCGGCTGGAAGAACCCCCAATTTATGGAGAGGCCTTGGGCGCACGATAAAAAAATGCTGCAAAATAGCACGAACGTTCGTTTTATTTTTGCACATGTCCTCACCCACCAACTCCCGTCCCGCCCCCCGTATCGCGCGCCCTGCCAGCGGAACGGGCCGCGCGTTGCAAAAAGGCCAGCAAACCAAGGCAGTGATCGTGGATGCCGCCCTGGGCCTGGCCACCCACATTGGCCTGGAAGGGCTGTCGATTGGCGCGCTGGCCGATGTCACGGGCATGAGCAAGTCGGGTGTCTTTGCCCATTTCGGCTCGCGCGAAGAGCTGCAGATCTCGGTCATACGCGAATACCACACCCGATTCGAGCAGGAAGTGTTCTACCCGGCCATGGGCGCGCCGCGCGGCGTGCCGCGTCTGCGGGCCCTGTTTGACAACTGGATGAAGCGCACCTCGATCGAAATCGATTCGGGCTGCATCTACATCAGCGGCGCCATCGAGTTTGGCGACCGCACGGGCCTGGTGCGCGATGCGCTGGTCAGCTCGGTGATGACCTGGCACGCCGCCATGAAGCGCGCCATCGAGCATTGCAAGGAGCTCGGCCAGTTGCGCGACGAGGTGAGCCCCGAGCAGATGCTTTTCGAAATTCACGGTCTCATTCTTGCGCTGCACTACGAGGCGCGTTTTCTGCAAACCCCCGGGTCCATCGATCGGGCCATCACGGGGTTCGACAACATTCTGGCCCGCTGCAGCCAACCGGCTGCTGCCAAGGGCCGCCCCGTTTCCATCCAAACCACCAAGGAGTAAACCCATGCCTACCTACACGCCGCCCCTGCGCGACATGCAATTCGTCATGCACGAAGTGCTCAAGGTCAGTGATGAACTGAAGGCGCTGCCGCCCCATGCCGACGTGGATGCGGACACCATCAACGCCGTGCTCGAAGAAGGCGGCAAGTTTGCGGCCGAAGTGGCTTTCCCGATCAACATCAGCGGCGACACCGAAGGCTGCACGCTCGACAGGACCACCCACGAAGTGACCACGCCCAAGGGCTTCAAGGACGCCTATGCCAAGTACGTCGAAGGCGGCTGGGCGGCTCTCTCGTGCGACCCTGCATACGGCGGCCAGGGCCTGCCGTTCGTGGTGAACCAGTGCTTCTACGAGATGATGAACTCGGCCAACCAGGCCTGGACCATGTACCCCGGCCTGAGCCACGGCGCCTACGAGTGCCTGCACGCCCACGGCACCGAAGAGCAAAAGAAGATCTACCTGCCCAAGCTCACCAGCGGCGAATGGACCGGCACCATGTGCCTGACCGAACCCCATTGCGGCACCGACCTGGGCCTGTTGCGCACCAAGGCCGAACCGCAGGCCGACGGCAGCTACAAGATCACCGGCGCCAAGATTTTCATCAGCGCCGGCGAGCACGACATGACGGCCAACATCGTGCACCTGGTGCTGGCCCGCCTGCCCGACGCGCCTGCGGGCAGCAAGGGCATCAGCCTGTTCGTGGTGCCCAAGTTCAAGGTGAACGCCGATGGCAGCCTGGGCGAGCGCAATGCGATTCATTGCGGCGGCCTGGAGCACAAGATGGGCATCCACGGCAACGCCACGGCGCAGATCGTGATCGACGGCGCCACCGGCACCCTGGTGGGCCAGCCCCACAAGGGCCTGGCCGCCATGTTCGTGATGATGAACGCCGCCCGCCTGGGCGTGGGCAACCAGTCCCTGGGCCTGACCGAAGTGGCCTACCAGAATGCCCTGGCCTATGCCAAGGACCGCATCCAGATGCGCAGCCTTTCGGGCACCAAGGCCAAGGACAAGCCGGCCGATCCCATCATCGTGCACCCCGACGTGCGCAAGATGCTGCTCACGGCCAAGGCCTATGCCGAAGGCGCCCGCGCGCTGCAGTGCTTTTGTGCCGTGCTGCTGGACAAGGAACTGAGCCACCCCGACGAAAAGGTGCGCAAGGACTCCGGCGAAATGCTGGCCCTGCTGACTCCCATCGTGAAGGCCTTCATCACCGACAACGGCTTTGAAGCCACCGTGATGTGCCAGCAGGTCTTTGGCGGCCATGGCTACATCAAGGAATGGGGCATGGAGCAGCATGTGCGCGACGCGCGCATCAACATGATCTACGAAGGCACCAACACCATCCAGTCGCTGGACCTGCTGGGCCGCAAGATCCTGGGCAACAACGGCGCCTCGCTCAAGAAATTTGGCAAGCTGGTGGGCGCGCTGGTGGAGGAAGAAGGCGTCAACGAGAAGATGGCCGAGTTCATCAATCCCATCGCCTACCTGGGCGACCAGATGACCAAGTTCACCACCGAGATCGGTTTCAAGGGCCTGCAAAACCCCGACGAAGTGGGCGCCGCCGCCGTGGACTACCTGCGCGTGGCCGGCCACCTGGTGTTTGGCTACTTCTTCGCCCGCATGGCCCAGGTGGCCCTGCGCGAAATCGCCGCTGGCAATGCGGACCCGTTCTATGGCGCCAAGCTGCAGACCGCGCGCTTTTACTTCGCCAAGCTGTTCCCCGAAACCGCCACGCTCATGCGCACGGCGCGCGCCGGCAGCAAGGTGCTGATGGACACCGACCTGGCGCTGGCCTGAACGGTGGCACATCGGCGGATATGGCGGATTTCAAGCTTTTTAGCACTGGAGCCCTTATGTATAAAGCGGTAACAGCTATTATTTTAATAGCGTCTTCGGCGCCTGTCTGGGCGCAGATGACGCCCGAGGGACTGTGGCGCAACATCGACGACAAGACCGGCGAGGCCAAGGCAGAAATCCGCATCCGTGACAACGGCGGCGCATTGCATGGCGTGCTCGAAAAGCGCCTGGCCAAGGACGCCAGGCCCGATGACCTGTGCAAGGAGTGCAGCGACGACCGCAAGGACAAGCCGCTGCTGGGCCTGGAAATCATTCGCGGCGCCAAAAAGGCCGAAGGCAAGGATGTGTGGGAGGGCGGCAAGATTCTCGATCCCGAGAACGGCCGCAACTACACGCTGCGCATGACGCCTGTCGAGGGCGGCAAGAAGCTCGAAGTGCGCGGCTCCATCGGCCCCTTTGGCCGCACGCAAACCTGGGTCCGGGTGCAGTGATGCCGTCGCGTTGCGTGCGCGCAGCGCTGCAAGGCCAAAAACAAGGAACGAAAGACATGTCCCGATTTCAAGTGAAGAAAGTCGCCGTCCTCGGCGCAGGCGTGATGGGCGCGCAGATCGCTGCGCACATGGTCAACGTCAAGGTACCCGTGGTGCTGTTCGACCTGCCTGCCAAGGAAGGCGCCAAGAACGGTATCGTGACCCGTGCCATCGACAACCTCAAGAAGCTCAAACCCGCGCCGCTGGGCGTGGCGGACGATGCTGCACTGATTCAGCAGGCCAACTACGAAGAGCATCTGGAGCAATTGCGCGACTGCGACCTCATCATCGAGGCCATCGCCGAGCGCATGGACTGGAAGCTTGACCTGTACAAGAAGATCGCGCCGTTTGTCGCACCGCACGCCATCGTGGCATCGAACACCTCGGGCCTGTCGATCACGAAACTGAGCGAAGCGCTGCCCGAGAACATCAAGCCGCGCTTTTGCGGCATCCACTTCTTCAACCCGCCGCGCTACATGACGCTGGTGGAGCTGATCAACACCCCCACCACCGCCCCCGAAGTGCTCGACCAGCTCGAAGCCTTCGTGACCAGCGGCCTGGGCAAGGGCGTGGTGCGCGCGCACGACACGCCCAACTTCATCGCCAACCGCGTCGGCATTGCCGGCATGCTGGCCACGATGAAGGAGGTCGAGAACTTCGGTCTGACCTATGACGTGGTGGACGACCTCACGGGCAAGAAGCTGGGCCGCGCATCGAGCGGCACGTTCCGCACCGCCGACGTGGTGGGCCTCGATACCATGGCCCACGTCATCAAGACGCTGCAGGACAACCTCGACGAAAAGAGCGACCCGTTCTACGGCAGCTTTGAAACCCCTGTGGTGCTCAAGAAGCTGCTGGAACTGGGCAATCTGGGCCAGAAGGCCAAGGCCGGTTTCTACAAGAAGGTCGGCCGCGATGTGCTGCGCTTTGACCTGGAGGCCGAAGAGTACGTGCCCGGTGGCCAGAAGGCCGACGAGGTGTATGGCCGCATGCTCAAGAAGCCTGCCGCCGAGCGCCTGAAGCTCCTGCGCAATGCCGAAGGCGCGCAGGGCCAGTTCCTGTGGGCCATTTTGCGCAACAGCTTCCACTACGCTGCGGTTCACCTGGGCACCATCGCCGACAACGCGCGCGACGTGGATCAGGCCATGCGCTGGGGCTTTGGCATGCAGCAGGGCCCCTTCGAGCTGTGGCAGGAGGCTGGCTGGCTCGAAGTGGCCAGGATGATCCAGGAAGACATCGACGCAGGCAAGGCGCTGAGCCGCGCGCCGCTGCCCGAGTGGGTCTTCAAGGGCCCCGTGGCCGAGGCCGGTGGCGTGCACACCGCGCAGGGTTCGTGGAGCGCTTCTGCTAATAAATTTGTAGCGCGCCGCGCACTGCCTGTCTACGCCAGGCAGCATTTTCCTGAAAAACTGCTGGGCGAGGCTTTGCCCGACTTCAAGACCGCCGGCAAGACGCTGCACGAAGACGATGCGATCCGTCTGTGGACGCTCGATGACGAGGTGCTGATTGCCAGCATCAAGACCAAGATGCACGCCATCAGCCCCGACGTGTGCGAGGGCCTGAACCTGGCCGTGGAGCTGGCCGAGAAGGATTACCAGGGCGTGGTGATCTGGTCGGGCGATGAGCCTTTCAGCGTGGGCGCCGACCTGCAGGCCATGCTGCCCGCGTTCATGATCGCCGGCGTCAGCGCGGTCGAGGGCGCGGAGCACGAAATGCAGCAAACCATGCTGCGCCTGCGCTACGCCAATGTGCCCGTGGTGTCGGCCGTGCGCGGCATGGCGCTGGGCGGTGGCTGCGAGCTGGCCGTGCACTCGGCGCGCCGTGTGGTGCACATGGAAAGCTACATCGGCCTCGTCGAAGTGGGCGTGGGCCTGGTGCCCGGCGCTGGCGGCCTGACCTACATCGCCCGCCGCGCGGCCGAGAACGCCGCCACCTCCACGGGCAAGGACATCCTGCCCTTCCTGACCGAAGGCTTCACCGCCGCCGCGATGGCCAAGGTGGGCACCAGCGCGCTCGAATCGCGCAAGCTGGGCTACCTGCTCGAGAGCGATGTCATCGTGCCGCACAAGGATGAATTGCTCTACACCGCCATCAACGAAGCCAAGGCCCTGGCCAATGGCGGCTGGCGCGCGCCGCACAAGCGCCTGTTCCCGGTGGCGGGCCGCAGCGGCATCGCCACCATCAAGGGCTCGCTGGTCAATATGAAAGACGGCGGCTTCATCAGCCAGCACGACTTCCACATCGCCAGCCTGATCGCCGAAGTGGTCTGCGGCGGCGACGTGGATGCGGGCACGCTGGTGAGCGAGGAGTACCTGATGGCGCTGGAGCGAAAGGCGTTTTGTTCACTCATCGAGCACCCCAAGACGCAGGAGCGCATCCTGGGCATGCTGAACACCGGCAAGCCGGTGCGCAACTGATGAAGCACCCCCTGAGTCGCTTCGCGCCTTCCTCCTCTCCTTCGGGAGGGGGACGCACCCGGTGGCCTGGCAAAGCCAGTTCCACGGGTGCACTGGTGTGGGCCGAGCCAGTTTCTTGCGATGCTGGCGGTGCGCAGCACAGCGGGCAACCGCCATGAGCAGCGCACAGGTCCCCAACAAACTGCAGCGCTCGCTGATGCGCCTGGACGAGGCGCCCGCCTTCATGCGGGGCTTCGTGCAGAACATCATCCTGCGCCGCGCTGTGCCTTTCACCGGCACGGCCGGGGTGCAGTTTGTGTCGCTGGCGCCCGAGCGGGTGGAGGTGCGCCTGGCCAACGAGCATCGCGTGCAAAACCACATCGGCGGCGTGCACGCCTCGGCCATGAACCTGCTGGCCGAAACGGCCACGGGCATGGTCGTGGGCATGAACGTGCGCGACGACTGCCTGCCGCTGGCGAAAGACCTGAGCATGGCCTTTCGCAAGCGCGCCACCGGGGCGCTCAAGGCCGTGGCCACGCTCACGGCAGAGCAGCGCGCCGCCATGCAGGCCAGCGACAAGGGCGAGGTTCAGGTCAAGGTCACCGTGACCGACGAAGCCGGCGTGGAGCCGGTCGAATGTGCATTTACGTGGGCCTGGGTTCCGTCCAGCCGCCCCGCCAAGAATTGAAGGAGTTCACCACCATGGCCAAACCCATCCAGGAAGCCTACATCGTCGCGGCCACACGCACGCCCATCGGGCGCTCGCACCGCGGCTTCTTTCGCAACATGCGTCCCGATGACCTGCTGGCGACCACGCTCCGCGCCGCGCTGGCCGCAGCGCCGGGGCTCGACCCCGCAGCGATCGAAGACATCATCTGCGGCTGCGCCATTCCCGAAGCCCAGCAGGGCCTGAACGTCGCGCGCATCGGCGCGGTGCTGGCGGGGCTGCCCACCAGCGTGGGCGGCATCACCGTGAACCGCTTTTGCGCATCGGGCCTGTCGGCCGTGCAGATGGCCGCCGACCGCATCCGCGTGGGCGAGGCCGAGGTGATGATCGCCGCCGGGGTGGAAAGCATGAGCATGGTGCCCATGATGGGCAACTCGCCATCCCTCTCACCTTCGATCTTCGAGCGCGAGGGCGACGTGGGCATTGCCTACGGCATGGGTCTCACGGCCGAGAAGGTCGCCCAGCAGTGGAAGGTGAGCCGCGAAGCGCAGGACGAGTTTGCGCTGCAGTCTCACCTGAAAGCCCTGGCCGCGCAAAAGGCCGGCTACTTTGCCGACGAGATCACGCCCATCGACGTGACCGACCGCACGGCCAACCTCGAAACCGGCGAATCCATCGCCACCACCCGCACCGTGAGCCTGGACGAAGGCGCACGCGCCGATACGTCGCTCGAGGGCCTGGCCAAGCTGCGCACGGTGTTTGCCGCGCGCGGCTCCGTCACGGCCGGCAACAGCTCGCAGACCAGCGACGGCGCAGGCGCGCTGATCCTGGCGAGCGAGTCGGCCATCAAGCGCTTTGGCCTCACGCCGCTGGCGCGCTTTGTGAGCTACGCCGCCAAGGGCGTGCCGCCGCACATCATGGGCATTGGCCCCATCGAGGCGATTCCTGCGGCGCTGCGTTACGCGGGGCTCAAGCAGCAGGACATTGACTGGTTCGAGCTGAACGAGGCGTTTGCGGCGCAGTCGCTGGCGGTGATGAACACGCTGGGGCTCGATGCTTCCAAGGTGAACCCGATGGGCGGCGCGATTGCGCTGGGGCATCCGCTGGGTGCCACGGGCGCGATCCGCTCGGCCACGGTGGTGCATGCGCTCAGGCGCAACAAGCTCAAGTACGGCATGGTCACGATGTGCGTAGGCATGGGACAAGGCGCCGCCGGCATCTTCGAGGCGGTGTAACTGGCTACCGAGCGGGCGTGATGCGTCGTTGCGGGGGCCGTCGGGAAATCCTCACGTACAGGAAGTACGTTCCGGTTTCCCGCCCCCGCGCCTAGCCTGACGCCCGCTCGCTACGCCCTTGAGGGCAGGGTGTGAAGGCAGGAGATGCGGACCCCAGTCCTCCCCCACCGTTCGGGCTGAGCCTGTCGAAGCCCCCTCAGTCCAGCACGAACCACTCCAACTTCACCAGCCTGCGCAACCACTACCCATTTCGCGGCACACTTGCAGCATGACTTCCATTCATCCTCTGGACGAAGCGTTGCAGCTGTCGTCCTCGACCCCCGGCCAATACGAAGGCACCACCCATGCGGGCTACTGGAACATGGTGGGGCCGTTTGGCGGCATCACCGCAGCGACGATGCTGCAAGCCGTTCTGCTGCATCCCGCGCGGCTGGGCGACCCGCTGTCGCTGACCGTCAATTACGCAGGCGCCCTGGTGGCCGGGCCGTTCACCGTGCAGGCCACGCCGGTGCGCACCAACCGCTCTACCCAGCACTGGACACTGTCGATCCTGCAGGCCGACGCCGAGGGCGCCCAGGTGGTCACCACCACCGCCACCGCGGTGACGGCCGTGCGCCGCGAGACCTGGAGCGCGGGCGACGTGCCCATGCCCGGCGTGCCGCAGCCGGCAGACCTGCCCGCCATCCCCCCGGGCTTTGGTTCGGAGTGGCTCAGCCGCTATGAGATGCGGCCCGTGACCGGGACGCTGCCGCGCGCCTGGGACGGCAGCGGCGACCACAGCCTGACCCAGCTGTGGATGCGCGATGCGCCTCCGCGCCCACTCGATTTTTGTGCGCTGGCGGCACTGGCCGATGTGTTCTTTCCCCGCGTCTGGTTGCGCCGCGCGCACCGCGTGCCGGCGGGCACCGTGTCCATCACGGTGTACTTTCACGCCAGCGCGGCCCAGTTGCAGGAGACGGGCATGGGCTACCTGCTGGGCCAGGCGCGCGGGCAGGAATTTCGCAACGGCTTTTTCGACCAGACCGTGCAGCTGTGGAACGAGGCGGGCACCATGCTGGCCACCAGCCACCAGATCGTTTACTACAAAGAATAAGGATCGGGGCACTGTGTGCCCTCATCTCCCTTCCAGAACCTCAAAAACCCCACCATGACCGAAGCCACCCAAGACATCCTCGTGCACACCGAAGCGGGCGTGACCACTATCACCTTCAACCGCGTGGACAAGAAGAACTCCATCACCACCACCATGTACGCCGCCATGGCCGATGCGCTGGCCGCTGCGCAAGCCGACGCCAGCGTGCGCGTGGTGGTGTTCCAGGGCGACGTGGCCGTTTTCAGCGCCGGCAACGACATTGGCGACTTTCTGCAGCAGCCACCTTCCACGCAGGATTCACCCGTGTTCCGTTTTCTGCGCGCAATCGCCGCCTTCCCCAAGCCGGTGATCGCAGCGGTGTGCGGCCCGGCGGTGGGCATTGGCACCACCATGCTGTTCCACTGCGATCTGGTCTATGCCGGGGACAACGCGGCGTTCTCCATGCCGTTCGTGAACCTGGGCCTGTGCCCCGAGGCCGCATCGAGCCTGCTGGTGCCGCAAATGATGGGCTACCACCGCGCTGCCGAAGCCTTGCTGCTGGGCGAGCCCTTCATGGCCGAGGCCGCGCTGGAAGTGGGCCTGGTCAACCGCGTGGTGCCACCCACCGAATGCAATGGCGTGGCGCAGGCACAGGCGCGCAAGCTGGCCGCCAAGCCGCTGTCGGCGCTGATCGAAACCAAGCGCCTCATGAAACAGGGCCAGACCCCGCAGGTGCTCGCCGTGATGGCCGAAGAAGGCGCCAGCTTTGGCCGCATGCTGCGCGAGCCCGCAGCCCGCGAAGCCTTTGGCGCGTTCATGGAAAAACGCAAGCCAGACTTCAGCAAGTGCTGAAGTCTGGTGTCGCCGCAGGCGGCCGGGATGCGTGGCAGCCCGGATGTTTTCGTTAAAAACGCAAGCCAGACTTCAGCAAGTGCTGAACCCAGCGCAGCGCCAGCCACCACCCAGGCCCCCAATGACAAAAACCATAGCAACACCCGTCGAGTTCGAGCCCGAGTTCATTGCCGGCGTGAAAACCATCTTCGAGGAAAAGATTGTCTTCAACCATGTGCTGGGCCTCAAGGTGCTGAGCCTGGACCCCGAGCGCGTGGTGGCCCGCATCGACATGAAGCCCGAACTGGTGGGCCACTATGCCTACAACCGCGTCCACGGCGGTGTGATCAGTGCGGGGCTCGATGCCATGGGCGGCCTGGCCGTGATGGCCGCCATTGGTGCGCGCCACATGGACGAGACGCCCGAGCAGCGCCTTCACCGCTTCGCCCGGCTGGGCACCATCGACCTGCGCGTGGACTATCTGCGGCCCGGCATTGGCAGCCATTTCGAATTGCGCGCCGAGGTGTTGCGCCTGGGCTCGCGTGTGGCCACCACGCGCATGGAGTTTTTCGGGCCCGATGGCGTGCTCATGTCCGCGGCTGCCGCAGCCTACATCGTGTCCTGATCGCGCTGCAATTGGTGTGACCATGCAAGTGGTGCAAGTGCATGCAACCAGAGAACGATTTGGTTACCGATCTTGCGCAAGACCGTAAGGTGGAATGACCCGGCGCTCCTACGATCCCCTCTTTTCAAGGAGATCCGATGGCCGTGCAGAACCCCTTTTTTGGCAAGCGTGAAACCGAAACCTTCCAGCCCCGCCACAACCCGGTCACTCCCAGCAGCAGCGTGAACAGCGTGGCACCCAGCAGCGCCAGCGCGAGCGCCGCCACCGTGGCCGCAGCAGCCGCCAAGGCACCCGCAGAAAGCAGCGGCAGCAAGCTCACCGTGGGCCCCAACATCAAGCTCAAGGGGGTGGAGATCACCGATTGCGACACCCTGGTGGTGGAAGGCACGGTCGAAGCCACAATGGATTCGCGGGTCATCCAGATTGCCGAGCAGGGCGCGTTCCGCGGTTCGGCCGACATCGACATCGCCGAGATCCGCGGCGAATTCAACGGCACCCTCACGGTGCGCGACAAGCTCGTCGTCTTTGCCACCGGCAAGGTCAGCGGGAAGATCCGCTACGGCAAGCTGGTGGTGGAAGAGGGCGGCCAGCTGTCGGGTGAAATCGAGGTGGGCGTCGTGGGCGCCACTGCCCGCGCGGCGGGCGCTGCGCGGCCCGTGGACGCACCGGTGCCGGCCGTGGCGCTTGCCTGACCTGGGGGGCTTGTCCCGCTGGTCGTGCCCCGCAGGCGGGGGCGCGCCTGTGGCGCCACGGGCCCGGTCGCCGCAGGCTCAGGACTGAACGGGAACCGGGCGTGGCCGGCCTTCGGCGTCGATGGCCACATAGGTCAGTTGCGCCTCGGTCACCTTGAGGTATTGGCCCTGCTGGGCCATGCGCTCGGCATACACCTCCACATCCACCGTGATGGAGGTGCGGCCGATGCGCGTGACGTGGGAGAAGAACGACAGGATGTCGCCCACCCGCACCGGCTGCTTGAACACGAATTCCTTCACCGCCACCGTCGCCATGCGGCCCCGCACGTAGCGCGCCGGCAGCACCGCGCCGGCCAGATCCACCTGCGCCATCACCCAGCCGCCGAAGATGTCGCCGTTGGCATTGCTGTCGCCGGGCATGGGAATGACCTTGAGTACCAGCTCGTGGCTGCAGGGCAACGCGGGCGGGGCAAGGGTGGTCAGATCAGTCATAGGCACAATCTCGGTAAAACAACCATCGGAATTGTCCTCCATGCGCCACCACGGCGAGCTTTCTCCCTCCTCTCCTGCTGAAAATCCCGCGCAAAAGCGCTCCGACTGGGTCACACTTTCACGCCTGCTGCCTTACCTGTGGCAGTACAAGTGGCGTGTCGTCCTGGCCATCGTGTTCATGGTGGGCGCCAAGGTCGCCAATGTGGGCGTGCCCGTGCTGCTCAAGAACCTGATCGATGCCATGGCGTTCAAGCCCGGCGATCCGGCCGCCGTGCTCGTGGTGCCGGCCGCGCTGCTGCTGGCCTACGGGCTTTTGCGCCTGTCCACCTCGCTGTTCACCGAGTTGCGCGAACTGGTCTTTGCCAAGGCCACGCAGGGCGCCGCACGCTCGATTGCCTTGCAGACCTTCGAGCACCTGCATGCCCTCTCCCTGCGCTTTCATCTGGAGCGCCAGACCGGCGGCATGACGCGCGACATCGAGCGCGGCGTGCGCGGCATCGAGTCGCTGATCTCGTTCACGCTGTTCAACATTGGCGCCACGCTGATCGAAGTGTTCATGGTGCTGACCATCCTGGCGGTGCGTTTTGATGCCTGGTTTGCCTGGATCACGCTGGCCGCGCTGGCGTGCTACATCACCTTCACGGTGCTGCTGACCGAGTGGCGCACGCAGTTTCGCCGCCAGGCCAACGAGTTCGATTCGGCCGCGCACAGCAAGGCCGTCGATTCGCTGCTCAACTACGAAACCGTCAAATACTTCAACAACGAAGGCTTCGAGGCCCGGCGCTACGACGAAAGCCTGCAGCGCCTGCGCGCCGCGCGCCTGAAGGCACAAAGCTCGCTTTCGCTGCTCAATACCGGCCAGCAGCTCATCATCGCCACGGGCCTGGTGGCCATGCTCTGGCGCGCCACGCAGGGCGTGGTCGATGGGCGCATGACGCTCGGCGACCTGGTCATGGTCAACGCCTTCATGATCCAGCTCTACATTCCGCTGAACTTCCTGGGCGTGATCTACCGCGAGATCAAGCAGAGCCTGACCGACCTGGACAAGATGTTCACGCTGATGGACAAGGAGCGCGAGGTGGCCGATGCCCCCGGCGCGCAGCCGCTGGTGGGGCTGGCCCAGCCCACGGTGCGTTTTGAGAATGTGCAGTTTGCCTACGACCCGGCGCGCACCATCCTCAAGGGCATCAGCTTCGAGATTCCGGCGGGCAAGACGGTGGCGGTGGTCGGCCCTTCGGGCTCGGGCAAGTCCACGCTGGCGCGGCTGCTGTTTCGCTTTTATGACATCCAGCAGGGCCGCATCACGATGGCCGGGCAGGAAATCCGCGACGTGACGCAGGCCAGCGTGCGCCAGGCCATCGGCATCGTGCCGCAGGACACCGTGCTGTTCAACGACACGGTGGCCTACAACATCGCCTATGGCCGCCCCGGTGCCAGCCAGGCCGAAATCGAGGAAGCCGCCCGCGCGGCACGCATCCACGATTTCATCGCCTCCACGCCCAAGGGCTACGCAACACAAGTGGGCGAGCGCGGCCTCAAGCTGTCGGGTGGCGAAAAGCAGCGCGTGGCCATTGCGCGCACCCTGCTGAAAAACCCGCCGGTGCTGATTTTTGACGAGGCCACCTCGGCGCTGGATTCGGCCAACGAACGCGCCATCCAGGCCGAGCTGCAAAGCGCGGCGCGCAACCGCACCACGCTGCTCATCGCCCACCGCCTGTCCACCGTGGTCGATGCGCACCAAATTCTGGTGATGGATGCCGGCCAGATCGTCGAGCGCGGCACGCACAGCGAACTGCTGGCGCTGGGCGGGCGTTATGCCAGCATGTGGGCCCTGCAGCAAAGCGAGCCCACCGCCTGACCGCTTCTCACCACACTCACCATGAAACCAACCCTGCTTGCCATCACCGTGCTCACCGACGGGCACCGCACCCAGATCGCGCAATTTTTCGAGTTGATCTACGCGCCCGAACCTGCCCGGACTGCCGAAGCCATCGCCCGCGACGGTGCGCGCGTGCAGGCTGTGCTCACCATCGGCTCCATCGGTCTGTCTGCCGAGCAGATGAACGCATTGCCGCGCCTTGCCCTGGTCTGCGCGCTGGGCGCGGGCTACGAAAACATCGACCTGGTCCATGCCCGCGCACGAGGCATCGCCGTGGCCAACGGGGCGGGCACCAACGACGATTGTGTGGCCGACCACGCCTTTGGCCTCCTGATTGCCGCCGTGCGCGGCATCCCGCAGCTTGACGCCCGCACCCGCGAAGGCGTGTGGCGTAACGCTCTTCCGCTGCCGCCCAACGTCTCGCACAAGCGCCTGGGCGTCCTGGGCCTGGGCACCATCGGCCGCAAGATCGCGCAGCGCGCGCAGGGCTTCGAGATGGAAATTGGTTACCACAACCGCCATCAGAAGGGCGACGTGCCTTACCGCTACTTCGACAGCCTGCAGGCCCTGGTTACGTGGTGCGACGTGCTCGTCATCGCCACCCCCGGCGGTCCTGGCACGCGCCACCTCGTCGATGCACGCATCCTTCAGGCCCTGGGCCGCCAGGGATGGCTGGTCAACATCGCGCGCGGCAGCGTGGTGGACACCGCCGCCCTGGCCGAGGCGCTGCGCACCAACGCCATCGCCGGGGCCGGGCTGGACGTTTACGAGAGTGAGCCCGAGGCTCCCGCCGAACTCATCGGACTGCCCAACGTGGTGCTCACCCCCCACGTCGCAGGCTGGTCGCCCGAGGCGGTGCAGAACTCCGTGGACCGTTTTCTGGAGAACGCCACGCGCCACTTCGCGGGGGAGGCCATGGTCTCGCCGATCTAAGCTAAATTAGCCGCTGGCGCTTACTGGTAAAGCGCAGGAAGCTATCAAAAAGAGAGTTATGAGAGGAGGGTGCATGGACGTCAAGGCATTGCAGGCCCGCCTGCGCAACTTCGCTGCCGCGCGCGACTGGCAGCCCTACCACTCGCCCAAGAACTTGGCGATGGCGCTGATGGTGGAGGCGGCGGAACTGTTGGAGCTGTTCCAGTGGGCGACGCTGGCCGAATCGCGCGGCCTCACCCGCGACCCGCGCAACAAGGAGCGTGTGGCCGATGAAATCGCCGATGTGCTCTTGTATCTGCTGCAGCTGGCCGACCACACGGACGTGGACGTGGAGCAGGCCGTGGAACGCAAGCTGCGCAAGAACGCCGAAAAGCACCCGGCCAAGCACCCCGAGCCGGCCCCTGCCGCACCCCCGCCCGCGTCTGCCGTGGCACCCAAGGTGCATTTGCTGGTCGATTGGGAAAACGTGCGGCCAACGAGCGACGTGCTCAAGGCCCTGGTGCCTGAAGGCACCGATGTGTGGCTGTTCCACGGTCCGCACCAGAAAGTGGATGACACCGGCCACCGGCACGCGTATGGCGACAGCGTCACCCTGGTGCCTCGCTCCGGTGCAGGCAGGAACGCGCTGGATTTCCAGCTCACCTACTATGTGGGCTACATCGCGGCGCGGCAGCCGGATGCCACCTTCGTCGTCGTCTCCAATGACCAGGGCTACGATCCGATGCTGGAGCACGCCTGCGAGCTGGGGTTCAAGGCCTCGCGCTGCAGCCATGGCAAGCCTCCCGCGTCTCCTGCGCCGCCTGCCGTGCAGCCTACGCCGCCGGTTGCGGCAGGGGTAGTGGCGCCAGCCAGGAAGACGCCCGCTGCAAAAAAAGCCGCGCCGGCCAGCGCCAAGGCGACGCGCCAGGACATGCAGCAACTGGTCCTTTTGCTGGATGGCTTGACCCCCGCCAAGCGGCCGGCGCACAAGGATGATCTTTTGGTTCTACTGCAAAGCCACTTGGGCGAATCCAGCGCGCAATCGCCCCGTGTGGCCCATGCGCTGGCACAACTGCAGGCCCACAAGCGGGTCGCGCTCAAGCAGGGCGTGGTGAGCTATCCGCCGCCGCCTGCCGCAGTGCCGCCACCTGCCGAGAAGCCCGTCGCCAAGAAACTGGCCGCGCCAGCTGCGCCCCAGGCCGCGCCAAAGAAACCCACGGCGGCCCAGGTGGCGCAGGCCGTGCTCGCCAGCCTGAAGAAGATGCCCAAGAGCAAACCCACGCGCCGCGCGGGCTTGCTCAAGGTCATCGAGATGCACGCCGCCAAGGCTGTTGACCCGAAGGCCATGGCGCAGCAGGTCTGCACGCTGCTGGAAGCCCGCAAGGAGGTGGCGCCGTCGCGGGACGGTCAAGGCGTCACCTATCCGAAATTACAAGCAAAAATAGCTTCCAGCGCTTGATATTCAAGCGCTGGAAGCTATTGTATTGATAGCGAATTCTGCTTACTTCTTGCGCGCCGCGATCGACTTCTCTGCCAGGTTCACCAGGTCGGCACCGATCTGGCCCTTCCACTTTTCGACCACGGGGCGTGTGGCCTTCACGAAGGCTTCGCGCTCGGCGGGGGTGAGCTGGGTCACGGTCACGCCGTGGCTGGCGATTTCCTTGAGCAGCGGTTTGTCGGCCTCGATCACGCCCTTGCGCGCAATGGCGATCTGCTCCTTGCCGGCGTCGATGGCGGCCTGCTTGACGATTTCGCGGTCGGCGGGCGTCCAGCTGTTCCAGATGTCCTTGTTGACCACAAAGATCAGCGGATCATTCATGTAGCCCCACAGCGTCAGGTGCTTTTGCGCCACGGTGTAGAGCTTGGCGGCCATATAGACCGACAGCGGGTTTTCCTGCCCGTCCACGGCGCTGCTGGCCATGGCGGGCTGGGCGTCGGCCCAGCTCATCTGCGTGGGGTTGGCGCCCAGGGCGGTGAAGGTGTCCAGGAACAGGGGCGAGCCCACCACGCGGATCTTCAGGCCCTTCAAGTCATCCGGGGTCTTGATGGCCTTCCTGGAGTTGGAGATTTCGCGGTAGCCGTTCTCGCCCCAGGCCAGCGGCACCACGCCGGCCTTGTCCAGCGTCTGGAACAGGCTCTTGCCCACCTCGCCCTGCGTGAGCGCATCGGCGGCGGCGTAGTCGGGCATCAGGAAGGGCAACGAGAACAGGTTGAGCTGCTTGACCTGGGGCGACCAGTTGATGGTCGAGCCAATCGCCATGTCGATGACGCCCTGGCGCAGCGCGGAGAATTCGCGCGTCTGGTCGCCCTGGATCAGCGAGACACCGGGGTAGAGCTTGATGTTGATGCGGCCCTGGGTGCGCTCGCGCACCTTGCTGGCCCACAGCTCGCCGCCCTTGCCCCAAGGGAAGGCCGTGCCCAGCACCAGCGACATGCGGTATTCGCTCTTGTACGCGGTTTGCGCGATGGCGGCGGGGCCGGTGAAGGCCAGGGCGGCTGCAGCGGCCACGGCCGAGGTGAGGAACGTACGCAGTTTCATTTTTTCAGTCTCCTTCAGTTCAGTATGGACAACGGTTGCACAGCGAAATCAGTAGCCCAGGCGCGCGGGCAGCCACAGGGCCAGTGGCGGGAACGCAATCACCAGCACCATGACGAGGAACATGGCGAACAGCATCCAGCCGACCCAGCGCACGGTGGATTCCATGCGCACGCCGGCGATGCGGCACGACACCATCAGGTTCACGGCCAGCGGCGGGGTGAACTGGCCCAGCGCCACCTTGAGCGTGAGGATCACGCCGAACCATACCGGGTCCCAGCGGTAGTGGTTCATGATGGGCAGCAAGAGCGGCACGAAGATCAAAAAGATCGAGATGCCGTCGAGGAACATGCCCACGGTGATGAGCAGCACGATGAGCAGCGCCAGCACGCCGTATTCGCCCAGGCCCGAGTTCACGATGGCGTTGGCCACGGGGTCGATCACGCCCAGGGTGGAGAGCGAATAGGCAAAAATGCCCGCGAGCGACACCACGATGAGGATCACCGCCGACAGCTCGCCCGATTCGCGCAGGATGGGGAAGAGGTCGCGCACCGTGATGGTGCGGTGGATGACCATGCCCACGAACAGGCCGTAGAACACCGCGACCACGGCGGCTTCGGTGGGCGTGAACCAGCCGGCGCGCATGCCGCCCAGGATCAGCACCGGCGCGGCCAGGCCCCACAGGGCTTCGCGCAGGCTCTTCCAGAACGGCGGGCGCGGCATGGTGGCTTCGAGGGCGCCCATCTTGTGCCTGCGCGCCATCCACACGGCGGGCACGATCAGCGCCACGCCCGCCAGCACGCCGGGGATCATGCCCGCCGCAAACAGCGCGGGCACCGAGGCGCCGGGCACCAGCACCGAGTAGATGATGAAGGCGACCGAGGGCGGGATCAGGATGTCGGTGGCCGCTGCCGCGCCCACCACGCTGGCCGAGAACGAGGGCGGGTAGCCCGCGCGCGACATGGCGGCAATCATCACGCCGCCCACGGCGGCTGCGTTGGCCGGGCCCGAGCCGGAGATGCCGCCCAGGAACATGGCCACGGCAATGGCCACCAGCGGCAGCATGCCCGGGCCGCGCCCGACGATGGCTACGGCGAAGTTCACCAGGCGCAGCGCCACGCCCGAGCGGTCGAAGATGGAGCCCACCAGCACGAACATCGGGATGGCCAGCAGCGGGTATTTGCCCAGCCCGGCGTAGAAGTTCTGCGGCACGGCCAGCAGGCCGAACCACTGGCTGTCGGCATTGGCCAGCGCAATGGCGGCGGCACCGGCCAGGCCGAGCGCGGCGCCGATGGGCACGCCCACGAACATCATGGCCAGGAAGGCCACGAACAGCAGGGTGGCGATCATGCCTGGAAGTCTCCGTGGTGGTTTGCGGGCGGGGCCTGGCGGCTGCGGCGGATGAACAGGCCGATGGCGCGCGCGGCGATCAGCGCCGTGATCAGGGGCAGCCAGATCGAATACCACCACTGGGGTACGCCGATGCCGGGCGAGGTTTCGCCAAAGCGGTAGTCGTCCCACACGACGCGCACGCTGAGCACGGCGATCAGTCCAAACAGCAGGGCCACCATGAGCGCTCCAAAGCGCGCCAGCAGCTTGCGGCGGGCTTCGGAGCCGCCTTCGGCAAAGTATTCGATGCGGATGTGCTGGTCGCGCGCCACGGCGGCCGAACCGGCCACCAGCGCCAGCACGATCATCAGGAAGACCGAGATTTCCTCGGTCCAGGCAAACGAGGAATTGGTGAAGTAGCGCACCAGCACATTGGCGAAGGTGATGAGGGCCAGCGCCGCCATCACGATCACCGTGAGCCAGTCTTCGATGCGCAGCGAGCGGGGGGAGTTGTCTTCAGGTGCCTGGGGCGCGCAGGCAGAAGCCGTCGGCCCGGGAGGGGATGAGGGTGGCATGGTGGCAGGGTCTCAGGGAAACAAACATGGCGAATGCTGTCGCTCTGCCCGGCAGTGTTGTGCACCAGGGGCCTGGACGGGGACGGCGCTGTGGGCGCAGCCGCATATTATGGGGCGTGTTGCTGTGCGCGCTCGCCTTCGGGTAGGCCTGCCGCGACGCCGGCACGCGCGGATAATGCGGCGATGGAAACCAAGTGGCTTGAGGATTTTGTCAGCCTGGCAGAGACGCGCAGCTTCAGCCGCTCCGCCCAGTTGAGGCATGTGACGCAACCGGCCTTTTCGCGCCGCATCCAGGCGCTGGAGGCGTGGGCCGGAACCGATCTGGTCGATCGCAGTTCGTACCCCACGCGCCTGACACCGGCGGGCAAGACGCTGTACGACCAGGCGCTGGAGATGCTGCAGGCCATGCAGAACACGCGCGCCATGCTGCGGGCACACACCAGCGCCAGCCGGGACATGATCGAGTTTGCGGTGCCGCACACGCTGGCATTCACTTTTTTTCCGGCGTGGGTGTCCAGCCTGCATGAAAAATTCGGCCCCTTCAAAAGCCGCCTCATTGCGCTCAATGTGCACGACGCGGTGATGCGCCTGGTGGAAGGGGGCTGTGACCTGATGATCGCCTACCACCACGCTTCGCAGCCTTTTCAACTGGACACCGATCGCTACGAGATGGTGAACCTGGGGCAGGAGGTGCTGTCGCCCTACAGCAAACCCGATGCCGACGGGCAGCCCCTGTTTCGCCTGCCTGGCCGCTCCGGCCAGCCGCTGCCCTATCTGGGCTACGCGGCCGGGGCTTATTTGGGGCGCATGACCGAGCTCATCCTCAAGGAATCGGGCACCGCCATTCACCTGGAACGGGTTTATGAAACCGACATGGCCGAAGGTCTCAAGGCCATGGCACTCGAAGGCCATGGCATCGCGTTTTTGCCGCACAGCGCCGTCAAGAAGGATGTGCGCGCGCGCAAACTCGTGAGTGCGGAACCGGGGGACCAGTCAGGCCTGCAGATCGTGATGGATGTGCGGGCCTACCGCGAAAAACCCAGCGCACGAGAGGCCCCGAAGGGCACGGCGCAAGCCCTGTGGACTTATCTGCAGGGCGTGGGGTCAAGCCAAGGGTCCATGCGGATATAAACTATTCGCATGGTTGTTCGGGCATTCGGCATTGGAAATACCCAGTGCTGGCACCGACAGCCGGCGCCCAGGCCGGTTCGCAACAGGCCGCAGATGTTGCAGCATAACTTCGCTGTGGCACAAAGATTGCGAGTTCAATTCGTAACTATTCACAAGGGCATCACACCATGAAGGTTCTGCACTGGGGTTGGGGATGGGGCTTTGCGGCCTTGTGCGGTGTGTCGGTCGTGTCGGCGCAAACCGTGCTGGAGAAGGTCGCTGCGGGGGGCTCGCTCGTCATCGCGCACCGCGAATCCTCGGTGCCTTTCTCGTATATCGACACCAGGTCGGGCAGGCCGGTGGGCTACGCCATCGACCTGTGCCTGCGCCTTGCGGATGTGGTGCGCAAGAAAACGGGCATGAAAGACATGGCGGTCGAGATGGTGCAAGTGACGGCGGCCAACCGCCTGGAGGTGGTCGAGCAGCGCAAGGCCGACCTGGAGTGCGGCTCCACCACCAACAACGCCGAGCGGCGGCAGAAGGTGGCGTTCACTGTTCCCCACTTCATCACGGGAGCGCGCCTGCTGGTCAAGACCTCCAGCAGCATTAACCGCCTGGAAGACCTTTCAGGCAAGAAACTGGTTTCCACCAAGGGCACCACGCCATTGAAGGCCGCCGAACAGGCCAACCGATCGCATCTGATGGGCATCACCATCGTGGAGGCTGCCGACCACGCGCGCGCCGTGGAAATGGTGGAGAACGGTGAGGCCGATGCCTTCCTGATGGACGACGTGCTGTTGTATGGCCTGGCCGCCAGCCGCCCCAATCCGGCGGCACTCAAGGTCGTTGGCCGCTTCGTCACCACCGAGCCCCTGGCCATCGTGCTGCCCAAAAATGACCCCGAATTCAAGAAGCTGGTTGATGGCGAGATGCGCCGCCTGGTCGCCAGCCGCGAGATTTACGCGATCTATGACAAGTGGTTCAACAAACCCATCCCGCCCAACAATACCGTGCTGAACCTGCCGGTCAGCTACCTGTTGCGCGACTTCTGGAAATACCCTACCGACCAGGTGCCGTTCTGACCGGCATGGCAGGTAAACCCCCTGTTCTGGACTGTGCTGGCCGCCCACAATGCGGGTTGACGCAAGTCTCTGGAATTCCTTTTCTGCATGACACTAGGAGATTGAAATGAAGAAGCACATTTTCGCGATGGCCGTGGTCGCACTGGCTGCCGGTAGCGCTTTCGCGCAGGCTAACGACACCCTGGCCAAGATCAAGTCCTCGGGCAGCATCACGCTGGGCGTGCGCGAATCCTCGGGCCTGTCGTACACGCTGGGCAACGGCAAGTATGTGGGCTTTCACACCGAGATGGCCGAGCGCATCATCTCCGACCTGCGCAAGCAACTGGGCCTGTCCGCGCTGGAAACCAAGTACCAGCCTGTCACCTCGCAAAACCGCATCCCGCTGGTGACCAATGGCACGGTGGACCTGGAGTGCGGCTCCACCACCAACAACGCCACCCGCCAGAAAGATGTGGCCTTTGCGGTGACCACCTACGTGGAAGAAGTGCGCATCGCCGTCAAGGCCAATTCGGGCATCCACTCGATCAAGGACCTCAACGGCAGGAGCGTGGCCACCACCACGGGCACGACCTCGGTGCAGACCCTGCGCAAGAATGAGCGCGCCGGCGGCATCGACTTCAAGGAAGTCTATGGCAAGGACCACGCCGACAGCTTCCTGCTGCTGGAAACCGGCCGTGCCGATGCGTTTGTGATGGACGGCTCCATCCTGGCCGCCAACATCTCCAAGTCCAAGAACCCGGCCGATTTCAAGATCGTGGGTGAAGTGCTGTCGGTCGAGCCGATTGCCTGCATGCTGCGCAAGGACGACCCGGCTTTCAAGAAGGCCGTGGACGACAGCATCAAGCGCCAGATCGCCGACGGTTCGCTGGCCAAGATGTACGACAAGTGGTTCCTGCAGCCCGTGCCGCCAACCAACACCAAGATCGGCCTGCCGCTGTCCGAGGCGACCAAGGCGGCCTGGGCCAACCCCAATGACAAGCCCATGGAAGACTACGCCAAGAAGTAATCCCCAGGATTTGAACCGCCCCTTCGGACCGCGGGTTTGAAGGGGCTTTTTTGTTGGACGCCGTCCGCGGTGTCCAATAACCCCCGTTTGAAGAAGGAACCATCCTATGAGCTGGGATTGGCAGGTGTTCTGCGAAGACACCCTGGAGCGGCAGGTGGTGCAGGGCTGCTTTGGCAAGGGCGGCGACATCACTTACCTGGATTGGATGCTGTCGGCGTGGGGCTGGACCGTGTCGGTTGCGCTGTTGGCGCTGGTGCTGGCGCTGGTGCTGGGATCGTTCATTGGCACGGTGCGCACGCTGCAGGGCCGCCCGGTCGTGGTGTGGCTGGGCAATGCCTGGGTGGAACTGTTTCGCAACATTCCACTGCTGGTGCAGATTTTTCTGTGGTACCACGTGGTGCCCACCATGTTCCCGGCCATGCAGGCCGTGCCGGGCTTTGTGCTGGTGGTGTTTGCGCTGGGTTTCTTTACCTCGGCGCGGATCGCCGAACAGGTGCGCTCTGGCATCCAGGCGCTGCCGCGCGGCCAGCGCTATGCAGGCCTGGCCATGGGCTTCACCACGTTTCAGACCTACCGCTATGTGCTGCTGCCCATGGCGTTTCGCATCATCATTCCCCCGCTGACCAGCGAGACGATGAACATCTTCAAGAACTCGTCCGTGGCGTTTGCCGTGTCGGTGGCCGAACTGACCATGTTTGCCATGCAGGCGCAGGAAGAAACCTCGCGCGGCATCGAGGTCTATCTGGCCGTGACGGCCTGCTACATCGTCTCGGCATTTGCCATCAACCGCATCATGGCCTTCATCGAAAAGCGTGCGCGCGTTCCGGGCCTGATCGTGGCCGGCGGATCGGGAGGGCACTGACATGAACCTCAGCCTTGATTTTTCCTTCTACAACTGGGACCTGATCTCCAACTTCGTGCTCAAGGGGCTGTATTTCAGCCTCATGCTCACGCTGGTTGCCACCATGGGCGGCGTGATCTTCGGCACCGTGCTGGCGCTCATGCGCCTGTCGGGCAAGAAGTGGCTGGATGTGCCCGCCACCATCTATGTCAACGGCATGCGCAGCATTCCGCTGGTCATGGTGATTCTGTGGTTCTTTCTGCTGGTGCCAGCCATCATCGGGCGGCCCATCGGTGCCGAGGTGTCCGCGGTGATCACCTTCATTGCCTTTGAGGCCGCGTATTTCAGCGAAATCATGCGTGCGGGCATCCAGTCGGTGCCGCGGGGGCAGGTGTATGCTGGCCAGGCGCTGGGCATGACGTACGGCCAGAACATGAAGCTGGTGGTGCTGCCGCAGGCGTTTCGCAACATGCTGCCGGTGCTGCTGACGCAGACCATCATCCTGTTCCAGGACACCTCGCTGGTTTATGCCATTGGTGCCTACGACATGCTCAAGGGCTTTGAAGTGGCCGGCAAGAACTTTGGCCGTCCCATCGAGGCCTATCTGGCGGCGGCCGCGCTGTATTTCGTGATGTGCTACGCCCTGTCCTGGATGGTCAAGCGCCTGCACCAGAAGATCGCCATCATTCGCTGAAATGAAACGCTCCCCCCCGAGGCGCTTTGCGCCTTCCCCCTCCAGGGGGATGCCGCCGGTGGCCTGGCAAAGCCAGTTCCACGGCGTCCGCCGGCTTGGGGCGCGCCGGTTTCATGGGCTGCGGGTGGCGCGCAGCGCCATGGACAACTGACACAAGAGATTGGAGAAAAAATGATAGAGCTCAAGAACGTATCCAAGTGGTATGGCCCCGTGCAGGTGCTGACCGATTGCTCCACCACCATCCAGAAAGGCGAGGTGGTGGTGGTGTGCGGTCCTTCGGGCTCGGGCAAGTCCACGCTGATCAAGACCATCAATGCGCTGGAGCCCTTCCAGAAGGGCGAGATCTATGTGGATGGCGTTGCCGTGCACGACCCCAAGACCGACCTGCCCAAGCTGCGCAGCCGCGTGGGCATGGTGTTCCAGCACTTCGAGCTGTTTCCCCACCTGTCGGTGACGGACAACCTCACCATCGCGCAAGTCAAGGTGCTGGGCCGCAGTGCCGACGACGCCAAAAAGCGCGGCCTCAAGATGCTGGAGCGCGTGGGCCTGATGGCGCACAAGGACAAGTTCCCCGGCCAGCTCTCGGGTGGTCAGCAGCAGCGCGTGGCCATTGCGCGCGCTCTGAGCATGGACCCCATCGTGATGCTGTTCGACGAGCCCACCTCGGCGCTGGACCCCGAAATGGTCGGCGAAGTGCTGGACGTGATGGTGGGCCTGGCCAACGAAGGCATGACCATGATGTGCGTGACCCACGAAATGGGTTTTGCCCGCAAGGTCAGCAACCGCGTGATCTTCATGGACGTGGGCGGCAAGATCCTGGAAGACTGCTCCAAGGATGATTTCTTCGGCAACCCCGAAGCCCGCCAGCCACGCACCAAGGACTTCCTCAACAAGATCCTGCAGCACTGATTGCGCTGCACTTCCCAACGGCACCTTCGGGTGCCGTTGGCATTTTCAGGCAGTGGCGGGCAGTGCAGTGCGCTCCTTTCCAGCCGGTAAGATGCGCTGGACCGGAATCCCCCGGCGCGCGGCCTGAATGGTCCGAACGAGATACTGACAATGAAACAACCCGTGGTAATCACCGCCGAACTGACGCCCGAAAATGCCCAGGCCCTGGCGCGCTTCGTCAAGAACATCAGCCATGAGGCCATCCGGGCGTGTTCCCGCGACGATGCGGAAACCTTCCTCGTGCGCGACGCCCTCGACTCGCTGCGCGAAGCCCTCGATCTGGCCGGTTTCGACCCCCAGTAAACCCGCTGCTTGCGCCAGCCGGGGCCGTGCTGGCGAGAACCCCATGGCAGTGGAGTGATGGGACAATGGCGGCCATGACTGCCGCCCCAGACACCCTCACCATCACCCGCCCCGACGACTGGCACCTGCATGTGCGAGACGGCGAGCCCCTGCACACCGTGGTGCCGCACACCGCCGCCCAGTTCGGCCGCGCCATCATCATGCCCAACCTGCGCCCGCCTGTGACCACGGCCGAGCAGGCGCTGGCGTACAAGCAGCGCATCCTGGCCGCGGTGCCTGCCGGTGTGCAGTTCGAGCCTTTGACGACGCTGTACCTCACCGACAACCTGCCGCCCGACGAGATCGCCGCTGCCCGGGCGGCCGGCGTGGTCGCCGCCAAGCTCTACCCCGCTGGCGCCACCACCAACAGCGATGCGGGCGTGACCGACCTGCGCAAGACCTACAAGACGCTCGAAGCCATGCAGAAGGCCGGCATGCTGCTCCTGGTGCACGGCGAGGTCACCAGCAGCGACATCGACCTGTTCGACCGCGAGGCCGTGTTCATCGAGCAGCAGCTCATCCCGCTGCGCCGCGACTTCCCCGAGCTCAAGATCGTCTTCGAGCACATCACCACCCAGGACGCCGCCGACTACGTGCGCGAGGCCGACCGCTTCACCGCCGCCACCATCACGGCGCACCACCTGCTGTACAACCGCAACGCCATCTTCACCGGTGGCATTCGCCCGCACTACTACTGCCTGCCCGTGCTCAAGCGCGAAACGCACCGCGTGGCCCTGGTGCAGGCCGCCACCAGCGGCAGCAAAAAGTTCTTTTTGGGCACCGACAGCGCGCCGCACCCCGCGCACCTCAAGGAACACGCCACGGGCTGCGCCGGTTGCTACACCGCGCACGCCGCCATCGAGATGTATGCCGAGGCCTTTGACAACGCCGGAGCGCTCAATCAACTTGAAGGTTTTGCCAGCTTTCACGGCCCCGACTTCTACAGCCTGCCGCGCAACACCAGCACCATCACCCTGCGCCGCGAAAGCTGGACGCCCCCAGACAGCTTTGCCTTCGGCGAAGCCGAGCTCAAGCCCTTGCGCGCCGGTGAAGCGCTGCCGTGGCGGCTGGTCTAGCCGCCGTCGACTGGGGCGCCGCCTGGTTGGCGCCCTGGCGGGCCACTGGTGAACCAGTGGCGCAGCAGGTGCTGGATGGCGACGCGGTGCACGGCGCGCTCCTGGCCGCGCCGGATGCGGTCGGAGCGCCCATTCGCTTTGTCCCCCAGGCCGACCTGCCCGATGGCACCGCCTACGAGCAGTTCATCTTCGACACCGGCTGCGTGCCCACGCGCGACAACCTGCATGACTTTTTCAACGGCCTGGTCTGGCTGCAGTTTCCGCAAACCAAGCGGCGGCTGAACCAGTTGCAAGCGCAGGCCATCGCGGCCGATGGCGTGCAGGCCGTGCGCGGGCCCTTGCGCGATGCGCTCACGGTGCTGGATGAAAACGGCGCCGTGCTCGACGCTCCGGCGCCGCTGTGGCAGGCGCTGGCGGCGCGGGACTGGCGGCGGCTCTTCGTGGACCTGCGCCCGCTGTGGCGCGAGGCCCGGCTGGTGTTGTTCGGCCATGCGCTGCTGGAAAAGCTGGTTTTTCCGCGAAAACCCATTACAGCGCACGTGTATCAAGCGCAAGCAGCTATTGGTTCGATAGCATTGCTCGACGCCTGGCTGGCGCAGGAACTGCAGCCCGAGCGCCTGGTGACCAAGCCGTTTGTGCCATTGCCGGTGCTGGGGATACCCGGCTGGTGGCCCGGGAACGAGAGTTTTTCCTTCTATGATGACTCCCTCGTCTTTCGCAGCGCGCCCCGCAAAAGCAATCACACCATGGGATCTGCAGCGCTGTGACACCGGCTTGAAGGAGCGCGCAGCCAGCCCCATGTGTGCCGCTTCGGCCTTCTCGGCTCCTGGTGCCAGATAACACCGCATCCCTGTGGAGAACCCATGAAACGTATTTTTCTGTTCCTCTTGACCAACGTGGCCGTGGTGGCCGTGCTGGGCATCGTTGCCAGCCTGCTGGGCGTCAACCGCTATCTCACGGCCAACGGCCTGAACCTGGGCGCATTGCTGGGCTTTGCCTTTGTCATGGGGTTTGGCGGCGCCATCATCTCGCTGCTGATCAGCAAGCCCATGGCCAAGTGGAGCGCGGGCGTGCAGATCATCGAGCAGCCGCGCAGCGCCGATGAGGCCTGGATTGTCGAAACCGTGCGCAAGCTGGCCGACAAGGCCGGCATCGGCATGCCCGAGGTCGGCATCTTCGAGGGCGATCCCAACGCCTTTGCCACGGGCGCGTTCAAGAATTCGGCGCTGGTGGCGGTGTCCACGGGCCTGCTGCAAGGCATGACGCGCGAGGAAGTGGAGGCCGTGATCGGCCACGAGGTGGCCCACATTGCCAACGGCGACATGGTCACCATGACGCTGATCCAGGGCGTGATGAACACCTTTGTGGTGTTCCTGTCGCGCGTGATCGGCTACGCGGTGGACAGTTTCCTGAACAAGAACAATGACAGCCGCTCCGGCCCCGGCATCGGTTACATGGTCACCACCGTGGTGCTCGATATCGTGCTGGGCTTTGTGGCGGCCATCATCGTGGCCTGGTTCTCGCGCCAGCGCGAGTTCCGTGCCGACGCAGGTGCCACACAGCTCATGGGGCGCCGCCAGCCCATGATCAACGCCCTGGCCCGCCTGGGGGGCATGCACCCCGCCGAGCTGCCCAAGAGCATGGCGGCCCTGGGCATCGCCGGCGGCATCGGCAAGCTGTTCAGCACCCACCCGCCCATCGAAGAGCGCATCGCCGCGCTGCAGAGCGCGCAGCAGGGCTGATCGGGGAGGGGGGTCGGGCCTTCGGGCTCCGGCGTGTCCAGGAGGCTGTCGGACTTGGAATCGTCGGGGCCGCAGCGGTCCATTTTTTACCGTCTTCTTGCCCCATGGCCGGGCTATGGGGCTGCAAATCCGGCAAAAACTGTCCTCGCTGGGGCCGCTTTTCGCTGATCGACGCTCCAAGTCCGGCAGCCTCCCAGACCGCCGCAGGGTTCACGCCCTGCGGCGGTTTCTTTTTGGGACGTGGGATGCGCAATGCCCGCGAGGCTATTACCTGAAGCCTGCGGGCAATTTTGTTGCGAATGCGCATGCAGTCCCCGTCCCCGGCGCTTGGCGCCGGGGAGCATCGTCAGTGCGTCATGAGACCCATCCAGGGCCAGTAGGTCAGCGCAAAAATCACCAGCAGCACCGTGGCCACCACCGTGATCACGAAGCCGGTGCGCACAAAGTCACGGGCCTCGAAGGTGTCGGTGCCGTAGGCAATCATGTTCTGTGGCGCGTTCACCGGCAGGATGAAGCCGAAGCTGACCACGAATTGCAAAATCATGGTCATGCCCACGATGTTGATGCCCGGCGTCTGCACGGTGGACAGCACGCTGATGATGATGGGAATCATGGTGGACGCCAGCGCCGTGGCGCTGGCAAAACCCAGGTGGATGACGATCAGGAAGCCCGACAGCAGCATCAGGATGGTGAATGCCGAAGCCATCTGCAGGCCCAGGTTGCTCACGATGAGCTGTGCCAGCCAGCCGGCAGCCTTGGTCTGCAGCAGGGCCGAACCCACGCTGATGCCCACGGCAAACAGCACCACGGTGCCCCAGGGGAAGCCCTTTTGCGATTGCTTCCAGTCCATCACGCCGAAGCGCGGAAACAGCATCAGCGCCACGGCCGCGATGGTGGTGGAGGTGGTGTCAAAGTCGTGCAGCACCTTTTCGGTGGACCAGAAGCCCAGCAGCACCAGCACGATGGCCAGCAATTTCCACTGGTTCACGGTCATGGGGCCCAGCTCCTGCAGCTGCTTGCGGATGGTTTCCTGCCCCCCGGCAATCTCTTTCATTTCGGGCTTCATCATGCGGGTCATGATGAAGAACAGCGCCACCGTCATCAGCGCGGCAAAAGGCGCTGCGGCCACGAACCATTCGCCCCAGGTGATCTGCGCGCCCAACTGCTTTTCGATGAAGCCGATGGCCACCATGTTCTGCGCGGCGGCGGTCTTGATGCCCACGTTCCAGATGCTGGCGGTCTGGGCGGTGGTGATCACCAGCAGGCCGGCGAAGCGGCTTTTGCGGTCTACATTGAAGGCCAGCACGAAGCCCATCATGATGGGCATCAGGCAGGCCACGCGGGCGGTGGTGCTGGGCACGATGAACGACAGCAAAAAGCCCACGATCATGGCGCCAATCACGATGTGGTGCGTCTTGGCCCCCACCTTGGAGAGCACCGTGAGCGCGATGCGCCGGTCCAGCCCGGTGGCCGTCATGGCCGAGGCAATGAAACACGCCGCCGCCACCAGGGCCACGGCACTGTTGGCGAAGCCGGAGAGCGCCAGGCTGAGCGACGCCCCGGTGCCCATGGCCGTTGTAATGCCCGGCTTGGCGGCGCTGGGTGCGTAGGCGAGCAAAAAGACCATCAAGGCGCCAATGACCACGGCGCTGACCGAATAGTCGAGCGCCTCGGTCATCCACACGATCACGGCAAACGCCAGAATGGCCAGCATGTAATGCCCGGCCAGCGGCAGGTCGGCGGGGGTGGGCAGCAGCAGCACAGCCGCCATGGCCGCCAGCCCCGCCCACAGCCCAAAGCGTTTGATCAGCCCTGCAGGCGCGGGGGGCGATGCGGGAAGTGGTGTAGCGAGCGGTGCGGTCATGGGGGTGTTCCTGTTGTAATGTCGAGGCATCCTTGCCTTCTGCAGTGTGCCGCCCCGGTGCGGCTGCGGTTTGATGGATGTCAAGAAAATGCGGCAGCGATGACTTGCCTTCGCCTGGATTTTCCTGTCATTTCGTGACACTTTCACCGCGCAGGGCGGCCCGGCGGTGACAGCGCCCCTTGCCAAACCGTCGTTGTCAGGCGGTGGCCCCCAGCAGGCCGCGTGCCACCGCTTCACCCACCTTGATGCCGTCCACGCCCGCCGAAAGGATGCCCCCGGCGAAGCCCGCCCCCTCGCCGGCCGGATACAGGCCGGGGGTGTTGGGGCTTTGCAGGTTGTCGCCGCGGTCGATGCGCAGCGGCGCCGACGTGCGCGTCTCCACGCCGGTGAGCACGGCGTCGGGCATGTCGTAGCCCTTGATCTTGTGGCCGAACACCGGCAGGGCCTCGCGCATGGCTGCGATGGCATAGCCGGGCAATGCGCCATGCAGATCACCCAGCGTCACGCCGGGTTGGTAGGACGGCTGCACGCTGCCCAGATCCCTGGAGGGCCGGCCTGCGATGAAATCGCCCACCAACTGGCCGGGCGCGCTGTAATTGCCGCCGCCGAGCACATAGGCGGCCGATTCCAGCTGGCGTTGCAGCACGATGCCCGCCAGAGGGTGGTGCTGGTCGGCAGCCAGGGCCTCGGCGCCGTGCGTGGCGCCCAGCGCGGCTTCGTAGGCTGCGGGGGCGCGCGGATAGTCGCGCGGATCAATGCCCACCACCATGCCGGCATTGGCATTGCGCTCGTTGCGCGAGTACTGGCTCATGCCGTTGGTGACCACGCGGCCCGGCTCGCTGGTGGCGGCCACCACGGTGCCGCCGGGGCACATGCAAAAGCTGTAAACGGCGCGGCCATTGGCGGCATGGTGCACCAGCTTGTAGTCGGCCGCGCCCAGCAGCGGGTGGCCGGCGTGGCGGCCCCAGCGCGCGCGGTCGATCACGCCCTGCGGGTGTTCGATGCGAAAGCCGATGGAAAACGGCTTGGCCTCCATCTGCACGCCACGCTCGTACAGCATGGCAAAGGTGTCGCGGGAGCTGTGGCCCAGGGCCATCACCACGTGGTCGGCGCGCAACTCGGTGGTGGCGCCCGTGGGCAGGTCCAGCACCTTCACGCCACGCACGTGCCGGCCTTGCGGGCCGTTGTCGACGATCAGGTCGGTCACGCGCTGCTGAAAGCGGATCTCCCCACCCAGTGCAATGATCTGCTCGCGCAGGCTTTCCACCACCTTCACCAGCTTGAAGGTGCCGATGTGCGGATGTGCCACGTACAAAATTTCTTCGGGCGCACCGGCCTTGACGAACTCGGCCATCACCTTGCGGCCCAGGTGGCGCGGGTCCTTGATCTGGCTGTAGAGCTTGCCGTCGCTGAACGTGCCCGCGCCGCCTTCGCCAAACTGCACATTGCTCTCGGGATTCAGTTCGCGCTTGCGCCACAGGCCCCAGGTGTCCTGGGTGCGTTCGCGCACGCTTTTGCCGCGCTCCAGCACGATGGGCTTGAAGCCCATCTGCGCCAGTACCAGCGCCGCGAAGATGCCGCAGGGGCCAAAGCCCACCACCACCGGACGCAGGGGCAGCCCGGCCGGCGCCTGTCCCACGGGGTGCCAGGCCATGTCGGGTGTGGGCTGGATGTGTGGATTGCCCGCGAATCTGTCGAGCAGGGCCGCCTCCTGCGCCGGGTCGGCCAGGGCCAGGTCGACGATGTAGACGGCCAGCAGGTCCGCCTTGCGCGCGTCGAAGCTGCGCTTGAAGACGGTGAGCTGGGCGATGGCGCCGGGCGCTAGCTGGAGGATGCGTTCGGCCGCGGTGCGCAGGGCGGCATCGGGCGCGTCGGCTGCGGCGAGCGGCAGCTTGATTTCGGAGAGGCGGATCATGGTGATTGCGGCCCGTGTCGATCGGGCGGTGCAAAAAAGGCGTGGGCCGTTATTTTAAAGGGTGTGGTTCCACGGCGCGTCATTGCTATTAAATATATAGCTGTTTGCGCTTGCAGTGCAAGCGCTTGAGGCCGATTTGGCTTGAATTGCCTGGCCGCGGCCGCCCACGGCCTGCGGCACACCCAGCCCGGCGGGGATGCGCGAGATCAGCCCCGCCACCGCGCCCGGCGGGATGATGGTGGCCCGCGCCGCAGCGTGGGGTGCTGCATGCTGCTGCGTCTTCCATTGCCAAATCATCCCTGTCGTTGTTGCTTGGCCTTGTCGTGCTGTTGCACTGCCTGCGGCTTGGCGAGCGCTGGCGGTGTCCTCCGCAGTCACCCGGCCAGAAAACCGCCATCGCCAGCAGGTTTCGCCGGAAGCTGGTTTAATGGATAGCAAGCTAACTATTTGAATGGTCACAATGTCTGCCTACCCCGAAGGGCTGAGCCGCGATTCCGCCCTCATGGCCGTGAGCATGGCGCTGCCGGTGCTGCAGCGTGCCTACCGCGCGGCGGCCGACAAGGCGGTGGCGCACGTGGGGCTGTCGCAGGCGCTCGCGTGGCCGCTGTTGATGATCGGCCGCGAGGGCGACGGCATGCGCCAGGGCGTGCTGGCGGACCGGCTGGGCATCGAGGCGCCGTCGCTGGTGCGCTCGCTGGACCAGCTGGTCGATGCCGGCTTCGTCGAGCGCCGTGAGGACGCCGTGGACCGCCGCGCCAAGACCCTGCACCTGACGGACGCCGGCGCCGCCGCCTGCGCGCAGATCGAGACCGCGCTGCACGCCCGGCGCGCCACGCTGTACGAAGGCGTGGCCGATGCCGACGTGGCCGCCTGCCTGCGCGTGTTTGCCGTGCTGGAGCAGCGCCTGGGCGCCACGACGTCGGGCCTGGCGCCGTATGCCGAGGCGGTGGCAGACCTGCCCGCCCGTTGACGCCATGCGCCTGCCGCCGTTGCCGCGCTTCAAGCGCGCGGAAATCGTCTTTTCGCTCAAGAGCTTCGCCGGGGCGATGCTGGCCATGTACCTGGCCAGCCGCGCCGGCCTGCCGCGCCCGTTCTGGGCGCTGATGACCGCTTACGTGGTGGCGCACCCGCTGGCCGGCGCAGTGCGCTCCAAGGCGCTGTTCCGCTTCGTCGGCACGCTCATCGGCAGCACGGCCACGGTGCTGCTGGTACCCACGCTGTCCAACGCGCCCGATCTGCTCACGCTGGCGCTGGCGCTGTGGGTGGCCGTGTGCCTGTACATCTCGCTGCTGGACCGCACGCCGCGCTCCTACACCTTCATGCTGGCCGGCTACACGGCGGCGCTGATCGGCTTTCCGTCGGTAGAGACGCCGCTGCAGGTGTTCGACACCGCCGTGGCGCGCGTGGAGGAAATCGGCCTGGGCATCCTCTGCGCCACGCTCGTGCACAGCCTGGTGCTGCCGGCGGGGCTGGCGCCCAGCGTGCTCGGGCTGCTCGACCGCACGCTGGCCGACGCGCGCCGCTGGCTGACCGACCTGGTGCAGCCCGGCGGCAGCGGCCGCGAGTCCGACCCGCGCGCGCTGGCCGCCGACCGGCGCCGCCTGGCGGTGGACGTGACGCAGCTGCGCCTGCTGTCCACCCACGTGCCGTTCGACACCACCCACCTGCGCTGGACGGCCGGCGCCATCCGCGCCATGCAGGACCGCGTGGCGGCGCTCACGCCCACGCTGTCGGCGGTGGAAGACCGCCTGCGCGCCATCGAGCAGGCCGAAGGTGCGCTGCCCGCCGACGTGGCCACCGTGCTGGCGGACATCGACGGCTGGCTGCAGCAGCAAGGCGGCGCGGGTGGAGAGGACGACATCGCGTTCGACGCGCTCTGCGCCCGCATCCGCGCGCTCGGCACGCCCACGGGCGCCGTCGACTGGCGCCACGCCCTGCGCGTGGGGCTGGCGGGCCGGCTCGAAGAACTGGTGGATGGCTGGCGCGCCTGCGCCCGCCTGCGCCGCGACGTGGACGCCGGCCTGCAGGGCCAGGCCGTGCCGCTGCGGCGCACCGCGGCGCTGGGCGACCGCGAGATGCACCGCGACCACGGCATGGCGCTGCTGTCGGGCCTGGCGGCGGTGCTGGCGGTGTGCTTTTGCGGCGGGTTCTGGATCCTCACCGGCTGGCCCATGGGCGCGGCGGCCACCATGATGGCCGCGGTGTTCTGCTGCTTTTTCGCCACCATGGACGACCCGGTGCCGGCCATCCACGGTTTCTTGAAGTACACGCTGTGGTCCATTCCCATTTCGGCCGTCTATGTGCTGCTGCTGATGCCGGGCGTGCAGGACTTCGGCATGTTGGTGCTGGTGTGCGCGCCCACCTTCCTGGTGCTGGGCTGCTACATGGCGCGGCCGGCCAACTTCCTGGCCGCCATGGCGCTGCTGTTCGGCGTGGCCGGCACGCTGGCCATGCACGACACCGCCACGGCGGACCTGGTGAGCTTCCTCAATTCCATGATCGGCCAGGTGCTCGGCGTGGTGGCCGCGGCGCGCATCACGCGGCTGGTGCGCTCGGTGGGCGTGGACTGGAGCGCGCGCCGCATCCAGCGCGCCACCTGGCGCGAGCTGGGCGAGATGGCCGGCGCGCCGCGCCTGCAGGCCGCGGGCGACGCCTACGCCGTGCGCATGCTCGACCGCATCGGCCTGCTGGCGCCGCGCATCGCCCAGGCGGGCGGCACGCTGGAGGGCGTGGTGGCCCACGACGCGCTGCAGGACCTGCGCATGGGCGCCGACATCGTGGCGCTGCAGCGCACGCGCGCGCACCTGCCCGCCGAGGCCGCCGCCCAGGTGCTGGCCGACATCGCCGCGTTCTTCCGCGGCCGGGCCGGCGGGCAGGGCGCGGGTGCCAGGCCGCCGGCGCTGCTGGCGCGCATCGACGCCGCGCTGTCGGGCGCCCTGGGCGCGCCCGATGCATCGCCCGAATGGCGCTCGGCCATCACCGCGCTGGTGGGTCTGCGGCGCAACCTGTTCCCCGAGGCGCCCGCGGCGCTCACCGTTCCCCAAGGAGGCGCCGCATGACCGGCGAAGCAAGTTTCTACGGCCTGTACCTGCCCTGGCTCATGCTGCTGGCGCTCGCCGCCTGGCCGCTGTCCTGGGGCACGCGCCGCCTGCTGGCCGCCACCGGCTTCTACCGCTGGGTGTGGCACCCGGCGCTGTTCGACACCGCGCTCTACGTGCTGCTGCTCTACGCCCTCAGCCGCGCAACCGCTTTTCTGCAGTGAGACTTCCCATGAAACCCCTGACCGATGCCGCCCGAGCGCGGCTGCTGCGCGCCTCGCGCGTATTCGTCACCGCGCTGATGCTGTGCGCCGCCGTGTGGGCGGGCCTGCGCCTGTGGGACCACTACGAACTCGCGCCCTGGACGCGCGACGGCCGCGTGCGCGCCAACGTGGTCCAGATTTCGCCCGACGTGTCGGGCCTGGTCACCGCCGTGCCCATCCAGGACAACCAGCCGGTGGCCGCCGGCGCGCTGTTGTTCGAGGTGGACCGCGCGCGCTACGCCCTGGCCGTGCGCCAGGCGCAGGCAGCGCTGGCCGCGCAGCGCACCACGCTGGCCCAGGCGCGCCGCGAGGACGAGCGCAACGCCGGCCTGGGCACGCTGGTGTCGCGCGAGGCGCGCGAGCAGACCCAGGCGCGCGTGGAACAGGCCCGCGCCGCCGTGGCGCAGGCCGAGGTTGCCCTGGACGGCGCGCAGCTCAACCTCGCGCGGGCCGAGGTGCGCGCGCCGGCCGACGGCCTGGTCACCAACCTGGATTTGCGGCGCGGCAGCTACGCCACGGCCGGCCACCCCGCGCTGGCGCTGGTGGACGCGCATTCGTTCTACGTCGAGGGCTACTTCGAGGAAACCAAGCTGCCGCGCATCCACGTGGGCGACAAGGTGCGCATCACGCCCATGGGCGGCACCGTGCTGGGCGGCACCGTGGTCAGCCTGGCCGCGGGCATCGCCGACCGCGACCGCTCCACCAGCGCCAACCTGCTGCCCAGCGTGAACCCCACCTTCAACTGGGTGCGCCTGGCGCAGCGCATTCCCGTGCGCGTGCAGCTCGACCCGCTGCCCGAAGGCACGCGCCTGGTGGCCGGCCAGACCGTCACGGTGCAGATCGTGGAGGCCGCGCAGCCTGCGCCGTCCACCCCGGCCACGCCGGCCGCCGCAGGCAAGGGTTGAGGGCAGGGTGAGCACCATGGATTCTTTCTTCGCATGGCGGCGCGGCGCGCCGCTGCTGGCCGCGGCCTTGCTGGCGGCCTGCGGCTCGGCGCCCGTCGGCCCCGACTACCAGCAGTCGGCGAAAGCGGTCGCCAGCCAGCCGGGCGCGGCGCGGCCGTTCGCCGGGGTGCAGGACGGCAAAGGCGGCGCCGTGTTCTCGTCCGAGCCGCTGCCCGGCCCATGGTGGCGCCTGTACCAGGACGCACGGCTCGACCGGCTGGTGGCCCAGGCGCTGGCGCACAACACCGACCTGCGCCAGGCGGCGGCCAACCTGGAGCGCGTGCAGGCCATCGAAGACGAGGTGGCGGGCGGCAAGCGCCCCACGTTCGCGGTCAGCGGCGGCCCGTCGTTCGGCCACGTCTCGGGCCTGTCCATGCTGCGCAAGGACTACGAGCCGCCCAACGCCTTTCACTACAGCGCGGGCGCCTCGCTGTCGTACCAGCTCGATCTGTTCGGCCAGATCGAGCGCGCCCTGGAGGCCGCATCCGCCAGCAGCGAGGCCGCCCAGGCCGCGCTGGACCTGGTGCGCGTGAACGTGGCCGCGGGCACGGCGCGCGCCTATGCCGAGGTGTGCTCCACCGGCCTGCGCCTGCACAGCGCGCACCGCTCGGTGCAGGTGCAAACCGAGGCGCTGGACGTGACCGAGCGCCTGCAGCGCGCCGGCCGCGCCGGCACCATCGACACCGCCCGCGCCCGCGCCCAGCTGCGCCAGCTCGATGCCGCCCTGCCGCCGCTCGAAGCCCAGCGCCAGGGCGCGCTCTACCGCCTGGCCACGCTCACGGGCGCGCTGCCGCAGGACTTCCCCGCCGATGTGGCCGACTGCGCCACGCCGCCGCGCGTGGCCGGCACGCTGCCGGTGGGCGACGGCGCGGCGCTGCTGCGGCGCAGGCCCGACATCCGCCAGGCCGAGCGCGGGCTGGCCGAGGCCACGGCGCGCATCGGCGTGGCCATGGCCGACCTGTACCCCAAGGTATCGCTGGGCCTGTCGGCCGCATCCGTGGGCGCGGGCAGCGGCTTCGGCCGGCGCGACACGCTGAGCTGGAGCCTGGGGCCGCTGATCTCGTGGACGATTCCCAGCACCGGCACGGCGCAGGCCCGCATCGCGCAGGCCGAGGCCGGCACGCGCGCCGCGGCGGCCAGGTTCGACGGCACGGTGCTCACCGCGCTGCGCGAGACCGAGACCGCGCTCAACGCCTACGCCCACGAGCTGGACCGCCGCGCCGACCTGCAGGCCGCGCGCGAGGACAGCGCCCAGGTGGCCGAGCAGGCGCGCGCCCTGTACCGCAAGGGCAAGACCGGCTACCTGGAAGCGCTGGACGCCGAGCGCAGCCTGGCCAGCAGCGAGGCCGCCCTGGCCGCCAGCGAAGCGCAGCTGGCGGACGACCAGGTGGGGCTGTTCCTGGCGCTGGGCGGTGGCTGGTAGTGGCGCCGGGACAATGCCGGATGCTATCGAAAGAGAAGCTGCAACCGCTGTATTTGCGTGCGTTTCAAGCATGAATGTGCCTGATTGGCGGCTTGTCCCGGATGTCTCGCCCGATCCGTTTGGGCCGCGCCTGTCGACAAGCCTGTCCTGAGCCCGCCGAAGACTCAGGGTGAATGGGATTCGGTCTCCGCAATAAACCGTGCCGGATCAATACTTCCTCAACGAACTTCCAACCCAGGACACCGGGGTGAATGCCCTGAAATGCAGCGCTGGAAGCTATCGATCTTGAAGCGCGCAGCCATGCAGCACGCACATCCCATTCGCCATCCGCACGCCATTTTCCCAAAGGCAAAGGCCCCGCGCGGGGCCTTCGTGCTGTCGAACGTGCTGCGCGCTCAGGCCGGCAAAAAGCCTTCCACCGACAGGTAGCGCTCGCCCGTGTCGTAGTTGAAGCCCAGCACCTTGGCGCCTGCTGGCAGTTCGGGCAGCTTTTGCGCGATGGCCGCCAGCGTGGCGCCGCTGGAGATGCCCACCAGTAGCCCTTCCTCGCGGGCGCTGCGGCGGGCGAATTCACGTGCCGGTTCGGCATCGACCTGGATCACGCCGTCGAGCAGGCTGGTGTCCAGGTTCGTGGGGATGAATCCCGCGCCAATGCCCTGGATGGGGTGCGGTGCAGGCTGGCCACCGCTGATGACGGGCGATTGCGTGGGCTCCACGGCAAACACCTTCAGTTGCGGGAACCTGGCTTTCAGCACCCGCGCCACGCCCGTGATGTGCCCGCCGGTGCCCACGCCGGTGATCAGCGCGTCCAGCCCGTCGGGGAAGTCGGCCAGGATCTCCTGCGCCGTGGTGCGCACATGCGCCTCGATGTTGGCGGGGTTCTCGAACTGCTGCGGAATCCAGGCGCCGGGCGTCTGGGCCTTCAGTTCCTCGGCGCGGGCGATGGCGCCCTTCATGCCCTTTTCGCGCGGCGTCAGGTCAAAGCTGGCGCCATAGGCCAGCATCAGGCGGCGCCGCTCGATGCTCATGCTGTCGGGCATCACCAAAACCAGCTTGTAGCCCTTGACGGCCGCCACCATGGCCAGGCCCACGCCGGTGTTGCCGCTGGTGGGCTCGATGATGGTGCCGCCGGGCTTGAGCGCCCCCGACTTTTCGGCGTCTTCCACCATGGACAGCGCGATGCGGTCCTTGATGGAGCCGCCGGGATTGCTGCGCTCGGACTTCACCCAGACGTTGGCCCCGGCGCCGAACAGGCGGTTGATGCGGATATGCGGCGTGTTGCCGATGGTTTGCAGGACGTTGTCGGTTTTCATGGGAAATCTCCTGAGAAAAGAGGGGTTGCCCGGGCATTCTGGACCAGTTGATCGCTCGTTTTTGCCATATGGATATGCCGATCAGGGGATAATCGCCCCGTGAAGCGCGCCAGACCGCCGCTGGTGCAATCTGGGAAACCAGGCACTGGAGGAACGTCCGGACTGCACAGGACAGCGTAGCAGCTAACGGCTGCCCACCGTGAGGTGAGGATCAGAGCAACAGAGACGAGTCCGAACGGGAATCCGCCACGGAGTGTTCTGTGAGGCGCCAGCGCAAGCTGGCGAGAGGACAGCGAGAGCTGTCCGAACCCGGCGAAAGCCGGGTCCGAACAGCCACCCCGAGCGGGCAAGCCCGCTCGGGGTGAAACGGGCAATCTCTACGCGCAGCAATACCAAGTAGGCCAACGTTGATGTGGTTCCGCAGAGTTGGCGGGTAGGTAGCATCGAGCCGTGGTGGCGACACCCGGCCCAGAGTAATGGCGGTCACGCCGCTGGCCTTCGCAAGAGGGGCGGCGGTGCACAGAATCCGGCTTATCGGCGCGCTTCACACTTTTCATGAAAACAGCCGCAGGCGCTTATGAAATAAGCGCTAGGCGCTATTGTTTTTGACAATCTGGGTGGTGGGTCAGGGCGCTGCGCAATGCGGTGCATGGCCGCGCTCCAGCTCGGTGGCGCGCTCCACCGTGTCCGGGTGGCTGCTGAGCCAGGACCACGCCCCTCGTGCGCGTTGTGCGCCCGGCTGGGGGCCCTTGGCATCGGGTTGCTTGCCGGGGCCCGCTTCGGTCTTTGCTTCGTCGTGCGCAATGGCCAGCAACAACTGGCCCATGGGGGCCGTGGGCAGTGCGGCGTGGCGCAGCAGGGCGATGGCAAAGCAGTCGGCCTCGCGCTCGTGGTTGCGGCGGTAGGCCAGGCCGGTCAGCAGCGAGCCGCCCGTGGACAGCACGGACGAGACATCCCCCAGCGCCAGCCCCAGGCCCACGTTGAGCACGCCTTGTTCCACCAGCATGCGTGTGGTGTGGCGGTGCGCCACATGGCCGATCTCGTGGGCCAGCACGCCGACCAGGGCGTTGTCGTCCAGGCCCCTGTTGGCGGCGGCCCGCACCAGGGCGTCCGTCATCACCACCGTGCCACCGGGCAGCGCGAAGGCATTGGCGCCCATGCCCGAGCGAAAGGCCAGCGTGAGCCGGGGCGCATAGCCGCGGTAGCGCTGCAGCGCAGGCGGCGTCTGCTGCGCCAGTTGGTCAAAGCGGGCGCGCAACCGGGCCTGCCGTTCGGCGGGCAGCTGGCTGGGCTTGAGCGTGCCGTCGTCCATCTGTTGCAGCGCGTTTTCTGCCAGGCTGGTTTCCCATGACAGCGGCACATACCGCGTGAGCTGGGTGGCTGCCCACGGCGTGCCGTAGCGGTAAAACAGCGCAACACCCAGGGCTGCGGCCACCGCCACGGCCATCAGCACGGGCCAGCGGGTCTGCATGCGCTGGGCCAGGCCCGGGCGGGCACCGGCCGTGGCCAGCGCGGCGTGCCAGTGCGCCACGGCGTCGATTTCCAGGCTGCCTTGCTCGCGCAGGTCCACCACCACCCGCAGTTGCGGGCGGCGGGCATTCCAGGCCTGCGGCCAGTCCACCTGGTCATGGCTGAACACCCGGGGCGCCGCGCCCGGCGGGGCCAGCGGGTGCAGCACCAACGAGGGGCCCTGGGGCGTGGGCTGCAGGCCCACCATGACCGGGCGGGCCTTGCTGCTCAGGCCGTCAAACCAGCGTGCGGGCAGCAGGTGTGCCTGTGCCTGCGTCGCTGCATCCCTGGGCGAGGGTTGCCCTGCGGCCACTTGCCCGGTGAAAGAGGACGGCGGACGCGTCGTCATCCAATCAGGTCCAGCCCGGCGGCGTCGGCCAGGGCATCGCCCAGCCCGCCTTGCTGCTGGCGCACCAGGATGCCGGCGATCTGGTCCACACCGCCCTTGATGTGCAGCGTGACCGATTCGAGCTTCATGCGGTATTCGCTGACCCGCGCAAAGGGCCGGTACAGGCCCAGGGTGAGCAGGGTCAGCAGCATGTTCTTCAGGCGCAGCAGCACATAGCGGCCCGTGCCCAGCTGGCACTTGAAGCGCGCCACCTGGCTCACGCCCACGTTGTTCCACATCAGCTGGAACATGCGCGCCTCGCGGTAGGCGCGGGCCGGTGCCGAGGCCAGCAACAGCAGGAAGATGCCGCCCACGATGGCCACCAAGATCACCACCACCAGCCACAGGCCCATGCGCTGCGTCTGGCTGGCGACCAGTGCGAACGAGCCGCCCGCCAGCGCGGCCAGCACCGCGCCCATCGCCAGGGCAGACACGATGAACACCGCCACCGTGGCCAGCCAGATCCTGACGAAATCCATGTACACCGGCTTCCAGCGGCCCGGCTCGGCGCCCAGGTGGGCACGCCGCACCAGCAGGCTTTTGTAGTTGTATTCAAGGCGGATGATGCACAGCACCGTCAGCATCAGGCCCAGCGCCAGCAGCGCGCCCATGGGCGCAGTGAAGGCCGGCAGCGATTGGCGCACTTTCTCGCCCGCCAGGCCCGGGGCCGCCTGCGCCACCTCGGGCGCCAGGGCCTGCAGCCCGAACAGCACCGCCATCCACACCAGCGCCAGGGCAAACACCGGCCAGCTGGCGGTATAGACCTCGCGCCAGCTCGCGGTGAACTGCAGGCGCAGGCCGCGCCAGCGCGTGGCCCCCAGGCGAAACCGCATGGCACTGGCCCAGATGAAGGGCGCCAGCACCGCGCCCGCCAGCAGAAACAGCGCCACCGCCGTGTCCTGCCCCGACTTGGCGGCGATGTTGTACGCCACGGTGAGCAGCACCAGCATCACAAAGCCCATCACCATCTTGCGCTGCTGCGCGGTGAACTCCAGCGGGCTGCCTGCCACCAGGCTGTGGCCATAGAAATACTGGGCCGTGCGCCGGCGCGCCCAGGGGGTGTAGAAGCCCAGCGTGAGAATGCCCAGCAGCACATTGACGATCCACACGCGGAAATATTCGCCACCGCTGCCCGTGAACTCCAGCGGATGGGCCTCGATGCCCTGCATGGCCAAGGTGGGCGGCAGGCGCGCTGCACTGCCGGAATCGCTGTGGTTCATGGACTCCCTCCAGAGTGGCGGCGCAGTGTCGCTGCCGCCATGCAAAAAATTCAGCCAAAAATGCCATGGGCGCTTATGAGTAAAGCGCTTACAGCTATTTTAATAATAGCGTCTTGGGTTGCTGCTAGAACCGCTCCCACGGCTGCAGATAGCGCCACTGCCCCTCAGGCACCTTGGCCAGCGGCACGCGGCCGATGCGGATGCGCTTGAGGGCCACCACCGTCAGGCCCACGGCATCGCACATGGCGGGAATCTGGCCGGGGCGAATGCCCTTCAGGGCAAAACGCAGTTTGGTTTCGCTTTGCCAGCTCACCTTGATGGGCGGCAGCGGGCGGCCGTTGAAGCTGAGGCCGTGGCAAAGGCGCTGCAGGCCGTTGGGCGCGATGTCGCCCTTCACCTCGACGATGCATTCCTGCTCCAGCGACTCGATGTCTTCGGCCAGCTTGCGCGCGATGCGCTTGTCCTGCGTGTAGACCACCAGGCCGCTGGCCTCGGTGGGCAGGGGCGTGAAGCATTCGAGCTGCTTGAAGTGGCGCTGCAGCACGCGGATGCCCGAGGCGTCCTCGCCCAGGTGCGACGCAGCATTGAGCAGCGCGGTGGCCGGGGTGGCGCCCTGGCTGCGGCTGCCTTGGCTGCCGTGGGGTGCGCCGCCGCCCTGGGCCGGCTGGCCCAGCCCGGCTTCAAAGCCGGCGGGCTTGTGCAGCAGCAGCGTGACGGGTGTCAGCTCCAGCAGGCTGGCGTCCTGCGCCACTGTCACGGCCTGGTCGGGGCGCACGCGGGCGCCGGGAGCTTCCACCACCTGGCAATCCACGCTCACAAAGCCGCCTTCGATGAATTGCTCTGCCGTGCTGCGCGAGCAGTTCAGTTGTTCGGCCACGCGCTTGGCCAGGCGGATGTGGCTGGGGTCGGGGTTCTTGTCGGTCATTGAATGGGGTTGGGTGTTCTTGTATTTCAGTTATTCCCGGGCTGCAGCGCGCGGATGCGTTCCACATGCGCCAGCAGCGAGCGCTGGGCCACGGGCCACATGCGCGGGGGCACGTCGTCGTACGCGTGGCGCACCCAGTCTTCCATGCTGCCGTCGGGCAGCGCCTGCATGGCGGCCAGCACCTTGGCCTCGCGTGCCAGGCGGTGGGCCTTGAGCTTGGCGATGGCGCCGCGCGCCCCATTCACCGGGCCTCCCAGCACATAGCCATGGGCGGGCAGGATGAACGCCACGCCGTGCTCGGCGCACACGGCATCGAGCCGGTCGAGCGAATCGAGGTAGTCGGCCATGTTGCCGTCGGGCGGGTCGATCACGGTGGTGCTGCCGTTCAGGATATGGTCGCCGCTGAAAAGCAGGCCGTCTTCCTGCAGCAGCAGGCACAGGTGGTTGGCCGCGTGGCCGGGGGTGTGTATCACCTGCAGGGTATGGGTGATTTTGCCCTCTGGTGCTTGTCCTGAAAGCGCCAGCAGCTCATTTTTTTGTAGCGCCCGGTCGGGCGTGAAGGCGCTGGCCGCGCGCGCGGTGGGCGCCGAAGGCAGGCCCAGTATGGGCGGCTTGGCCTTGCCAGCCTGCACGCACAGCGCCTGCAGCGGCGCGGCGCCCGGCGAGTGGTCGGGGTGCGAATGGGTGCACACGATCATGCGGATGTCGCCACCCCCGGCGCGCCAGAGCTTGTCGAGGTGCTCGGCATCGGCCGGGCCGGGGTCGATGGCGATGAAGCCGGTGGCCGGGTCGCCCACCAGGTAGCTGTTGGTGCCGGGGCCGGTCATCACACCGGGGTTGGGGGCCGTGAGGCGCTGCACGTTTTTCAGCAGCGGCACGGGCCGCTCGGTCTGCCAGTCGAGCGGATGCACGATCTGCCCGTCGGGGCACACCAGGGCCAGCTCGCCAAACGGCGTTTCGTCTTCCATGTAGCGCGCTTCCTTGCCGCCGAGCAGGCCGGCGCGCGGGCAGCTCACCCACAAGGGCTTTTCATCGGCCACGGCATCCAGAACGGCCTGGGTGCAGCCAAACCTTGCCAGCCGCTGCAGCGTGCGGATGGTGGGATAGATCATGAAGAACTGGCCCGCCTCGTGCCGCGCCAGCGCGTCGGCCGGGCGCACCCACACGGGCTCGAACTGCTCGGTTTCGTCGGCCACGGGCGTCTGGCCCTCGGGCATGCGGGCCACGAGAAACGGCACGTCAAAGCGCCGGGGCAGGTCGCGGTCGGCCGTCCAGTGGGCCAGCAGGTACACGCTGTCGGCGGCCAGGCGCAGGCCGCGCGCGGCGCACTGCGCCACAAACGGCTGGTGGCGGTCGATGGCGGCGATGTCGTGTGCGTCGGCCATCAAACCTTTGCGGGGGCCATCGGCATGGCGGGCCAGCACAATGCCCAGCTCTTCAAAGCTCTCGCGGATGGCGGCAATGGCCTGCGTGAGGTGCAGGTCGTCTTGCGCGGGGCGGCGGTCGGCGGCGGCGTGCGATTGCGCGTCGAGCGCATCGATGCCGCCGCCCGGGAACACATAGGCGCCGGGCGCAAAGCTGGCGGTGCCGGAGCGCCGGGTCATGAGCACTTCCAGGCCGCCGTTGCCCTGCGCATCGCGCAGCAGCAGCACGGTGGCGGCCGGGCGGGTGGCAACAGGTTCGCGGTGGGGGTGCAGTTGTTGGGTGGTGCGGGGCATCGGGCCATTATCGGCACTCGCATGCCTGCCAGCGCACAGGCTCAGTCTCAGTCGCGCGCGGGGATGTTCAGGCCCCTGGCCACGGCAGGGCGGGCCACGAAGGCGTCGAGCACGCGCCGCACCTCCTTGAACTGGCCAAACTCCACCAGGTCACCCGCGCCATAAAAGCCGATCAGGTTGCGCACCCACGGGACGATGGCGATGTCGGCGATGGTGTACTGGTCGCCCATCACCCACGGGCGGCCGGCAAGGCGCTGGTCGAGCACGCCCAGCAGGCGCTTCGATTCGGCCACGTAACGGCCGAGCGGGCGCTTGTCCTCGTAGTCCTTGCCGGCAAACTTGTGAAAGAAACCGAGCTGGCCAAACATGGGGCCCACGCCACCCATCTGCCACATCACCCACTGGATGGTTTCGTAGCGCGCGGCGGCATCCTGGGGCACCAGTTGGCCGGTCTTGTCGGCCAGATACAGCAGGATGGCGCCGGACTCGAACAGCGCCAGCGGCTGGCCGCCCGGGCCGTTCGGGTCGAGAATGGCGGGGATCTTGTTGTTGGGGTTGAGCGACAGGAACTCGGGCGATGTCTGGTCGTTGGTTTCAAAGCGCACCAGGTGCGGCTCGTAGGGCAGGCCCAGTTCTTCGAGCGCGATCGACACCTTCACGCCGTTGGGCGTGGGCAGCGAATACAGCTGGATGCGGTCGGGGTGCAGTGCCGGCCATTTGCGGGTGACGGGAAAGTGGGAAAGACCGGGCATGGAGATCCTTATGCGGGTGGGTGAGCAGCCCACCGACGATAATCGAGCCCATGAAGATTCGCTTCACCAAAATGCAGGGCGCGGGCAACGATTTCGTGGTGCTCGACGAAACCCAGGGCCGCCTGGGCCTCACGCCGGCGCACTACCGCTTGCTGGCCGACCGCCACTTCGGCGTGGGTGCCGACCAAATTCTCACCGTGCGGCCCTCGCCGGGCGAAGGCATCGATTTCGAATACGTGATCCACAACGCCGACGGCGGCGAGGTGGAGCAGTGCGGCAACGGCGCGCGCTGCTTCGCGCGCTATGTGCACGACAAGGGCCTGAGCGCCAGGGACACCATCCGCGTGCAGACGCTGGCCGGCGTGATTGCCCCCCGCCTGACCCCCGACGGGCGCGTGACGGTGGACATGGGCCGCCCGGTGTTCGATGCGGCACGGGTGCCGTTTGATGCGGCCGGCCTCACGCCGGTGGCGCAGGGCTTGGGGCAAAAATGGCCGCTGGCGCTTTCTGGGTCTGCGCAAGATGCTCCTGTTTTTGTAGCGGTTGTATCCATGGGTAATCCGCACGCCGTGCAACTGGTGGAGGATGTGGACACCGCGCCCGTGGCGCAGACCGGCCCGTTGATCGAATCGCACCCGCGTTTTGCGCGGCGGGTGAACGCGGGTTACCTGCAAATCGTGGACCGCAACCATGTGCGCCTGCGCGTGTTCGAGCGCGGCGCGGGCGAAACCCTGGCCTGCGGCTCCGGCGCCTGCGCCGCGGTGGCAGCGGGCATTCGCCTGGGGCTGCTCGACGCCCAGGTGGATGTGCAGACCCGCGGCGGCCTGCTCACCATTGCCTGGGCCGGTGCCGACACCGACCCTGTTTTTATGACCGGCCCGGCCACCCCTGTTTTTGAAGGCCAGATCGAACTCCCGGACACGCCATGACCACCAGCTCCCCTATTTCGCCCATCACTGAAGACGACATCGCCCAGTTCCTCATCCAGACGCCCGAATTTTTCGAGCGCCATGCCGAGGTGCTGGCCAGCGTGCAGATCACCAGCCCGCACGGCGCCCGCGCCGTGAGCCTGCAGGAGCGCCAGGCCGAAATGCTGCGCGAGAAGATCAAGGGGCTGGAGCAGCGCATCATGGAAATGGTGCGCCACAGCCATGAGAATGCGGCCATCGCCACCAAGGTGGACCACTGGACCAGCGCCCTGCTGCAAGTGCGCGACCCCATGGACCTGCCCCAGGCCGTGGTGGATGGCGTGCGCACCCTGTTCGATGTGCCCCAGGCCGCCGTGCGGGTGTGGGGTGTGGCGGGGCCCTATATCGACGCCGATTTCACCCAGGGCGCCAGCGACGACGCACAGGCCTTTGCCTCGTCGCTGACCATGCCGTTCTGTGGTCCCAACCTGGGTTTTGAGCCTGCGGCCTGGCTGGCGCAGGGGGATGGCGCGCTGGCCCAGTCGCTGGCCCTGCTGCCGCTGCGCGAAGGCGCCGTGGACAGCGCCACGCCGGCGTTCGGCCTGCTGGTGCTGGGCTCGCACGACCCGCAGCGCTTTGATGCGACCATGGGTACCGAATTCCTGTCGCGCATGGCCGAGCTGGCCAGCGCCGCGCTGATGCGTCTGCGCTGACACGCCAACCCCAGGCACTGGCCGGGTCCCTGCGCATGGCTGACGCCCCCACGCCCCAAAGCACCGGGGTGGCTGCGCCCGACCCCATCGTGCAGCGCTACCTGGCGCATGCGCGCTTTGAAAAGCGTCTGGCCGCGCGCACCCTCACGCTCTACACCCTCGATCTGGAGCGGCTTGCACAGTTGGCATCGGGCGTGGATGTGCCCTTGCTGCAATTGCAAACCGCGCACATCCGCCGCTTCGTGGCCCAGATGCACAGCAGCGGGCGCAGCGGGCGGGGCATTGCGCTCATCCTGTCGGGCTGGCGCGGCTTTTTCACCTGGGCCGGCAGGCAGGGGCTGATTGCGCACAACCCGGTGCAGGACCTGCGCGCACCCAAGGCGCCCAAGCCCCTGCCCAAGGCGCTGGGCGTGGACGACGCCGTGCGCCTGGCCGAGTTCGACCACGCTGGCGCCGACCCCTGGCTGGAGGCGCGCGATGCGGCCATGGTCGAACTGCTCTACGGCTGCGGCCTGCGCGTGGGTGAGCTGGTGGGGCTGGATGCCGTGCCCGATGCCGACACGCAGCGCCAGAGCCGTGGCTGGATCGACCTGCAGGCCGGCGAGGCCCATGTGTTCGGCAAGGGCAGCAAGCGCCGCAGCGTGCCCGTGGGCCGCGCCGCCGTGGCGGCACTGCAGGCCTGGCTGGCGCTGCGCGCCACGCCGTTTGGGGGCGAGGGCTCGGCGCGGCTTGACGGGGCCTTGTTCGTGGGCCAGCGCGGTGCGCGGCTCACGGCCCAGTCGATCTGGCTGCGCCTGCGCCAGCGCAGCCACCAGGCGGGCCTGACCACGCCGGTGCACCCGCACATGCTGCGCCACTCGTTTGCCAGCCACCTGCTGCAAAGCAGCGGCGACCTGCGGGCGGTGCAGGAGCTGCTGGGCCACGCCAACATCACCACCACGCAGGTCTATACGCGGCTCGATTTCCAGCACCTGGCCAAGGTGTATGACGCGGCGCACCCGCGGGCGCGGCGCAAGTAGCGTCAGATACCGCTGGGCGCGGCGGGCATCGCCGGGCCCAAACCACCGGCAATGGCCCCTGAAAACCCACTGTTCAATCCCGCGTCGCGCATAAATGCTCCTTTGTTCATAGCTGTTGGCGCTTGTTCTATAAGGGCAAGAGCCCGTTTTGACCTGATTGGCGACATATCCCAGATCCCACTCGCCCTGAGGTTCCATGGTTTCCGTCAAGTGTTTTGCGCCCTGGCTTCGACAGGACTGTCCTGAGCCTGCCGAAGGGCTCAGCCCGAACGGATGGGGCGGGACATCTGAGGCAAGTCGCTAATCAGGCGTTTTGATATGCGAAGCGATGGTGTGCAACAAGTGCCGTGTTCTGCGCCTTGCCAGGCTTGACCAATCGCGCTGTGCGGGCCTGCAGGGACATCACTGGTGGTGATGCACAAGGGTTGAGAGAGTCCACAGCCATCCGGGTGGGCCGGATCGGCTGTGCTCAACCGCCGGGTTTTTGCGGCGCTGGCACGGCCTTGTGCGCAGCCGTTCGCGCATGCGTGCCGTGCACATGGCCCGCGTGCGGGCGGCCAGGTCGGCTGGCGAGGTCGGTCAGCTCATTGAGGATGCCGCAGTGGGCGGCGTCCTGCGCCTCGTGGCACTGCTCGCGCAGGTTCTTGAGCTGCTTTTCGAGCTGGCGCAGTTCACGGATGCGCGCGGCAACATGGCCGATGTGTGCGTCCAGCAGGGCGTTGACATCGCCGCAGTTGCGGGTGGGCGCATCCTTGAAGCGCAGCAGCGTGCGAATCTCGTCCAGCGTCATGTCCAGGCCCCGGCAATGCCGTATGAAGGACAGTCGTGCAGCCTGGGCCTCGTTGTAGATGCGGTAGTTGCCCCCGGTGCGGGCGGCCTCGGGCAGCAAGCCCTCGCGTTCGTAATACCGGATGGTTTCGACCGGGGTGTGGGTCAGGGTGGCCAGCTCGCCGATTTTCATGGGGGTGCGCCGCTTGGGTGGTGGTACCGCGATGGTACGCCGCAGGCGTGCTTGACTCTATAGTGGCATCAGGGTTTCCAATAGATGCCAGCAAGGAAAGCAACCATGAGCCCATCCCCCCACACCCCGCCCGCCGCGGCCGACCCATGCAGCCATTGTGCGTCCGATGCGTTCATTGACAACGCCCCTGCGCAGCGCGCTGCGGCCAGCGCGCCCGGCGCAGCCCGTGGGACGGTTTTTCGCATCGCCACGATGGACTGTGCGGCCGAGGAAAGCGAGATCCGTCACGCGGTGGCGGGTGTTTCGGGCCTGCGCGGCCTGCGCTTTCAGCTGGCCGCCCGCACGGTGGCCATCGATGCACCGCCATCGGTGATGCCCCAGGTCCTGGCGGCCATCCGGCGGGTGGGGTTTGATCCACAGCCCGTGGCCCAGGAGGGTGTGGAGGCGCAGGCACACGCGCACGCTCACCTGCCGGGCGCCGAAGGCCTCGCGCGCCTGGGCTTGGCGCTCGGGCTGGCCGTGGCCGCCGAGCTGCTGGCGTTTCTGGCGCCGGACCAGCGGGTTTTCCAGGTGGCGGGCATGGCGCTGGCGGCCGTCGCCATCGGGCTGGCCGGGTTTTCCACCTACCGCAAGGGCCTTGCCGCGTTGGGGCGCGGGCGGCTCAACATCAATGCGCTGATGACCGTGGCCGTGACCGGCGCTTTTGTGATCGGCCAGTGGCCCGAAGCGGCCATGGTGATGGCGCTGTATGCCATCGCCGAGCTCATCGAGGCGCGCTCGGTGGACCGGGCACGCAACGCCATCAAAAGCCTGCTCGACCTGGCCCCCGACACGGCCGAGCTGCGCCAGCCCGACGGCACCTGGCAACCGGTTGCCGCAGCCGCCGTGGGACCGGACGCCGTGGTCCGCATCCGGCCCGGTGCGCGCGTGCCGCTCGACGGCGTGGTCATCGCGGGCGCCAGCGCCGTGAACCAGGCCTCGGTCACGGGCGAGAGCATGCCCGTGGACAAGGCAGCGGGCGACACCCTGTTTGCCGGCACCATCAATGACACCGGCACCCTGGAAATGCGGGTCACCGCCACGGCCAGCAACACCACGCTGGCCCGCATCATCCATGCGGTGGAGCAGGCGCAGGCCAGCCGCGCGCCCACCCAGCAGCTGGTTGACCAATTCGCCGCCATCTACACGCCGGTGGTTTTCGCGCTGGCGCTGGCGGTGGCGGTGCTCATGCCCTGGCTGATGGATGTGGCGTGGCTGCAGGCGCTGTACAAGGCCCTGGTCCTGCTCGTGATTGCCTGCCCTTGCGCCCTGGTCATCGCCACGCCCGTCACGGTGGTGAGCGGCCTGGCCGCGGCAGCGCGGCGCGGCATTCTCATCAAGGGCGGGGTCTATCTGGAAACCGCGCACCAGCTCAAGGCCGTGGCGCTCGACAAGACCGGCACCATCACCGAAGGCCGGCCCCGGCTGGTGGCGACCGAGGTGCTGCCGCAGGAGGGGCCAGCCTCTGTGCCAGAGGCGCAGGTGCTGCGCTGGGCCGCCGATCTGGCGGGGCATTCCGACCACCCGGTGTCGCGCGCCATCGCGCAGGGGCTGGCTGTGGCGCAGGTGGCGCCCCCGGGTGGTGCGCTGGAGGGTTTCACGGCCTTGCCGGGGCGCGGCGTGCAGGCCCGCATCGCCGGGCAGGCGCTGGTGCTGGGCAACCACCGCCTGATCGAGGAGCGTGGCCTGTGCAATGCCGGCATCGAGGCGCGGCTGGCCGCCCATGAAGCACAGGGCCGCACGGTGACGCTGCTGGCAGCGGATGCTGCCGTGCTGGCCATTTTTGCCGTGGCCGACACGATCAAGGACAGTTCGCGCGAGGCGCTGGCCACGCTGCATGCGATGGGCGTGGCGTCGGTGATGCTGACGGGCGACAACACCGTGACTGCCCGCACCATCGCCGCCCAGGCGGGCCTCGATGAGGTGCGGGGCAACCTGCTGCCACAAGACAAGCTCGCGGCCATCGAAGCCATGCAGGCGCGCCATGGCCTCACGGCGATGGTGGGAGACGGCATCAACGATGCCCCCGCGCTGGCCCGCGCGGACATCGGCATCGCGATGGGGGCGGCGGGCACCGACACGGCCATGGAGGCGGCCGATGTGGTCATCATGAACGACGACCTGCGGCGCATTCCCCAGCTCATCCGGCTGTCGCGCCAGACGCGCGCCGTGCTGTGGCAGAACATTGCCCTGGCGCTGGGCATCAAGCTGGTTTTTCTGTGGCTGGCGCTGTTCAACGGCGCCTCGATGTGGATGGCCGTGTTTGCCGACATGGGGGCCAGCCTGATCGTGGTCTTCAACGGCCTGCGCATGCTGCGCGCGGTGGACGAGGCGCCCGCGAAATAGGGGGAAATGGCGCCTGTCCCCGCAGCAGGTGGCCCGGTTTGGCAGCGTCCGGCACGGGCTTTGGTCCCCCGCTAAACTCACCCCCTTTGCGGTCTGGCTTCCCAGCGGCGCACCATTTGGCGGCGGGTTGCACGGCCCGTTGCTTCTCCCAAGGCTCCCATGTCCCTCATTCCTGTCACCATCCTCACCGGCTTTCTGGGTTCCGGAAAGACCACGCTGCTCAAGCGCCTGCTGAGCGAAGCCCATGGCCAGAAAATCGCCGTCATCGAGAACGAATTCGGCGAAGAGAACATCGACAACGACATCCTCGTGACCGAGTCCAAGGAGCAGATCGTGCAGATGAACAATGGCTGCATCTGCTGCACCATCCGCGAGGATCTGCGCGAAACCCTGCAACTGCTGGCCGCCAAGAAGCGCAAGGGCCTGCTGGACTTCGAGCGCATCGTGATCGAGACCACCGGCGTGGCCGACCCCGGGCCGGTGGCGCAGACCTTCTTCATGGACGAAGAGATCGCCGAGACCTACCTGATCGACTCCATCATCACGCTGGTCGACGCCAGGCACGCGCCCCAGCAGCTCAATGATCGCCAGGAAGCGCGCCGCCAGGTGGGATTTGCCGACCAGATATTCCTGTCCAAGACCGACCTCGTGAGCGCCGAGGAAACCGATGCGCTGATCCATCGCTTGAAGCACATGAACCCGCGCGCACCCATCAAGGCCGTGCACTTTGGCGAGGTGCCGCTCAAGGAGGTGCTGGACCTGCGGGGCTTCAACCTCAATGCCAAACTGGATATCGACCCGGATTTCCTCAAGGAAGAGGAAGCGGCGCACGATCACCACGATCATGCGCATGGCGAGCACTGCGACCACCCCTCGCACCAGCACGGCCACGAAGGCCATGGGCACCACCACCATCACGACGATGATGTCAAAAGCTTTGTCTACCGCTCGGACCGCCCGTTCGATCCGGCCAAGCTGGAGGATTTCCTGGGCGCCATCGTCAACATCTACGGCCCGCGCATGCTGCGCTACAAGGGCGTGCTCCATATGAAGGGCACCGACCGCAAGGTCATTTTCCAGGGCGTGCACCAGCTCATGGGCAGCGACCTGGGGCCGCAATGGGCCGAAGGCGAGGAGCGCACCAGCAAGATGGTGTTCATTGGCATTGACCTGCCCAGGGACATCTTTCTGCAGGGGCTGGAACAGAGCCTCGTTTGACCGGTTTGGACGGGGAAGGAAGGGGATGGCCCCACATCCTTATGTGTTGTATCCGCAACGTTTCCGTTTGCCTTCGCGCAGGTCGATACAATCGCGCCCCGGTAAAACCCCGGAAGGCTTGCCACCCGCCCTTGGCTGCCTGCGCAGCCCGGGCCAGCCCGTTACGCGAGGAGTCCTGTCAGTGAAAGCCGAAACCAGCAAACCCAAGGCGGCCGCAAAAGTGGCCCCAACCGCGGCAAAAAGTGCCGCCGCCCCAGCGGCAACCAAGGCTGCTGCAAAGGCTCCTGCCAAGGCCGCCCCCAAAGCCGTCAGCCCTGCAGTGGCAGAGGCGCCAGCGCAGGTTTTGCGGGCTGGCAGCCAAGTACCCGTGCGCAGCACCCGGCCTTCTTCCCGGCTGGCCCAATTGACCGTACCATCCATGGCACAGGCAGTGGCTTCAACCGCTGCCAAAGCGAGCTATCTACACACCATGCCCACGACCGCGCAAGTGCACCCCACCTATACGGCAGCCAAAAAAGACCCCAAACTGGCGAACAACTGGAAAGCCAAGACGGCCGAAGAGCTGACGGACGCCGAAGTGATGGCGATGCCCGACAGCGAGTACATGAACGACAAGCAGATGGCTTTTTTCCGTCTCAAGCTCGTCCAGCTCAAGCAGGAAATCCACAACAGTGCCGGTGAAACCACCGAGCATCTGCGCGAAGACACCGTGGTGGTGCCCGATCCCGCCGACCGCGCCACCATTGAAGAAGAGCACGCGCTCGAGTTGCGCACCCGCGACCGCGAACGCAAGCTCTTGAAGAAAATCGAGCAATCCATCGCCCGCATCGACTCGGGTGACTATGGCTATTGCGACGAAACCGGTGAACCCATCGGGGTGGGGCGCCTGATCGCCCGCCCCACCGCCACGCTCTCGCTGGAAGCCCAGCAACGCCGCGAACTCAAACAGAAGATGTTTGGAGACTGAAGGCGAGCCGGCCTGAACTCCCCATGCGCACCCGATCCGACTGCCTATGAGCAAGGAAGAAACCACACCCGGCGGCCTGCTGTCCAAGGTGGTGCGGTTTGTGCGCAACCCCACGGTCAACTGGACGGAGCTCGACTCGATCCAGGCTGACCGGGAGAGCCAGTACAGCAAGCAGATGCTCAAGGAGATGATCGAGCGCAAGCGGCGCAACGACTTTGTGCGCCGCCGCGAGTTCGATCAGCTGCGCAAGCTGCGCCAGCGCGAGGTGCTGCAGGGCCAGCGCGCGGAAGACGCCGCTGGCCGCCCGTCGTTTTTTCAGAGCAGCATGGCGTCACCCGACGAGCGCGCGGTCACGCTCAAGAAGATCGACGAGATCGAAGCGCAGATGTCCCAGCAGTGGTGGAAGGGCAAGCAGGCGGCAGACGCCCCCACCCAGCCTGCTGACATGCAGCGCGAGGGGGATGAGAGCGCCGCCGCGCGTGCCTATGCGCCCACCCGGCCAGGCACCATGCAGGCGCCGCTGGAGGTCAGGCCCTCGGTGGCTCCGTTGTTTGCCGATGACAGCATGGCCATTGCGGGGTTTGGCGGCAAGGACGCGCCCATGCTGGCAGATGCACCCACGGCGCCTCGCAGTCCTGTGGCTCCCGCCGCCGAAGCTGAACCCGCAGTCGAACTGGAGGAATTCGTGCACGAACCCGATCTGGAAGAAGCCGCCATCCGGTTTGCCAATGGCGACCATGCCGGCGCCGAGTCTGGTCTGCTGGATGTTCTTGCCCAGCACCAACAGGACGACCCGCAGCAGCAACTGGAAATCTGGATGACGCTGTTTGACCTGTACCGCGCCACAGGCCAGCAGGACCGTTTTGACACCCTGTCGATTGACTTTGCTGCGCGCTTCAGCCGGTCGGCACCCCTGTGGTTTTCGATGCCCGAGCAACTGGGGATGGCACCTGCCGCTGCGTCCGAAGCCGCGCCAGCGGTGGCGCGGCGTGATTTCAACTGGGCTGCGCCATCGACCGTGGCCGTGTCGTCGGTGGCCGCGTTGCAGGCCGCGCTGGTGCGTGCCACCTCGCCCTGGACCCTGGCCTGGGGCCGCCTGGCCGCCATTGACGAGGCAGCCGTGCCGCTGCTGGCCGACCAGTTCACCCAGTGGGCCGATCGCAGCGGGCAGTTCGTGTTTTCGGGCGTGTCCGCCCTCAATGCCCTGCTGGAAAGCAAGACCCAGTCGGGCGACCGGTCCACCAGCCCCGAGTGGTGGCGCCTGCGCATGGCGGCCTTGCGGCTCATGGCCAGCCCGGACGAATTCGAGCTGGTCGCACTGGATTACTGCGTGACCTATGAAGTCTCGCCGCCTTCATGGACTGCGCCGCGCTGCGGCTATTCGGACAGCGACAGCGCGGCGGCGCCTGGGGTGCAAGCTGCCGGGCAGGATCTGCTGGCCCCCGCTGCGTTCGATGCCACCGGGCCTGGGGCGCCCGAAACGGCCCCTGCGGCGACGCTGAGTGGCCACATCGACGGGGATGCCACGCCGCTGCTGGAGCCCTTCACGGCGCTGGTGCCACCCGGTGAACCCCTGGTCATTGCCTGCGACCGGTTGATCCGCATCGATTTTGGCGCCGCCGGCTCGGTGCTCAACTGGGCTGCCGAGCAGCAGTCCCGCGGCCAGGTGGTGCAGTTCCACAATCTGCACCGCCTGGTGGCGATCTTCTTCAATGTGATCGGTGTCAACGAGCACGCCTGGGTCGTTCCGCGCAAGAACTGAACCTGCCATGGCCGTCAGGCGGGTGGCTTGCAAACCGCGATGCCGCCCCCACCTGACGCGGCTATGGACCAATCAAGCCAAAACCCTGTTTTCCACGGCACCACCATCCTGAGTGTGCGCCGCCAGACGCCCCAGGGCCTGCAGGTCGCCATTGGCGGCGACGGCCAGGTCACCCTGGGCAACATCGTCGTCAAGGGCACGGCGCGCAAGGTGCGCAAGCTCTACCACGGCAAGGTGCTGGCGGGTTTCGCCGGCGCCACGGCCGACGCCTTCACGCTGTTCGAGCGTTTCGAGGCCAAGCTGGAAAAGCACCAGGGGCACCTCACCCGCGCCGCCATCGAGCTCACCAAGGACTGGCGCACCGACCGCGTGCTGCGCCGGCTGGAGGCCATGCTGGCCGTGGCCGACGCCAGCGCCTCGCTGATCATCACCGGCAACGGCGATGTGCTGGAGCCCGAACAGGGCATCGTGTCGATCGGGTCGGGCGGCGCCTACGCGCATTCGGCCGCCAAGGCCCTGTTGAACCATACCGATCTGTCGGCCCAGGACATCGTCAAGCGCTCGCTGGAAATCGCCGGCGAGCTGTGCATCTACACCAACATGAACCACACCATCGAGACACTGTGATGGCGGGTACTTGATTGCTATTTTATTCATAGCTGTCTGCGCTTGATTGATAAGCGCTACGGCCATTTTTGACTGTGGATTCACCTATGTCGTCCATGACCCCCCAGGAAATCGTTTCCGAACTCGACAACCACATCGTCGGCCAGGCCAGCGCCAAGCGCGCCGTGGCCATTGCGCTGCGCAACCGCTGGCGCCGCCAGCAGGTCGAAGGCAGCCTGCGCCAGGAAATCACGCCCAAGAACATCCTCATGATCGGACCCACCGGCGTGGGCAAGACCGAGATCGCCCGGCGCCTGGCGCGCCTGGCCGATGCGCCCTTCATCAAGGTGGAAGCCACCAAGTTCACCGAGGTGGGCTATGTGGGCAAGGATGTGGATGCCATCATCCGTGACCTGGCCGAGATGGCCGTCAAGCAGACGCGCGAGTCTGAAACGAAGAAGGTGCGCACCCGCGCCGAAGATGCGGCCGAAGAGCGCATCCTGGATGTGCTGATTCCGCCGGCCCGCGCCGCAGCGGGCGCCGAGCCGGCCACCGACAGCACGGCACGCCAGGTGTTTCGCAAGAAACTGCGCGAAGGCAGCCTGGACGACAAGGACATCGAGATCGACCTGGCCGAGAGCCGCCCGCAAGTGGAACTGATGGGTCCGGCGGGCATGGAGGAAATGACCGAGCAGTTGCGCGGCATGTTCAGCCAGATGGGGCAGGACAAGCGCCGCGCGCGCAAGCTCAAGATCGCCGAGGCCCGGAAGCTGCTCACCGAGGAGGAGGCCGGCAAGCTGGTGAACGAGGAAGAGATCAGGGCCCGCGCCATCGCCAATGCCGAGCAGAACGGCATCGTGTTCATCGACGAGATCGACAAAGTGGCGGCGCGCCAGGAGACCAGCGGCGCCGATGTGTCGCGCCAGGGCGTGCAGCGCGACCTGCTGCCGCTGGTGGAGGGCACCACGGTGTCCACCAAATACGGCATGGTCAAGACCGATCACATCCTGTTCATCGCCTCCGGCGCCTTCCACCTGTCCAAGCCCAGCGACCTGATTCCCGAGCTGCAGGGGCGCTTTCCGATCCGGGTGGAGCTCGAATCCCTGTCGGTGCAGGACTTCGAAGCCATCCTCACGCAAACCCATGCCTCGCTGGTCAAGCAATACCAGGCGCTGCTGGCAACCGAAGGGGTGACGCTCGATTTCCTGCCCGAGGGCATCACGCGCCTGGCGCACATCGCCTTCGATGTGAACGAGCGCACGGAAAACATCGGTGCGCGCCGCCTGGCCACCGTGATGGAGCGGCTTCTGGACGATGTCAGCTTCGATGCGGCGCGCCTGTCCGGCCAGACGGTCACCGTGGACGCGGCCTATGTCGACACGCGGCTGCAAACCCTGAGCCAGGACGAAGACCTGTCGCGCTATATCCTCTGAGCACCTGTTTGCGATCCCCCCGCCGCCGCTGCGAGATCGTGAACGCGTTCCAGGCCGGCCTGCCTTCAGGTATCACTTGCATAGGCAGTTCTAAGTGCTTATTGGATAACGGATTTTGTCGTTTTCGTTTCTGCGAAATCGCTTCTAAGTCCTTGATTTCATTGCAAAAGTTTGTTGCATGCCCCCTTGTTTGGCGCGCTTTTCCTGCTACAGTGCAAAAAAGTGCAATTAAGTGGTGAAAAGTGCCCTTGAACTTCGATATCCGGGTTCGAGGGGCCATCGCCCGAATAGGGGAATCGTTCCGTGTTTCAAGGTGCCTCGTCGCTGAGTCTCGATGCGAAGGGTCGGCTGTCTGTGCCGACCCGGCACCGTGACGTCCTGAGCGCGACGGCGGCCGGCCAACTCACGATCACCAAGCACCCCCACGGCTGCCTGATGGTGTTTCCCCGCCCGGAGTGGGAAAAGTTTCGCGAACGCATCAGCCAGTTGCCCATGTCCGCCCAGTGGTGGAAGCGCATTTTTCTGGGCAACGCCATGGATGTGGAGATGGATGCCACCGGCCGCGTGCTGGTGTCGCCCGAGCTGCGCGAGGCGGCCGGCATTGCCAAGGACGCCATCCTGCTGGGCATGGGCAACCATTTCGAGCTGTGGGACAAGGCCACTTACGACGCGCAGGAAGCGCAGGCCATGCAGGGCGAAATGCCCGATGTGTTCAAGGATTTCTCTTTCTAAGGCCCGTGGTGACTCCTGATCTGCAACACACCACCGTCCTGCTTGATGAAGCGGTGGACGCGCTGCTGGGCGGCGCGGGCCCCGAGCCTGCGGGCACCTGGGTGGATGCCACCTTTGGCCGGGGCGGCCACTCCCGGCGGATTTTGCTGCGGCTGGGGCCGCAGGGGCGTCTTGTGGCGTTCGACAAGGACCCGGAAGCCATCCACGAGGCAACGCGCATCACCGATGCGCGTTTTTCCATTCGGCACGAAGGTTTTCGCCATCTGGCGGATTTGCCGCCGGGCAGTGCGGCCGGGGTGCTGATGGATCTGGGGGTGAGCTCGCCCCAGATCGACAGCCCCGGGCGCGGCTTCAGTTTCCGTTTCGACGGCCCGCTGGACATGCGCATGGACACCACGCGTGGCGAGAGCGTGGCCCAGTGGCTGGCCACTGCCGAGGTTCAACAGATTGCGGAGGTGATACGTGACTACGGTGAAGAACGGTTTGCTGGCCCCATTGCAAAGGCGATTGTTGCTCGGCGCGAGGAACGGGGCCCCCTTGCAACCACCGCCGAACTGGCCGATCTCGTGGCTGGTGCGGTCAAGACCCGCGAGTCGGGCCAGAACCCTGCAACGCGCACATTTCAGGCTTTACGGATTTTCATCAACGCTGAGCTTGAAGAGCTGCAGCAAGCGCTAGAGGCCAGCCTGCGGGTGCTGCAGCCCGGTGGGCGGCTGGTGGTCATCAGTTTCCACTCGCTCGAAGACCGCATCGTCAAGCAGTTCATTGCGCAGCATTCCAAGGAGGTGTACGACCGCCGGATGCCTTTTGCCCCGCCCAAGGTCATGAAGCTGGTCGCGCTGGACCGCATCAAGCCCAGCGCGGCCGAAGTGGCGGCCAATCCCCGTTCGCGCAGCGCCATCATGCGCGTGGCCGAGCGGACGGAGGCAGCGGCATGACCCGGCTCAGTCTCGTCCTGCTGGTGGCGGCCATGGCCAGTGCCCTGTACCTGGTGCACACGCAGTATGAGTCGCGTCGTCTGTTCACCCAGCTGGACCGGGCTGTTGCCGAGTCGCGCCGGCTGGAAACCGAGCACCAGCGGTTGCAGGTGGAAAAGCGCGCGCAGGCCACGCCGCTGCGGGTGGAAAAACTGGCGCGGGCGCAGTTGCACATGCGCACGGCCACCCCGGCCATCACCCAGTATGTCGCCGATCCTGCCGGTGCCGATGGCGCCACGACCGCTTCGGGGGCGCAGCCATGAGCCGCAGCGTGCTCTACGCCTCCAGCCCGCTGCTGGCCAGCAAGACGCCCGTGTGGCGCAGCAAGTTCATCGTGGCCATGATTGCGCTGGGATTCGTGGGGCTGGGCGCGCGCGCGGCCTATGTGCAGGTGTTCGGCAACGCATTTTTCCAGCGCCAGGGCGAAGTGCGCTTTGCCCGCACGCTCGAATTGCCCGCCAACCGCGGCAAGATCCTGGACCGCAACGGGCTCATCCTGGCCTCCAGCGTGCCTGCCGCCAGCATCTGGGCCATCCCCGAAGATGTCGAGCAGGACAAGCCCGAGGCACGTGCCAAGCTCAAGCAGCTGGCCGGTCTGCTTGACATGCCGGTGGCTGAACTCACCGCCAAGCTGGCCGATGAGGACAAGACGTTCGTCTGGATCAAGCGCCAGCTCGACTGGGACGTGGGCCAGCAGATCACGGCCCTCGACATCAAGGGCATTTACCAGCGCAAGGAATACAAGCGCCAATACCCCGAAGGCGAATCGGCCGCGCATGTGGTGGGCTTCACCAATGTGGAAGACAAGGGCCAGGAGGGCATGGAGCTGGCCTTCAACGGCGAGCTGGCCGGGCGCGCCGGCTCGCGCCGCGTGATCAAGGACCGCCTGGGCCGTGTGGTCGAAGGCGTGGGCGAGACCGTGCCGCCAGTGGATGGCCGCGACATGCAGCTGTCCATCGACAGCAAGGTGCAGTTCTTCGCCTACCAGAAGCTGCGCGACCAGGTTGCTGCCCACAAGGCCAAGGCGGGCAGCGTGGTGGTGCTCGACGCGCACACGGGCGAGCTGCTGGCGTTGGCCAACTACCCCAGCTACGTGCCGGACAGGCGCCAGAACCTGACCGGGGAGCAGCTGCGCAACCGCGCGCTCACCGACGTGTTCGAGCCCGGCTCGACCATGAAGCCCTTCACCATCGGCCTGGCCCTGGAATCGGGCCGCATGCGGCCCGATTCCATCGTGGACACCACGCCGGGTCGCGTCACCATCACCGGCTCCACCATTTCGGACACGCATAACTATGGCGTGCTCACGGTCGAGGGCGTCATCCAGAAATCGAGCAACGTCGGCACCACCAAGATCGCCATGCAAATGCCCGCGCGCGAGATGTGGGAGACCTTCTCGGCGGCCGGCTTCGGCCAGAAGCCGCAGCTCGGCTTCCCTGGCGTGGTAAGTGGCCGGCTGCGACCCTACAAAACCTGGCGTCCGATCGAGCAGGCCACCATGTCCTATGGCTACGGCCTGTCGGCCAGCCTGTTCCAGATGGCGCGCTCGTACACCGTGTTCGCCAATGGCGGCCGCGTCATTCCGGCCACCTTGCTCAAGACCAATGAGCCCGCCGTGGGCGTGCCCGTGTTCTCTGAACGCACGGCCGACCAGGTGCGCAAGATGCTGCAGATGGCAGCCGGCCCAGGAGGCACAGGGCAGAAGGCGCAGACCTTGGGTTATTCGGTGGGTGGCAAGTCGGGCACCGCACGCAAGCAGGTGGGCAAAAGCTACGCCGCCGGCAAATACCGCGCCTGGTTCACTGGCATGGCGCCCATCGACAAGCCGCGCATCATCGTGGCCGTCATGATCGACGAGCCCAGCAACGGCCAGGTGTATGGCGGCCTGGTGGCGGCGCCGGTGTTCAGCGAGGTGGTGCAGCAGACCTTGCGCATGATGGGCGTGCAGCCGGACATGGCCGTCAAGCCGCAGATAGTGACCAATGGGGTGGAGGAGTCGCTGTGATGCATACGCTGACCTCGTCCAAGGACGCCGTGCAATGGCTGCGCGGGCGCGTCACCGGAACCCTGCAGACCGACAGCCGCCTGGTGGCCCCGGGGGATGGCTTCATTGCATGGCCCGGTGCCGCGACCGATGGCCGGGCCCATGTGGCCGATGCCATGGTGCGCGGTGCTGCGGCCTGCCTCGTGGAGCAGGCGGGCGTGGAGCCGTTCGGTTTCACGGGCGATCACCTGGCCGCATTGCACGGCCTCAAGGCCGCCACCGGGCCGATTGCAGCGCAGTGGTTCGACCACCCCACCAGGCAACTGGCTGTGCTGGCCGTGACGGGCACCAACGGCAAGACCAGCACCGCGTGGTGGCTGGCGGGCGCCTGGAATACGCTATCAAATAAAGAGCTGCATGCGCGCGCTGGCTGTGCGCTGGTTGGCACTTTGGGCATGGGTGTTGTGCCCGCCCTCGAATCCACGGGCATGACCACGCCCGACCCGGTGCGCCTGCAGCGCGCGTTTCGCCAGTATGCCGACCAGGGGCTGGGCGCTTGCGCCATCGAGGCCTCGTCCATCGGGCTGGCCGAGGCGCGCCTCGCGGGCACGCAGATCCGCGTGGCCATCTTCACCAATTTCACCCAGGACCACCTCGACTACCACGGCAGCATGGCCGACTACTGGCTGGCCAAGCGCGCCTTGTTCGGCTGGCCCGGTCTGCAGGCGGCCGTCATCAATGTGGACGACCCCGCCGGTGCGCAACTGCACGCCGAACTGTCGGGTGGCGCGCTCGACCTCTGGAGCGTCTCGGCCCAAGGCGCGGCGCGGTTGGTGGCGCAGGACATCGCCCTGGGCGACCAGGGGCTGCGCTTCACCGTGGTGGAGGGGCCCGAGCGGCTGCCATTGCAGACCCGCGTGATTGGCCACTACAACGTGCTGAACCTGCTGGGCGTGCTGGCCACGCTGCGCAGCCAGGGCGTTCCGCTGTTGGATGCCGTGCACGCCTGCGCCGGCCTGCAACCCGTGCCCGGCCGCATGCAGCGGCTGGTGGCGCCAGGGCAGCCGCTGGTGGCGGTGGACTATGCCCACACTCCCGACGCTCTGGACAAGGCCTTGCAGGCACTGCGCCCGCTGGCGGTCGAGCGCGGTGGCCAGCTGTGGTGTGTGTTCGGCTGCGGCGGCGACCGCGATTCCGGCAAGCGCCCGCTGATGGGCGCCGTGGCGCAGCAGCATGCCGACTGGGTGGTGGTCACCAGCGACAACCCGCGCAGCGAAGAGCCTGTGGCCATCCTGCACCAGATACTGCAAGGCACGATTGCCGGCGAAACGGTGCGGGCCGAGCCCGATCGCGCAGCCGCCATTGCGCTGGCCATCGGCGAGGCCGACGCGGCCGATGTGGTGCTGATCGCCGGCAAGGGCCACGAGGACTATCAGGAAACAGCCGGCGTGCGCCGGCCGTTCGATGACATGGCGCAGGCGCAGGCAGCGCTGGCCGCCCGGGGAGCCAGCACATGGGCATGATGAACCTGCAGCAGGCGCTCGGCTGGATTCGCCGCAGCATTCCCCAGGCCCGCCTGGTGGGCGATGCCGCCACGCCGGTGGCGCGCGTGCACACGGACACCCGCACGCTGCAGCTGGGCGACCTGTTTGTGGCGCTCAAGGGCGAACGCTTTGATGCCAATGCTTTCCTGGCCGACGCCCGCGCAGGCGGCGCCGTGGCTGCCATCGCCCATGGCGGGCTCGAAGCCGCAGGGCTGCCCGGCATCGAGGTGCCCGACAGCCTGGCTGCACTGGGTGCGCTGGCCGCCGCGTGGCGTGCCCGGTTCAGCCTGCCGGTGGTTGGCATCACGGGCAGCAATGGCAAGACGACGGTGACGCAGATGGTGGCGTCCATCCTGCGCGCCTGGAAGGGTGACGCGGCCTTTGCCACCCAGGGCAACTTCAACAATGACATCGGCGTGCCTTTAACGCTGCTGCGCCTGCGCGCACAGCATGCCGCCGCGGTGATCGAGATGGGCATGAACCATCCCGGCGAAATCGCCACCCTGGCGGCCATCGCACAGCCCACGGTGGCACTGGTCAACAACGCCCAGCGCGAGCACCTCGAATTCATGCACACCGTGCAGGCCGTGGCGGAAGAAAACGGCTCGGTGTTGGCGGCACTGCCTGCCGATGGCGTGGCCGTGTTTCCCGCTGGCGACACCTACACCGCCCTGTGGGCTGGCCTGGCGGCGCCGCGCCGGTGCATCACCTTTGGTGTGGGTGGCGATGTGCAGTGCCTGCAAGCCCAATGGCAGCAGGGCCAATGGTTGGTGGAGATGGCCACGCCCGCAGGGGCGCTGTCGTGCAGCCTGCGGATTGCGGGCCAGCACAACGTGACCAATGCGCTGGCGGCTGCCGCCTGTGCCATGGCGGCGGGGGCACCGCCGGATGCCATTGCGCGTGGCCTCAGTGCATTCAGCCCCGTCAAGGGGCGCTCGCGCGCGCTCAGCGTGCGGCAGGCGGGCCGCGACATCACCGTGGTGGATGACACCTACAACGCCAACCCCGATTCCATGCGCGCCGCCATCGACGTGCTGGCCGCACTGCCCGCGCCGCAGCTGCTGGTGATGGGCGACATGGGCGAGGTGGGCGACCAGGGGCCGCAGTTCCATGCCGAAGCCGGCGCGCACGCGCGTGCGGCGGGCATTGCGCATCTGTATGCGCTGGGCGCGCAATCGGCGAACGCCGCCCGGGCCTTCGGCGCCGCGCGGCATTTTGACAACATGGCATCGCTGCAGTCGGCGGTGCTGCAGGCGCTGCCCCAGGTGGGCAGCGTGCTGGTGAAGGGATCGCGGTTCATGAAGATGGAACAGGTGGTGGAGGCCATGGTCGCCAACGCAGAACAAAAAAAAATCGTCCATTCGGAGGCGCCGCATGATGCAAGCCATTGAGGCCCGCCGCACCCCGCACGGAGGTGCCCCATGCTGATGATGCTGTCCCAATGGCTGCAGGGCCTGTCGCCCGAGTTCGGCTTCTTCCGGGTGTTCCAGTACCTCACCTTCCGTGCCGTGATGGCCGCCATGACGGCGCTGCTCATCGGCCTGGTGGCGGGCCCCAAGGTGATCCGCGTGCTCACCTCGCTCAAGATCGGCCAGCCGATCCGCGGCTATGCGATGCAGTCGCACCTGTCCAAGAGCGGCACGCCCACCATGGGCGGCGTGCTCATCCTGCTGTCGATTGCGATTTCCACCTTGCTGTGGTTTGACCTGTCCAACCGCTTTGTCTGGATCGTGCTGCTGGTGACGCTGGGTTTTGGCGCCATCGGCTGGGTGGACGACTGGCGCAAGGTGGTCAACAAGGACCCCGAGGGCATGCGCTCGCGCGAAAAGTATTTCTGGCAGTCGGTGATTGGCCTGGTCGCGGCGCTGTACCTCGTTTTCAGCATTTCCGAAAGCTCCAACGCCAAGGTGCTGGAGCTGTTCATCAGCTGGGTGCGGTCGGGCTTCTCGCTCGACCTGCCCCCCAAGGCCGGCCTGCAACTGCCGTTTTTCAAAGAGATCAGCTACCCGCTCGGTGTTCTGGGCTTCGTCATCCTCACCTATCTCGTGATCGTGGGGGCGAGCAATGCCGTGAACCTGACCGACGGCCTGGACGGCCTGGCCATCATGCCGGTGGTGATGGTGGGCTCGGCGCTGGGTGTCTTTGCCTACGTGACCGGCAGTTCGGTCTATTCCAAATACCTGTTCTTCCCGCACATCCCCGGCTCGGGCGAGCTGCTGATCTTTTGCGCCGCCATGGCCGGTGCGGGCCTGGCATTTCTGTGGTTCAACGCGCATCCGGCGCAGGTGTTCATGGGCGACGTGGGTGCGCTGGCTTTGGGCGCGGCCCTGGGCACCATCGCCATCATCGTGCGCCAGGAGATCGTGCTGGCCATCATGGGCGGCATCTTCGTGGTCGAGGCCCTGTCGGTGATGCTGCAGGTGACCTGGTTCAAATACACCAAGCGCCGCTACGGCGAAGGCCGGCGCCTGCTGAAGATGGCGCCGCTGCACCACCATTTTGAAAAGAGCGGCTGGAAGGAAACGCAGGTGGTCGTGCGCTTCTGGATCATCACCATGCTGCTGTGCCTGGTGGGGCTTTCGACCCTGAAACTGCGATGAGCACCAACGCCCCCCTCCTGCCCGGCCAACCCCCGGCCGCGCCTTCCGAGGCAGGGGCCGGTGCGCCCGCCATCTCTGCCGCCAAGGCGGCGGCGGATTTCGTGGCGCAGATCTTTGCCGAGGTGGCTGCGCCCGAGCCCGGCCCCGCGCAGTTGCCTGCGGTGCCTCAAGATGCTGCCGAGCCGGCGCAAGAATCCGCCGAGCCCGTGGGCCGCCCGGGCGAGGGCATGAACCCGTTGCAGGACCAGAACATCCTCATCCTCGGCCTGGGCGCTTCGGGCCTGGCCATGGCGCGCTGGTGCGTGCGCTGTGGCGCACAGGTCACCGTGGCCGACACGCGGCAGGCGCCTCCCCAGCTGGCCGCGTTGCAGCAAGAGCTTCCCCAGGTGCGTTTCGTGGCCGGGGCATTCGGGGCCCATCTGGCACAGGGGCAGGAGCTGCACGCGGTGTACCGCTCGCCGGGTTTGAGTCCCGATTCGGTTGCTCCTGTATTCGTAGCTGCCAGCGCAATGGGCATAAGCACTGGGGGCGAATTGAGCCTGTATTCCATGGCGCTCGATGTGCTGCGCGCAGCGCACGGCTATGCGCCGGCGGTGCTGGCCATCACCGGCACCAACGGCAAGACCACGGTCACCTCGCTCACGGGCCAGCTGGTGGAGCGCGCGGGCAAGACCGTGGCCGTGGCGGGCAATATCGGCCCCACGCTGCTCGACACGCTGGCGGCCCACATCGACGCGGGTACGCTGCCCCAGGTGTGGGTGCTGGAGCTGTCGAGCTTTCAGCTCGACGGCGTGGCGGGTTTCGAGCCCACGGCCGCCACGGTGCTCAACATCACGCAGGACCACCTGGACTGGCATGGCGACATGCAGGCCTATGCCGGCGCCAAGGCACGCATCTTCGGCCAGACGGGAGTCATGGTGCTCAACCGCGACGAACCGGCCGTGATGCAGATGCTTCCGGAACCGGTGCGCGTCAAGCTGCAAAAGCCCCAGCAGCGCGCGCACCGCACCTTCGGCGGCGACATGCCCCGGCGCCCGGGCGACTTTGGCATCGAAATGGTCAGCGGCATGGCCTGGCTGGTGCGCGCCCTGGAGTCGGACGAAACCCGCAAGCGCGGCCGCAACGACGAGGCAGAGCTGCACATCCAGCGCCTGATGCCGGCCGATGCACTGCGCATTCGTGGTCGACACAACGCCATCAACGCCCTGGCCGCTCTGGCGCTGGCCTGTGAGGCCGGCTGCGCGCTGTCCCCCATGCTGTATGGCTTGCGCGAGTACCGTGGCGAGCCGCACCGCGTGGAGTCGATCGGCATAGTGTCGGGCGTGGAGTATTTCGACGACAGCAAGGGCACCAATGTGGGCGCCACGGTGGCGGCGCTGACCGGCCTGGGGGCGGATCGCCGCATCGTGGTCATCCTGGGGGGTGAGGGCAAGGGGCAGGACTTTTCGCCGCTGGCAGCGCCGGTGGCGCGCCATGCGCGGGCGGTGGTGCTGATGGGCCGGGACGTGCCGTTGATCCGTGCGGCCCTGCAAAGCGCCGGGGTTGCGCTGGTCGATGCGCAGACGCTGCCGCAGGCCGTGCAACTGGCCGCGCAGCACGCCCACCAGGGCGATGCGGTGCTGATGTCACCCGCCTGTGCCAGCTTTGACATGTTTCGGGACTATGAACACCGCGCCCAGGTGTTCTGCGACGCCGTGCGCGCGCTGGCCCACGATGCCGGGCAGGAACTGGAGGGCATGCAATGACCACCGCCACCAGTGCATGGCCGCGCGTCACGGCCTGGCTAAGGGGGATGCAGGGCAAGGCCGCCGATGTGCTGCCGGTGCGCGTGGGCGGCACCGACTACCGCCCAACCCACAGCACGCCCGCCGCCGTGCTGGGTTTCGACCAGGCCCTGCTGTGGGTGGTGGTGGCGCTGCTGGCCTGGGGATTGGTGATGGTGTATTCGGCCTCGATCGCCATGCCGGACAACCCCCGTTTCGGCAAGATCGCCTCCACCCATTTCCTGATGCGCCATGTGTTTGCCCTGGTCATCGGTTTTGTCGTGGCGCTGCTGGCGTTCCAGGTGTCCATGGCCACCTGGGAGCGCGTGGCGCCCTGGCTGTTCGTGGTGTCCATCGTGCTGCTGGTGGCGGTGCTGGTTCCGCATGTGGGCACGGTGGTCAACGGTGCGCGGCGCTGGCTGTCCCTGGGCATCATGAACTTCCAGCCCTCGGAGCTGGCGAAGTTTGCCGTGCTGATCTATGCGTCCGACTACATGGTGCGCAAGATGGATGTGAAAGAGCGCTTCTTCCGCGCCGTGCTGCCCATGGGGGCGGCGGTGGCCATCGTGGGCGTGCTGCTGCTGGCCGAGCCGGACATGGGCGCCTTCATGGTGGTGGCCGTGATCGCCATGGGCATCCTGTTCCTGGGCGGCGTCAACGCCCGCATGTTCTTCCTGATCGCGGGGGTGCTGGTGGCGGCCTTCGGCGTCATGATCGCCAGCTCGCCCTGGCGGCGCGAGCGCGTGTTCGCTTACCTCGACCCGTTCAGCGAAGAGCATGCGCTGGGCAAGGGCTACCAGCTCTCGCACTCGCTCATTGCTATCGGGCGCGGCGAGATCTTTGGCGTGGGCCTGGGCGGCAGCGTCGAAAAACTCCACTGGCTGCCTGAGGCCCACACCGACTTCCTGCTGGCCGTGATCGGCGAGGAGTTCGGTCTGGTGGGCGTGCTCACGCTCATCGTGCTGTTCGTCTGGATGACGCGCCGCATCATGCACATCGGCCGCCAGGCCATTGCGCTCGACCGCGTGTTCGCCGGCCTGGTGGCGCAGGGCGTGGCCATCTGGATCGGTTTTCAGGCCTTCATCAACATGGGTGTGAACCTGGGCGCGCTGCCCACCAAGGGGCTCACGCTGCCGCTGATGAGCTTTGGCGGCTCGGCCGTCCTGATGAACCTGGTGGCTCTGGCCGTGGTGCTGCGCGTGGACTATGAAAACAAACTCCTCATGCGCGGAGGCCGCGTATGAGGAGTTTGTTTCACCAAAACGAACTGCCGCAGCGCGCCAGCGCTGCCGAATGCGCAGCATTCGATGCGCGGAGGCCGCGTATGAGGAGTTTGTTTCACCAAAACGAACTGCCGCAGCGCGCCAGCGCTGCCGAATGCGCAGCATTCGATGCGCGGAGGCCGCGTATGAGGAGTTTGTTTCACCCAAACAAACTGCGCATTGCGCAAGCAATGCCAGGCGCGAAGCGTCTGATGAGGGGAGGCCGCGTATGACGCAGAAAACCGCCCTCATCATGGCCGGCGGCACTGGGGGCCATATCTTCCCGGGCCTCGCCGTGGCCGAAGAATTGCGCGCGCGTGGCTGGCGCGTGCACTGGCTGGGCGCCCCGGGCAGCATGGAATCGCGCATCGCCCCGCCGCATGGCTTTCCGCTGGAACTGATCGACTTCTCGGGCGTGCGCGGCAAGAGCCTCGTCACGCTGGCCTTGCTGCCGCTGCGTCTGTTGCGCGCCTTCTGGCAGGCCCTGCAGGTGGTGCGCCGCGTCAAGCCCGATGTGGTGGTGGGCCTGGGCGGCTACATCACCTTCCCTGGCGGCATGATGGGCGTGCTGTGTGGTAAGCCCCTGGTGCTGCACGAGCAGAACTCGGTGGCGGGCATGGCCAACAAGGTGCTGGCGGGTGTGGCCGACCGGGTGTTCACCGCGTTTCCGGGCGTGCTCAAGAAGGCCCAGTGGGTGGGCAACCCGCTGCGCGCGGCGTTCACGCGCCAGCCAGCGCCGTCCGAACGTTTTGCCGGGCGCACGGGCCCCCTGCGCCTGCTGGTGGTGGGTGGCAGCCTGGGTGCGCAGGCGCTCAACGACATCGTGCCCCGGGCGCTGGCGTTGATTCCTGCCGGGCAGCGGCCCGTGGCCACGCACCAAAGCGGCGCCACCCAGATCGATGCCCTGCGTGCCAACTACCAGGCCGCCGGCGTGCAGGCCGAACTCACCCCCTTCATCGATGACACCGCCAGCGCCTTTGCTGCGGCCGACATCATCGTGTGCCGCGCGGGGGCCAGCACCGTGACCGAGATCGCCGCGGTGGGCGCCGCCGCCATCTTTGTGCCGTTTCCCTTCGCGGTGGATGACCACCAGACCACCAACGCCCGGTTCCTGGTGGAGGCCGGGGGCGGCTGGCTGGTGCAGCAAAGCGATCTGACGCCCGAGGGGTTGGCAAAAATGCTATTGAATTCAGAGCGTTCAGCGCTCGTCGATATTGCCGAGAAGGCCAAAAAGATGCAGAAAATCAATGCCACCCGTGAAGTGGTGGCCGCGTGCGAGGAATTGGCAGCATGAAGCACGCCATTCGCCAACTCCACTTCGTCGTGAATGTGAAGAACGCCGACAACTCGTGCGGCACGGGGGTTGCGCCATGAAGCACGCCATTCGCCATATCCACTTTGTCGGCGTCGGCGGCGCCGGCATGAGCGGCATCGCCGAGGTGCTGTTCAACCTGGGCTACCGCATCTCGGGCTCCGACCTGGCCGACAGCGCCACGCTGCGCCGCCTGGAAGGCCTGGGCATCAAGACCTGCCTGGGCCATGCGGCAGCGCACATCGAGGGCGCGGATGCGGTGGTCACTTCCACCGCCGTCACGGCCGACAACCCCGAGGTGCTGGCCGCCCGCGAGAAGAAGATTCCGGTGGTGCCGCGCGCGCTCATGCTGGCCGAGCTGATGCGCCTCAAGCAGGGCATCGCCATCGCTGGCACGCATGGCAAGACCACCACCACCAGCCTCGTGACCAGCGTGCTGGCCGAGGCGGGGCTCGACCCCACCTTCGTGATCGGCGGGCGGCTGAACAGCGCGGGCGCCAACGCCAAGCTGGGCAGCGGCGACTACATCGTGGTCGAGGCCGACGAGTCCGACGCGTCGTTTCTGAACCTGCTGCCCGTGATGGCGGTGGTGACGAACATCGATGCCGACCACATGGAAACCTACGGGCACGACTTCGGCCGGCTCAAGAAGGCGTTTGTCGATTTTCTGCACCGCATGCCGTTCTACGGCACGGCTGTTCTGTGCGTGGACAGCCCGGCGGTGCGCGACATCCTGCAGAGCGTGACCTGCCCTGTCACGAGCTACGGCTTTTCCGAAGACGCCCAGGTGCGCGCCATCAACGTGCAGGCCGAGGCGGGCCAGATGCGCTTTACCGTGCAGCGGCGCAACGGCGTCATGCTGCCCGACCTGGAGGTGGTGCTCAACCTGGCGGGCGAGCACAACGTGCTCAACGCCCTGTCGGCCATCGCCGTGGCCGTGGAATTGAACATTCCGGACGAAGCCGTGCAGCGCGCGCTGGCCGGTTTCAAGGGCGTGGGCCGGCGCTTCCAGCGCTATGGCGAGCTGCCCGCCAAGGGCGGTGGCCAGTTCACGCTGATCGACGACTACGGCCACCATCCCGTCGAGATGGCCGCCACGCTGGCGGCGGCGCGCGGTGCCTTCCCCGGGCGCCGCCTGGTGCTGGCTTTCCAGCCGCACCGCTACAGCCGCACGCGCGACTGCTTTGAAGATTTCGTGAAAGTCATCGGTACGGCCGATGCCGTGCTGCTCACCGAGGTCTATGCCGCCGGTGAAGCGCCCGTGGTGGCGGCTGACGGCCGCGCGCTGGCGCGAGCGCTGCGCGTGGCCGGCCGGGTGGAGCCGCACTTCGTTGACAGCGTGGCCGACATGCCCCAGGTCATTGCCGACAACGCCCGGGATGGCGACGTGGTGATGTGCATGGGCGCAGGCTCGATTGGTGCCGTGCCCGGAAAGGTGGTTGATTTGCTACAAAATAATGAGCTGTTGCCGCAAGCAGGGAGGGCGCAATGAACACATTTGGTTCCAAAATCGATGCGCGCGCGCTGGGCAAGGTGGCGGTGCTGATGGGCGGCGCGTCGGCCGAGCGCGATGTGTCGCTGATGTCGGGCCGCGGCGTGCTGCAGGCGCTGCGCTCGCGCGGCGTGGATGCCCACGCGTTCGATCCCGCACACAACGATCTGGGCGAACTCAAGCGCGGCGGTTTTGACCGCTGCTTCATTGCCCTGCACGGGCGCCACGGTGAAGACGGCACGGTGCAGGGCGCGCTGGAGTTGCTGGGCATTCCGTACACCGGCCCCGGCGTGATGGCGTCCAGCATGTCGATGGACAAGATCATGACCAAGCGCATCTGGCGTGCCGAGGGCTTGCCCACGCCCGACTGGCGCCTCGTGGCCAGCGGCGAGGAAACCGCTGTGGCCCTGCAGGCGCTGGGCACGCCCATGATCGTCAAGCCCGCGCGCGAGGGTTCGACCCTCGGGCTGACCAAGGTCACCTCGCCCGGGCAGTGCGAGCAGGCCTATGCGCTGGCATCGAAATACGACCCCGAGGTGCTGTGCGAGCAGTTCATCGAGGGCGACGAGACCACCTGCCCGGTGCTGGGCGAAGGCGCCGGCGCCTACGCGCTGCCGGTGATCCGCATCGTGGCGCCGCAGGGCAACTACGACTACCAGAACAAGTATTTCACCGACGACACGAAATACCACTGCCCCAGCGGTTTGCCCGAGGCGCAAGAGCGCGAGATCCAGCGCCTGGTGGTGCAGGCCTTTCGCTCGCTGGGCTGCCGTGGCTGGGCGCGGGCCGACATCATGATCCGGGCCAGCGACCGCAAGCCCTTTTTGCTGGAAATCAACACCTCGCCGGGCATGACCGGGCATTCGCTGGTGCCCATGTCGGCGCGGGCCGTCGGCATCAGCTACGAAGACCTGTGCGTGGGTGTGCTGGCCACGGCCACGCTGGACACGCCACCAGGCGCCACGCTGAGCCCGGCCCAAGGCCAGCCCCGGGAGGCCGTCGCGCCATGAACCAGTCGCTGCCCGCACCGCTGGACGTCAAGCTCATGAACCTGACTGCATCGGTCCTGTTCCTGTGCTGCGTGCTGCTGTTGCTGGCAGCGGGGGCGCGCTGGGTGTTGCGCTATCCCGGGTTTTCGGTGGCGCGCATCGTGGTCCAGGGCGAGCTGGTGCACAACAACGCCGTGACCTTGCGCGCCAATGTGGCGCCGCAACTGGTGGGCAACTTCTTCACCCTCGACCTGCGGGCCGCGCGCACGGCGTTCGAGCAGGCGCCCTGGGTGCGCAAGGCCCTGGTGCGGCGCGAATTCCCGGGCGGCCTGCGCGTGGTGCTGCAGGAGCACGATGCCGTCGCCTACTGGGGTCCCGACACCGGCGCGGCGCTGGTCAACAGCCAGGGCGAGGTGTTCGAGGCCAATGCGGGCGACGGGGAACAAGAAGGCTTGCCCCGTCTGGTGGGCCCCCAGGGCAGTTCGGCCGAAGTGCTGCGGATGTATGGCCTGCTGCAGCCGGTGTTCGAGCCGCTGGGCATGGCGGTGGACGAACTGGAGCTCACGGGACGTGGCGGCTGGCGCGCCACGCTCGACAGCGACGCCGTGCTGGAACTGGGAGGCGGCACGCCGCAGGAGGTGGTGCAGCGCACGCAGCGCTTTACCCGCACGCTGACGCAGGTGGCGGCGCAATACCAGCGCCGCGCCGACGCACTGGAGTCGGCCGACCTGCGCCATGCCGGGGGCTACGCGCTGCGCCTGCGCGGGGTGACGACCGTGACCGCGCAAGCGGCTGCGAAGAAATAGCCGCGGGGAGCGGACGCGACTGGACAGAACAATGAAGGGCAGACACTGATATGGCAAGAGAATACAAAGACGTGGTGGTGGGGCTGGACATCGGCACGGCCAAGGTCATGGCCGTGGTGGCCGAGGTGCTGCCCAATGGCGAACTCAAGCTCGCCGGCCTGGGCGTGGCCCCGAGCAATGGCCTCAAGCGCGGCGTGGTGGTGAACATCGACGCCACCGTGCAGAGCATCCAGCAGGCGCTCAAGGAGGCCGAGCTGATGGCCGACTGCAAGATCCAGCGTGTGTACACCGGCATCACGGGCAGCCATATCCGGGGGCTCAATTCGAGCGGCATGGTGGCGGTGAAGGACAAGGAAGTCACCGCCGCCGACGTGGCGCGCGTGGTCGAAACCGCCAAGGCCATCAACATCTCCAGCGACCAGCGCCTGCTGCTCGTGGAGCCGCAGGAATTCGTGATCGACGGGCAGGACGTGAAAGAGCCCATCGGGATGAGCGGCATCCGCCTGGAGGCCAAGATCCACATCGTGACCGGCGCCCAGAGCGCCGCCGAGAACATCATCAAGTGCGTGCGCCGCTGCGGCCTCGAAGTAGAGCAGCTCATGCTCAACCCGCTGGCATCGAGCCAGGCCGTGCTGACCGATGACGAGCGCGAACTGGGCGTGGTGCTGGTGGACATCGGCGCGGGCACGACCGACGTGGCCATCTTCACCGGTGGCGCGATCCGCCACACCGCGGTGATTCCGATTGCGGGCGACCTCATCACCAGCGACATTGCGATGGCGCTGCGCACGCCAACGAAGGATGCCGAAGACATCAAGGTGGAAAGCGGCTATGCCAAGCAGCTGCTGGCCGACCCCGAAGCCCAGGTGGAAGTGCCGGGCCTGGGCGACCGCAGCCCGCGCATGCTCAGCAAGCAGGCGCTGGCCGGCGTGATCGAGCCCCGGGTGGAGGAAATCTTTTCGCTCGTGCAGCAGGTGGTGCGCGAGTCGGGCTACGAAGAGGTGTTGTCGTCGGGCATCGTGCTCACCGGCGGCAGTTCGGTGATGCCCGGAATGATCGAGTTGGGCGAAGACATCTTTTTGAAGCCCGTGCGCCGTGGCATCCCCAAGTATTCCAGCGCCTTGTCGGACATGGTCGCCCAGCCCCGTGCCGCCACCGTGATGGGATTGCTCGAAGAAGCGCGCCTGGCCCGGCTGCGCGGCTACAAGGTGGCGCAAAAGAGCGGGTCCATGAAGACCGCGTTCGGGCGCTTCAAGGATTTCATCGTGGGGAATTTCTGACCATGGAATATCCAGACATGAGCGCCGCCGGGCCGCCCCAAGGCGCGAAGGCCCCCTTGGGGGGCAGCGCAGCACACGCAGTGGCAAGCGTGGGGGCCACGATGAGCGCCGCCGGGCCGCCCCAAGGCGCGAAGGCCCCCTTGGGGGGCAGTGCAGCACACGCAGTGGCAAGCGTGGGGGCCACGATGAGCGCCGCCGGGCCGCCCCAAGGCGCGAAGGCCCCCTTGGGGGGCAGCGCAGCACACGCAGTGGCAAGCGTGGGGGCGATCTGGCTCGCACGAGGGAGTCCCCATCGCATACCGCGCGGGCGATGGCGATGTACCGGACCGCCTTATGTCCCGCGAAGCAGACCCCCTTTTCCCATTGGCAATTGCAACCGAATCTAGAAACAGGAGCTCCAACATGACCATCGAAATGATCGAAGCCGAAGAATTCAACCAGGGCACCCAGATCAAGGTGATCGGTGTGGGCGGCGGCGGCAGCAACGCCGTCGAACACATGATTGCCCGCAGCGTGCAGGGCGTGGAATTTGTCAGCGCCAACACCGACGCACAGGCACTCACCCGCAGCTCGGCCCACCGCACCATCCAGCTCGGCCAAAGCGGCCTGGGCGCCGGCAGCAAGCCCGACAAGGGGCGCGAAGCCGCGGAGGCCGCCGTGGACGACATCCGCGCCGCCATCTCGGGCGCGCACATGCTGTTCATCACCGCCGGCATGGGGGGCGGCACCGGCACCGGCGCCGCGCCCGTGATCGCGCGCGTGGCCAAGGAAATGGGCATCCTCACCGTGGGCGTGGTCACCAAGCCCTTCGACTGGGAGGGTGGGCGCCGCATGAGCAATGCCGACAACGGGCTGGCCGAACTCGAAGCCAATGTCGATTCGCTGATCGTGGTGCTCAACGAAAAGCTGCTCGAAGTGCTGGGCGATGACATCACCCAGGACGAGGCCTTTGCCCACGCCAACGACGTGCTCAAGAACGCCGTGGGCGGCATCGCCGAAATCATCAACGAATACGGCCATGTGAACGTCGACTTCGAAGACGTGCGCACCGTGATGGGCGAGCCCGGCAAGGCCATGATGGGCACGGCCACCGCCAGTGGCCCCGACCGCGCCCGCATCGCCGCCGAGCAGGCCGTGGCCTGCCCCCTGCTCGAAGGCATCGACCTGTCGGGCGCCAAGGGCGTGCTGGTGCTGGTGACCGCCGCCAAGGGCAGCCTCAAGCTGTCTGAATCGCGCCTGGCCATGAGCACCATCAACGCCTACGCCTCGCCCGATGCGCATGTCATCTACGGCGCCGCCTACGACGACAGCCTGGGTGAAGAGATCCGCGTCACCGTGGTGGCCACGGGCCTGTCGCGCCCCAACGCACGCCGCCAGCCCATTTCGGTGGTGCAGGGCGGTCTGCGCACGGGCACGGACAACATGGCCTACCAGATGCCCATGACCACCAGTGGTGTGGTGGGCGGTGCCGTCGGTGTGGCTGGCGGCATGGGGGCTGGTTCCCCGGCCGATTACGGCGGCATGTCGGTGCCCAGTGTCTGGCGCACCAATCGCACGCAGGCAGCAGCCCGCGTGGATGCGCTGTCGTCGGGTGGCATGGACGATCTGGAGATCCCGGCTTTCCTGCGCAAGCAGGCGGACTGATAGAGGACAACCCCCTGTGGCGCTTCGCGCCTTCCCCCTTCTCTCGTCTCGCTGCGCGATGCGGGAAGGGGGACGACGCCAGCGCTGCGGGGCGGCCCTTGCGCGGCGTCTCTGGCGGGGCGTCTCTGGCGGGGCGCGCGCCGATTTCAGGCGTTCCGCTTTCTATCAGGGTCATAGGAAGGCCCAGGTGTTTCCTGCGGGGTTGGCCCACTAAAATCGCCAGATGCTCCAGCAACGCACCTTGAAGACTCTGACCCGCGCCGTAGGTGTGGGGCTGCACAGTGGCCAGCGGGTCGAGTTGACCCTGCGACCTGCACAGCCCGACACGGGCATCGTGTTTCGCCGGGTGGATTTGCCCCAGCCTGTGGACATCCCCATTTCCGCGGCCGCGGTGACCGACACCCGACTGGCATCGACCATTGGCACGGGCAACGCCAAGGTGCACACCGTGGAGCACCTCATGTCGGCCTGCGCTGGCCTGGGCATCGACAACCTGTATGTGGACATCACCGCCGAAGAGGTTCCCATCCTGGATGGCTCGTCGGCCTCGTTTGTCTTTCTGCTGCAGAGCGCGGGGGTCGAGTTGCAGAACGCGCCCAGGCGCTTCATCCGGGTGATTCGGCCGGTCGAGGTGCGTCAGGGCGAGGGGGCCGCAGCCAAGTGGGCGCGCCTCACGCCCTACCATGGCTACAAGCTCAGTTTCGAGATCGATTTCGACCACCCGGCGGTCGATTCCACGGGCCAGCGGGTCGAGTTCGACCTGGGGGCCGGCAACTACAGCCGCGACATCGCGCGTGCGCGCACCTTCGGCTTTACGCGCGACGTGGAAATGATGCGCTCCAACGGTCTGGCCCTGGGCGGCGGGCTGGACAACGCCATCGTGATGGACGATTACAAGGTGCTCAACAGCGACGGGTTGCGCTATGACGATGAGTTCGTCAAGCACAAGATTCTCGATGCCATGGGCGACCTGTACCTGATCGGCAAGCCCCTGCTGGCTGCCTACAGCGCCTTCCGTTCGGGCCATGCCATGAACAACCTGCTGTTGCGTGAACTGCTGGCGCAGCGCGATGCCTGGGAAGAAGTGACGTTCGAGGATGAACGCCAGGCGCCCAGCGGGTTCCTGCAACCCGTGCGTGCCTGGTAGATATGAAGCACCCCCTGCGTCGCTTCGCGCCTTCCCCCTCTCTCGCTTCGCGGGAGGGGAACAACGCCCTCGCTGCGGGGCGGCCCTTGCTTGGCGTCCCTGGCCAGTGCCGCGCCAGGTTTCATGGCGCTGGGAATTATTGAGATGCTGCTGTTTCGCTGGCTGGCCATGGCGCTGCTGCTGACCGCGGCGGTTTCCTTCGCGTTCTATGCCGGCACGGGCCAAGCGCGCTACAAGCGCTTTGGCCTGGTGGTGCTGAAATGGACCATCATCGCGGCGGTTTTCTTCTTTGCCGTGCTGTTCATTGGGCGCCTGGCCTGAGCCTGTTCAAGGCCGCAAAAGCAGCGCCGACAGCTATACTCGCGCCTGCTCCGGGGTGTGCGTAAGCGCTGAGATGCGAGGTGGCTGAAGAAATTCGGCAGGCCTTGCGAACCCGACGAACTTGATCCGGTTCATACCGGCGGAAGAAGAGCCGACCTCCTTGTCCCCGTGCCCGCAATCCCCGCAGGCACGCCATGCCTCAGGTGCTGCCGCCCCTGGGGGGCGCACAGGTCCATTCCGGAGCAGACCCCACCGCCACCGGAACCAGGAGACCTGCACCATGAACGCCCCCGACCCCCACGCCAAGCTGGCCACTCCCGAGAAGTTCGCTGAGCTGCTCGCACGCACGCGCGAGCCCTTCCCCGCATCGCGCAAGGCCTACCTTCCCGGCCACCTGCACACCGATCTGCGCGTGCCGGTGCGCGACATCGCCCTAACGAACGGCGAGCTGGCCAGCGTGTACGACACCTCCGGCCCCTATACCGACCCCGATGCCGTGATCGATGTGCGCCAGGGCCTGGCCAGTGTGCGCGCTGGCTGGATTGCCGCGCGGGGCGATGTGGAGCACTACGAGGGTCGCGCTCCCGTGGCACTGGACGACGGGCAAAAGAGCGAAGACGCCACGCGCCTGGCCCAACTGCGCGCCGAGGCCGCCGCCCTGCAGCGCAAGCCCCTGCGTGCCAAAAGGACGAATGGTGTGGGTGCCAACGTCACGCAGATGCACTACGCCAGGAAGGGCATCATCACCCCCGAGATGGAATACGTGGCCATCCGCGAAAACGGCAAGCGCGAGTGGATGGCGCAGTACATGGCCGACGCGGGGCGCGAGCAGCGCCTGATGGGCAACCCCCTGGGTGCCAGCATCCCGCGCATCATCACGCCCGAATTCGTGCGCGATGAAGTGGCCCGGGGCCGGGCCATCATCCCGGCCAACATCAACCACCCCGAGGTGGAACCGATGGCGATTGGCCGCAACTTCCTGGTCAAGATCAACGCCAACATCGGCAACTCCGCCGTCACGTCCAGCATTGAAGAAGAAGTGGAAAAGCTCGTCTGGGCGATCCGCTGGGGCGCCGACAACGTGATGGACCTCTCGACCGGCAAGGCCATCCACACCACGCGCGACTGGATCGTGCGCAACTCGCCCGTGCCCATTGGCACCGTGCCGATCTACCAGGCGCTCGAAAAGGTGGGCGGCGTGGCCGAAGACCTGACCTGGGAAATCTTCCGCGACACGCTGATCGAGCAGGCCGAGCAGGGCGTGGACTACTTCACCATCCACGCCGGTGTGCGCCTGGCCTACATCCACCTCACGGCCCAGCGGCGCACGGGAATCGTTTCGCGCGGCGGCTCCATCATGGCCAAGTGGTGCATGGCGCACCACCGCGAAAGCTTTTTGTATGAGCATTTCGAGGACATCTGCGACATCATGAAGGCGTACGACGTGTCGTTCAGCCTGGGCGATGGGCTGCGCCCCGGCTGCGCATCCGATGCCAACGACGAAGCCCAGTTCGCCGAGCTGCACACGCTGGGCGAGCTGACCCAGGTGGCCTGGAAGCACGACGTGCAGACCATGATCGAAGGCCCCGGCCATGTGCCCATG
>Ga0255334_1000048_pt1 | contig 161900 bp, 168 predicted proteins | sample EtOH5_35cm_T3_12_FD_202080 | JGI IMG/M metagenome (GOLD analysis project Ga0255334, IMG submission 202080) | Sandy soil microbial communities from University of British Columbia, Vancouver, Canada - EtOH5_35cm_T3_129 | ecosystem: Engineered > Artificial ecosystem > Sand microcosm >...
TTGGCACAATTATAGTCATATAGAGCATGGTTCAGGCTCGATAGCTAAGTCAATTTCGCACCGTTAGGTGCGATTACCTTAGAAGCCCCCACCTCTAAGTGTTAGCGTAGGTGGAGGGTAGTTCACTAGAATTATTGAATGTACAGATAGAATATACCGATTGTCTATGTAATTGACACTCCGACAGGATGCTCCCGCCCATCCGAGAATCCGGCAAGCGCGTCTTCAACGGCTCCGGGCAATGGAGCCGCGCAGACGGAAATAAAAGTAGCGATTAACGGCGTTCCCAACCGGCCGTACAGCTTTGTCGATGAAAATGACCAGCCTGTCGGGTACACCATCGATTATCTCAAAGAACTGGAGAAGAAGCTTCCCGAATACAAGTTTCAGTATGAAGCGGTGGATGCCGATTCCATGCTGATCGGAACCAATACCGGCAAATACGCTTTTGCGGCCAACGATCTTTCTCCCTGGATGCGGCGATCATCTGCTGGATCATCTGCTTTGGCTTCGAGAGGCTTTTTGCGGCGCTGGAAAAAAGGCTGGGCCGCTACGAAAAGGAATGGGCCGTGCCCTAAAGCAACGGCAGATGCTCGTCCAAAAACGAATCGCAAAAATGGCGCTGTGCCCCTCCCGGGTGAAATGAAAGAGAAGCCCGGGTACGGGGCCTTTTCCGCTTGCCGCACATTGCCGCATACAGAAAACACCTAGTCCGCTTGTGGAAAGGGTATAATAAAATGGCAAAAGCAAACATAAAAAAAGATCTTGTGCCAGAGAAAGAGGGGAAATGCCGCCGATCTCATGGCCAGAAGGAGATAGAATGACGGAGAAAAAACCAACCCGCGAGGCAGGGTGGAATTTTGACAACAGCTACGCCCGCCTGCCCGAATCCTTTTTTGCGAGGCACAATCCGGTCCCTGTGCGCTCGCCCAAACTGGCGATCGCGAACGGTCCGCTGGCAGCGTCCCTCGGATTGGACGTCCAGGCGCTGCAAAGCCAGGAGGGGATCGCGACGCTCGCCGGCAACCACATTCCCGAAGGCGCTCTGCCGCTCGCGCAGGCTTATGCGGGTCATCAATTCGGGCATTTCACGATGCTGGGAGACGGCAGGGCGATCCTCTTGGGCGAGCAGATTACGCCTGAGGGCGAACGTTTCGACATCCAGCTGAAGGGCTCCGGCAGAACCCCGTTCTCCCGCCGAGGCGACGGGCGAGCGGCACTCGGGCCGATGCTGCGCGAGTACATCATCAGCGAAGCGATGCACGCGCTCGGGATTCCGACCACCCGCAGCCTGGCGGTCGTAACCACCGGGGAGACGATCATCCGCGAGACCGATCTGCCCGGCGCCATCTTGACCCGCGTTGCTGCCAGCCATCTGCGCGTCGGCACGTTTCAATACGCCGCCAAGCGGGGCGGTGCCGAGAATGTGCGCGCACTGGCAGACTACACGCTGCAGCGGCATGTTCCGGGCGCTGACGATGCGCAGAACCGCCACCTGTTCCTGCTTCAGCAGGTAATCCGCCGCCAGGCCGCGCTGATCGCCAAGTGGCAGCTCGTCGGCTTTATCCACGGGGTGATGAACACCGACAACATGACCATCAGCGGAGAGACCATCGACTACGGTCCGTGCGCCTTCATGGATGCGTACGATCCCGCCACCGCTTTCAGCTCGATCGACGTCCAGGGCCGATATGCGTACGGCAATCAGCCGTACATCGCCGTCTGGAACTTGTCGCGCTTTGCGGAAACGCTGTTGCCGCTGCTGCATGACGACCCGGCGCAGGCCGTCAAAATGGCCGAGGATGCGCTTGCGGATTTTTCCGAGCTGTTTTACCGGGATTGGCTCGCGGGCATGCGGGCGAAGCTGGGCCTCTTTCACGAAGAGCCGGAGGACGAGACGCTCGTGGACAGCCTGATCACCATGATGCAGAAGCAGCGGGCGGACTACACCAATACGTTCCGCGCATTGACGTTTGGCAAACTGGAGGAGACGCCCCTGTCTGGCGCGGAGGAATTTGCCGAATGGCGCCAGCAGTGGCAAGCGAGACTGGGCAGACAGCCGGAGACCAAGGATGCCTCGCAGCAGCTGATGCGCGCGAGCAACCCGGCGGTGATCCCGCGCAACCACCGGGTCGAGGAGGCGCTGGAGGCGGCGGTGGAACGGGAAGACTACAGCGTCATGCAGCGTCTGCTGACGGTCCTGGCGAAGCCGTACGAGCACGCGCCCGCGCAGGAGGAGTACGCCGCCCTGCCTGCGCCGTCCGGGCGCCCGTACCAGACCTACTGCGGGACCTGAAGCGGACGGCAGGAGACCGGCTGGTTCAAAGCGGAGAAATGCAGCGGCAGTCCCGACCAGGAGAAAGGAGGTCACGGACTGCTGCTGTTTTGCTGTTGGGACGATCCTCCGAGACTGGCCGATTCGCCCGGTTTGCCATTGGCAGATTGACGGAAACGATAATACAGGTAGCCCGCGCGCACGTACTGATCGATGGCAATGGCAATCCAGACCCCTGCGATGCCCATCTTTAGGTGAATGCCGAGTATGTACACACCGGGGACGCGGATGACCCACATGCCGATCGCCGTACTGTACAGGGGGCTTTTGGTGTCTCCGGCTCCTTGCAGGGCACCCGCCAGGACGAGTCCGGCGGCTAATGCAGGTTGAGCAAATGCATCGATTCGCAAAGCGGTCACGACCTTGTCAATCGCTTGCGGCTCGGTGGTAAACCAGGAGGCGAGCCAGGGGGACAGAAAGAATAAAAGAACGCCGATAAAGGACATCAACAGGATTCCGATCCCGGCTGTAATGACACCGTACTGGTAAGCCTCCTGCAGCCGGTTGCCGCCCACGCTTTGGCCGACGAGAGTGGCGGCGGCGATCGCCAGGCCGTATCCGGGCATATAGGAGAACGTTTCGATATTGCCTGCAATCGAATGGGCCGCGTACGTATCGGCGCCGATCTTGAGAATGAGCCCAAAATAAAGCACTTGTCCCAACCGCATGATCAATCGTTCGATCATGGAAGGAGCGGACAGCTTTACGATGGCAGAGGAATCTGTTCGGGAAGAGGGACCCATGATGGAAAAAGCGACTGCCGACTTGCGGATCGCAAGGAAGAGCGCAAGTGACCCAATCGCCCGAACCAACACGGTTGCCCAGGCTGCACCTGCCACACCCAATCCGGGTATTCCCAGCAGCCCGAAAATAAAGACATAATCCAAGCCAATATGAAGGACATTCATCCACCAGCTGACTTTCATCGGAGTTTTCGTGTCTCCTGCCGCGCGCAGAATACTGCCAAAGGCAAGCATCAGGGACAGGAAAATCGAAGGGACTGCAACAATTCGAAAGTAAGCAACAGCATCGGTCAATACTTCTGCTTCAGCTCCTATCAAGCGGAGCAGGTCTTCCCCAAAGAATAGGGTAATGACGCCAAACAGCAACCCGAGAAGAGCAGAGAGAACGGTCGATTGACGAGCAATGGATTTTGCTCGGGAAATGTCTTTTGCTCCCATGCTTCGGGCGATCAGCGAGGAAGTACCGACCCCCAAAGCCATGAAAACGGCTATATAAACGGCCAGCACTGCATTCGCCGCGGCTACAGCCGCCACCTCGTTCAAGCCCAACCGGGCAACGAACAGGGTATCCACGAAGCCTACGACGGTTTGCAACGTGTTTTCAATCATGGCCGGGTACGCTAGCGCTAGAATGACGGGAAGCTTTTGCCTGATTGTTCTGGTTTTTGCCTCGGCAGCTCTCAATGATTCCGACTCCCTCAACGAATAAAGTTGTCCAACGCTTTTTTCATAGCTTGAATGACCTCTTGCTCGTTGCCCCGGTGGACGGCATCCACCAGGCAGGTTTCCATATGATCGGTGAAAAGCAGTTTTGCCGTGTTATCGAGCGCCTTGCGAATAGCCGCCATCTGCAGCAGGATGTCAGAGCAGTCGCGTTCGTCTATGGCCATTTGCCTGACGCTTCTGACGTGGCCCTCAATTCTTGCCAACCGATTGATGATACTTTTGCGGTGCTTGTGGCTGTGGGTGTGGTTGTGGCTATGATTGTGTTCATGGTCATCCGATTGCAAAATGATCCCCTCCTTTCTGTTTAGGATAACCCCCCGGGGGGGATATTTCCAGTAAAAAAGGAATCTTGCCTCTTCCGCCGGCTGCACGTACTGATTCTCTGCTGCCAGCATGTCGGTATAGGCAGGAGGAGCACGCCGCCCTGCCCGCGTGGTATCTGGAAGAGCTCGACATCGTCATCAGCGACACGACGCCTCCTGACGATTGGCACAAGGAATTGCAGGCGCAGAACGTGGCGTGGCTCGTCGCCGAATAGACAGGCAGACCGGTGGCTTCCCGAGGAGAAGCGGACCGGTCTTTTGCGCATGTGGCCGAAACGGTACGTGTCTTGCCAGGGACAATGCTATAATAGCATCAGCAGGAAGAGAGGGACTCACGTAGGAGAGATGCGCATGATAGACAGACTGGATCACTTGGTCTTGACGGTTCAAGACATCGAAGCGACCTGTCGATTTTACGAGCAAGTCCTGGGCATGAAGCCGACCACGTTCGGCGACGGCAGACGGGCACTGCAGTACGGCCAGCAAAAAATCCATTTGCATCAGGCGGGACACGAACTGGAACCAAAAGCGCAGCGGCCCGTCCCCGGCTCGGCAGATCTGTGCTTTCTCACCTCGGTTCCGCTGGAGCAGGCCGTCCGGCAGATCGAGGCCAACGGAGCTGAAATCATAGAAGGACCTGTCCAGCGAATGGGAGCGGCAGGGCCGATCCTGTCCGTCTGCTTGCGCGACCCGGACGGCAATCTGATCGAGGTCGCAAACGCGCATGCGCCAGGGCAAAGCACTCCTGCCGATCCGGCTGTGGCCAGCATCAGCGGCATGTTTCGCGAGCGGGAGCCCGGCATCATGGGGGACGAGAGGTACGGCGTATTCAGCGTCCTGCTGCCGCTCGTTCATATGAAAGACGGACGTCTGGGCATTCTGTTCGAAAAGCGGGCCAGCACGATGCGGCGGCAAGCCAACGAAATCTGTTTTCCCGGGGGACGGACGGAGGAAGGCGACGAGTCGCGCTGGGCCACGGCCAGGCGCGAAACGAGCGAAGAGCTGAGACTGCCGCCGGAGCGCATCCAGTATATCGGCGATCTGGACATCCTGCTCGGTCCGGGCAGAGGGAGCATCTATCCATTCGTCGGCTATTTGCAGGGCATCGCTGACATGAAGCCCAATCCGGACGAGGTGGGTGAAGTGTTCGTCATCTCGATGGATACGCTGCTTGCCATGCAGCCTGCTGTGCACACGACATCAACCTTCCTGCAGCCAGAGGAGGACTTTCCCTTCCATCTGATCCCCGGAGGCAAACGCTATCCGTGGAGGTCAGGGTCGGTGGAGCACCTGTTTTACGAAGTGGAAGGGCGCGTGATCTGGGGCATGACGGCGCGGGTGCTGGCGCACTTTCTCGATGTGGTTCGCCGCAAGCAGCAGTAAGTTGCAGTAGGAAGCAGGAAGAGAAAAATGAGGTTGAGGGAGAGGGATGCGTATGTGGAAGGCAAATCCGATCACGTCTCGATTACAGATAAAGTGGCCGATTATTCAAGCGGGGATGGCGGGAGGGACGACGACTCCCGAGCTCGTCGCCGCGGTGTCGGAAGCAGGCGGGCTGGGCACGCTGGGGGCGGGGTATATGAGCGCGGAGCAGATCCGCCTGGCCATTTCGGCCATCCGCGAGCGGACTGACAAGCCATTTGGCGTCAATCTGTTCATCCCGGAGAGCTTCGATGGCGAGCAGCCCGTCACCGCTTCGGTCGCTGCGGTCATGAACGGAGTGCGGGAGAAGCTGGGCATTCCGGCAGATCCGCAAGTGACGCGTTATGCGGAGCCGTTTGCGGAGCAGATGGCCGTGGTTGTGGAGGAGCAGGCGCCCGTGTTCAGCTTCACCTTCGGGCTGCTTGAGCCGCGCTGGCTGACAGCGCTGAAGCAGCGGGGAGTGACCGTCATCGGCACGGCTACGACCGTCCGGGAAGCCGTGGCGCTGGAAGCGAGCGGCGTCGACATGATCGCGGCCCAGGGAAGCGAGGCAGGCGGCCATCGCGGCTCCTTTTTGCCTGATTCTCCCAGCAACCTCGTCGGGACGCTGGCGTTGGTCCCGCAGATCGTCGACCGCGTGCGCATCCCCGTGATCGCCGCCGGAGGAATTATGGACGGCCGGGGGATAGCCGCCGCATTCGCGCTGGGGGCGCAGGCTGTCCAGCTGGGCACCGCCTTTTTGGCGTGCGCGGAGAGCGGCGCCCATCCGCTGCACAAGCGGGCGGTGCGCGAGGCGAACGATGAGGCGACGGTGCTAACGCGGGCTTTTTCCGGAAAAACAGCCCGGGGCATCGAGAACGACTTCATGACCTTGCTGGCCCCGCTTGACGGCGAGCTGCCTTCCTATCCGGTGCAGAATGCTTTGACACGTGATATTCGCAGCGCCGCCTCCAAGCAGGAGAGGGCCGAATACCTGTCCATGTGGGCGGGACAGGCGGCTTCCCTCAGCCGGGACTTGAGCGCAGGCGAGCTGGTCGCGAAGCTGGTCGAGGAGACCGAGCGGGTGTGCAGCGGCCTGCGGTAAGGGGGGGAAACATGCGCGGGTGCGAAATCAGGCCATCCATCCCGACTGTGGGGAATGACGGGCTTCCGTTGCAGGATGAGCTGGAGCTGGAGCTGCTCCTGGACGAGACAGGCAGCTTACGGAGGGATCGTGAATGAATCAGACAATCGCCCTGAGAGGGACGGTTATTGCAAACGGGCAGGAAATCGAAAACGGCCTGGTCGTCGTGGAGGGGAGCGCCATCCGGTACGCCGGTGTGGCAGACGCATACACGGGCCGCATGCCGGAGCAGGTGCGGGACGTGACGGAGGGATGGATCACGCCGGGCTTCATCGACATCCACATGCACGGGATTGACGGCCACGATACGATGGACGGCACGCTGGAATCGCTGCAGGCGATCTCGCGTGCCTTGACGCGCTTTGGCGTGACGAGCTTTTTGGCGACGACGATGACGGCGCCGTATGCGCAGCTGGAGACGGTGCTGCAAGCGATCGCCCGGCACAGCCGCGAAGCATTGCCGGGAGCGCAGGTCGCGGGCATCCATCTCGAAGGACCGTGGATCAATCCGCGCTACAAGGGCGCGCAAAAGGAAGAGAACATCGCCGTGCCTCATCTGGACGGCGTGCGCCGGCTGTACGAGCTGGCGGACGGCCTGATCAAAGTCGTGACGATCGCGCCGGAGCAGCCGGAAGCGCTGGAAGCGATCGCCTGGCTCAGGGAGCGCGGGGTCATCGCCTCGGCGGGGCACACGGGAGCGACTTTTGCCCAGGCCCAGGAGGCGGTGGATGCGGGCGTGCGCCACTTTACGCACTGCTTCAACGCCATGACCGGCTTGCATCACCGCGAGCCTGGAGTGGTCGGAGCGGCGATGTACCACGAGCATTTGAGCACCGAGCTGATCGCCGACGGGATTCACGTGCATCCGGCCGTCATGAACATTTTGTATCGGGTGAAATCGGCGGAGCGCCTGGCGCTGGTCAGCGACTCGATGCGCGCTGCGGCTATGGGAGAGGGCAGCTACGACCTCGGAGGACAGGCCGTTCACGTCCATGGTGCGGAGGCGAAGCTGGCGGATGGAACCTTGGCCGGCAGCATTTTGACCTTGAACCAGGCAGTCGGCAACATGGTGACGCTGAGCGGCGTGCCCTTGCCGGAAGCGGTCGAGATGGCTTCGGGCACCCCGGCTGCGATTCTGGGGCTGGCCGAGCGAAAAGGCCGTCTGGAAGCAGGCTTTGACGCGGACATCGTCGTGCTCGGCCCTGCCTTTGACGTACAGGCTACGTTTATGGGCGGGAAGGAAGTGTACCGCAGGGAGCAACCGTAGACATAAAACAGCGAGCATCTACGAGAAGCAGTCTTTCCTTGATGAAGGGCAGGCTGCTTTTTTCGTTTGCATCTGTCTGCCAGAGGAAAAGCTTGTTTGTTTCCGAAAAAGCCTTGACAGCTTTTTTTCTCGAGGAGTATAGTGAAACCAAAAATGAAACCGGTTACAAACGAATGGCGATTACGGTCATTCTCTTTTTTTTAGCTTCTGTGTAACCGGCTACACGAAAGCGGCGGTGAAGCGAAGGCATGGCAACGATACGCGACGTGGCCAAACTGGCGGGAGTCTCTGTAGCTACGGTGTCCAGAGTTCTCAACATGAATGGGTACGAAACAAAGATACGGAACAAAAAGTGGCCAAGGCGATCGAGCAGTTGGATTATGAACCGAAAGCGGTAGCGCGAGGCTTGGCTGGGAAGCAGACGGGCACTATAGCCCTGACGAATTTGGAAAAGTCGATGGAGTTTTACGCGAAGCTGTTTGGCGCAGAGCCTGTGAAAGTAAAGCCTGATTACGCCAAGTTTCTTCTGGCGTCTCCTGGATTGAACTTCACGCTGAATGCAAGCCCTGAGGTAAGCGGGAATCAAGTCAGTCACTTTGGCTTCCAGGTCGCCTCGACGGAAGAAGTCCTTGCCCAGAAAAGGCGTTTGGAGAAGCTCGGGCTCTTCTCGGACCAAGACGAAATGGACACCACCTGCTGCTATGCCACCCAGGATAAATTCTGGGTCCATGACCCGGACGGAAACGAATGGGAGTTTTTCTACACCAAAGCAGATGCGGACGTTCGTCGAGAAGACGCGGGCAGTTGCTGCGCGCCTTCAATAAAGAAGGAAAGTGTCGAGACGAAAAGCTGCTGCTGATGCTTGAGAAGAAAAAACTCTCCATCCTCCGCGGCACGTGAAGGGGAGTGCCGTATTGATCGGGTCAATCCTGATTTCTTTTCTGGCTCGGGATGCTTTTAGGTCTGTGAACGGCAAGCAGCAAGCCTTCAAGACCAGCTCATCGCGGACGACAGGCTCGGCTGTCGGTTCGGCCAGCCACAATTTCAAAGCGATTTCGCCCTTTTCTGTAATGGAATACACTTTCTTGTCTGGTCGATCGGTCTGATGGACGCGGGTGAGCTGCAAGTACCCGTCCTGTTCCAGCTTGGCGAGGAGCGGGTAAATCTGGCTGTGCTTGGCTTGCCAATAAGGCTGGAGCTGGAGCATTAAATCATAGCCGGAGCTGGGGGTGCGCGCCACCAATCCAAGAAGTCCGTACGCGAGTGTATTCAAATGATCATGCCCCCTGACTTTACGAATCTCATAGCTATTATAGGAAGGGTTAAGAACCGAATCAATATTTCTCACGATTTCTTATCGATTCCCCCTTGAAAGTCAAAGAAGGTCAAATTATAATAAAGATATCGAAAGGTCAATAAAGGTCAAAGTTAGCGGCAGCGCATGACGCTCCTTTCGATCGCCACGCTGCCGGCACAAACGAAAATCGTTGTATAGGGGGGAGATTTTATGCAGTGTGAAGTATGCCAAAAACGAAATGCAAACGTGTTCTTGAACATCCAGATTCAAGGCAAGCAGCAAAAGTATCACTTGTGCCAGGAATGCCACGCCAAATTGACGGACAAGATCGGTCTGGGCATGAACTCCAACTTCGGCCCATTCTCCTCGTTCTCCGGCCTGGACGATCTCCTGCAAGGGTTCGCGCAGGCGTCCATGCATCCGCAAGCGGCTCGTTCCGCAGGTGCGGCGTCCGCACAACGCGGCGGTATTCTGGACGAAGCGGGACGCAACCTGAACGATGCGGCTCGCGCTGGACTGATCGATCCGGTGATCGGGCGCGATAGGGAGATTGAGCGCGTCATTGAAATTCTCAACCGTCGCGGCAAGAACAACCCGGTCCTGATCGGGGAGCCTGGGGTAGGGAAGACGGCGATTGCGGAGGGGCTGGCTCTGCGCATCGTCGAAGGCAGTGTCCCTGTCAAGCTGCGCGACAAAATGGTTTATACGCTCGATGTAGCGTCGCTCGTAGCAGGCACGGGGATTCGCGGACAGTTTGAAGAAAAAATGAAGCAGATCATTGCCGAGCTGCAGCAACGCAAAAACGTCATCCTGTTCATGGACGAGCTGCATCTGTTGGTCGGCGCTGGTTCTGCCGAAGGCTCGATGGACGCAGGCAACATTTTGAAGCCGGCTCTGGCCCGTGGGGAACTGCAGGTCATCGGGGCGACGACGCTGAAGGAATACCGCGTCATTGAAAAAGATGCCGCACTGGAGCGCCGCTTTCAACCGGTCATGGTCAAAGAGCCTTTCATCGCGGAAGCCATTGAGATTTTGCAGGGACTGCGTCCGAAATACGAGTCCTACCACCGGGTGTCGTACCCGGATGACGTGATCCAGGCGTGTGTGGAATATTCCCACCGTTACATTCAGGACCGTTTTCTCCCGGACAAAGCGATTGACCTGCTGGATGAGGCAGGCTCCAAGCTCAACCTGCGCTCCGCCACGAACGATACGGAGGACCTGCGGGCACGCTTGAAAGCAATTGCCGTGGAAAAACAGGAAGCGACTCAGGCAGAGGACTATGAGCGTGCAGCCAAGCTGCGCGATGAGGAAACAAAAATCCTGAAAACGCTGGATAAGAAGGACAACGCCGAGCAGCGTGCGACCGTTCGCGTCGAGGACATTCAGGAAATCATCGAGCAAAAAACAGGGATTCCTGTGAAAAAGCTGCAGAGCGATGAACAGACGAAAATGAAACACCTGGCTGAACACCTGGAGCAAAAAGTCATCGGCCAATCGGAAGCAGTCACGCAGGTGGCCAAAGCGATCCGCCGCAGCCGTGCTGGGCTGAAGCCAAAACACAGACCGATCGCCTCCTTCCTGTTCGTCGGACCTACGGGCGTAGGGAAAACCGAGCTGACCAAGGCACTGGCCGAGGAGCTCTTTGGTACCCGCGACTCGATGATCCGTCTGGACATGAGCGAATACATGGAGAAACATTCCGTCTCCAAGCTGATCGGTTCGCCTCCAGGCTATGTCGGCCACGAGGAAGCAGGACAATTGACGGAGCGTGTGCGCCGCAATCCGTACAGCATCATCTTGCTGGATGAGATCGAAAAAGCGCACCCGGATGTTCAGAACATGTTCCTGCAAATTCTGGAGGATGGACGATTGACGGACAGCCAAGGCCGCACGGTTACCTTCAGGGATACAGTCATCATCGCGACCAGCAACGCTGGGGTGAGCGAGCGGAAAGCGTCCCTCGGCTTTGGAGCCAATGATCCTGAGCCTGATGCGGATCCGAAGTCGCTTCTGGATACGCTCAGTGCCTACTTCAGACCGGAATTCCTCAACCGCTTTGACGGCATCATCGCCTTTAACCAGCTGCAAAAAGAAGACCTGGTGAAAATCGTGGATGTGCTGCTGCAGGATGTCCTCGATAATTTGCAAGAGCAAGGCATGACGATGAGCGTCTCTGACGAGGCCAAGGCCTTGCTGGCGGAAAAAGGCTACCACCCTGCTTTTGGTGCCAGGCCGCTGCGCCGCGTGATCCAGCAATACGTCGAGGACGGCATCGCCGATCTCGTCATGGAAGAAGCAGGAGTAAACGCGATTCGCGTAGACGTAGACAACGGTGAAATCACCGTCACCAAGTAAAATTAAGCCAAGTAGCTCCCATTAGGGAAAGAGGGTCCGCATCCGTTTGCGAACCCTCTTTCATTTTGTTTCTATGGCCTTTGCTTGCAGGCTTTTCGAAGCACATCCACCAGACAGGAGATCCCTCGCTCGATTCCTTCTTCTTTGGTCGTGGAGGCGTTCAGCTTGAGGATATTCTCCTGTGGAAAGGTGGATAAATAATGTTTGTCGATCGCTTCTATCAAAACAGATTGCTTTTTTAGCATAGGAATCAGTCGAGCAACAGAGAGGCGGTCTGACAGCAGAAGATGGGTATGGATACCTGAGTGCTTCATTTCCTGATAGGAAAACAGGTCGGCTGCATCCACTTGCTCGCGAAGCAGTGCCTGAGCCAGCACTCGGGATTTGCGTTCGTAGGAACGACGGATTTTCTGCTTGTGCCGATCAAACAACTGGGCAAAGCCACGCTGATCATGGCGCATGTCACATTCAGCATGCCGTACGTGATGGTCATCATCTCGGCCAGCCTCGCGGAGATGGGCCGGGAGCTGGAGGAAGCCGCCCAGGATTTGGGGGCGACCCCGTGGGGAACACTTCGCCATGTGACGCTGCCCCTTATCACGCCGGGCATTGTGGCAGGCTTTCTCATGTCCTTCACGCTGTCGCTCGACGACTTCATCATTTCATTCTTCGTGGCGGGCCCGAACTCGACCACGCTGCCTTTATACATCTACGGCCTGGTGAAGCGCGGCGTATCGCCTGAGGTCAACGCCCTGTCCACCCTGCTGATTGTATGCACGGTGCTGCTCGTCATTGTCGCAGAACTGTTCAGACGCAAGGATTCGAAATCCATCACACTTTGATTGGGAGGTTGAGCCAATCCCAAAATCACGACGTTTCTGATGTTTGCTGGACAAGCGGAAAAGGCGATGAATTTTTACGTTTCGATTTTTAAGCCGTCAGGCATGCACCTCATTCACCGGTACGGTCCGGACGCCGCCACATTGGAGGGGGGCGTCATGCATGCGATGTTTTCCCTGAAAGGCCAAACGTTCATGTGCATCGACAGCATAGTCGCCCACGACTTTGCATTTACTCCCGCGATTTCCTTGTACGTGGCGTGCGACTCCGCAGAAGAAATCGAGCATCTGTTTGCCAAACTGTCGGAAGGCGGCACGATCCTGATGCCGCTGTCATCCACGCCGGTGAGCGAGAAATTCGGCTGGGTATCCGATCGCTCTGGTGTCTCCTGGCAGCTCAATCTGGCGAAAAAGTAAAGACCCTTGCAGGGCAACCAGCATGGCGCGCAGCGGACGCATGTTCCGCAGCGCGCTTTTTTTTTGCATGTGGCGGGCGCTTCAACAAATCTTCACAGCAGATAGCCCGTTTGAGCCATATGGACATTCAGCCAAGTTTGCTAGGATAAAAGCTGTGGTAAGGCTATGGAAGCGAAGCGGACGGTGATGAGCATGAAACGATACCTGGCCTTGCTATGGCTCGCCCTGTTCCTCGTGCTGGCCGCGTCGGCGCCGACGGCCCAGGCGCACGCTGGACTTATGGACAGCAATCCAAAAGACGGCGAGGTATTGAAGGCCAATCCGGGACAGATCTCGATGCGTTTTACGGAAACGCTGGAGCCAGATCTGGTGGACATTCGCCTGTACGACTGGAACGGGGGCGAAGTCAAGCTGGACCGGCCGATCTTGCAGCCGGGCGACGCCTCTGTGGTGAATGCGCAGCTGCCGGATTTGCAGGAAGGCACATACGTAGCGGTTGTGTCCGTCGTCTCCGAGGACGGACATCCGGTTGAAGAGCGCGTCACCTTTTCCATCGGACAAAAAAGCGCCACGATGGCAAGTCCGACTCAGCCCAAAACGGACAACCGTTATTTGATTGTGTATCGATACCTCACACAAGGTCTGATCTTGCTCGGCGGAGGCTTGTACTGGCTGGCGTGGCGGGGCGCGCGCGATGGCTTGCCGGCATTTTCCCGGCTGCTGGGGATCGGCAGGCAGATCGGCTGGGGCCTCGTGCTGATCGGTTTGGTGTTCCTCTGGTTTCTATACGATGAATCGCTCACGGCCGTGTCGCTGACCGATGCGCTGTGGCAGGGGAACTGGGAGGTTCTGAAGCAGTCTTCCTTTGCTGTCATGCTGCTCGTATCGAGTGGCCTGCTGTTCTTGCTGGCAATCCCGAACATGCTGACAGGCTGGTACCTTGCCGTGTGGGGAGCGCTGGTTTGCACGCAAGCGTTTGGCGGTCATGCCTGGGGAATTTCTCCCGTGTGGCTGTCTCTGCTGCTCAGGCTGTTGCACGTACTCACTGTCTCGATCTGGATGGGTGCACTTATTTATTTGCTTTTGACGTACCGGCATGTGGAGCGGGAGAGGGCCGCGTTCCGTGCGTTTTTCCTCCAGACAGTGACAGGCGCTTCCTTGCTGGCCGTGCTGACGGGGCTCGTGATGCTGTTCGTGCAGACGGACGCCTTGAGCATTTTGCGCAGCTCGCTCCTCTGGAGCTACCTGCTCTACGGAAAAGGGCTGCTGGTGTTCGCGATGCTCCTGCTTGCCTACCTGCAGACAAAACGCTGGCGCAAGGGAGGAGCGATACGCCCGATCCTGCTGCGCTGGGAGATCGTCTTTGGCTTGCTGGCGATTCTGGCCGGGATGTGGATGAGCCAGACCAGCTATCCGACGGCTGGAACAGACATGAATGTTGCGATTCACAATCATCATTAGGAGGTTTTCCGAATGAAAGTAAAAAAATGGATAAGCAGCGTACTGATGGCCGGGGCGATTTTGACCCTGGCGACTGCTGCACAGGCACACGTAAACGTCTATCCGAAAGAAACGAAGACAGGCGCCTACGAGAAGTACACCGTGCGCGTGCCGGTGGAGAAAGATATGAATACGACGAAGGTCCGGCTGGAGTTTCCGGCCAATGTGAAGGTCAGCACGGTGCAGCCGATTCCGGGCTGGAGCTACGAGTTTGAAAAAGACAAGGACGGACGCAACACCGCGCTGGTGTGGACCGCGACGGACGCCGGCATCAAGCCGCACGAGTTCGCTGAATTCGCGTTCGTCGGGGCCAACCCGAAAGAGGCGGGCACCCTGTCCTGGAAGGCGTATCAGACCTACGCGAACGGCGAAGTGGTAGAGTGGACCGGTGCCCCCGATTCCAAGACGCCTGCGTCCGTCACGACGATCAAAGAGGGTGCAGGGGAAGCCGGGTACAGCCATGGGGAGCCGGCTGCGGCAACGCCGGCTACGGCAACGCCGGCTACGGCAACACCAGCTGCGGCAACGCCTGCTCCAGAGGCGGCAGCAGCATCAGGCGGCAGCAACACGCTGCCATTGGTGCTCTCCGGATTGGCGCTGCTGCTCTCCATCGTCAGCCTGTTCCGCAAAAAAGCATAAGAACGGCACCGAGCCGCGCAGAATCCTTTCTGTGCGGCTTTTTGTGCTGCGCGAAAGCTGCCCCCTGCCAGGCGAAAGATTGTTCTGGTCATTCCCAGAACATTCACTATAATGAAACTAACGAGTCTCGGAGTGATCGACGCGGTCACGGGTCCGCTGTACGACACGTGGCTGAACATGAACATTCCCAGCCAGGTGCGAGCTACGGTGCTCTCCATGCTGAGCCAATCCAACGCGCTGGGGCAGACGGCGGGCGGTCCGGTGGTCGGCTGGATCGGGAATCGCTATTCGATCCGGGCCTCCCTGCTCGTGGCGGCTGTCCTGCTGGCCCCGATCGTCTATGTGTACGGCAAGGCCATGCGAAAACCGTGAACAGCAAGAGAGACAGGTGGTCCTCGCTGGGGCATGTGTCTTTTTTTTGCACCATCTTGCGAACAAATGTTCTGTCTGATAAGATGAAGGCACAGACGAAATGGCGGTGACAACTGGATGATTCGTGAACTGAACAGATACTGGCAGCGGCAGCAAGTCATCGAGATGATTTACCTGGACAAAAACGGCGAGACCAGCAGGCGCATCGTGCGCATTCTGCAGCTGGATGCGGCGGGCCAACGGCTCAAGGCATACTGCTACACCCGAAAAGCGTATCGCGTCTTTGCCGTCGCGAATATATTGGCAATAGCTCCGGCGCAGGGGCTGACGGCAGGATAACAGAGGCTGACGTTTCCGGGTTTCCCCTTGAAATGACCATGCGTGCCATGGCTGGCGGGGGAGACTGACCCATTTGCGCTGGCGCTGTTTTATGGTACAATAACTGGGAAATTACGATCAAACTGGATGCGACGGTTTGAAAAGGAGAGATGTTAGATGGCAAACACAAAATTGGTAGAGATTGCAGTGAGCAGGGTCGCAGGAATCCTCCTTTCAACCGAACACGAAGTCCGTTCCTGATCTGAGGATTCGACTGTGACTGGTTTTGGCGCAGAGCCTAGGAAAAACAACCATTCGCAGGGGGAATCCATTCGTGAATCAACAGACGAAGCAAGCAGCAACAACCTTACAAACACTGGGCTGGAATGATGCATTCGAGCGTCATTTCGCCCCTTACGCCGAGCAAGGCTACCGTGTGGGACGCATCACACTGGAACATAAACGCATCTATCGCCTCCAGAGCGAGCATGGCGAGCTGCTGGGGGAAGTGACCGGAAAGCTGCGGTACGAAGCGGCAGGTCGCGAGGATTATCCGGCCGTGGGAGACTGGGTCGTCATCAGTCCGCGGGTGGAGGAAAAGAAGGCTACGATTCATGCGCTCCTGCCGCGCAAGAGCAAGTTTTCCCGCAAGGCAGCGGGTGATACGGTCGAGGAGCAGATCGTGGCAGCCAACGTCGATACGGTCTTTTTAGTCAATGCCTTGAACAACGATTTCAACATTCGCCGGATGGAGCGCTATCTGATCCTCGCCTGGGAGAGCGGCGCGACGCCCGTGATCGTGCTGAGCAAGGCCGATCTGTGCGGCGATCTCGATGAAAAGCTGCGGGAAGTGGAGTCGGTGGCGATCGGCGTGCCTGTTCACGTCGTCAGCGCCGAGCGCGGCGAAGGCCTGGAGCAGCTGGCTCCGTACCTGGGCGTCGGCCAGACGATCGCCCTCATGGGATCATCCGGAGTCGGCAAATCCACCCTGATCAACAAGCTCAGCGGAGCCGAAATGCAGCAGGTGAGCGAGGTTCGCGAAGGCGATGACCGCGGACGGCATACGACGACGCACCGGGAGCTGTTTCTTTTGCCGAGCGGCGGTCTGATGATCGACACGCCGGGAATGCGCGAGCTGCAGCTGTGGGAAGCGGACGAAGGCTTCCGCGGCGCATTCGATGACATCGAGACGATCGCGAAGTCGTGCCGCTTCAACGATTGCCAGCACAGGCGGGAGCCGGGCTGCGCGGTGCAGGGGGCCATCGCGGACGGCACGCTGGAAAAAGCCCGGTTCGACAGCTATCTCAAGCTGCAGCGGGAGCTTGCCCATCTGGCGCGCAAGGAAGATGCGAGGCTGCAGGCAGCAGAGAGAGAAAAATGGAAGAAAGTGAGCATGCAACAGCGTCAGCACAAGCCGAAGCGATAACAGGAGGGCCCTCGGACATCGGGGGCCCTTTTCCGCGTTTTCCAAGGCGAATGGGCAGTACGGGCTTTCAAAAATTAACGCTTGCTCCACTGCCGCCAGATATGATAGATTGGTCAATATCCAAAAAGCAAAATGCAGGCTCGTATAATTTTGGGAATAAGGCCCAACAGTTTCTACCGGGTGACCGTAAATCGCCTGACTACGAGTGAGAGAGCGTCCGCGGCTTCTTTTCTCTTTTGTGATGGTTTTCACGAGGAAACAGGCGGTCGGGAGATGCTTGCGCGATCAATGAGCGTGCTGCACCTTTGGGAATACAAGCCCAGAGGGACAGATTTCACTTGGAGTTGGTATTTTCGTTCATGCCATCCCGTGATTCTGTTCTCTCTGGGCTTACTTTTGCTTTCGGCCTTTTGCATCGTGGGAGGGGGAAAATAGATGAAAGAATTGCAGGAGCGAATCGTTCGGGACGGAAAGGTTCTGTCTGAGACGGTGCTGAAAGTGGACGCTTTTTTGAATCACCAGGTGGATCCGCAGCTGACGATGAAGATCGGCGCCAGATTTGCCGAGCTGTTTCACGCGGAGAACGTAACCAAAGTCGTCACGGTTGAAGCGAGCGGCATTCACTTCGCCATGGCGACGGCGTTTGCGCTGGGCGTCCCCTTTGTTTACGCGAAAAAGAAAAAGGCCGTGACGTTGACCGAGGAAGTGTATTCTGCACCGGTCCACTCCTTTACGAGACAGGAGACGTATCAGATCAGCGTGTCCAGACAGTATTTGCAGGCAGATGACCGCGTGCTGATCGTCGATGACTTCCTGGCGACCGGAGCAGCCCTGATCGGCCTGGCGCAAATCATCAAGGATGCAGGAGCACACCTCGTGGGGATTGGCGCCGTGATTGAAAAGAGCTTCCAGGAAGGCCGGGGACTGCTGGAGAAAGAGGGCATCCGCATCGAATCGCTGGCCCGCATCCAGTCCATGTCCCCTGGGCAGATCCATTTCATCGAACCGGCTGCTGCACACGCGTAATTCAAACCAAAAAGAGGGAGAGAGAATAACAGGTATGTTATCCAAACAAAAAGTGGTTACACTCGGTTTGCAGCACGTACTGGCCATGTATGCGGGAGCTGTCGTTGTGCCATTGATTATCGGAGGAGCGCTGCAGCTGACTCCGTCGCAAATCGCTTACTTGATCGCAGCGGACCTGTTTACGTGCGGGATCGCCACGCTTTTGCAAGTCTTGGGCACCCGATACACAGGCATTCGTCTTCCGGTTGTCCTGGGCTGTACGTTTACGGCAGTGGGCCCGATCATCGCCATCGCCTCGACGAGCAATCTCGCCACTGCCTATGGGGCCATTATCGTTTCAGGCATATTCGTCGTCTTGGCGGCTCCTTTGTTCGGCAAGCTGCTTCGCTTTTTCCCGACCGTCGTCCAAGGCTCTGTCGTAACCATCATCGGTCTGTCCCTGATCCCCGTGGCGATGAACAACGCGGCAGGCGGACAAGGCATGCCGGACTTCGGCGCACCGCACAATCTGCTGTTGGCATTGGGTACGCTCGTGATTATTCTGCTCATCAATCGTCTGTTTACTGGATTTATTCGTGCGATTTCCGTTTTGCTCGGTCTGATCGTCGGGACCGTCGTCGCGTACTTGATGGGAATGGTCAGCTTTGAGAGCGTGGCTACCGCTTCCTGGTTCAGCATTGTGGAGCCTTTTTACTTCGGCGCGCCGCAATTCAGCATTGTCGCCATCATCACCATGATTCTCGTGAACATCATCAGCATGGCTGAGTCGACAGGCGTCTATTTCGCCCTCGGAAAAGTGACGAACCAAGAGGTAAGCAAAGAGGATGTCGTCAAAGGCCTGCGCGGCGAAGGGGTCGCGATCGTGCTCGGCGGTATTTTCAACGCCTTTCCGTACACGGCGTTTTCCCAAAACGTCGGGCTGGTGAGCCTGACCGGGATTAAATCGCGCGACGTGATCATCGGCGCGGGCGGGATTCTGGTTGTGCTCGGCCTGCTGCCGAAGCTGGCAGCCCTGACTACGGTCGTTCCGAACGCTGTGCTGGGCGGCGCAATGATTGCGATGTTCGGCATGGTCGTCGCTTCCGGGATCAATATTTTGTCCCAGGTGGACCTGCGTCAAAACGAAAACCTGCTGATCGTCGCTTGCAGCATCGCCGTCGGACTTGGTTCCGCAGCCGTACCGAGCATGTTTGACCAATTGCCGACGATGGCAAAAATGCTGCTGCAAAACGGCATCGTGACCGGTTCTCTGACTGCTGTCATTTTGAATATCGTCCTCGTGCACACGAATAAGAAGATGCAACAGGCAGTGCCGGACAAAGCTGTACAGGAAGCGTCCTAAGCCGTCCGTACCCGCGAACCGATCGTTTCTGTTCCAGCAACCGCTTGGCTCTCGAAGAGGGAGTCGGCGGTTTTTTGCTGTGGCGGCAGAAGAAAAAAGGCGTGAGGGCTTGTGTCAAGTGTCCAACAAATACGGCCAAGTCTGGCATACGATGCAAGGAAATGAAATGGAATGGAACCATGAGAAAGGAAGGGATCCAATGGCTACCTTTCGGGAAGCATTGCGCGCCAAACAACAGCTGCTGAAAAAATGGAGAAAAATGCCTGGCGTCGTCGGCATTGGCGTGGGATATGTAAATGGACAAAACCAAGAAGACGGCGTGTGTGTCGTCATGTACACCTTAAATGCGGGTGCGACTGTGGCCAAGCAATGCCCGAGCTGTGTAGCGGTCAAAAGACAGCGGGCAAAGGGGCACGCCACGGTACCGGTGCGGATCGTCGCTTCCGGGCGCTGCTGCTGCCATCCCATCGCCCGACCGAGGGCAGCGGGCACGTTTCGCCGCAGAATTCGGCCGGTAGTGGCAGGCTACAGTGTCGGCTACCCGGGCATCTCCGGAACGGCCGGCCTCATCGTGGCACAGGCAGCCCGCCGTGCGCAGCGCTACTTGCTGAGCAACAACCACGTGCTGAACCGGAACAATACGGGCGGCTACACGGAAACGATCCAGCCCGGCGGAGCTGATGGAGGACGGTCTGGCACGAGCCGGATCGGGCGGCTGTACCGATTCGTCCGGCTGAAAAAAAAAGCAGTCAACTACATGGATGCCGCCTTGTCCATCCCGACGTCGAATCAGCTGCTCGCCTCCCGCTACGCCACTGTCGGTGCGGTGCGCGGACATGTGCGGGGATACGCATTGGGGACGCGCTTGAAAAAGGTGGGGAGGACGACTGGACGGGTGAGTGGCGTGGTGGAGTCCATTCATACGGACATCGATGTCGATTACGGAAGTCTGGGAGGCTTGGGCAGCATTCGCTTTCGCAACCAGACGGTCATCCGGGGGCAAGGCCCCATCTCGCTGCCTGGCGACTCCGGATCTGTCTGGCTGACTTTCGGCAACTTTGCGGCGGCTGTGAATTATGCGGGTTCTGCGGACGGCAGGCTGTCGATCGCTTTTCCCGTCCACTGGGCGATGCAAGCCTTTGGCCTGCGGGTGGCAGGAGCAAGCGGCAGGCTCGGCCGTCTCGTCCGCGCGGGAAGGCGAAATCATGCAAGGTATACGCAGCCTTTGACGGCGGCGCAGCTGCGGCGGATCGAGACCAAAAATGCGGCAGCTGCCAAGCGCTCCGTCCAAAAGACACGAAAGCTCCGAGAGAGCCGAAAGCGAAAAGCGTAGCCTGTCGGGCGCGTAAGTCAGATACGACCATTGTACGAGAGGAGCGGGGCATTTTCCAGAGGGGATGGGATGAGTCCGGGAAGCAGAAAAGCAGGCAAATTAAAAAGCAGGCAACCGCGTAGGGCGTGCCTGCTTCCGAATGTTCGCTCTTTGGCTGCTTACTTCGACTGTTGCTGCTGTTGTTGTTGCTGCTGCGTTTGGATGGTGGACTGCACCTGCGAAACCATGGTCTGCGCCTGGGCGATTTCCTGAGAGGCTTGCTTGAGTGCCTCCTCAGCCAGCTGAGGGTTGGCAGCAGATTGCTGGATAGCTTGGCTGATCATTGTTTTGGCAAGGTCAGTGGCAACTTCGGCTTTTTTCAGGGAATCGGTGTTGATTTGGCTTGGCATGTGTGTACCTCCTAGGATCATGGTTAGACGAACCCACACTAATGTATCCGTTTCCTGCGCGAAATATGTACGCGGGGCAGGAGCCCTACCGCATGAACGTCTGGTTGCATACCCTTGTAGGAGGGAGGAATGCCGGATGAAAAAGAGATGGGTGCAAACGGTGCGGAATGCAGAGAGGGCATTTTTTACCATCGTTCTCTCCGCAGGGAAGCGGGTAGGGAACCGCGGGCGGATTTTGCCGGCGCGGTTTCGGTCGGTCGCCAAAATCCGCCGCTTCCTGCAGCAAAGCATGACGCCCTGCCTCGCGAACCGGGTGATTGGCAATTTGGACTTGCGCCGCATCAATGGGCGCCTGGCCGTCCCGCTCGGAGATGCGATCGGGGCGCCGCCTGTCGTCAAATCACAGGTGCTGTCCCGCAGCGGTCCGAACGTCACGTTGGCTGTCTGGTTTGCGTTTGATCGGAGCGATCGGTTTTTCCGCGCGTACCAGTTGCGCCAGAAGCCGGACGGAAGATGGATTGTGGTCGGGCGTCACCCGCTTGACTATCCGTTCAGCCTGCCCGGCCGCGAGAAACCGCCGTTGGACGGATGCTGCGCGCGGTGTAACTGAGGGAATCGCCGGGAATTGGAAAAGCTGCGGGACCATCCGCTTTTTCACGAATTTGCGCTAGGCCGAATCGAAGCGTGGAATTGGCAGCTGCCAGCTGAGGGAAACTAACCTTCCCGGAGGTGGCGCAGGATGAATGGATGGCGAATGGGAATGTTGTCCGTGCTCGCACTGCTCGTCTGGCAGCTGGCTTTTGCCGATCTGGCTCGGGCCGCTGCCGAGCGGGATTCCGTGCAGCAGGAGAGGCTGGAGCGCATGCAGCGGGCCGCCGGCTTTATCTTGCGTCAGCAGGATGAGCAGGGGGCGATCGCGGAATCCGGTTATATCAACACGGACTCCAATATGCTTTACGCCTTGATGGGGCTGATCAGCGCATACGACCTGACCCGGGACCCCCGATATTTGCGTGCGGTGAAGAGCGGGATGCGCTGGCTCATGCGCGTCCAAACGCCCCAAGGGGACTGGCATCTGGCCTACCGCCGCGCTGGCGAGGGGTATGTCCCGGCGGTTCCGGGCAGCTACCATCCATTTTCGGCGATTCGCGGGATCGATACGACGATGGCGCTGTTTCTTTACGTGGCGCGCGAAGTCGACCGCAGAACCGGTCAGCTGGAGCTGCGAAAGCCACTGCGCCAGGCAGCCAGACGCGCCTACCAATTTCTGGTCGACCACAACCTCGACCCGCAAGACGGGCTGTACTGGAGCTCGTACCAGCTGAAAAAGGGCAAGACCGCCCGATCCATTCACGATTATCAGCGGTATCCGGTCAAATACGCCGCTGACAACGCGGAGACGTATATCGGTCTCGTCGCGGCCGCAGCGCTGTTTCCGGATACCGAAGCCGAGAGGTTGGCGCAGAGGCTCAAAGACAATTTCGGGCGCTTCTTCGATTCCCAGGAAGAGCTGTATGCCGTCATGGTCAATGGGGCGGGAGAGCAGTCGCTGAGTCCAGCCTACGCCAGGTGGTTCGCCAATGGCTGGTCAGCCTGTCTGTTTCGCGATTCCGCCATGTTCGCCCAGACCCTGAAGGCCATGGCGGGGCATATGAATGATACCGGGGCGTTTCCCCAGCGGGAGGGGACCTTTACGTTGTCCACCCTCGCCTATTTGCTGGGGGAGCAGGCGTACCGTCCGGACTTTGCCGGAAAGCGGCATGCGGAGAGCTATTTGTTTGCAATGCAACTGCCGAACGGAGGGTTGGCCGATTCTGCGGAAGCGTCGAGCACGTATGTGAATACGGCAGGCATGCTGATTCTGTACTTGTCAAGAGAGCTGCTGCAATGAGGGAAAAATGGAATAAAAATCCGGTATTGATTTTGGGTTCATTTATTTGTATATTAATTATGTGCTGTTGATCGTTGCACATTTTGTCGAATGTGCCCTTAGCTCAGCTGGATAGAGCGTTTGACTACGAATCAAAAGGTCGGGAGTTCGAATCTCTCAGGGCACGCCACCCACTTGACCTTCTTGGAGTGTCCAATGGGAAAAAATCGGGAAGTGGCTCAGCTTGGTAGAGCGCTTGGTTCGGGACCAAGAGGTCGCAGGTTCAAATCCTGTCTTCCCGACCAGATAATACCCCGCATGGGAAAGCGTTCCGGCGCTTTCAGGGGAAAGGCAACGTGCCGGTATGGCGGAATTGGCAGACGCGCGCGACTCAAAATCGTGAGGGAAACCGTGGGGGTTCAAGTCCCTCTACCGGCACCAGCAATCCATACATATGGTTTTCGGTATAAGGTGGGAAACAGTGTGAAAAACCTGTTTCTCACTTTTTTCATTTCAGGAGGGGCTGAACCGCACAGGCTGCCTTTTGTACCCCGGCCTGCTACAATGGAAGAAAACAGGAGGTTGACCCATGAGACTTGCAGGGAAACGCATCGTCTGCTACGTGGAGCATGAGTTTGAAGATCTGGAGCTGTGGTATCCCGTCCTACGTTTGCGGGAGGAAGGGGCTGCCGTCGACCTTGCAGGTCCAGAGGCGAATCAGACGTACACGGGAAAATACGGCGTGCCCTGCCAATCCGACAAATCAATCCGCGAGGTGCAGGCAGCGGAGTACGACCTGACCGCACGGCTCCAAAAAAGCTCACTTGCGCCGCTTTGCTGCGGCTCGGTGAGCTTTTTTCACGCCTCAGTGCTTGAAAGCTTTCCGCTAAAACGGGCGATTCTTTAACACGCGAATATCATGTTAGTGCGATTTTTTCCAAAAGAAAGGAAAAGCATGCGGATGAAAGTTCCACTCGAAACTTTCGCACAAATAATTGAACAACCCGACCAGGTATGATACATTCGGCATGGTAGAATAGAGAGGCAGTAGAGAGAAGATGCAACAATGGAGAGGGTGGTAGGAAAGTGCTTCAGAGTCAGGTAATGGTCCGGGAGACCGATTTCTCCCGGCTTGCTCATACATGGGAGGAACTGGCTGAACGGATGAAGGAAAACGGGGATGTCACAACCCCGTCCAAATTGCGGCAACTGGCGGACAAAACCAAAGGTGCGGAATTGAACATCGCTTTCTGTGGACATTTTTCCGCAGGCAAATCGACCATGATCAACACGCTTCTGGGCGTGAATCTGCTGCCCTCCAATCCGATCCCGACCAGCGCCAATGTGGTCAAGATTCGCGGCGGCGAGAAGGAGGCACGGGTATACACCATGAACAGCGGGATCATGACCTTCGATCCCGACACGGAGATGGAAAAGCTCAAGCAGTTTGCCGTGGACGGCGATACGGTAGAGTCTGTGGAAGTCGCGTATCCGGGGACGTTTCTCGACGAACAGTCCAGCCTGCTCGATACACCCGGGATCGACTCGACCGATGCGGCTCACAAGATCGCCACGGAATCCGCGCTGCATCTCGCGGACGTGGTCATTTACATGATGGATTACAACCACGTCCAGGCAGAGGAAAACTTCAACTTTACCAAAACGTTGAAAGACCGCGGAAAACCGGTCTATCTCGTGGTAAACATGATCGACAAGCACATCGATTTTGAGCTGGACTTCGACAGCTACAAGGAAAGCGTAGAGGAAGCGTTCGCGAACTGGAACATCCACCCGGACGGCATTTACTACACTTCCCTGGCCGAGCCGGATCATCCGGAGAACCAGTACGACGCTTTGAGAGCCAAGCTTTCCCAGCTGATCGCGGGACGCGAGGAACTGGTCGGAGAGAGCGTGCGAAGCGCTGCCGGGCATCTGATCGACGAACACGTCCAAGTGCTGAAGCGTGCGAATGAGAGCTTGCGCCAGGAGTGGGAAGGCCAGCTGGGCGGGATCGAAGTGGAAGGACTGAACCCGCAGGATGCCGCGGCTGTCCAGGAGGCGCTGCAGCAGGCGGAAAAGGAGGTTGCCGCCCTGGCGAATCGGGCCGAGGAAGCTCGCAGGCACATGGAGAAAGAGCTGAGCGTGCTGCTGGACAATGCCCGACTGACCTATTTCAGCACGAACGAAGCGGCACAGAGCTACCTGGAGAGCAAAAAGCCCGGATTCAAGCTCGGCTTTCTGTTTGCAGGCAAAAAGACCGAGGAAGAGCGGGCGCGCCGGGAGGAAGCCTTGCTGGCTGACCTGCGCGAGAAGGTGGCCGGCAATCTGGATTTCCACTTCAGGGAATTGATGGGCAAGCAGCTGCAGGCGTACGACATTCGCGACGAGGAGTACCATGCCGCTGTCCACGCTACGGAGATCGGGATCACACCGGAATTTTTGGCGGCGCACATCAAGGATGGCGCGCAGTCCAGGGAGTACGTCATGAACTACTGCAACGACCTTGCGAACGGAATCAAGCTGCAATATCGCCGCGCAGGGCTCGGCTTTATCGAACAGATCGTCGCTCGTCTGGAGCAGCAGGTAAAAGCGGAGAACGAGGGACTGCAGGAGCAGCTGAACGTCCTGCGCGAGCTGGCAGCGCTGCACGGAAAGCTGGCTGAGCTGGCGGCGAAAGAACAGGCCGCAAGGGAACGGCTGCAGGCGATCATGTAAAAAGGAGAACAAATCTTATGAATCAACTGAAAGAGAAGCTGTTTGCGGCGGCAGGGCGTCTGCGCCGCACAAGTGAAGAAATCGCCGGCGTGCCGGGCATGCAGGCACAGGCGCAAGCGATGCTTGACCGGGCCGCCCGCCTCGAAGCCAACCGCTTTACCGTCGCTCTGTTCGGGGCGTTCAGCGCGGGAAAATCGTCCTTTGCGAATGCGTTGATGGGAGACATGGTTTTGCCGGTCTCCCCCAATCCGACGACCGCTGCGATCAACAAAATCATGCCGCCGACGGAGGAGTACCCGCACGGAACCGTCCGCGTCGTGCTAAAGACGAGAGACGCCATCGAGCAGAACGTCCTGCGCTCCCTGGCGGTGTTCGGCCTGTCTGCCTCCGGGTTGGAAGCCGCCTTGGCCGAGCTGGGCAAAATCGATGTGGCGCAAATTCCGCCGACCGCCAAGCCGCACTACACCTTTCTGAAAGCGGTCACTAAAGGTCTCGGGGAGATGGAAGCGCATCTCGACGGCGAGCTGCTCGTCGACATGCAGGCGTTCAAAAGCTTTGTCGCCAAGGAAGAAAAGGCGTGCTTCGCCGAGTACATCGAGCTGTTCTACTCCTGCCCGCTGACGGATCAGGGGATTGTGCTGGTAGACACGCCCGGGGCGGACTCCATCAATGCCCGCCACACCGGCGTCGCCTTTGAATACATGAAAAACGCGGATGCCGTCTTGTTCGTCACGTATTACAACCACGCCTTTTCCCAGGCCGACCGCGAGTTCTTGCTGCAGATGGGACGCGTGAAGGATACGTTCGAGATGGACAAAATGTTCTTCATCGTCAACGCCGCCGATTTGGCCGCTTCCGAGGAAGAACTGCAGGGCGTCATCGCGCACGTGGAGAAAAACCTGCTGACGTGCGGCATTCGACTGCCGCGCATTTATCCGGTGTCCAGCCAGACGGCGCTTCTGGCGCGCATGCATGAAAAAGGCAAGCTCGCGGCCTCGGCGGAGAAGGTGTACCGCCAGCGGACGCAAACACCGGAAGGCGCCGCGCTGATGGCTGCAGCAGAAGCGTTCAAGCTGTCCGGCATGGCGAGCTTCGAGGCAGAGTTTCTCACGTTCACGATCGAAGAGCTGACGCAGATCGCCGTCAATGCCGCTACCGGGGAAATTCGCCGCGCTCACCAGACGCTCGTCGAATTCATGCGCATGGCGCAGTCGGGAGAAAGCGAGCGCCTGGCGCGCAGAGAGGCAGCGAGCGAGGCGCAGGCTGCTGCGTTGTCCGCAGTGGAGTCCCTCGCGACCGCTTCCTTTGAGCGCGATTTGGCCAAGGAGCGGGAGGAGCTGCTCCATTACGTCAAGCAGCGTCTGTTCTTCCGGTTCAACGAGCTGTTCAACTTCGCCTTCAACTCTTCGGTGCTCAAGGACGACGGCCGCAATCTGAAGCAGGTGCTCCAAGGCTGTCTGGCCGACCTCCTGCGCTCGATCAGCTACGACCTGGCACAGGAGCTGCGCGCGACGACGCTCCGTCTGGAGAAATTCGTCAACAAGCAGGGAGCGACGCTCGTGTCGCAATGGCAGCGCGACGTGCAAGTCTATGCGAACAGCTTGACGCTGGCGCCGTATCAGAGCCGCCAGGTGGAGACGCTGAGCTTTGCGGAGGAGCTGCCGGCAGCGTCGTCTGTCTTCCAGCCGGCGCTGGCTCTGTTCAAGAACACCAAAGACTTTTTCGAGCAGGACGGCAAGCTGAAAGTGCGCGAAGAACTGGAGAAGCGGATGCAGGAGCCGGTTGCAGGCTACGTAGCCACAGGCGACGGGCAATTGGCGGACCAGTTCTCCAGCCTGTTCGCGGACATCGTCAGCACCGAGCGGGCCCGTGTGGCCGAACAGGTGAAGGCGTACTTCACCGGTTTGTTCGCGGCCCTCGATATGAACGTCGATCTGGATGAGCTGCAGGGCAAGCTGGATCGCGTAGCGGCAGAACTGCGATGAGGCTCCTGCGCGTCTTGTTCTAAGGGCAACAAAAAAATATCGGAACATTTGCAACTTCTTCCCTCCAAAGTCCGTCTGCTATTCGTGAGCATCTATTTCGGTTGAGGAGGAACCAGCATGAACACCTGGAGACACAAGATTTTGCCGACGATCCTGGCAGGTGCACTGACCGTATCCTTTACGTCAGCAGCTAGCGCCCAAGGGTATGGCTATGGAAAAGGAAATGACCATAAGCAAAAAGGGAAGGGCAGCTTCCAGCAAGTGAAGACGCCTCCCCGTTTCTTTGCGTTTCCCGATCTGCAGAAGCATTGGGCCGAACAAACCGTGAAGGTGATGGTAGACAAATCGATTATCAATGGGTATCCCGACCACACCTTCCGTCCGAACAAGCCCGTCACCCAGCTCGAAGCGCTGACCATGGTGATCAATTTGCTCACCCAAAATGAAGACCTGCTGGAGGATGGACCGCTGTACAATGGCAAGGACGTCCCATCCTGGGCCCAGACGACGGTCAAGCTGGCGCTGGCGAATCATATCGTGGACTCCAGGGAGTTTCAGCCGAACAAGCCGGCTACGCGACTGTTCGTCATCAAGCTGCTGGTGAACGCGCTGGGCGAGGATTTTGACGATGTCGATGAGGACAGCTTGTACTTTGGCGATATTTCCTCCCTGTCGGATGCCGAGAAGGAATACTTGTCGTACGCGCTGCTGCAATCGCTGGTGGCAGGCTATGAAGACAGGACGTTCAAGCCGTACAAACCGGTCACGCGCGCGGAGATGGCCGTGTTCGTCAACCGCTTGCTCGGCAAGGTCGGCCAAAAAGATAAGGATGTCACCTTCAAAATCGAGAAGCTTGCGGACGGCAAGGACGGGGATGATTTTGCCGAGGCGGTGAAGACAGGCAGCCGCGTCAGCGACAGCACGCCGGATCTGTCGGATGAATCGCTGTCCGTCTCCCTGAATGGAGAGGACGCCGTGTCGATCGACCTCGATGCTATCGATGGCAGCCAGGATGACGGCGATGAAGTAGCCGACGAACTGGAACAAGCGATTGCCCGTGCTCTCGACGATGACGATCGGGTCAGTGTTTCCTATGACGACGAGCGCGACCGCTTTGTATTTGAAACGGACAACAGCCCGACGGACGAGGTCCCGTCCATCAAGTTCACGGGAAGCGCCTTAAGCGAGCTGGGGCTGGACACGAACGCAGCCAAAGGCTCCCAAGAGGACGGGTCCGCAGCAGAGTCGTGGAAAATTACCGTCACCAAGGACGTCTCCTCTGACCAGACATACGCCATTTCGCTGAAAGCTGAAGAGCTGGACGAGACGGTGAAGGTCAACGTGGATGACGAGGATTCGGCCGAGGACGTTGCTTCCAAGCTCGCGAACGCGCTCGAAGACAACGACGAGATCAATTCCGCCTACGATATCGAAGTAGAGGATGAAGAAGTGATCCTGACCGCCAAAGACAGCGGGGAAGACCCGGATCTGAAGATTACCATCAGTACAAAATAATGAGGAAGAATAAAAAAAGCCAACATTAGTTGGCTTTTTTTTCTTCCAGCTCTCGCCAAGCCGCGCTCGCCTTCCTGTCCCGCCGCGCTGTTAGCAAGCTTTTGGACGCTCCTGTCGCAAGGCTTTCCATTCTTCCCTCAGCATCCCCATCTTGATGGCGTCGTAATGACTTCCCTGGACGGCTTTCCCGTCATGCGGCTGACGATGACGATCGCGAGCAGGTTGACGGCAAAGCCGGGGCAACCCTGCTCTTTGTGGCAGCGGAACTACTGCACCTGAATTTGTCCGCTGTTATCCAGCGTCACCTTGAACTCTTTGACGACGGTCGGCTCGGCGCCCGTATTGTGCAAGTCGTGCTTGAGCACCTTGAACGTCCCGTCTGCGTTCAGTTGACCGGTATACTCCACTCCGAACAGATCGGACTTGTAAAAGCTGAAGTTGGCGAGCTCCGTTTTTTGCAATTCTGCTGCCGCAAGTTGTCCATCTCCGCTGAACATGGCCTTGCGCAGCGGCTCCGAGGAGTCGTATTTCTGCTGGAGGTAGACCTTCAGCTGCTGCGCGACCTCTGATTCGGCCAACTGCTTGCCAGCCTCGACAACCTGCTTGCCGGCTTCGATCGCCTGCTTGCCCGTTTCAGCCGCTTGCTGCGCAGTTTGCACCCCTTCGGAGAGGTCCGAGCAGGCTGTCAGCAGCAATGCGCACCCTACGATCCATGCCTTTTTCATCGGCGGTTCACTTCCTTCCTGCTGTTGCCATTCATCTGCATACATTATTTATTGTAACGTATCTCCACTCTCTGCGCATCCGCATATGATGGGGTAAGCGTAAGAGCTGCACTGATTACAGGGAGGAAATGCAATGATTCAAGGCAAAGTAAAATGGTTCAGCAAGGAAAAAGGCTACGGGTTTATTGAGCGGGATGGGGGTCCAGACGTCTTCGTCCACTACTCGGCGATCACGGGCTCTGGCTATCGCAATCTGGAGGAAGGCGAGCAGGTCACGTTCGAAATCGTGAACGGGCAACGCGGGCTGCAAGCGGCAAACGTTTCGCGCAAAGGGGTTTAAGGGGACATTCAAGGTCTTTCACAGACGATAATCTAATCTGGACGCCGCCGATCTTCGAGGAAAATCGGCGGAGTCTGTGTTGCTCTCTACTGGAGGTAGAGGAAAAGGGAAAGGGCAATCACCATGGCGAAGGTGATGACGCCGTAAATGCGGCTGGACGGTAGACGGCTTCTTCGAGGTCCTCGAGCCTTGCCCGGCCAAACGTGAAGCGGACATGCCCCGGCTCAGAGCCGAACAGATGGCCCGGGACCGAAGACGAGGCCGCGCTTCAAGGCTTCCGACAAGAGCCGCTGCCCTGCTTGCGCTCGGAGGGCAAATAGCTGCCGGGAGGAAACTCTCCGCTCGCAATTCGCTGTTCGATTTGCTCGGCGATCTGCTTGTATTTCGGTTTGCCTGTGGGGGGCGTTTTTCCGGCCATTGGTCACTCTCCCTTCCTGTATGTGCATGCGCATGAGACGAGCATCTGCATACCGACTAGTATATCACGCTGGGAAAAAACGGAGGCGTTCCTCGTCTGTGTGCCGTTCCGGACGGACGCGCATTTCCCTGCTTTTCAATTGTCCGTAGAATCGTTAGTATAGATGAGGACGGAAAGGAGCGATTCAAATGAAACAATATCTGGACTTGTGCCAGCGAATCTTAGAGGAAGGCGTCACCAAGGAAGACCGGACGGGCACGGGGACGATCAGCGTGTTCGGGCATCAGATGCGCTTTGACCTGAGCGCGGGCTTTCCGCTCGTGACGACCAAAAAGCTGCATACGAAATCGATCTTCCACGAGCTGCTGTGGTTTCTGTCGGGTGAGACCAACATTCGTTACCTGCAGGAAAACGGCGTGCGCATCTGGAACGAGTGGGCGGATGAAAATGGCGATCTGGGACCGGTTTACGGCAAGCAATGGCGTTCCTTTGCCGGACGGGACGGTAAAACGGTCGACCAGATTCAATGGGTCGTCGACGAGATCAAGCGCAACCCGGATTCGCGCCGCCTGGTCGTGAGCGCATGGAATCCCGCTGAGCTGGACAAGATGGCTCTGCCTCCGTGCCACCTGCTGTTCCAGTTTTACGTGGCGAATGGCAAGCTGTCCTGCCAGCTGTATCAGCGCAGCGCCGACACGTTCCTCGGCGTGCCGTTCAACATCGCGAGCTACGCCCTTTTGACGCACATGATCGCGCACGTCACAGGCCTTGAGCCAGGCGACTTCGTGCATACCCTGGGCGACGCGCACCTGTATCTGAACCACGTGGAGCAGGTCAAGCAGCAGCTCGGCCGCGAGCCGAAGCCGCAGCCGAAGCTGAGGCTCAATCCCGAGGTGAAATCGATCTTTGACTTCAGGTACGAGGATATCGAAGTCATCGGCTACGAATCCCATCCCCACATCAAAGGCGAGGTGGCCGTATGATCAGTCTGCTCGTCGCGCATGCGCGCAATCAGGTGATCGGCAAGGACGGGGTCATGCCGTGGCATCTTCCCGCCGACCTCGCGCATGTCAAGAAATTGACGACCGGCAAGACGATCGTGATGGGGCGCAAGACGTTCGAGTCGCTGGGCAGACCGCTCCCCAAGCGGCGCAATGTCGTGCTGACGCGCAACCGCGACTACCTTCCGGAGGGCGTCGAGGTGGTGCACACCAAGCAAGAGGTGCTGGAAATGGGCGATGTCATCATTTTTGGCGGAGCGGAGATATACAGGCAGTTTCTCGATGTGGCCGATCGGCTGTACATTACGAAAATCGATCTGGAAGCGGAAGGCGATACGTTTTTCCCGGACTGGGACAAGAGCGTATTTGTCCTGGTGGACAAGCAGGAAGGCATCGTCGACGAGAAGAACCGTTATCCGCATACGTTTTATGTATACGACAGGGCCGCGGGAGCGAAGGCCCGCTAGCCCTGCAGCGTGGACGGGAAAGACTCGATCTTTTCCCGTCTTTTTTGTTTGGAGCAGGCCCTGGATTGCTCTTCTATGCGTATCGCGGGGCCGAGCGGCTGTCCCTGGATGAGAAGCACGATCTGCTGATCGAGACCGTACACGGTCCCTTGAGGGGAGCAAAGCATTTTTGACGAAGCTGGACCCGACGGGAAGCGCGCTCGTCTTCTCGACTTATTTGGGGGCAATAGACTCCGATGCCGTCCAGGAAGATGATCGTGCGGAGATGGAGGGCGTCGCGCCAGCTCTTCTCACGACGCCTGGCGTTTTGCAGGGCTCATACGCTGGTCATGAAGCTGAATCGGGAACCGGGACCAGCCCACAGTCCGAGCCTGCTCCCCAGCCCGAGCCTATCCCCCATCCCGATCTTGTGCCCCATCCCGAACCTGGGCTGGGTGTTTCGGGAGACATTCCCCATGTCCTTCCGACGGATGCTTATGGCGCGTCAGCCGTCGCGGCGAACGTCGATCCCAGCCACGCACCTGCGATTGTCCCCAATCCCGTGCAAAAGGAGTGCATCCGCATCCAAAAGCTGTACGACTGGGTGGTGCTCACGGGCAGCTACCGGAACAAGGTGCCGCTCCATGGCGAGTGTCGCGAACGGGTCGATGCCGCGATTCGCTGGTCCAGCTGGAGATCTTGCTGTGCGCCGAGATCCAGGTGAAGACGCAGGTGCAGCTTGAAGTGCTGGCGAAAGCTTGCTCTCCGCGCCCGAACAGCCTGCCTGTGCCGCCACCCGCGCCGCCTCTCCCCCTGTTCCCGAGAATTCTGCTATGATAGGGACATAAGAAGTGCCGGACAGGATCCGGCGCATACACCGGAGGAGAAAAGACCATGGCCTTGCAAGACGAACTGAAGCAACTGCTGCAAGAAATCGAGCCCCAGATCATCAGCTGGAGACGCCATCTGCACCAGCATCCGGAGCTGTCCTTTCAGGAAGAAAAGACTCCCGCGCTCATTGCGGAAATCTTGAGAGAATTGAAATTTGACGAGGTGCGTACGGGCGTGGGCGAACGCGGCGTCGTGGGCGTGCTGCGGGGAAGCCGTCCCGGCGCCGCAGTCGCTTTGCGCGCCGACTTCGATGCGCTGCCCGTACAGGACCAAAAGGAAGTCGAGTACAAGTCCAAAGTGCCTGGCGTGATGCATGCCTGCGGCCATGATGCGCACACCTCCCAGCTCTTGGGTCTGGCGAGCGTGCTCGCTCCTCGGCGCGACCAGTTTGCCGGGGAAATCCGTTTTTTGTTCCAGCACGCGGAGGAGGAATCGCCGGGCGGTGCCATCCAGATGGCGGCAGACGGGGCTGTCGACGGGGTCGACGCCGTATTTGGCGTTCATCTCTGGTCCATGCTTCCGGCAGGCAAGGTGTACATCAGTGCCGGCCCGATCATGGCCAACACGGATGATTTCGTCATCGAGATCAAGGGTCGCGGCGGTCACGGCGCCGTTCCCGAAGAGACGGTCGACTCCATCGTGATCGGCTCGCAGATCGTCGGGAATCTGCAGACGATCGCCAGCCGCAACATCAGTCCGCTGGCGAGCGTCGTCGTGACCGTAGGGACGTTCAAGGGCGGCGACAACAACAACATCATCGCCGACAGCTGCCGGCTCACCGGGACGGTACGCACCTTCCTGCCGGATGTGCGCGACCGGGCGGAGCAGCGGCTGATCGAGATCGGGGAAGGAACGGCCGCCACGCTCGGAGGCAGCGCCATCGTCCGCTACGAGCGCGGGTATCCAGCCGTCATCAACAGCGAGCAGGAAGCGGCGATTGCCCGCGAGGCGGCGATCGCGGCGTTTGGGGAAGAGCGCGTGGAGCCGATGAAGCCGCTGATGGGCGGAGAGGACTTTTCCTATTACCTGGAAAAGGTGCCCGGCGCCTATTTGTTCGTCGGCGCCGGCAATCCGGACAAGCTCGCCACCTATCCCCACCACCATCCGCGCTTCGACATTGATGAAGACGCCATGCTGATCGCAGGCGAACTGCTGGGACGTACAGCGCTACGCTACCTGGAGAGTCATCAGGGCTAGTCTTGCACGCGATATGCGCTTTCGCCTAGTCGGGGCGAAGGCGCTTTTTGCTGCTGTCGGCCATAAACTAAAGCGAGGGAACGAGGCAGTCGCATACGCGAAGGAGGGTGATGCCGCCGGTGAGCAAACGGATTGGCATACTGACCTACCGAGGAGACGCTGGATTTACCGAACCTGGCTTTTTGCGCAGGCTGGTCATCGAGGGGCGCGAGCTGGGGGCAGAAGTATTTCTGTTCGGACCGCAGGATGTCCGCTTCGCAGAGCGGAGAATCCGTGGCTACGTACCGGCAGAGTCGGGCTGGAAGAGCGAGTGGTGCAGCTGGCCGGACATCGTGATTGACCGGTATCGCTATTATCCCATTCCCAAGCACAGCCTGTATCTGCCATTTCGCAGGCAAAACTGGTTTCGCTACGCCAATAGCCGCTTCACTAATAAATTTCAAGTGCATCAGGTGCTGGCGCAAGATCCGCTGCTCGAGCGCTGGCTTCCGGAAACAAAGCCGTACTCCCGAGAAAATCTGGCCGCGCTGCTGCAGCGCCACCGACTCCTGTATCTGAAGCCGACCAACGGCTCCGGCGGACGCAGCATCCTGCGGGTGGAGCGGACGCCGGGTGGATACCGGCTGCACGGGCGAACCAAGCTGCAGGCCAAGAGCAGCGAAAAGCTCGCGAGCATGAGAGAACTGTGCAGGCGGCTGGAGCAGTGGATGGAGCAGGAAAAGCACGGGAACGAGCTGTTTTTTTTGCAGCAAGGGCTTGCGCTCGATCTCGTGCCGGAACGAATCGTGGACGCGCGTCTGCTCGCCCAAAAGGACGGCAGCGGGCGCTGGAGGCTGACCGGGATGGGCTTGCGCATGGGAGCGCCGCATTCATCGACGTCCAATTTGCATGGCGGGGGCAAGGCGCTGCCGGCTGCCCGGTTTTTGACAGAGCGGTTCGGCGCGGCAGAGGCGGCGCGGATCATCCTCGAATGCAAGGAGCTCGCCCTCAAGACGGTTGCGCGCATCGAGGAGCATTTCGGGCAGATGATGGAATTCGGATTCGATGTAGGGATCGATGTGTCAGGAAAGCTCTGGATCATCGAAATCAATCCCAAGCCGGGACGGGACATCTTCCGGCAGCTTGGGCAAAAAAAGCGCTACCGCCAGGCTGTGCGCAGACCACTGGAATATGCCTTGTACCTGCTGGAAAAAACAGAGGGTGAAGAGGCGGGAAAGCAGCCCGACATTCGGGCGAAATAGGGCAGGAGCAGGCCGTTTGCGGCTCTCCTGCCTTCTTTGGTTTTCTTCCCATTTCTTTTGCCAAGGGAATGCGGCATAATAAAAAGAAAACAGACGAGAGGGGAAAAAAGATGAACCAGCAAGCGTTTTCGATTCCGGCAGGAGAGGGTCTGACTCTGCGGGGAAACCTGCATACGGATGCGGCCGCAGGGGAGGGGCAGCCGCTTCTGTTGTTCTGCCACGGCTTCAAAGGATTCAAGGATTGGGGCAGCTTCCCCTATGTGGCCGATTCGCTGGCGGGACGCGGCATTACGACGATTCGCTTCAATTTTTCCTGCAACGGCGTCGGGGAGAGCCTGACGGAATTCGATGAGCTGGAAAAGTTCGGGCGCAATACGTATGCGCGGGAAATCGCCGACCTGAAGGTTTTGACCGAGTGGATCCTGTCTGGACAGCTGCCGCTGCCGGAGCATGTGGACAAAGGCCGTCTGTTTGTGCTCGGGCACAGCAAGGGCGGCGGGGATGCCATTTTGTTTGGCGCAGGAAACCCGGATGTGGCAGGGATCATCAGCTGGAACGGGATCGCGGACGTCAACCTGTTCGATGACAAGCTGCGGCGTCAGATTGCAGAAAACGGAGTCGGATACATACCAAATGCGCGCACGGGTCAAAATATGCCAATCACGCGTGCCGTCATCGACGACGTCGACCAGAACCGGGAAGCGTACCATCTGCTGGACAAGGCCGCCAGGATGGAGCAGCCGCTCTGCATCATCCAGGGGCGGGATGACTTCGCGAGGCTGGTAAAAGGCGCCGAGCGTCTCCAGCAGGCAGCGAAGAGAAGCGAGCTGCACTGGATCGAGGGCGGCGACCATACCTTCCAGGCGCGCCATCCGTTCCAAGGAACCACGCAGCCGCTGGAGGAAGCCATCGAGCGGACTGCTTCGTTTGTACTTCCTATGCGTGCATAGAAAAAACCTATGGCAGCCCAAGTTCTAATTGCATTTGGGCTATGATATACTGGTTAGCATCGAAAGATTCAAATGATAAGATTATTCTGAAAAACGTTGGGAAATGGGTGGAGACATGGAGAGCAAGGTGTATCTGTACGATACGACCCTGCGAGATGGTGCGCAGGGAGAAGGGATCAGCCTGTCGGTGGAAGACAAGATAAAGATCACACTGCGGCTGGATCAGTTTGGTATCGATTTCATCGAAGGCGGATGGCCGGGAAGCAACCCGAAGGATATGGCGTTTTTTGAACGAATTCGGGAGATTCCGCTCCAGCATGCGAAAGTAACGGCTTTTGGCAGCACCTGTCGCCCGAACGTGGCGGCTTCTGACGACGACAACCTGCGGGCTTTGGTTGCCAGCGGTGCGAAGGCAGCAGCCATTTTCGGGAAATCTTGGGACTTGCATGTGACAGATGCCTTGAAAACGACATGGGAAGAAAACCTGCGCATGGTCGCGGAGTCCGTCACTTTTTTGAAGCAGAACGGGATGACGACCCTCTTTTTGGCCGAGCACTTCTTCGACGGCTACAAAGCCAACCCGCGCTATGCGCTGCGCGTGCTGGAAGCTGCCGAGGAAGCCGGGGCGGACTGGGTCGTCCTCTGTGATACGAACGGGGGAAGCCTCCCGACAGAAATTTACGAGATCGTGAAGAACGTCACGCAAAGCCTGCAGACCCCCGTGGGGATCCACCCGCACAACGACAGCGGCGTGGCCGTCGCCAATGCGCTGGCAGCGATTCAGGCCGGGGCCTGTCAAGTGCAGGGAACGATCAACGGGATCGGGGAGCGCTGCGGAAACGTCAATCTCATTTCCGCCATTCCGAACCTCCAGCTGAAGCTCGGCTACCACTGTGTCAGCAGCGAGCAGCTGCAGGAGCTGACGCAGCTCTCCCGCTACGTCGCGGAGATCGCCAACATGACGTTGCCGAACAACCAGCCGTTCGTGGGGCACAGCGCGTTTGCGCACAAGGGCGGAATCCACGTCAGTGCGGTCATGCGCGATCCGAAGACTTACGAGCATATCGAACCCGAGAACATCGGCAACGCTCGCCGCGTCCTCGTCTCGGAGCTGGCGGGACAAAGCAATCTGCTGGCCAAGATGGAAGAGCTGGAGATCGATTTGTCGCTCGATCGCGAGGAAACGCGCCGGATCATCGCGCATATCAAAGAGCGCGAATTCCAGGGCTACCAATACGAAGGGGCAGAGGCGTCGCTGACCCTGATGCTCTTGTCGGCTGCGGGCAAGCTGAAAAATCTGTTCACGCTCGACTCCTTTAAAATCCTGATGGAAAAGGCAGCGGTGCGGGCTATTACTTCCGAAGCGATGGTCAAGCTGACGATCAACGGGGAGACGGTGCACACAGCCGCAGACGGCAACGGTCCGGTCAACGCGCTGGACAACGCGATGCGGAAAGCGCTGGAGACGTACTACCCCTGTATCGCCGACATGCACCTCACCGACTACAAGGTGCGTGTCCTGGACGAGAACGGAGCGACAGCTGCCAAAGTGCGCGTGCTGATCGAGTCTTCCGGCAACGGAGAAAAATGGAGCACAGTCGGTGTCTCCACCAACGTCATCGAAGCCAGCTGGGAAGCCTTGGCGGACAGTATCCGCTACCTGCTGTGGAAAGAGGGCTGCGAGGAGTCCGGCGTCCACCATTCGTCAGAAGGGCGTGTCGGCATTGTGAATCACTAGGAAAACATGATGAAAACAGCCCGATCCTGCGCGGTCAGGCTGTTTTCTTTATGGCTGCGCGTCTAGCAGCCGGTTCAGCTTGGCCTCCGTGGACGAACGGGGATCGGGCGTGTAGACGCTGCAGCGCAGTTCGACCTCGCCCTGCACCAGCAGGGACGTGAGCTGAAACAGCATTTTGCCCGCCTTCGCATGGCGGAATTCGACCAGGACCTCCGGAGCGGTGCTCACCCGGATCGCCTCCCACAAGGACTGAAAATCAGGATGCAGCTTCTTCATCTCCTGTAGAAATTGCTCATACCACTCATCCTCCACGAACTGCCCGTAATACGTCCGGAAAATGGCGAGAAACCCGCCGACGAAATGTTCCCAATTGACCGCCAGGCGCTGAAACTCTTTTCGCGTAAACAGCAGGCGAATGATATTGCGCTGCTCGTAAGGAATTTGCTCAAAATCCAGAAAAACGTGTGCGGCCGCTTCGTTCCACCCGACGATGTGGCAGCGCCGGTCCGAGACGATCGTCGGGCAGGAACGCAGCTCTTTTAAAATGCGCGTCAGTGATGGGGTGATTTGCGGCTGCCGCTCCTCGTGCAGAACGGCGCCTGTTCCCGTCTCCAGGGCGAGAGCGTACAGGTACCTCCGTTCGTCCACGGTCAGCTGCAGCGCCTTTGCGACCGCGTCCAGTACGGACGGGGAGACCTTGATGTCCCGGCCCTGCTCCAGCCACGTGTACCAGGTAGAGCTGACGCCCGCCAGCTGCGCCACCTCCTCCCGGCGCAGTCCCGGTGTGCGCCTGCGTGTGCCCGGGCTGAGCCCGACCGATTGCGGCAATATTTTCGCCCGCTGCGCCTTCAAAAAGACGGAGAGCTCTTGCAGTCTCGTTTGGTGTGTCATAGGTCATCCTCCTTGGCTGGAACGGTCATCCTGTCATGCTGGTATTTATTATACTAGGATAAATAGCAACTTGTAATAGGATAATGAGTGTGCAAAGATAAATGTAAAAAAGGGACAGGGGAGGAACAGCATGGAACAGGTCGTCATGACAGGATTGGGAGTCATTTCACCGCTGGGGAACCACGTGGAACCGTTTTGGGATAGCTTAATCAGCGGAAAGTCGGGTATCACCTTGATTGATTCGTTTGATACGTCCAAACATAAAGCGAAGATTGCCGGGATCGTGCGCGATTTTGATGCGGACGGACGATTCGGACGCAAGGAAGCGCGGAGGATGGACCGGTTCTGCCAGTTTGCGCTGGCAGCAGCAGAACAGGCGTGGGACGACGCCGGCTTGCAGCTGGATCGCATCGACCACGAGCGTCTGGGTGTCTATGTAGGCTCCGGGACCGGAGGCGTGCAGTCGCTGCTGGAACAGCATTTGGTCCTAGAGGACAGAGGGCCGGAGCGGGTGAGCCCGCTGCTCGTGCCGATGATGATTCCAAACATGGCTGCGGCAATGATCAGCATCAGGTACGGCGCGCACGGACCGTCGATGGCGCCGGTGACTGCGTGCACCGCCGGGAATACGGCGATTGGCGAAGCATTCCGGCTGATCAAAATGGGCGGTGCGGACGTCGTGATTGCCGGAGGCTCTGAGGCGGCGATCACGGATGTGTCCTTGGCGAGCTTTGGCAATGCCACCGCGCTGTCGACCCGAAATGAGGAGCCACAGCGGGCGAGCCGTCCGTTTGATTCCGGGCGGGATGGTTTTGTCATGGCCGAAGGGGCAGGGATCGTCATTCTCGAGTCGCTGTCCCACGCTTTGCGCCGCGGCGCCCGCATCTACGCCGAAGTGATCGGCTACGGGGCCAGCTCCGACGCGTACCATATGGTTGCTACCCATCCCGAGGGATACGGGCCGTATCTGGCGATGAAGAAAGCCCTGCAGGAGGCGAACATTCAGCCTGCGGACGTGGATGTCATCAGCGCGCATGCGACCAGCACCCAGCTCGGGGACCGTTCCGAAACAGTCGCCATCAAGCGCGCGTTTGGCGAGAGCGCGGCACGGATTCCCGTCACGGCGAACAAATCGATGATCGGCCATCTCTTGGGAGCCTCCGGCGGAGTGGCGGCGGTCGCCCTGGTCAAAAGCCTGCAGACGGGGATCATCCCGCCGACGATCAACCTCGAGCACCCTGATCCCGAGTGCGATCTGGACTGCGTGCCCAACCAGGCCAGAGAGGCGCGGCTGCGCATCGGCATCTCCAACTCGTTCGGGTTCGGCGGCCACAACGCTGTCATCGTCGTAAAAAAACATGAGCAAGCCTGACTGGGGGGCTACTACCTCTAGCTGGAATGGCAGACATCGTTCGATCACATCATAAGCCGGAACGGACAGAATCCTCATCCCGTGCAGGGAAGGAGCTCGAACGAATGGCTACGCAGAAAACCAAAACGCCGCTCCTTTTGCAGGGGCGGCGCTTTGCGATTCACAGACAGGATGTGTCGAGAACTGCATCAGGGCGCTGCGGCCGGGAAAGCAGCCCGTTGCACCAGGCTTACTTTTGCTTGCGCATGGCCCCGAGCTCTTCGACAATGGCGGTCATTTCATTGATGCCGAATGCCGTTTTTTTCCGGACCATGTTGTACAAGTAGAGCAGATCCTCATAGTGGGCGAGATCAAAATCTTCCGGGCGCATGACGGCCGTGTTGGCCATGTTCAGCTTGGCCTTGATGCCCTCGATCAGGACAGCCAGATTTTCTACAGTCGGTTGGTTCAGATCAGCCATTGCATGGTTCTCCCCTCGTCAGTCAGTGATTTATTTGGTCAGCTGGCCGCGCGTGACGCCCAACTGGTTGGTTGCCTTCAGGGTGCGCCATACTTGTGTGCCGCTTACTTCACCGCGCAGCGCCTGGAGATACAGGCGGATGACTTCCTGCACGCGCTGCGGCTCTTCTTCGAGGAATTCGATGCGGTAGCTGCCTACATTCAGCGAACGGAATTCTTGCAAATACTCGGCGCCGGACTGATCGATGGCGTTGTACACGGTATTGCGGCAGCCGGTATCCACCCGGACAGGGTGGGAGAAGCCCACGCGGTCCTTCAGGGAGACGCGCGACGTCTCGCACGGCGTCCCGCAGTTCGTATGGTCGGTGCCTTCGCTGAGGAAGGTGCAGTAGACGCAGTGCTCGGTGTGGAACATCGGCATGTGCTGATGGATCACCAGCTCCATGTCGGCCGCTTGGGAACGGCTGCACAGGTCGACCATCTGCTGGATGTTCAGGTCGTAGGACGGCGTCACGCGTGACAGTCCGGCTTCCAGGAACAACTCGACTGCTTTATGGTTCGCCACGTTCAGAGAGAAGTCGCCGATCAGCGGAATCTGGATCTCATCGCGGCGCGACAGGTAGTAGGAGAGAGCGCCGGTATTGCGGACGAGGATCGCATCCGGGTTGCTCTTGGCGATCAACGCCAGCACGCCGTTCTCGTCCGGCATGTGGATGCGCATGGTGGCGATGCCGATTTTCTTGCCGTATCGGTGGGCCAGCTTGACGCCCTCCGGATATTGCTTGACGAACTCGAAGTCCGCGTAGAGGAAATCGACGTCGGTCTGCGCGGCCGCCTCCAGCTGCGCCAGCGAGCGGCACAGGGCTGTCAGCAGCGGTTTCGCCACCACGGTCTTTTTCGGCGGGACGTCCGCGTAGACGTGGACGTTCTGATGGCGGTACACCGGCGGTCTGGAGCGCAGGAACACGAGCTGTTCGACTGCATCGCGGCGCATTCTGTTCAACTCGCTGACTGGGACAATCAGGTCACCGTCCAGATCGACCGTCAGATCCGCTGCATCCAGGCGAAAAATGCTGCCCCCCAGCCGGCTCAGTTGATCGTGGAGCAGCTCCGGTGTGAGTGGACGCTTTCGCGCAGCTTCCAGATTCAGCTCTGAGGAGATGGCGACGGCATGGGAGGCGAGCTTGTCGACAAAGGTGACGCTCAGCTTTTCGCCCAGCCTGCCGCCCACATGAACGGAGAGCGGGAAGGTGTGGTATGGCTTTTCTGTCTCAAACGTTTTGCGCAGTCGTTTATCCAGTTCGGGATCGCTTGTCTTCCAGACGCGATCGCCTGCGTGCAGCCGCTTCAGGTTCACGTCGTTGCGGCCCATGACGATTTCATACAGGCCTTTGCACACTTCTCCCTCGACTTTCTTGCTGTGCGTGAGGATGTCGTAGATGCGCCCGCCTTCTTCCTTTTGCGTGGGATCGCCGGCGTCGAACACGATTCCGTCCCCGCGTTTGACGGGAGAAACGATCTCTACCAGCACGGCGCTGGGCAGCAGCTTTTGGACGGTGCCCAGGAATACGCCGCGGCTTTTCGGAAAGGAGCCGTCCACCAGCTTTTTGTTGTTCGTGCCTTCGAGAAAGCCGTGGGTGAAGCCGCGGGAAAAGCTCTGCTGCAATTCGCGGATCTCCTGATCGGCTGGCTTGACGTCCACGCCGTCGAAGTAACGGTCGATGGCGGCGCGGTATTTGCTCACGACGTTCGCTACGTACTCGGGCGATTTGAGCCGGCCTTCGATTTTAAAGGAAGTGACGCCCGCCTCGATCAGATCCGGCACCAGCCCGATTGCCGCCAGATCCTTCGGAGAGAGCAGGTAGGCGATGTTGCCCATTTCCTTTCGCACGCCGTCCACCATCAGATCGTACGGCAAACGGCAAGCTTGCGCGCATTCGCCGCGGTTGGCGGAACGGCCGCCCCACATCTCCGAGGTCAGGCATTGGCCCGAGTAGGAGACGCACAGTGCGCCGTGGACGAATACTTCCATCGGGAGCTTCGCCTTCTCCCCGATCTTTTTGATTTCCTTGAGCGAATTTTCCCGCCCCAGCACCACGCGTTCAATGTCAAACGGCTTGGTGAACTCGACGGCTTCCGGAGAGGTGATCGTCATCTGGGTGGAGCCGTGGATCGGGAAGTCCGGCGAGATCTCCCGGATCAGCTTCACGAGACCGAGGTCCTGCACGATGGCGGCGTCGACCCCGGCGTGGATACAGGCGTCGATCAGCTCGCGCGCGTCCTCCAACTCGTTTTCAAAGACCAGAATGTTAAAGGTCAGAAACCCTTTGACTCCGTACATGTGCAAATACGACATAATCTGTGGCAAATCAGCCATCTGGAAGTTCTCCGCACGGGCGCGCGCGTTGAACTTTTCGACTCCGAAATAAATGGCATTGGCTCCGTTGGCGACGGCAGCCTTCAGGCAGTCCCAGTTGCCTGCCGGGGCCAGCAGCTCTATATCTTCACGCTTGATACCAGTTCGCATATGAATGTCATTACCTCCAAGGTCTTCAAACAAGCTATCTACATCATAGGGAAATGCAGGGGCCATCGCAAGAAAAACCTCGGTTCTGGCAGATGTTGAAAATGCGCCTTCCATAATAGACGGCATCGATGTTATTCTGTAAGAAAAGTCTAAATATTCCGCGGAACAGAGGGACCGATATGCTAATCATCAAGGACATTCTGCTGCAGCTACTCTTTATTATCGTCCCTGTACTGTTGTACAAAAACGTGTGGCTGGACCAAAAGAAATCGAGGCAATGGGGAATCAAGTCGTCGCTTGTCACGCTGCTCAGCTCGCTCAGCGTCGTGTTTTGCATGAGCTTTCCCATCCATGTGGACGCCGGCATGCGTTTTGATCTGCGGTCGATCCTGCTGATTATCACGATCCTGTACGGCGGCCTCTTTCCGGGAATCGTGGTGTCGGCGGTGATGATCGGCTATCGCCTGTATCTGGGGGGAGAGGGAATTGCCGTCGAGCTGATCTCGTTTTCCTTGTACGCCATCCTCCCGTTTTGCCTCGTCAGTCGGTGGTACGGCTTTTCGTTTCCCAAAAAGCTGGGCCTCATCTTGCTGATGAGCTTGATCAAGGAATTCATATCGATCGGCGCGACCATCATCCTGTTTATGAACCAGGGGAAGGTACAGGAGACGATCTACGAGCGCCTGGTGCCGATCTTGGAAGTATCGGTTCTCTACATCCTGACGATCGCCGGCATCGTCTACCTCGTCGAGTTCATTCGCGAGTCGCACATGATTCGGCTGCAGATCGAGCGATCGGAAAAGCTCAACCTCATCAGCGAGCTGGCCGCCAGCGTAGCCCACGAAGTGCGCAATCCGCTGACCGTGGTGCGGGGCTTCGTCCAGCTGCTTCGCGAGGAGAACAAACCGAAGAACAACGAATACATCAAGCTTGTCCTGAACGAGCTGGACCGGGCAGAGTGGATCATCTCCGATTACCTCAATCTGGCCAAGCCTCAGGGCGATACCATGTTCATTGTGGAAGTGACCCATATCGTCTCTGATATCGGCGCGCTGATGTCCTCCTACGCAGTCATGAACGGGGTAGAGATCGCCACCCGCTCGGATCAGGAGCTGCACGTCTACGGCAATCCCGTCAAGCTCAAGCAGGCCTTGATGAACGTCATCAAAAACGGGATCGAGGCGATGGCGCAGGGAGGGGTCCTCCGCGTCACCGTCAAGCAGGTCGACAGCTCCGTCGTGATCGTGGTCTGCGACGAAGGCGAGGGCATCTCGCCCGAGCAGATCAGGCAGATCGGGCTGCCCTTTTATTCCACCAAGGAAAAGGGCACCGGACTCGGATTGATGGTTACTTGCCGAATCATCGAGGCGATGCGCGGGAGCATCCAATTTAAAAGCGAGGTGGGCAGAGGCACGCAGGTCATCATCCACCTGCCGTCCGTGTACTGACCAGAAGCAGGCGAACACGGAGATGGACCGGAAAAAGGGAGGAAAGCTGTTTCATGAGCTGACGCGTGTCCAAAAAGAAGAGGAGGGGTACAAAGCTGGCGGCAGCGAGCAGTCGCGAAAGAAGGGCTGGTCGCTAGGATGATTCCTCGATCAGCCCTTCGAATATGATGGAGACCTTCTCTTCCATGATTTCTTCCAAAGCCCAGGCCCCCTCGCTGCGCACCCAATCGTACAGCGCATTGTAATAAATGTTTTCCAGCATGTTGGCGGCGACCAGCGGGTTGAATTTGCTCTTGAGCTGCTTTTTTTCCTGTGCATCCTCGATCAGGTCGGCAAACAGCTGACGCAGCTGGAAGTACATGTTTTTTTCATTTTCCAGCACGCTGCGGTGCTTCATCGAGGATTCCACCACGACCTTTATGAAATCAAAGTTCGTGATTGTCACTTCGTTCATGATTTTGTAAATCCGCAGAACCTTCGCCTTACAGTTGTCATCGTAATCCCACTCTTCGCGGCGCTTTTCTATTTCGTGCAAACGCTCGTGGCCCCAGTTGGCGAGGATGGCTTCCTTGGACGTAAAGTGCAGGAAGATCGTTCCGCGGGCGACGTCCGCTTCTTCGGAGATCATGTCGATGGTGGTGCCCTCAAATCCGTGCTGCTTGAACAGCTTGATCGCGGCGTTAAAGATTTTTTCCCGTGTTTCCCGCTTTTTTCGTTCGCGTCGAGTCGTCAATTGGGGAGACACCTCCTTATGTAATAAGCTTGATTATAACACAATCGTTGCGCGCACAAGAATTTATCCGTGAATCCGGGGGAAAACCCGCGAAAAAAGGGATAGACTTCTGCCAAAGTCGATTGTATATTTATATATTATAATGAATAATTATTATATAGTACCAAGCCGGTAGAGCATGGGGTGGAGGAGTGTAAAATGAGTGTTGCAAAAGTGTTGACCGTACGTCAGGCAACTACGAAAGACGTCGATACGATGTTGGAAATCGTTAATGAATATGCACAACAAGGTCTGATGCTCCCGCGGACGAAGCTTTCTTTTCTGGAACATCTGCAGTCGTTTATCGTCGCTCATGACGGGGATACGGTCGTCGGGGTGGCGGGTCTGCATATTTTGTGGGAGGACCTCGCGGAGATTCGTTCGCTGGCCATTTCCGAAAAGGCGAAGGGAATGGGAGTCGGCAAGCACCTCGTCCTCCATCTGGTCGAAGAATGCCGCAATCTCGGCATCAGACGCGTCCTGGCCTTGACCTACCAAAAAGAATTCTTTGAAAAGTGCGGGTTTTGGATCGTGGCGAAGGAGACGCTGCCGCAAAAGACCTGGAAAGATTGCATCAACTGTTCCAAGCTGCCGATGTGCGATGAGATCGCGATGATTTTTGAGACAGATTGATACTTTGGTATAGCCTTCCTTTTTCTTTTTCTGGTACTATATTCTTAGAAATTATAAAAATATAATGAATGTTCTGCCAGAGACGGATTTTTATTGAGGGGGGTTACCATGAAGCTAGGCCCACGCGTACTGATTGTGTTGCTGTTGGCTGGGATCGTGCCGCTGACGTCGGCGGGCGTATTTGCCTACACCGAATCCAGAAAGGAGCTGCTGAGCAGCAGCAAGGCAACATTGGAGGCATTGCGCAACAGTCACAAAGAGCAAGTGGAAAATTACTTTCGCGAGCGTTCCCGCAATCTGGATACACTCGCGGCTTCGGGTACGGTCATTACGGCTTTGTCCGAGTTTCGCGGGGTGTGGGAGCAGGGACAGGAATCTCCGGCGTACCAGGAGGTCGAATTTTCCCGCACCAAGGAAATGAAGATGGAAGTGGCGCGCTACGGCTTTGCGAACGCCTACCTGATCAACGACAAGGGCGATATCATCTATGAGACCAAGCCGCAAAAGGATCTCGGCACCAGCCTGATGCTCGGACTGTACGCAGACTCCGTGCTGGGGCAGACGGTGCAGAAGGCATTCAAGGGACAGAGCACGGAGATGTCCGACCTGAGGCTGTACGAACCGTCAGGAAATGCGCCTAGCGTATTCATCTCCACGCCGATTTTTGAAAACGGCTTTATCATCGGTCAACTGGCGGTGGAGGTATCGCTGGATTACATCTCCCGGCAGCTGAATCAGCGCGAAGGCCTGGGCAAAACGGGAAAAATTTATTTGGTGGGAGCCGACAAATTGATGCGCTCCCAGCTCGGAGACGGGCAGGAGACGCTGCTCAAGCAAGAGGTGAATACGCCGATTGTGGATCGCGTCTTGCTGACCCAGGAGTTCAAGGGGACGACGGAGAGCGTGGACTATCGGGGCCAGCGCGTGCTCGTCTCGTACGATCAAGTGAAGGTAGGAAAAATGGCTTGGGCGATCCTCGCCGAAATGGACATGACCGAGATCGTCAGTGGACCAGATCGGATCATGAAAGCGATCATCCTTTTTAACGGAGTCGTGCTGGTCGTCATCGTGGGCATTTCCCTGTACACGGCCAACTGGCTGCGCCGCTCGTTCCGCGGCATGCTGAAAGTGGCGGGGCGCATTGGCGAAGGAGATTTTGCCAGTCCGGTGCCGGCGTGGCTGCTGGGACGCCGGGACGAGCTGGGAGAGCTGGCGCGTTCGCTCTTGTCCATGCGGGATCAGCTGCTGGGCATTTTGCTGCAGGTGCGTCAGGCGTCGTCCTCCGTCCTGGAGTCGGTCCGGGAAATTCACAGCAACACCAGCGAGATTGCGGCCTCAAGCCAGCAAATTGTGCAGGTCGTCGATGAGGTAGCGGCTTCAGCGGACAATCAGATGGTCAAAATGGGACAAACCTTGCAGCTCGCCGTCGATCTGACGAATGATGTGACGGGCGTGACGGAAAACGTGGAGCAGGTCTCCGTGTCGTCCCAGGAGATGAGGCGCCACACGGACGCCGGCGGACAGGCAGTGACGGCCGTCATTGACAGCATGGAGGAGATCAACCGGTCCGTCGCATCTGCCACGGAAGTCATCCATGCGCTGGAGATAAAGTCGCACGACATCTCCCGAATCATCTCTGTCATCACGGATATCGCCCGCCAGACGAACTTGCTCGCCCTCAATGCCGCGATCGAGGCTGCGCGCGCAGGCGAGCATGGAAAAGGCTTTGCGGTCGTCGCGGGAGAGGTGCGCATGCTTTCCGAAGGCACCAATGAAGCTGCCCTGCAAATCGCGCGGATGATCGGGGATGTGCAGCAGGATACGGCGGCAGCAGTCGCCCGGATGGCGGAGGGCTCCGAGACGACCGCCCACGGGCTTGCGACGGCGCGTCAGTCCGGCGAGATGTTCCGACGGATCGAGCAGAACATTTTGCGTGTGACGCAGGAAATGGAGAGCGTCCGGCAGGCGTTCAACCGGATGGCGCCGGATGCCAGACAGGTAGTAGCCGTCGCCGAGGAAGTGTCGTCCGCGTCGGCGCAAGCTGCAGCGGGTGTCCAGAGCATCTCGGCGGCCGTCGAGGAGCAGAGCGCGGCCATGGAGCTGATCGTTCACTCCGCAGACCAGCTGGCGGTGCTGGCAGAGGAGCTGCGCGGATCGCTGGCGCGCTTTGTGTTGACGGAAAAGTAAGACAGGCAAGAGACGGGGAAAAGCTGGCAGAAAAGCTGGTCAGCGGCTCGTCTCTTTTTCCTTTTTGGAAGGATAACTCCTTTGTAATGTTGAATGATAAGGACGATGGAGAGTTTCAGGCCGGAGGGACGTAAGCGTGCACAAACTAGATTGGCAACTATATCTGCTGCCGTTCGAGCAAGCTGTAGAAGAAATCAAAGTCAAAATTAAAAATATCCGCAACGAGCTGCGCAAGCGCATGGAGTATTCGCCCATAGAGTTTGCCCTGGGCAGGGTCAAGTCGATCCCGAGCATTTACAACAAGGCGAAACGTCTGCAATTTCCGATCGACGAAAACATCTGCTGGGAGATTCGGGACATTGCCGGTGTGCGGATCATTTGCCAGTTTATCGAAGACATTCCTGCCGTTGTGGAGATGATCCGCAAGCGTGGCGATATGCGTCTCTACCTGGAAAAGGATTACGTGTCGACGCCAAAGGAAAGCGGCTACCGCGGCTACCATCTGGCGGTGGAGTATCCGATCATGATGGCGAACGGACAGGTGACGATTCCGGTGGAAATCCAGATCCGTACGCTGGACAGCGAAATGAACAACATCCGGGAAGAAATTAAGGAGGCGCAAGCGGAATTTATGAAAAAAGAAGTGCCGATCGATTCCTTGTTGTCGCTCGTGGAGCTGGACCTCGACGTCGATGCCGGGATGGAAAACACGAGCGCAAGCAAAGGGGAGGAGGGCAACCATGACAACCATTAACTGGCTGGAAGAAACACGCAAGCGCAAAGAGGAGCTGATCGCCGCCACGCAATCCTTCCTGCGGATCAAAAGCGTGCTGGATCCGGCGAGCGCCCGGGAAGGCGCGCCGTTTGGAGAGGGCATTCGCGAGGCGCTGGACTTCGCGCTCGGTGTCTGCGAGCAGACAGGCATGACGGTAAAGGACGTGCGCGGCTACGCGGCCCATGCCGAGTTTGGCCAGGGACGGGAGCTGATCGGCATCCTCAGCCACGTCGATGTGGTGCCGGAGGGGGATGGCTGGAGCACGCCGCCCTATGCAGCCGAGATTGTCGACGGCAGGCTCGTGGCGCGCGGAGCGATCGATGACAAAGGACCGGCGATGGCCGCCATTTTTGCCGCCAAGATCGTGCTGGAGCTGGGGCTGCCCCTGACCAAGCGCGTGCGCTTCATCTTTGGCACCGACGAGGAATCCGGCTGGCAGTGCGTGAATACATACTTTGCTTCCGAGGAAATGCCGACGATGGGCTTCACCCCTGACGCGGACTTCCCGCTGATCTATGCGGAAAAAGGGCTGACCGATTTGACGCTGCGCCAGACGTGGGAAGCGTACCAGACAAAGGCGGAACCGTCAGCGTCTAGCGCGGGACAGGTGCAACTCATCTCCCTGCAGTCCGGACTGCGGATGAACATGGTGCCGGACAAGGCCGAGGCTGTCCTTGCTCTGAGTGGACTGGATGTGCAGACCCTCTTCGAGAAATATCGTCAATACCTGACAGACAACCAACTGACCGGGTCCGCGGAGGAACAGGAAGGACGGGGGGTGCTGCGCATGGAAGGCGTATCCGTCCACGGCATGGATCCGAGAAAAGGCGTGAACGCGGGAACGGAGCTGCTTCATTTCCTGCACACGCTCGATCTGGATGCCCGCGCGGCCAGCTACGTCCGCTTTGCGGATCAATACCTGCACCGGCAGCATGACGGTCAGTCGCTGGGAATCGCCAGCGACGACGAGGAAATGGGCCCGCTGACGCTGAATACGGGTGTGCTGGAGTATCAGGCAGAGGGAGATGCGGTCTTCCGCCTCAACATTCGCTATCCCCATTCGGTGACGTTCGAGCAATGGTCCTCTGTGCTGGCAGCCCGCGGCGCCGAAGAAGCGTTCGCGCTGGAAGTCGTCGAGCACCTGCCTCCGCACCGCGTCGATCCGCATCACCCGCTGGTGACGACCCTGCAGCGCGTCTATACCGAGCAGACCGGTGAGGAAGCGAACATCATCGCCATCGGAGGAGCCACCTACGGCCGCTCACTGGACTTCGGCGTCGCATTCGGCCCCCTCTTCCCCGGCCGCCCCGACAGTGCCCATCAGCGGGATGAGAACATCCTGGTAGACGATTTGATCAAGGCGACAGCGATTTACGCGCAAGCGATTTACGAGCTGGCTAAATAAATAGGGAAATAAAAAGGGAAAGGAAAAAAGCGGAAATGCACTGCGACAAGCGGCGCGCCCGCTTTTTTGTGTGCCGTTTCCTATCCGCAAAGGCACAGGCGCACGGCCAAGCAATGCAGCGAACAAGTTCATGTATAAGCTATTCTTTGAAAAAAACGCCGCAACGGGACCCTTTCAAAAATACAGGAAAACCCCGCCGGACTACAAATGCTGCCCAGGAAAAAGGGGAAAAGAGCCGCAGCGTTTTCTCCTTTTTCCGCTCCGCCGCAACGGTTTGAAAGAGAAGCCTTTCCACCTACGAAGAGCAAGCAGAGAACACCCCGGTTGTATTATCACAACGACTCCTTTAGTATAGTGAGGATAGGAATTCAGGCGCCGTGGAACACCGCCGGATGAATATGAGTGACGGCAGCCGATTTTTTTGCACCCCACTGTCCATGCAGTCTTTGGTGTGGCGAATCGGGCCGCTTGTGAAAGGAAGTGGAAATCATGGCAAAATCGTTTGCGTCTTTTGGCTTTCGACCGGAGCTGATGCAAGGGATTCAAGACCTGTACTATAAAGAACCAACCGCCATTCAGGAAGAAGCGATTTCGCTGATTCTCGAAGGCAAGGACGTCATCGGCCAAGCACAGACCGGGACAGGGAAGACAGCGGCGTTCACGCTGCCCATCCTCAATGGCCTGGAGGAAGGCAAGCGCGATATTCAGGCGCTGATCCTCACCCCGACCCGCGAGCTGTCCATCCAGATCGCCAAGGAAGTCGAGAAGCTGGGCAGGCATCTGAATGTCAACGTCCTGTCGCTGCATGGCGGCACAGACATCGACAAGCAGCTCAGCAAGCTGAAGGAGACCGTCCAGATCGTCGTCGGTACGCCAGGACGCGTATTGGACCATATGAAGCGCGGATCCCTGCACTTCGGCCGCATCTCGACCCTCGTGCTGGATGAGGCGGACAAAATGATGGAGATGGGCTTCCTCGAGGATGTCGAGCAAATCATCGTCCATACGCCGTCGCAGCGGCAAGTGCTGCTGTTCTCGGCGACGATGTCCGACCTCGTGAAAAAGCTGGCCCATCGCTTCATGAAGCAGCCGCCGCACATCAAGATCGAAGGCAAGCAGAAAACGGTGGAGCGCATTGAGCAGTTTTACTACGTCATCAACCAGAGCGACAAGACAGACGCCCTCGTGGATGTGCTGGAGCAGGAGCAGCCGTTCTTGACCATCGTCTTCGCCAATACACAGGTGCGCGTCCAGCATTTGACCGCTCGCCTGCAGGAAAACGGTCTGACGGCGCAAGCGCTGTACGGCGACCTGTCGCAAAACAAGCGGGAGCAGCTGATGAAGCAATTCCGTGAGATACGCTTCCAGTATCTGATCGCCACCGATATTGCCGCGCGCGGACTGGACGTGGAAGGCGTCACGCACGTCATCAACTACGACCTGCCCAACGATGTGGAGAGCTACATCCACCGCGTCGGCCGTACAGGACGTGCCGGACAAACGGGGAAAGCGATCTCGCTCATCTCGCCGCGCCAGAAAAACATGATGGGCCGTTTCGCCAAGACGACCAAGGCGAATATCGAGGAAAGAATTCTGCAGGCGGGCCGTCATCTCGATGCGGGCCGCCGCCAGCGCGCAGAAGAGCGGGAAGCGCACTACAGCGAGTTGCGCGAGCAGCAGAAAAAGGCGGAGCAGAAGGAAAAGGACAAAGAATTTGCGCCGATTCACGAGGCCATCAAGAAAAAGACGAAAGTCAAGCCTGGCTACAAGAAAAAGCTGGCGCGCGAGCTGGATGAGCTCCAGACGAAATACGAGCAGAACCGCCAGCGCGCCGAAGCGATCGCGGCGCGAAAAGCAGGCAAGACCGCCAAGCCGGCTGCAGCCGGGAAAGCGGGAAAGGGCGGAGCCGCAGGCAGACCAGGCAGGAGTCAGGCGGGGAAGCCATTCCGGCCGTCGGCAGCAAAAGGCAAATCAAGAGGATAAACGAAGCGAATGCAAAGGCTGTCTGGATCTAGCAAAGGTTTGGGCAGTTTTTTTGTGCAGATCAGTTTTGACGTCCAAAATGAAAAAATGAAAGAAAAAAAGCGAATTTCCTTATCTATTTTTTTTTATTACAAATCGACCCAACAAATGAATGAGCTGGTATAATCGAGAAAAGAGGAGGCGGTACAGGTGAATCGGATTGACGAACAAATGTTGCAGCTGCTCAAGAGAAACGGCAGAATGTCCAGCCCCGAGATCAGCCGTCACGTGCATCTGTCCGAGTCGATCAAGCAAATAACGGGCGTGGTCAAGACGAACACGATGATCGTCGTCCTCTCCACCATGAAAGAGGAGCTGTGAGCCGATGGCGGTGTGGGACGGTTTGCTCTTTGGCATGCTGCTGCAGCTGTCGGTCGGTCCGGTCTGCATCGCAGTCCTGCAGCGAGCGGTGACGTACGGCTTTCGGCAGGCGTGGTGGATGGCTGCAGGCGTGGCTGCCGTGGATGCGGCATACATGGCCGCAGCCATGGGGGGACTCGCCCTCGTCCTGCAAATTCCGCTGGTCAAAAATCTCGTCGTCATCGGCGGCGCCGTCGCTCTTGTCTGGTTTGGAATCGGCTGCATGCGGGCAAAAGCGCCACAGATGGAGGGCGTCCTGGCGGGCGGCGGAGCTGCGGGACACGGGGAAGCGGCTTCCCTGCCAATGGCTGCAGGGACGGCGAGGGGCAGGGAGGCAGGGACGGAGATACCGACTGGCAAGGCGCGGGCCAGCTTTTGGTATGGGGCCGTGCTGACGATGACCAATCCGTTGACCATTGTTTTTTGGGCGGGCGTGTTCGGCTCGCTGCTATCGTCCACCTCTTTTGCAGACAGGGCGGAACTGCTGTGGTTTGCCGCAGGCTGCGTGCTGTCCACGCTGCTGTTTTTGACCGCTGTTTCCGTGCTCGGGAGGCAGGCGGCGCGCGTGCTGCGGCCCGTCTGGCTGAAACGGCTGAATATCGCCGTCGGGCTGTTTCTCATCGGCTTTGCCATCCGGCTTTTCCTGCAAAATACGTGGTTCTATTGAAATCGTGTTTTCCACCTGCCCCAATGCGGGTAGAATATAGGTAGAGAGGACCTTTGTGCGAAAACCAACCTAGTACAGGGTGTGAGGAGAAGCAGTGATGCTCGATATTTGCATGAAATGCGGCAGCGAAATGAGCCCCGGTGAGTACATCTGCAAGGTATGCGGGGAAAGTGACAGGGATGAGTACCGGATGATTCGGAATTATGTGAGGAGCTTTCCCAATTCCAACGCCATGCAGATTGCCAACGCAACAGGCATCTCCGTCTCGAAAATTTTGCGCTACATCAAGAACGGCTCACTGACCATGGTCGACGACCATTCCCGCCGCGGGAAATAATCGGGAGAAAAGAAGAATGCCCACCGCCCAGGAGCTTAGGCAAGTGGGCTTATTTGACGTTGGCAGAGACAGGCTGGCCTGTCCGGCTAGAGCCAGCCCGGGTGCCGACGAGTAGTAGAGCTGCTCACCAAAGAGGAGGAAGCCTGTCTCGTCGCCCAAGCTGCGGGAATGCCGGGGCAGGACTTCGTCAGCAAAGCTGCGCCAGGCCGCAATCGCTTATTTCCGCCCGGCGGGAGCTGACTTTGTCCCGCGTTTTTCTTTCCGCTTCTGCGGAGCAGCGATGATCTCTTCGTCCATGCTCTTGTGCAGCTTCGCGAGGTAATGTCCTTCGCCCGTGTAGCCGATGGGGCCACAGGCGGGCTGTTTGGTGCTGTGCCTCCAAGCATTCCGCAGCGGACATCGCGCTCGGCTCCTGCAAATAGTACAGGCCGGCGGAATGGTAAGGATGCTTGCCCGGGCGAACACGTCGTACTCGTCCGCAAGCAGCGTACGCAGCCGCTCGGTAAAGGCTGTAGGTAGTGTCTGTGTCATAGAAGCCTCCGTTGTCAGAATTTGGCCGATTGGGAGAGGAAAAGATAGAATCATGGCGAATCTTAGAAAACGAGGTGAGAGCGTATGAGAGAATCCCGTGCGGAACGATACCGCTCCCGGCGGAGGAACGACTCGGAAGTCAGCCGGTTTTGGATCATGGGGTTGCTTTTCTCACTACTGGTGCTCGCATTTGAATTTTTGATCGAGATTCCCGCCGATGCAGACTGGCTGCAGGAAATGGAGATGGCGTTGTTTTCCGCCAGCTTTACTCTGCTCGCTTTTTATCTGCTTGGGCTTACGTTCGTCTTTTCACGCCAACAAAAGGCAGGGAAGATCAATTACCAGGTCATTATCTACGTCTGGCTGGGAGCGATTCTGTTTCACTTGTTCCTGCTCATCAGCAACTTGTCCAATCAGCATGTCTACAAAGCAGGGATCATTTTATTTTTAGGCCCTTTGTTCTTGACTGTCTATCATTTTATCACGTACTTGTCCGCTTTGCGCGAAGAGCGTGCCGAGCAGGAAGCCGCTACCGGCGCTTCCCTGGAGCGGATGGCGTATCAGACGATTTGGGAAGGCAGCAGAGTGTACGGCGAGATCAACCGCTTGAAGACAGAGTACCCCGAAGTGGAGCAAATGCTGAAAGCAAACGATTTTCACAACAAGCTGGAGCGCTACTCCCTGGAAATGCAGCAATATTTGCAGGTGAAGCACTTCGAGCGCAAAGATGTGGAGCTGTTGGAGGGGCATTATTATTTTTTGGAAAACCTGCTGACGCTGGCAAAGCAGCATCCGGGAATTATGGAATCCCGCCAGTTTGCCCGTCGGGAAGACTAACTGATGCAAGACGAAGGAGAGAGTAGAATCATGTTCTGGAAAAAGGAAAGAGGATTGGCAGAAAAAAGAGACAGCAGCAGCATCAGCAGCCATTGCAACCGTTGAACCGGAAAGCCAGGACGAGTTGAAGGAAGAGTTGCGCGCCATCTACGAGCATTGGGCGCGATCCTCACTCAAAACAGGGAAGTCAATGACGAGTACGAGCGCATCGCCGAGCTTGCGGCCCAGCCGGCCAGCTCCACCTTCGCGGAGAGCGGCTGACGACGATTTGCCAGCAGTCTGTGGAGCGGGCGGCAGCGGGGAAATCTGCGATGACGGAAGTGGTAGAGGTCTTGAGCCTCTCAAGATTCAGTAAGAGACGAAAGAAGCGCTGGCAAACAGCGAGAAGAGCGGCGCCGCGATCAAGAACGGGCTGTCGATCAGCCAAGACGCTTCCGTGAAGATGGAAGGGATCGTGCATGCCTTCCAGGAAGTGAGCGAGGAAGTCTCCGGCGTGATGCAGATTATCGAGCAGCAAAAGCAGTTTGCCGACGCCGTGTCTGTACAAGTGAGCGAAGCCATCCGGCTGCTGGAAGAATGGAACCAGTACCACGCGAACCATGTACAGGAAGCAGGCCAGGTTTCGTAATGATGCAGAAGATCGAGAACCTCCGTGGAGAAGCGGCGTTTTTGGCGGTGCTTCTGGTTGAATTTTTTCGGGTAGTGATGAAGCAGCGGGAAGATATCTTCTTTGCGCTCACGCATCGGAGGCACCGTGATGGGCAGGATGTCGAGGCGGTAATCCAAGTCGTGTCGGAATTCCCCTGCCCGGATGAGGTCCGAGAGTTGCAGATAGTAGGGCAGCTCGCTGATTTCATCGAGAAAGAGCGTGCCCTTGTCAGGGCAGGATCATCGAATGCGCCCCGCCCGCAGAGATATTCAACAACCCGAAGGAAGAGCGATGGTGAAGACCATTCGCTTTTTTGTTGGAACAAAAAAGAACATGAAATGTCAACTTTTCTTACACGATAAAAGTACTTTTCGTTTGCAATTTTCGGAAATTTTCTTATAATCAGTGATATACAGTGTCCTGTATACAGAATACTTGAGGGGGGATTCAATGCTCAAGAATATATCTCATTCAGAAACATTAGCAGACAGAGCGTATCGAGAAATCAAGCGAGCCATCATTCAAAGCAAATTTTTACCTGGAGAGCCGTTGCCGGAAGAAACCATCGCCTCGATGCTCGGCATTAGCAGAACTCCGCTGCGAAACGCCATTACTCGGCTGGCTCTCGATGGTTTGGTGGAAATTGAGAAAGGAAAAATTGCCCGAGTGGCGGTCATTACCGAAAAGGACTGCAAGGATTTTCTGAAGCTGCGCCAAGTTCTTGAGGTGTTGTCTGCCAAGGAAGCGGTGCCCTATGTCACCGAAGATTTTATCAAGACCCTGGAAGAAATGATGGTGAAGCAGAAGGAAGCGATCGCCGATCAAGATTTTTATCGCTACATCGAACTGGATGTTCTTTTCCATGAAGCCATCGCCCGACACACCCAAAACCAGAAGCTGCTCAATTTTATCCAGCAGATCAATAACCAGCTGCACCGCTATTTAATCCTGTCGGGCACGCTGGAAGACAGTGTTGACGAGGCGAATCTTGAACACGTAGAGATTATCAAAGCATTCAAAATAGGTGATGCAAACAAAGCGGGAGAGACCATGCAGAAGCACATTGAGAATGTGGAGAAGAGAATGAGACTGATCAAGGGGGAGTTACTTTGAAAAGGCAATTGAGGAAATGGATGAGCATCGCGAGTACCGCGGTCGTAGGGATCAGTTTGCTGGCAGGCTGTGCAGCGCCTCCAAAGGGAGTTGAGCAAGCCGCCGCTGGAGCATCTGGAAATGCAGAAGCCGCAAGCGAAATCAAGATTGGCCTGGTGACCCAATTGTCCGGCGGCGGAGCGTTGTACGGGAAGCAAATGGAACATGGGGCGCAGCTGGCTGTTGATGAGATCAATGAAGCCGGCGGAGTGCTCGGGAAAAAGCTGAAATTGATCGCACAGGACGATCAAGCCAATCCAAGCGAATCCGTTAAGGTAACCCAGCGGCTCGTCACGGAAGACCGCATCGATGCCTGGATGGGAACATTGAAAAGTTCAGATACGATGACCGATTTGACCATCACCTCCAAGCAGAATATTCCCAGCTTCGTCCCGATCGCGGTTGCCGACAAAATTACCGAACTGGGCTATAGCAACGTCTTTCGCAACGTTTCCAACAACACCATGCAGGTGAAGGCCCTGGTGGATTACATCTTGAAAAGCCAGCCGCACAAACACGTCGCCATCATCTCGGAAAACACCGATTACGGGCGCGGATTAAGCGAGGCATTTACCAAGGCGTTTACGGAAGGCGGCGGACAAGTCGTCAATACGGAATATTACAACGTCGGGCAGAAAGAGTTTAGCGACCAATTGACCAAGATAAAGGCAAAACAACCTGATGCGATTGTGATTTCCGGCCTGGTTGCCGAGGGAGCGCTCATTGCGAAGCAGGCACAGGACATCGGGCTGAAAACTCAATTGTACAGCTATGGAGGATTTATGGGATCGGCTCCGATCAAGCTGGGCGGACAAGCTGTGGAAGGCTTGATTCACAGCGAGTATTTCACTCCGGTGAAGGGGGACAAAAAGATCGAAGCCTTTGTTGACGCCTATCAAAAAAAATACGGCGAAATTCCGGACAGTTATTATTCAGCCGCTACGTATGATGCCGTGTACCTCTATGCGGAAGGGGTAAAAAAGGCGGGATCGGCCGAAGGAGCGAAAGTAAACGATTCGCTGCGCGCCATCAAGGATTTTGCGGGAGTTATGGGCGGCGTTTCTTTTGATGAGAAAGGGCAGGCGAGTACAAAGGTCTGGATCGGTCAAATCAAAGACGGCAAGCAGGAAGTCATCTATCGACCAGAATAGATTGATGAAAATCGCTATGCGGTACTCTCTGCCGTATAGCGATTTCACCGATCGAACCGAGTAAGGAAAGGGGTGTTGAAATGTCGGAACTCGCTCAAACCATTGTAAACGGTCTTGCTGTCGGGACCCTTTACTCGCTCATTGCTTTGGGGCTGACGCTGATTTACGGTGTCATGAATTTGAGCAATTTTGCCCAAGGGGAATTTGCCATGATTGGCGGTTTTGCCGCCCTCTATTTGGTGAATCATGGCGTCTCCTATCCGGTGGCAGTGATTCTCTCCTTCGGGGTAGCGGGGATCATCGGTTTTATCGTTCATCTGCTCGCTTATCATCCGCTGCGGAAAAGCGAACATATCAACATGATGCTGAGCTCGCTCGGGGTTTCCCTGTTTCTCGTAAACCTGGCGCAATATTTGTTTTCGCCGAACCCCCAGGTAGTGGACAGCCCGCTTGCGGGTAGAAACCTTGAAGTCTTTGGAATCTTCATTTCGCAGCAGCGGATCCTGATTGTCGCAGTCAGCCTCGTGCTGTGCGGATTGACTTACATGCTGCTTGAATACACGCGATTTGGCCGCGCAGTCCGAGCCGCTTCCCTGGACCCCGATACGGCGACGCTCTATGGAATCCCTACGCGCCGAATTTCGTTTATGACTTTTGTGCTCGGGGTCGCGTTGACCGGTGTTGCCGGCGCTTTGATCGCACCTGTGTACAACATATATCCCTACATGGGCGTTTCCCTGACGACGAAAGCGTTCGTGGTGGTTGTACTTGGAGGGATGGGGAATGTGGTCGGGGCCATCGTCGGCGGTTTGATTGTCGGCTTGATTGAGAGTCTTGCCGGCGGCTATATCTCCTCGGGATTCCAGGATGCCATCGTCTTTGGCGTATTGTTCCTGGTTCTGGTATTTCGACCTCAAGGCATTCTCACCAAGGTTCAGGGGGAAAAGGTATGAACCACAAACGGACATTGCTCTTGTTTTCCACAGTATTGGGGATCATTTGTGTAGTGGCCAGTCTTTACATGCAAAATCTCTACCTGCTCAGAGTGTCTACGCTGGCCGTCATCAGTGCCATCCTCGCTGTTGCTGTCAACCTGCTCGTCGGTTATACGGGACAAATTTCTTTGGGGCATGCCGGTTTTTTTGGGATCGGCGCTTATACGACAGCGCTTCTCACGACCGAATTGCACTGGTCGGTTTGGTTTGCTTTCGCCGCAGCATTCGTGGTGTCTGCTTTCGCGGGGCTGCTGCTGGGGCTGCCGACTACCAAATTGAAGGGGCACTTTTTGGGAATTGCGACCATGGGCTTCGGGATCATCGTCAATGTGGTGCTGAACAACTGGACCGAACTCACGCAAGGACCGATGGGGATACGGAACATTCCCGCTCCCGAGTTGTTTGGCATTTCCCTTCAATATGAAAATTACTATTTGTCTTTCGCGGTGGCGTCTCTGCTGCTGATCCTGCTGCTGGTGTATCTAGTCGTGAACTCTGCGATCGGGCGCGCCTGGAAAGGGATCAAACGAGATGAGATTACAGCGGAAGTAAGCGGGATCAATGTTTATGGATACAAGCTGCTGGCGTTTTCGGCCAGCGGAGGAATCGCGGGAATCGCCGGTGCCTTGTACGCCTCTTTCATGACGTTCGTCAGTCCGGAAACGTTCGACTTGAACCAATCGATTACGATCGTGACTACCGTCGTTTTGGGGGGAGCGGGCACCCTGGCAGGTCCCTTGATCGGAACGGGGATCCTTACGTTGATCAGCGAATTGCTGCGCGATTTTCAGGAGCTGCGGTTAATCATCTACGGTGCCGTCCTTGTGGCCTTGATTGTCTTTATGCCGCAGGGAATCTATCCGTTCCTCAAGGAGCGCATACAGAAACGGCTCTCTCCTTCGAAAGCAGCGATCAATCAGGAAAGGAGGGGTATCGATGAGCGAGACATTGCTTGAGGCGCAACAGATTTCTGTTCAATTTGGCGGACTGATGGCTGTGCGAGCGGTCGATACGGCGGTGAAGGCAGGCGAAATACTAGGCGTAATCGGGCCGAATGGAGCCGGGAAATCTACCTTTTTGAATGTCCTGACCGGATTGCAGCGGCCGTCCCAGGGAAAACTGCGGGTCGGCAGCGAAGAGATCGCCAATCTGAAAGCATGGCGCATGGCGAAATTAGGCGTAGCCAGAAGCTTTCAGACCATTCGTTTGCTGGATGATTTGAACACCGTGGAGAATGTTTTGCTTGGCTCGCATCTGTATGCGAAAACAGGGTTTCTGGATGTCATCGCCCGGACGCCTCGCTGGAGAAAAACGGAGCGGCAGCTTGCACAGGAAGCGTTCGAGATGCTGGAATGGCTGGGAGTTGGCCACAAGGCGACGGATGCGATCAGCAATCTGAGCTTGCAAGAACGCAGACGAGTCGAAATGGCCAGGGCGCTGATGACCCGTCCGCGCATTCTGCTGCTCGATGAACCGTGTGCCGGGTTTAGTCCGCAGGAATCACTGGCGCTCAGCGACGTCATCCGGGCGATCCGGGATCGCGGAATCTCGATCGTGCTGGTCGAACACAACGTGAAGTTGGTCATGTCTCTTGCAGATCGCGTCGTCGTGCTGGATCACGGGCAAAAGATCGCCGAGGGAACTCCGGCTGAAGTCTCTCAAAATGAAGCGGTTATCAAAGCTTACTTAGGGGGGGAAGTTCATGCTTGAGATCCAGGGGCTTCGAAGCGGATATGGCGACATTACCGTCTTGCAGGGAGTAGACCTGACGATCAACGAGGGTGAAATCGTAGGACTTTTGGGGGCAAATGGAGTGGGAAAAACCACTTTGCTGAAAACCATTTCCGGACTGTTGAAGGCGAAAGACGGCACGATTTCCTATTTGGGGAACAATCTGCTGCAGATTGCGCCCGACAAGCTGCTGGGGCTGGGCATCGCTCACGTTCCGCAGGGCCGCCACATTTTTTCCAAGATGTCTGTCTCGGAAAATCTGCAAATCGGGCTGGACGGGGTGAAAAATCGAGTCCATGCTGCGAAGCAGTTGGAGTACGCGCTGCGCCTGTTTCCCCGGCTAAAGGAGCGCTTGGGACAGCAAGGCGGTACGCTGAGCGGCGGTGAACAGCAAATGCTTGCGGTTGCCCGGGCGTTGGTCACACAGCCCAAGCTGTTAATTCTCGACGAACCCTCCATGGGTTTGGCCCCCATCGTAGTCCGGGAAATGTTTCAGGCCATCCGGCAAATCGCCAGCGATGGTACCACTACGCTCCTGGTAGAACAAAATGCGATGGCCGCCCTCCATGTAGTGGACCGTCTGTATGTGATGGACCGGGGGGCAATCGTGTACAAGTCAAACCAGATAGACGAACGTGAACTCGAAAAAATCAAAGAAGTGTATCTGGGCATCGGATGAATCCAACCCACTGCTCGGAGGTGCATTCAGATGATTGTGTCAGCTTCACAGGAGATATTGCCGCGTCATCAGGAAAGGATTGGGAGAGAGACGGGGGAAGACCTTCTCATTTACCCATCTCTCGATCAAATTCCTCAGTCCGTCGCGGACGATGCCGAGATTATCCTTACGTTTGGCAATAATTTAACCGACTCAAACCCGGCGCCTGTCAACATTTCCCGCTTTCCCAAGCTGAAGTGGATTCAAATGTTAAGCGCGGGGATCGAAGACTTGCCCCTGCAGGAAGTGTGTGAGCGCGGAATTGCCGTCACGAATGTGTCCGGCATCCATGTGGCGCCCATGAGCGAATACGTTCTGATGTGCATGCTTCACTTTGAAAAAGACATGGAACGGTATCGTACATTGAAACAGCAGAAGAAATATGACCGGACCAAACTGGTTGGGGAATTATCCGGGCGGGAAGCGTTGCTTTACGGCACAGGCACGATTGGCCAAGCGGTCGCCCGCGTGCTTTCGTTTTTTCAGGTGCGCGTATTCGGTGTGAATACGAGCGGCAGACCCGTTGATCCGTTTGTGGAGACGTACTCGCTAAAGCAGGCGCAGCAGAAGATCGGAACCGCTGATTACGTGATTTCGCTTCTGCCGTCCACTTCTTTGACGAGAGGCTTCTTTTCGCGAAAAACTTTGCAGTTAATGAAAGAGGACGGGGTGTTTATCAGCCTCGGTCGCGGCGATGTCGTGGATGAGAATGCCGTGGTTGCTATGATTCGTGAAGGGAAACTGAAAGGGGCGGCATTTGATGTGTTTCAAAAGGAACCCCTTCCGCCGGATAGTCCTTTGTGGGACTGCGAAAATCTCATCGTAACCCCGCATATGTCCGCCAAGTCCGTCTACTATATAGATCGGTGCATCGATATTTTTATACGAAATATCCAAGCATACCGCGGCAATCGTCCCATGGTCAATCTGGTAAATACAGCGCGAGAGTATTAGAGAGATTTCGCAGTGGAGGGAAAGAAATGTATGAAGAACTTAAAACATTGACACTGTTTGAGCAAGTGGAAAGAATCGCCGTTTCGCTGGTGAGCACCCTCAGCATCAACGGGACAAAAGGAGAAGCGGAGATCGCTGACAAAGTGGAGGCGATTTTGCGAAGCTTCCCGTATTTTCAGGAAAACCCGGATCAAGTCTGGTCCCAGCTTTTGCCCGATGACCCTTTGGAGAGGAAAAACGTATTCGCGCGCATCAAAGGCAGAGGCGATTCCAAGCGGACCGTCATCTTCCACTCGCACATTGATACGGTCGGAATTGAAGACTTCGGCCAGCAGGAAAGCATCGCCAACCAGCCGGAAGAATTGCTCCACTTTTTTCAACAGTGGGATGGAAACGAGGAAGTTCGGGAGCACGCACTGTCGGGCGACTGGATGTTTGGCCGCGGGGCAGTGGATATGAAGAGCGGCGTCGCCGTTCATTTGGCAAACGTACTGTATTTCAGCGAGAACCGGGAGCAATTCGATGGCGAGATCATTTTCATGGTCAATCCGGTAGAAGAAAACCAGCATACCGGGGTGATCGCATCCGTTGACGAACTGTTCCGCCTTCGCGAAGAAGACCAACTGGACTATGTGGTCGCGATTAATAACGATTATATTTCCCCCCTGTATCCCGGCGATCCGAAAAAATACATCTACACGGGAGCGGGAGGCAAGCTGCTGCCTTGCTTCTACGTGTACGGCAGGGAGACGCATGTCGGGCAAACGCTGGGCGGCCTTGATCCGACCCTGGTGACTGCAGAGCTGAATCGGCTCATCAACAACAACATGGAATTGACGGAGCAAGTAGAAGGAGAAATGATCACGCCCCCTTCGGCATTGTATCTGCGCGATACGAAACAATTTTACAACGTGCAGACGGCGGTAACGAGTTACTTGTACTTTAATTTCATGGTTCTTGAGGCCACGCCAAAAGACATCATGCAAACTTTGAAAAACGTTGCCGTAACGGCTGCCAAGCATATCGAAAGCTACTATGCCGAGCAGTACGGCAAATACGCACAGATCAATGCTTTTCCGTCCACGATGCCCTCTTGGGGGATAGACGTGTACACCTATGAAGAGTACTGCGCAAAGCTTGCCGGACAAGGAATCGACGTCAAGGGCGCAACCTCCCGGACCGTGGCGGACAATCCCGGCATGGAACTGCGCCAGTTGTGCTTTGAGATCGTCGATGCTTTGCGCAAGCAGGACCGGGCGGGCAAACCATGCATCGTGATCTTCTTTGCTCCGCCGTATTGTCCGCACAATTACCTGAAGGGCGAATCGACACGGGACCGGGAAGTGATCAAGGTGATCGAAGCGGCCACGAAGAAATGGGAAGGCTTGACTGGCGAATCCTTTGCCGTGAAACGATTCTTCCCGTATTTGACGGACAGCAGCTATTTGTCCCTGCACGATACAGACGAAGAAGTGGCTTCCCTGATCGATAACTTCCCGGAATGGGAGCGCATTTACTCGGTGCCGGTAAAGCGCATCCGCGAGCTCAATGTTCCGGCGATCAATGTTGGCGTCTATGGCCTGGACGCACATCGCTGGACGGAGAGGGTGTACAAGCCGTATTCGTTTGACACGGTTCCCAAGCTGACCAGAGAGATGACAAACATGTGGCTGAGGCCGAGTAAAGAAACAAAACCAGTACGAGCGTAAAGGAGAGGATCGTCATGTCTGTACAAACCAAATCTCTGTTTGAACGCGCCAATGCGGTGATGCCTCCGGTGGCGTCGCGAGCCACCACATTGGGTGTCGTGAAAGGGCAAGGCTCGTATTTGTGGGGGGAAGACGGCAAAAAATATCTGGATTTCGCGAGTGGCGTGGCCGTCACGAATGTCGGGCACAATCATCCGCTCGTCGTCGAGCGCGCCAAGGCGCAGATGGAGCAGTTGATTCATGGCGGGCACAACGTTGTCTATTATCCGGTCTACGTGGAACTGGCGGAAAAGCTGAACGAACTGAACGGCGGCAACTGCAAGGTATACTTTTCCAATAGCGGGGCAGAGGCGAACGAAGGGGCGATCAAGCTGGCGAAAAAGGTGAGCGGCCGGCCAGGCATCATCTCGTTCAAGCGCAGCTTTCACGGACGCACGCTGGGCACAGCGACCCTGACCGCATCCAATTCCCATTATCGCAAAGGGTACGAGGGTCTTCTGCCCAGCGTCTACTACGCCGATTATCCGTATGCGCTGCGAAGTGGACTCTCCGAGGAAGCGGAAGTCAGACGTTGCCTTGACTCGCTTGATGAAATCTTCCACTTCCTGATCGCGCCTGACCAAGTGGCGGCGATCATCATGGAACCGGTGCAAGGGGAGGGTGGCTACATCGTCCCGCCGAAGGCTTTTCTGGGGGAAATCCGCCGCATTTGCGATACCCACGGCATCCTGCTGATCTTTGACGAGATCCAGTCGGGTTTTGGCCGTACCGGAAAAATGTTTGCATGGCAGCACTTTGGCGTGCAGCCGGATATTTTGACGCTGGCCAAAGGCATCGCCAACGGGTTTCCGTTAAGTGCGATCATCGCCAAAGCCGAATGGATGGATCAGTGGACGGCCGGAACGCATGGCGGCACTTTCGGCGGCAATCCCGTAGCTTGCGCTGCTTCGCTTGCGGTGATTGAGCTATTGTCAGGCGGGCTGCTGGACAATGCCGTGAAGATGGGCGATTACTTCGTCCTGGAGTTGAACAAGTTGAAAGCCGACTGCCCGCAAATCAGGGAGATTCGCGGCCTTGGCCTGATGATCGGGATGGAATGTACGGATGCCGACGGCAAGCCGGATGTACAAACCGTAAACGGCTTGAAAGAGAAGGCGCTGGAAAAAGGGCTGATTCTCTTGACCTGCGGGACGGACAAGAACGTGATCCGCTTCATTCCGCCAACGACCGTCACCAAGGAAGAGATAGACGAAGCGATGGCGATCATCAGAGAAGCGCTGGCCGAACGGAAGTCACAAGCCTAATAAACGGGGAGGAATCACGATGCTTTATATAAACGGGGAATTTTGCCAGGCTCAATCCGCTCAAACCTTTGACGTCTGCAATCCGGCGACGGGTGAAGTGGTGGCGTCCGTGGCCAAAGGCGGATCCGCCGATACGCAGCAGGCGATTGATGCGGCACAGGCCGCCTCTCCGGCATGGTGCCGCCTGACGGCGAAGGAGCGATACGCATATTTGAAAAAGACGGCTGACATCCTGCGCTCCCGTACAGAGGAGATCGGCGTGCTGATCACTCGGGAAATGGGCAAGCCGTTGGCCGAAGCCAAAGGGGAAATCGGCCTGGCGATCGACTATCTCGACTGGTACGCGGAGGAAGGCAAGCGGATATACGGCGACACGATCCCCGCCTCCGCGCCAGACAAGCGGCTGATCGTGCTGCGCCGGCCGGTTGGGGTGGTCGGCGCCATTACGCCGTGGAACTTTCCGATCGCGATGATTACCCGCAAGCTGGCGCCGGCGCTGGCGGCGGGATGCACGATCATCGTCAAAGCGGCTTCCGCCACGCCGCTTGCCGCGATTGAGGTGTTCAAGGCTTTGCACGACGCGGGTCTGCCCAAGGGTGTAGCCAATCTGGTGAACGGCTCTGCAACAGAAATAGTCGGCGCGATGATGGCCAGCTCCGTCGTTCGCAAGATTACGTTTACCGGTTCCACGGAAGTGGGCAAGGAATTGGTGCGCCAATCCGCCGACACCATGAAGAAAGTGTCGATGGAGCTGGGGGGACATGCGCCGTTCCTGGTTTTTGCGGATGCGGACCTGGAAAAGGCGGCGGAAGGGGCGATCGCGAGCAAGTTCCGCAACGCCGGACAGACCTGCGTCTGTACCAACCGTATCTATGTACAAAAGCAGGCGGCCAAGGAGTTCGCGGCAATATTGGCGGAAAAAATGAAGCAACTGACAGTGGGCAACGGTCTGGAAGCAGGCGTCAACATGGGCCCGATGATCGACAGACAGGCAGTGGCCAAGACGCAAGAGCACATCGACGATGCGGTCGCCAAAGGGGCGTCTATCCTCTGCGGCGGCAAACAGCTTGTCGAGGGAGCCTACGCCAACGGTTGCTTCTTTGAACCGACAGTGCTTTTGCATGCAACGCACGAGATGAAGATTGCGCATGAAGAAACGTTCGGACCGGTCGCTCCCATCTTTGCCTTCGAGACAGAGGAAGAAGCGATACGCTATGCCAATGACACCGTGTACGGACTCGCTTCCTATGTGTACACGAAGGACGGCTCCCGCATGTTCCGGGTGGCGGAAGCGCTGGAGTACGGCATCGTCGGGATCAACGACCCGCTGCCGACCGTGGCGCAAGCGCCGTTCGGCGGGGTCAAGGAATCGGGAGTGGGGCGCGAAGGCGGCAAATACGGTATCGAAGATTATCTGGAATATAAATTTCTGTCGCTCCAGCTTGAGCTGTAAGAAAAGTGACCTGCATGGCATAGCCGCTCATTTCCCGGGAATCCGGCTGGCGAAAAAATCCGACTCGCCCTTGCACGGCCTGGAGAATGCGACAGCCGGAACGCTGATCGCGAGCAAGCTGGCGCGGATGAAGCAAAAACATGTGGCGTATTTGCCTGGCAAATCAAAGAGGGCAGTCTCGGTGTCTATCCTGCGTAGACGAGAGGCTGCCCGTTTTTGATTCATACGGATCGGGTGCCAGTTCGAGGGACGCGGCTGCATTCCTTTACGCCTCAACCTTTTGCAGTGCGAACAGCGTCAAAAAACTGACGGCCTCACGCAGCTCCACGCTCAATCGACCGGCGATATCAGGCGTGACTCCTTCCTTGTAGACGGGTTCTTCTCCGAGCAGCCGCAACCCGTTTTCCGCCGCCAGCTTTTTCGCTTCCCACGGCATCATCGTGTTCTGGATCGTATCTTCCTCGTACAGCCGGCGATAGCTGTGGGCGCGCGGTCCTGCCGTCGGACCCAGGATGCCGAGCACGAGGGTGCCGCCGGGCATGAGGACGCGCCGCAGCTCCAGGATGGCTTTCCGCGGGGAAGGCGTGAATTCCACGACGTTGATGGAGAGAATGCCTGCGAAAGTCTCGTCGGCAAAAGGGAGACGGCTGATGTCGCCGGTCTGGAAAGGGACGGACAGGCCGTCCTTTTTTGCCCGGTCATGGGCGAGGCGGATCATTTCCCCGGCAATGTCGATGCCTTCTGCGGCATAACCGAAAGACGCCAGCTTGCAGCTCGCGAAGCCGTCGCCGCAGCCTGCGTCGAGAACAGGCCCAGTGTCCGCAGAGACGTATCGCTGGAAAAACGGCAGGATCGTGCGGCGGCTCCCTCGCTCCCACATATTGTCGCTGTTCGCATGCCAGTCGGCGGCAAACCGGTCCCATTGCTCGGCAGCCTCTGTGTTCCATTGGCTCATCGGTTGGGCAACCCCTTTCCCATTTCTTTTGTCCTTATTGTAGCAATCATGCGCGCGATTGTGTACTTTAATCGATGAAAGCGTTTTCGCTTTATTTCGTGTTCTTGCATGAGAGAGCGCTTCCAAGGTACTCTCATCATAAGACAAAATAATCCCAATTGAAGATAAAATATGAATTTGAAAAAGCGGCGGGGTAGCAATGGGCAACACCGATTTTTTTTCCAATTCAGGACTGGGACTATCTGGAGTTTTATACCGGAAATGCCAAGCAGACGATGCATTACTTGACCAAAGCGTTTGGCTTTGAGGCCGTAGCGTATGCCGGCCTGGAGACCGGGTCCCGCGACGCCATCCCCCTCATATGTTTCCGGTGAAGAGGCTGTTTTTTCCTTTGTCTGACGGTTCTGTCTTGTCAGACAATGGTCTTGACCATAGGGAGGGGCGCTATAGATAATGGGGATAACGCTCTTTTGGGGGAGATGATTGTTTGAATATGGCGTTGATGATGCCATTGGCTGAGCGGACGGCCGTCCTTATCGTGGTGGCGCTGCTGTTCACGCGGATCCGCGCTTTTCGCAGCATTTTAAACCAGCAGGCTACGTGGAAGGAAAAAGCGGTCATGGTCATGATTTTCTCCGCGATTTCCATTCTGGGAACATACAACGGCATCTGGTATCAGGATGCCATCGCCAACTCGCGGGTGATCGGCACGGTCGTGGCGGGGCTTTTGGCCGGGCCGTGGGTGGGCCTCTTGACGAGTCTGATCGCAGGCATTCACCGCTACTCGCTCGGAGGCTTTACGGATCTGGCGTGTGCCATCTCCACGATCAGCGAAGGGCTGATCGCCGGATTGATCTACCAGTTTCGCCGCAACCGCCATCAGGAAATCGGCTGGAAGACAGCCTTGATCGTCGGATTTATCGCGGAGTGGATGCAGATGGGCATCATCCTGCTGGTCGCGCGCCCCTACGCCGATGCGCTGGCGCTCGTCCAGTCGATCAGCATCCCGATGTCCGTCGTCAATTCGCTCGGAATCTCCATTCTCGTCATCATTATCGATCTGGTCAAAAAAGAGGAGGATCGCATCGGAGCTCTGCAGGCGCAGCGCACCATGCAGGTCGCGGACAAGACGCTGTCGTATTTGCGGGAAGGCCTGAACTTTGAATCGGCGCGAAAGGTGGCCGAAGAGATCCTGCGGACGACCCGTGTGGCCGCCGTGGCGATCACGGACACCAGAACGGTGCTGGCGCATGTCGGCGCAGGCTCGTCCCACCACGTAGTGGGCGCAGGCATCACGACCAAAGCGACGCGGGCGGTGCTGGATACCCGCGAGATGATGATCGCCCACAACCGGGATGAAATCGGTTGCACGCAGTCCGGCTGTCCGCTGCGCTACGCCATTCTCGTGCCGCTGATGCGCAGGCGCGAGGTCGCAGGCGTGTTGAAGCTGTACCAGGATCGTTCCCGCAGGCTGTCGGCCGTTGATTTGGAGCTGGTCCGGGGATTGGGCAAGCTCATTTCGACGCAGCTGGAGCTGGCCGAGCTGGAAAAACAGTCGCGCCTTTTGGCGGATGCGGAGATCAAAGCCTTGCATGCGCAGATCAACCCGCATTTTTTGTTCAATGCGCTCAATACGATCGTCTCGTTCATCCGCTTTCGTCCGGAGCAGGCGCGCGAGCTGTTGATTCACCTGGGGGAATACTTCCGACGCAATCTGCACGATTCCGGGGGGTACGTGAGCCTGGCAGAGGAGCTGGAGCACATCGAAGCTTACCTGGCGATCGAACGAGCCCGCTTCGGAGAGAAGCTGCACGTCGCGTATGACATCGAGGAAGGGGTGGAGGGCTTCATCGTCCCTGGATTGATCCTGCAGCCTCTGGTGGAAAACGCTGTCAAGCACGGCCTGTTGCCCAAGCGGGAAGGGGGCACGGTCATGATCAAGGCGCGGCGCACGGACAGCAAGACGCTGGAGCTGACGGTCGCGGACGACGGCGTGGGCATGGACACAGATCCTTTTGCCGTTCCGCAAAAGCAGCGGGAGGGCAAACGCCGGTTGTCCGGGATTGGCTTGACCAACGTCAAGAGTCGGCTCCAATCCGTCTACGGCAGCCCTTACGGAATCGAGATTACGAGCGCAGGCAATGGAGGAACGACCTGTGTCATTACAATGCCGGTAGGAGTGAATGCCAGTGTTCAAAGTATTCATCGTGGATGACGAGGCGCCGGCCCGCGCAGAGCTGCGCTACTTGCTGGAGCAATTTCCCGACGTGTCCGTCATCGGGGAGGCGGGCAGCGGCGAGGAGGCGATCGATTCCATCCTGCAGATCGGGCCGGATGCCGTCTTTCTGGACATCCATCTGCAAGACAGGGATGGGGTGGATGTCGGGCAGGAGCTGCTCGAGTCCATGGTCAACCCGCCGGTCATCATTTTTGCCAGCGCCTACGAGATTCACGCGGTGCGGGCGTTCGAGACCGATGCGATTGACTACATCGTCAAGCCGTTCAGCGAGCCGCGGCTGGAAAAGACGATGAACCGCGTGCGCAAATGGCTGCGGACCACCGAGACGCAGGCCCAGTCCGCCCCGCACCTGGAGAAGCAGCTGCAGACTTTGCTGCAAAACGTCCTGGCAGATCAGCAGCCGCGCCGGGTGCCCGTAGAGAAGAGCGGCAAGATCATGCTGATCGACCCCAACGAAATCGTGTACGCGACGCTGGAAGGGCGTTACGCCAGCATCTACACCGCAGCCGAGCAGTTCTCCACCTCGTTTACGCTGCAGGAGCTGGAAAGCCGGTTGTCTCCCAAGCAATTTTTCCGGACGCACCGGGCCTACATCGTCAATCTCGCCAAGACGGCAGAGCTGGTGCCGTGGTTCAAGGGATCCATCCATCTGGTCATGCAGGACCATCGCTGTACGGAAATTCCCGTGAGCCGCAACGTCGTCAAAGAGCTGAAAAAACGGCTCGGGTTTTGATGCGCAGCTGCACCTGGCACACCCCCCTGTTTGTCGAACAGGGGGAAAACCTTTACAATAAAGGGAGATGACAGGAGAGGGAGGTTGCCATGTTTCACGTATATCCTTCAAATTCGAGATATTCGGTAGATGCGGGATGGCTGCGCAGTCATCTCAGCTTTTCCTTCGGGGAGTACTACGATCCGGACAACACCAGCTTTGGCGTCATGCGGGTCTGCAACGACGACGAGGTAGCGGGAGGCAAAGGATTCGGGCCTCACCCGCACAGCGACATGGAGATTGTCACGATTGTTCTCGAGGGCCAGGTCAAGCACGAGGACAATCTGGGCAACGTCGAGGTCGTCTCCGCCGGCGAAGTGCAGCGGATGTCGGCCGGGACGGGAATCATTCATGCGGAGTACAACGCGTCCCGGACGGAAAAAGTCAACTTTTTGCAGCTGTGGTTCATGCCCGAGCAGCGGGGCTTGACGCCGTCCTTTGAGACGACGGGCTATGACCGCGAGCGGCTGGCCAATGCGCTCTTGCCGGTCGTCGCTAGCCAGGGGGGCGAACGGATTGCCTCGATTCATCAGGACATGACCATTTACCTCAGCCGGTTGGAGCGGGGCAGGATATTGCCTTTTGAGCAGGCACAAGGGCGGCGCGTTTTTTTGTTCGTGATCAAAGGCAAGCTGGACGTAAATGGACATGAGCTGGGAGAAAGGGATACGGCCCGGATCGAAGCGGTTCCCAGCCTGTCCATTTCGGCGGAGCAAGACGCCTGGTTTATGTTGATCGATTTGCCATGAGGAGAGGATTGCGATGAAAGAAACCTTGCTGGTGAAGCACGCGGTGGGAGGCAGGACGTTCATCGACACAAGCCGCGGGAACGTGGAGTACCGCGTGGAGCGGGGCGAAACAGGGTGGAAATTTGCCCTGTACCTGCCTTTTGACGCTGCTGTGGAAGAGGTCCTCAAGTGGAAGGACGAGCTGAATGTCTTTCTCTTTCACGAATGGGAGGGAGAGCCGACGAAAAAGACGTGGTTTTACGTCAAGGACAACCCGGTGGAGTACGACCACGCAAGCCAGTGCCTGACGATCACGGCCGAGACCTGCATCGAGTATGTGCCGGACCGCTTCAGCGCTGCTCTGGGCGGATGAGCAGAGGTCGAGCAAAAAAGAGCTGCAGGCGAGTGCCAGGCGCCCTTTTTTGGAATGGAGCTGATCCGGGACGGGCCTGGAGCTTTTTCCCCTGTTTCCGCCCGCCGCTGCCGCTCTCGTCTTGCCCGGCTCAATGCTTCTGGTTTTTGGCCTGATGCAGCTGCTTGATCGTCTCGATGATTTCCCGGATCTGACTGCGCGCCTCCGCGTGCTCCGGCTGGCTCGCCCAGTGCTGGATGAGCGGGGGCATCACTTTGCTCATCTGGGTGTACAGGCACCACACTTTTACCATTTCTACACGGTCGGGCGTTGCTTCGCCTGTCAGCAGTTCCGTAAACTTATACAGAAGGTCCTCAAGTTCAGGGATAAGCGCTTCCTTTTTTTCTTCCATGCCCGATATCCTCCCTTTCCGGAACGTAAAATGTTCGCTTTGTCTATTGTACGCAAATCGGCTGCGCAGGGAAAGGCGGAGGTGTGGCGGGAGGGGCGCGGCATGGTCGGCAGCATTCGTCCGCGCTGGTCAAAAAGGGGCTGGCGGAAAAGAATCCGACCGGGCGCGGGCAGTACAGGCTTGCGGCGGCGGGGGTAGCGGCGGGGGTAGCGGCCAGAGCAGAGGAGGAGCAGCAGTAGCAGGGAGTTCGCAGCGGGCTGCTGTGGATCAAGACGATCACGCGCCCGCCCCGATTCGGCCGCAAGCGCACAGAAGAGAAGCAGGGAAGGGCCTGCTTATCCTCACAGAACAGCTGGAATCGAGATGGTTCGAGGGGGCCTTTTTTGCGACCATTTTCGTAGGCCGTCGTCCCTTGCTATTTTTGGCTCTAGCAAATGACAGAAAGCCTGCCCATTTCAAAAACGGAATCACGTTCATTCCACAGCTCGGCAATTGCCGGGTTTTTTCATTTTTACGCAAAAAAATCAGTCGGATTGCACCAATCTGCGGAAAATGCGCAAATGACTTATGTCAATTCCGACAAAACGCGTATACCTTGTACGAGTGGAAAAAAATCCACAGAACATAGAAAACAAAAGAAGGAGAGGAAGAACCATGTGGCTGATTGTCAATCGGGATGAGTTGAAAGAATACTTCGAAGGCATGAGTCGGCTCGTGCGGGGAACGGAGGGACCAAAAGCGGAGGAGGAGAGAGAACGTGCCTGTCCGGTTGAGCCGGAAATTCGCCGGGTCTTGCTCCGCTACCTCCATCAATCCGTTGAAATAGGCTCGGATGCAGGCAATATTGCGGGGATTTTGCAGGAGGTCGGCGCGGATTACGTGCAGCTCCTGGAGGCTGGCGGCACGCGCGTCTTGATCCGGTTTGCCCAGATCTTTCTCGTGCACACGGTATAAAAAAAGGAGGAGTTTGCATGAATTTTGCGGAGAAATTGCGTTCGTTCATCGGGGAGACGGTAGAAGTGATTACAGGCATCCAGGTGACGACAGGCGTTTTGACACAGGTCACTGGCAGTACGGCGACTGTCCTGACTGCGAATCCCGCCGGATACGGAGTAGCGCAAGCCGTCGTCCTTCAACAGGATCGCATCACTTATGTGAGGATCGTCTGAGCGTGGCGACAGGAAGGATGGCACGGCGGATCCAAACCTTGTCCGTCATCATCCCCGCCGCCTATTCGCTGAATCATCTGCAGCGACAGATTGCCGTCAGTCAAAGGCTGGAGCCGCTGGAAATCATTCTGGTCGTCTCTTCCCGGCTGATTCCTCAGCTTCCGCCCGCAGCTGCGTCCCATTGCCAGGTCATACCCGTGGATGGCCCTGCGTCCCTTTTTGCCGGACGGGCACTCGGTGCGGCGCAGGCGCGAGGAGACATCCTCCTGTTTCTCGGCGAGGATCGCTACTATCCGAATGCTGGCTTGCAGCGCTTTCTCTTTCCCCTGCGCTACGGCCAGGTCGATGTGATGCTGTCTCGTGAAGCGGCGAGGGGGCGGGTCGCGCAATGTCCAAAGCCCGTCCACAGTCTCAGCCTGCTGTTCAATGAGCTGTACGGACGCATGGATTTGCTGGAGGCCAGCCTGATCGATACGCCCCATGCCATGACGCGAGCGGCCCTGCGCAGGCTCGGAGCAGAGCGTCTCGCCCATCCGGCAGATGCGCATCGGGAGCTGGTGAAAAGCGGGGTTTCCCTGCGGGCGATGCCGCTTGCGCCGGATCGGGACATCATGCCCTTTCAGCCGCAGCTGGCGGGCACATGGCTGTCTGAACTTTCTGTCTGGGAACAGGCCGTCATTGCGGAGCACGCAGCCGTGTGCGCCAGGCTTCCGTGGCGGGGAGGGCTGGGCGACGGCGGCAGAAGAAGGGATCTCGCAGATCGCAGCGTGTCCAAAGAAAACGAGCTCCTGCAGGCAACAGGCGAGGAGCGGCTGCAGTGGAAGACGGGGCTCTGCGGCGGGCAGGGATTGTCTGTCATCATCCCCGCATGCAATGAAGCGGCGACGATCGGGGCTGTCATTCGCGAAGTGCGGCAGCTCGCGCCGGCAGAAATCATCGTGGTGGTCAACGGTTCGCATGACAAGACGGCGCAGATTGCGCGCCAGCACGCAGTGGCGACAGTCGAGTTGCCCCAGGCATTGGGAGTGGACACGGGACGGGCTGTGGGAGCCAGTCTCGCCGGCGGAGAGTGGCTGCTTTTCGTGGATGCGGACTTCGTCATTCCCGCCATGGAGCTCTACCCGTTCGTGCGCGCTTGCCGGCTGGGGGCGGATCTCGCGTTGAACGACCAGTCCCGCTTTCTGGCAGGGAACACCGCCAATGCCGTCACAGCGGCCAGGCAAGCTTTGAACGTGGCAGCGAACCGCAAAGAGCTGCGGTACGGGTCCATGCTGGCTGTGCCGTTTGCCTTGCGTCGCGAGTCGTTTGCGCCGCTCGGCTGGTCCCTGCTGGCGTGTCCGCCCAAGGCGCAAGCGGCGGCAGCGCTGGCGGGCCTGGACATCCGGCAGGTGCACGAGGTGGACAGCTTTGCCCGGAACCGGCTGAGGCCGGAAAAAAATCTCGCCCCCCTCGGGAGAACGCCAGCCGTAGAGCAGCTCTTGGGCGATCATATCGAGGCGCTGCAGCTGCTGGCAGAGAGGGGCGGCATCAAGCGAGAACGATAAGGAAGTGGTAAAAGAACATGGAAAGGGGAAGTGGCCTGGTGAGCGTGGTTGTCACCAATTACAACCGCGCCGCCTACTTGCAGGAGTGTCTGGACAGCATTCTTGCGCAAACGTACCGCAAGTGGGAGCTGATTCTCGTCGATGACGCTTCGACAGATGATTCCTTCGCGGCGGCAAGCGGGTGGGTGCAAAAGCATCAGGAGTCTCTGCGGGAGAATCAGGTCATCCTGCATCGGCTGCCGCGCAATACCGGCTTTGCCGGGGCGATCAACGCCGGCTTTTACTTGGCGAGAGGAGAATTCATCGCCGTCCAGGACGCGGATGACTATTCCCATATCCTGCGCTTGGAGAGGCAGGTCCGCTTTTTGCAGGAGCATCCGGACGTCGAGCTGGTCGGGGCCAATTACTACGCGTTTCCGTCCGAGACGCCAACCAGACGGGAGCTGTCGACGTGGATCAAATACGGAGACGAGATTCGCAAGGAGTACGGAAAGGGAGGGCATTGCGTCTGCCACGGGACCATTCTGTTCCGGGGGCGGCTGTTTGACCAGATCGGGGGACCGACCAGACGGATCAAAGGCGCAGAGGACTATGAATTCATCGCCAAAAGCCTGAATGCCCGGGCGAAAATCGAAAACCTCCCCGAGGCGCTGTACTACTACCGGCTGCATGCCGCGCAAAGGTCGAACAAGTATTACCGGGGAAAGGAGGAAGAAGTGTGACGAACCGCGTTTTGATGGTTCTGGACAGCATGGGAACAGGCGGGACGGAGACGTACGTTCTGAGCCTCGGCAAGCCGTTATCGGCCTGCGGTGTGCGACTGTTCTGCGGAGGGGCTGACGGTCCGCTCCATCCACAGTTTCGCCAGGCAGGCTATCAGGTGCAGCTGATCAAGTCGGATCTGCAGCCGCTCCCTGCGCGCAGACAGGCTGAGCGGCGCGCCTACCGGAAGCTGATGGAGGAACAGGGCATTACCGTCGTGCACGTCCATCAGACGCCGTCCGGAATCGTCGCCGCATCGGCAGCCAGGGCGCTGGGCATTCCCGTCGTGTTTACGATGCACGGGACTTACTACCCGCGGGAAGAGGCCCTCGAGCTGGCGCAGCTATGCGATGCGGTCATCAGTGTGAGCAAGCCGGTCCAGCGTTACTGGAAGGAATGGGGGGTGTCCTCGACAGTCATTTCCAACGGCGTCGATCTGGAGGCGTTCCGTCCACTGGCGAAAGGGGTTCTGGAGGAAGCTGTCCTGCCGGAAATACCGGGCGGGGCGACCGTCGTTACCTACGTCAGCAGGCTTGCCTGGCAGAAGGCAGCGGTGTGCAACATGGTGCTGCGCTCGACCAAGGCGTGGCCGCCGGAAAAAAACGACGTGCATCTCGTTGTGGTCGGGACGGGAGCCCAGGCTTTTCACGTACAGGAGCTGGTCCGCAATCTCAACCGGCTGCGCAAAAGGGTGTACATTCACATGGCGGGGGAGCAAACCGACGTCCGGCCGTACTACAGGAAAAGCGACCTCGTCATCGGTACGGGACGCGTCGCGCTGGAAGCCATGGCTTGCGGCAAACCGGTGCTCGCGATCGGGAATCACGGCTTTCTGGGACTGGTGAAGCCCGAGTTGTACGGCAAGGCGTGGGACTATTACTTCGGCGATCACGACTCGATAAAGAAGCCGTCTGCGCATTTGATCGAAGCCGCATTGACGGAGGCGCTGCGCGATCGGGGAGCTTTGCAGCACACGGGCGTGCAGGGCAGAGCGTGGATCGAAGCCGCTTTTGATATCAGGCAAAAGGCGCGGGAGATTCTCGCCATGTACGAGCGCGTCATGACCAGCCAGGAAGGAGGTGGAGCGCGATGAAAAAGGTTTTGTACGTAGGCTGGATCGGCTTCAACAACCTGGGGGACGAATTGATGTGGAACGTGTTCGAACAGCTGTCGCGCCGGTATCTCGATCCGCGGCAGGTGCAGGTCATTCCTTCGCTGCCCGGTGTGGACCTCGTCGACCTGAGCCCGTACGATACGGTAGTCCTCGGCGGAGGCTCCTTGCTCGTCCCCGGCTATGTCGATGTGGCGCACCGGGCTGTTCAACAAGGAAAAAAGCTCCTGGTCTGGGGGAGCGGCTATGATACCCAGGTGCCTGTGTCTCTCGATTCGCAGGGAAGGCTGTTTTCGCCCGAACTGGGGGAGAGCGAGCGGATGCGCCAGATGCTGCGGGACATTGCGCAGCATGCCGCCTTCTTCGGCGTGCGCGGACCGCTGACCTGTCAATATGTGCAGGCAGCCGGCGTCACGAAGAAACTGCAGATGAGTGGAGATCCGGGCATGCTCCTGCTGCCCGATTGGGAGAGAGAGGCAGCGGGCAAAGAGGGGCCGCCAGTCATCGGGATCAACTGGGGAACCTCCTACAACCGCATCTACGGAAAGGACGAGACGGCCGTGGAGGATGCTCTCGCGGCTGCCGCGCGCCAATTGGTCGCAGACGGATACCACCTGTACCTCTACACCATGTGGGGACCGGATCGGGAAGCGAACAAGCGCCTGTATCAAAAAATTGCAAAGCCCGACCGGACCACTCTCGACCTCGCCGTCCACCATCACCGGGACTTGATGCGGCTGCTGACGCGGATGGAGGCGACGATCAATTTCAAGCTGCATGCCAATGTGCTCAGCGCCGCTTGCAACATCCCTTTTGTCTGCCTCGCCTACCGCTTCAAGTGCTTCGACTTCGCCCATTCTCTCGCCGTACCCGAATTGGCGGTGTCGACCGGCGAGCCGGACCTTTGCCAACGCATCCTCTCACGGGCCAAGTACGCGGTGGAATTCAAGGACGTCATCCGCGAGCAAATGACCGCCGCTCAACAGCAAATGATTCGGAAGCTGGAAGAACCTTTTGTACATGGCTGGCAGGAAAACTGGTAAGTAAAGGGATCCCTATTCGGCGTAAATATTGCCACGACAGATAGCGCATAATAAGCCCACAACACCGAATGGAGGGAACAATATGTACAGTGGAAACCGCAGTTCCAATCAAAGGCTGATTCCGCAATCGTCTCAAGCTCTCGATCAAATGAAGTATGAAATTGCCGCTGAATTCGGCGTCATTCTCGGACCGGACACCTCTTCCCGTCAAAACGGTTCGGTTGGCGGAGAAATCACGAAGCGGCTGGTCAGCTTCGCCGAACAACAGCTGTCAGGCGGCGGTCTCCGCCTCTAGTCCCAATCATCGATACGAAGCCAGCCCTTTTCTCTCGGGAGAAGGGCCGGTTTTTTGTTGCAAACACGGCTGTCGGTGGGAGAAGCCTGTTTCCGACCTGCGCTCCGGGCTCCGTCCTGCGAGGAAGCGGAAACTGTCCGCTCCGTCCTGATCCCGAGGGAATCGCAAAACGGCGCGCAGCTACGAAGTCATTCATGGATTGCGATTCTTCTGCCTCGGGATTCAGGACTCCGCTGAGCCGGACTCCACAGTCGCTCCGTCTGGAAACAGGCTTCTCTACGAGCGGATGATTGCCGATCGGGCTTTATGTAAAAGCGGTTTGGGTATTTCAGGATGCAAATATGCTATCAAACCCATACAAGAAAACCCCGCCGACCTCAACAGCTGCCCAGGAAAAAGGGGAAAACAGCGGAAGGCATTAGGGACACCTCCCAGGCGGAGCGGAGAAAGCGGAACACGCTTGAGCGGCCACCTTGAACCAGCTTCCTCGAAACAACGACTTTGGCCGCCGTTCCGCTTTCGGAGCGGAGCCGGACAGGGATGACCTCCGCGCAGTGTCCCTACCAGCCGGGAGCGTTTTCCCCTTTTTTCATTCCGGCACAAGAGCTGGACGAAGCCAATGAGGACAACGAAGCGAGACCCACACAAGCTTTAAAAAGCAGACCTGGTGATGGGCAGATTTCATGGGTGACATCCGGCTTCCCACGCCGGGCCCCGCCTCTGTCTGCCTGTCATCCTGCTCCCTGCCAACGCCTGCTGAATCCCGGACGAAAAAGGACGAGGCAGGCCATTTGTTGAATTTTGTATCCGCTTTCATTCGCGCGCCTATGGTGCGATTCGTGTTGCAATTTGTGCGATTCAGCCATTTTGCATTTTGGGGAAGCAGCCCCTGTGATACGTTCTGGGTAGGCGCTAGGCCTGTTACAAAACGAAAAAAGGAGGAGACACAGATGCAAAAATGGCTTCTCTCCGTCCTGATCTGGGGCGGGATTGCTGCGCTGGGCGCAATTGGCTTCGGGATTATCGCCCTGACTCGCGGCGAGTCTGTCAACTCGTTCTGGTTGCTGACAGCTGCTTTCTGCACTTATGCCGTTGCTTATCGTTTTTACAGCCGTTTTATTGCGAGAAAAATCATGGGCTTGGATGACAACCGCGCGACACCGGCGGAAGTCAACAACGACGGCAAAGACTTCGTGCCGACGAACAAGTGGATCCTGTTCGGACACCACTTCGCTGCCATCGCGGGAGCAGGGCCGCTCGTAGGTCCGACGCTGGCTGCCCAGATGGGCTACCTGCCGGGAACGCTCTGGATTATCGTAGGGGCGGTCATCGGCGGTGCCGTTCAGGACTTCATCATTTTGTTCGGTTCGATGCGGCGCAACGGCAAAACGCTGGGTCAAATCGCCAAGGAAGAAATCGGCCCGTTTGGCGGAGTGCTTGCTTTGATAGGAATCATTGCGATCATGATCATTTTGATTGCTGTTTTGGCGATGGTTGTTGTAAACGCTCTCGCGGAGTCTCCGTGGGCGACCTTTACGATCTTCATGACGCTGCCGATCGCGCTCCTGATGGGCCTGTACATGCGCTACATCCGTCCGGGCAAGGTCATGGAAGGCTCCATCATCGGTCTGGCTCTTTTGTTCCTGTCGCTGTGGCTCGGCCAGGCAGTAGCCCATTCTCCGACATGGGGACCGGCTTTTACGTTTACCAAGGTACAGCTGGCCTGGATGATTATCGTGTACGGCTTCATCGCTTCCGTGCTTCCGGTCTGGCTCCTGCTGGCTCCTCGCGATTACTTGAGTTCATTCCTGAAAGTGGGCACGATCGGTGTCCTGGCCATAGGCATCGTCGTCACTTTGCCTCCGCTGCACATGCCGGCCTTGACCAAATTCATCGACGGTACCGGTCCAGTGTTTGCGGGGAATCTGTTCCCGTTCCTGTTTATTACCATCGCCTGCGGAGCGGTTTCCGGCTTCCACGCCCTCATCTCCTCAGGAACGACACCGAAGATGATCACCAAGGAATCGCATGCTCCGCTCATCGGCTACGGCGGGATGCTGATGGAGTCCGGCGTGGCGATCATGGCGATGATCGCAGCCTGCGTGCTCTCGCCGGGCGTCTACTTCGCCATCAACTCTCCGGGTGCGGTGATCGGCACAGATGCGGCCGCCGCGGCGGCGACCATTTCGAGCTGGGGCTTTACGGTCACGCCTGACCAATTGACGACGCTGGCTGACGATATCCAGGAAAAAACAGTCCTCTCTCGTACCGGCGGCGCGCCTTCGCTGGCGATCGGGATGGCTACGATCTTCTCGGGTATCTTGGGCGGAAAAGCGTTCATGGCGTTCTGGTACCATTTTGCGATTTTGTTTGAAGCCGTTTTCATTCTGACGACCATCGACGCCGGGACGCGTGTCGGCCGGTTCATGGTACAAGACATGCTCGGCAACGTCTTCCCGAAAATGAAAGAAACGAACTGGCTGCCAGGCAACCTGATCGGCTCGGGTCTGATCTCGATCGGGTGGGGCTACTTCCTCCTGCAAGGGGTCATGGATCCGCTCGGCGGTATTTACACGCTGTGGCCGCTCTTTGGGATTGCCAACCAGATGCTCGCTGCCATCGCCTTCACGGTCGGAACGACGATCATCTTCAAAATGGGCAAAGCGGCCTACTCGTGGGTCACGCTCGTGCCGATGGCTTGGCTCAGCGCTGCGACACTGACCGCTGGATGGCAAAAGCTGTTCCATCCGGATGCGAAGATCAGCTTCCTGGCGCATGCGGAAGCGTTCCAAAAAGCACTCGATGCCGGGACGCTGCCCAAAGGCGTAAAGACGATCGAAGCTGCGCAAAAGATGATTTTGAACGACCAGATCGATGCGGCGGTTTGCGCGATCTTCATGGTCATCACGATCGGCATTATTTTGGATGGCGCCCGCGTGTGGATCAACATCCTGCGGGGCAAGCAATACCCGCTGTATGAGTCGCCGTATGTGAAGTCCAAAGGTGTCATTACAGACGGGAAAGGACACCACGTGGCATGAGGCGCAAGTGGAGGGCGATCCGCAAGTCAGTGCGCAAGGTGAGCTCCGCCATCAAGACGATCTTCGGCATGCCGGACTACGATCGTTACGTGCAGCATTGGTATGCGACCCATGCGGCGCCGGGCATTTTCCCCATGACCGAGCGGGAGTTCTATATGTATGCGCTCCGTGAGCGTTATGAAAAGGGCGGCGTGACCCGCTGCTGCTGAGACCAGATACGGATGAAGAGGCCCGGAGAGTTCCCGGACCTCTTTTCCGTACAGGGACAGGACAAGAGGAGGCCCAAACGCATGCGAGGACGGTCCTGGTCGGCTTGAAGCCGCTTCCATGTCTGGCCAGGCTTCCCGGCCGGAAGAACAGATCCCCTGCTTTCGGTGTGGTGTAACCGCAGGTAAAGTATGGTACACTAATGAAAAAGTCATGTTTTGGGTGGCGATATGTGTGCAGCAACCATCACTGGCGGCCATGAAAGACTTGGCTCTGCAATGCGCCCGTTCCGCGGGTCAGCTGAGTCTCAAGCGAATGAAAGAGCCGTTTACTGTGGAATACAAAACTTCTGCCTCCGATCTGGTCACGGCTGTTGACAAGGAAGTAGAGCAGCATGTCATTCATATGATCCTCGAGCGCTTTCCCCACCACGGCATCCTGGGCGAGGAAAGCACGTTCCAGGGGGATTACAGGACGTTCGATACGCTGTGGGTCATCGACCCGATCGACGGGACGACGAACTTTGTCCATCAGCAAATCAACTTTTCCGTGTCCATCGCGGTGTATCACAAAGGAGAGGGTCTGGTCGGAGCCGTGTACGATCCTTCCCGGGATGAGCTGTTTTATGCGGTAAAAGGGGAAGGGGCGTTCCTCAACGAACGCCCGCTGCATCTCGAAAAGGCAGTCACCCTCGAGGAAGCGCTGCTGTGCACGAGTGTTTTCTGGAACAAGCGCGCCGAGCAGATGGGCATCGACCAGATCGTCAAAAAGCTGGCTGGAAAAGTCCGCGCCATGCGCCTGCTGGGGAGCGCGGCCTTGGAAATGTCGTACGTCGCCGCAGGCCGACTGGACGGCTACGTGAGCATGTCCCTGAACGCCTGGGACTTCGGCGCCGGCCGAATCATCGTCGAAGAAGCAGGCGGCAAAGTAACCACCATGATGGGCACACCGCTTCCTTTCGACCAAAAAAGCAGCGTCATGGCCTGCAACCCGGCCTTTTATGAAGAACTGCGGCATTACCTGAATCTGTCCGACAACTCCGAAATGGGCACATAACCGCCCCCCTGCTGGATGACCGCCAGCAGGGGGTTGCTTTTTATTCCTGATGGGACGGGCCATGGCAGAAAAGTCGGGAAAACGGGTAGAATGGGGAGTGTGAAGTCATTGGGGCAAAAGCCCGAACAGGCCGCGCGCGACAAAGACTTGCGCCAGAAGGGAAAAGTTGCATATGCTATGGCAACGGTTTCTTTTGAGTGTGAGAACGGATCCGGCTTGTCTCACAGGAGGGGAACAAACATGACGACGGCTGCCAAGATCGACGAAAGCATACGCATCATCCGGAAGTATCAGGCCGCGAGCGGCGCGTATCTCGCTTCGCCCGTCTTTCGGTCTTACCAATATTCGTGGCTGCGCGACGGGACCTTTACTGCTTATGCGATGAATCGCGCGGGGCAGCACGAAAGCGCCCGCCGTTTCTATAAATGGTGTGATGCCGTCATCCGCCGGTACGCTGACAAGGCCCGTGCGGCCATTGCCGCTGTGCAGGCAGGCGAGACCTCGGGAGGAAACGAGAGGTTTCTGCATACGCGCTATACGGTGGACGGCGCTGAAGTGTCAGGGGAGTGGGGAAGCTTCCAGCTTGACGGCTACGGAGCCTGGCTGTGGGGTCTGGCACAGCATGTGTGTCTCAGCGGCGATTCAGGGCTCGTTCAGGAGCTGCGGCCCTCCATTGATTTGACTCTCGATTATTTACGGACATGCTGGCCATTGTCCAACTACGATTGCTGGGAGGAAGGAGGAGACCTGCGGCATCCGGCTACGATGGCAGCCATTTACGGCGGAGTGACGGCGATAGCCGGGCTTGTGCCGGAGCGGGCTGAGGAGCTGTCCCGGCTGGGGGATTGCATCCGACAGTTCGTCGTCGCGAACGGTACGGCGGACGGCAAATTTGCCAAGTCGCTGGGGAATCCCGCAGTCGATGCCAGCCTCCTGTGGATTTCCCTGCCATTCGGCTTGGCGGGGACCGAAGACCCGCTCATGGCCAGCACGGTGGCAGCGATTGAGCGGGAGCTGCTGACTGGCAGCGGTGTCCATCGGTATGCGGCAGATACTTACTACGGCGGGGGACAGTGGCCGCTCCTCTCCGCGTGGCTCGGCTGGTACTACGTACGGACGGGGCGAAGGGCAGAAGCGGAGAGGATCCAGCGGTGGATCGAGGCGAAGTGGCTCCCGGAGGGCTTGCCCGAGCAAGTCCAGGACCACCTCCTTTCGCCCGATGCCTACCACCGCTGGGTGGAGCAGGAAGGGACCCCTGCCGTCCCCCTGCTTTGGTCGCATGCGATGTATCTGGTTCTGGCAGCAGAGCTGCAATTGCTCGCGCCAGCCCATGGCTGAGGGCAGCAAGAGGCAAGCGCGTTACATGACAGCCGCTCTATAGAGGCTCTGGCCTGAATCCGCCATTGCTGCCCATGCTGCTGACATACTGCTGGCAGTGTACGGCAAATTCCGCAGTCAGGGGCGAGACGGCCTGCCAGTCGCGCACGGCGAGCACGATCTGCCGGGTGATGGGGGGAGCAAGCAAGCGAGATCGCCACGATCTTCGGGACCGTCAGCGGGCGTGGCAATCCCGCGCGCCGAAGCAGCCTCCTGCGCCATGCATGAGGTGATCCGGAGAATGTCGCGAGCGTGCTGCAGCATGCGTTCGCCGATGCTGGTCGGCGTAATTCCGCTCCGGCTTCGCTGAAACAGCGAGACGCCCAATTCCTTTTCCAGGCTGTTGATCAATTGGGACACGGCTACTGGGTAAATCCGATTTCTTCGGCGGCCCGAGTGAAGCTCCCGGCATTGGCCGCTGCGAGAAGCGCCTGAAACTGGGCTAACGTCATGAGTGGTCCTCTCCTATTCATGAGAAAACGCTTATGGTTTTTATTATAAACATTTGTTTTACTAATGGAATGCCGAGTCGTATAGTGAGAGCAGACCGAGATGGTTCATGAGAGAAGGAGTTAGCCTACCAGATGCATCCTGAATGGCAAAAAATCGCCAACGAATTTATTCCAGCGACTTCGTACAGCATGGGCGAACGGGAAAAAGGCTGGGCGTCGCGCTACGATTTTTCCAAGAGGCCGCCGACTTATCTGAGGTATGAGCAGGCATTTGCCCGAATCTCCCTCGGCAAACCGGAGTTTCCGGCTTCGCCCGACCTGTGGGAGCTGCTCGGCAACAGACGCTCCAAGCGCAACTTTTTGAATACGCCCCTGACCCTGAATGAACTGAATGTTCTGCTCTGGGGGACACAGGGAATCACGGCGGATATGGGGGACTACCAGCTGCGGACGACACCGTCAGCCGGGGCGCTCGCTGTACCCGATCGAGACCTATCTGCTGGTCAACCATGTCGAAGGACTGGAAAAAGGCCTGTACCACCTTGACGTGGAAAACTGGGAGCTGGAGGGATTGCGCCAGGAAGATCCCGCGCCGCGCCGCCGTCAACTTTGCGTGGACGGACGTCGTGGAGCGCACGAGGCACAAGTATCAGGAGCGCGCCTATCGCTACATTTGGTGGGATGTCGGCCATGTCGCGCAAAATCTCCACGTGGCGGCAAACGCTCTGGGGCTCGGGGTCAGCACCGTCGGACGCTGGATGGATCGGGAAATGAACCGCTATCTGGGGATCGACGGGGTCTCGCATCTGTCGGTTCTGATGGCATCCGTCGGAAAAATAGCAGGCGGGGACTGGCTGAAGGATCGGCGTCCGGAATAAAGCAAAAAGGATGGGGCTGCAGGGAAACGCCTCATCCTTTTTTGCTTACCCCAAAAGCTCGATTCCGTGTGCGGCCAATGTTTCGCGCAGCACTTTCGCCATGAGCTCGTATCCGATGACATGCGGATGCAGGCCATCATCGGCCAGCTCCTCACGCAGCGTCAGTCCGTCCGAGTCTATCAGGTGAGAATGGTAGTCGATGTAGATGGCGCCTGTGCGGGCGGCCATCGTCTTGAGGGCCTGATTGATCCGGACGACGAGCTGGTTGCGCTCGGGATTGCGGGCGTAACGGTCCATACGGGTAGGGAGCAGGGAACAGACAACCGGGCAGATGGCATGCTCCAGCGCCGACTGGGTCATGGCTTCCACATCGCCTGTGACCTGTTCATGGATTTCTTCGGCCGACAGGCGCTCAACAGGGGAAAGGGCGTCCAGGGCCCATGTGTTGTTGATGCCGATCATGATGATGACGTGCCTGGGGCCAACCTGCAGCACATCCGCAGCAAACCGCTGCCGGGCATGAGGGGTTGTGTCGCCGCCAATGCCACGGTTGACGAGGGTATGCCGCGTGGTTGGGAAAAACGTGGAGAGATCCCACCAGTGGGTAATGGAGTCGCCAAAAAAGACAAAATCGACAGAGCGGCCGTAATAGAGCAATGCTTCATTGTGGAAATCGAACTCGTTGCGGCGCCTGTCTGCGGCAGCATTGACACTGAAAAAGCCAGGCCTGATCAGTTTTGGCCGTTCCTGATTCACGAATGATCGCCTCCTGGATATGATTGTAACACGCGCTTGTCGCGGCGGATGGAAGTTTGCAAGGAGTTGCCCCTTGATTTTGCCGAAAGTAAAAGATAACATATGGAAATGAGAACCATTATCAAAAATTTTATCCAAAACGATCACGAGAAGGTGAATCCATGTCTATTGCCAAAGTCATTCGCGAGCGCCGCTCGATTAAAAAAGACTATAAACCGGATGCTGTCTCCGAAGAGCTGGTCCTCGAACTGCTCAACGATGCTGTCTATGCGCCGAATCACGGCCTGCGGGAGCCTTGGCGCTTTCTGTTTGTTGCGACGGAAAGCAAAGAGGCATTCATGGAGCGAATGCTCCCTGTGTACGCTCCCGAGCAGCGGGAAACCCGCCGCCAGCTGTTCAGCGCGCCGGCTGCCTACTTGATCGTCATCATGAAAGAGGATCCTCGCCAGAAGCAGTGGGAGGAAGATTTCAGCGCGACCTGTGCCCTGATTCAAAACTTTCAGCTGCTGGCATGGGAACGCGGTCTCGGCGTCGTGTGGAAGACGAACCCGCACAACTGGGACCCCAAAGCCCATCAGGTGCTGGGGGTTCAGCCTGGAGAAAAAATTGTCGGCTTTCTGCACCTCGGCTATTTTGAACCGGATTCCGTCCCAAAAGCAGCTTTGCGTACACCAGCGGAGAAAAAGTTTACCCGTTTTGCATAGAACGAAGCGAGCTCTCTGCGGAGGGCTCGTTTTTTGGTAAAAAAAAAAAAACCGCCCGAGCTGCAAGGGGGCTGGTCGGGCGGCCAAATGGAGGACGATATGTCCATCGTAGGGTCTGACAACCTCATCATAGAGGACGGATGTTAAGAAACCGTAGAGCCTGCATAAAGCATTTGTTAAATTTTAGGCAGGCAGGCAAGCACCCGAATCTCGAGAATTGGGACTGTTTGATAGACATGCATCCAGACGGCAGGGGTGGGTTTGTCATATGGTGAAAGTAAATTCGCTGTGAGCAGCGGATACAGGAAGTCAGGAGAGGGGGAAAATAACGATGGGATTGGGCGGTTTCGGCTTTGGCCACGGCGGTTTTCTGTGGATCATCCTCATTATTCTTCTGATCGCTGCATTTGTTGATGACTAACGAGCAGTGTAAAAAGACTCTGAGCCGAATTCCCGTGGCGCAGAGTCTTTTTCCTTATCGGCATACGCTGTCTTGGCCATGACTTTACTTCAAGTGCTGCAAAAATTGGCGGGTGCGCTCTTCCCGCGGCTGCGTAAACAGCTGCTCGGGGTGGCCATGCTCCACGATGACACCCTGATCCATGAAGATGACTTCGTCGGCGACATCCCGGGCAAAGCTCATCTCGTGCGTGACGACCACCATGGTCATCCCCTCCAGCGCCAGCTCCTTCATGACCTTCAGCACTTCGCCCACCAGCTCGGGGTCCAGCGCGGACGTCGGTTCGTCGAAAAGCATGACCTTGGGATCCATGGCGAGGGCGCGGGCAATCCCGACCCGTTGCTGCTGACCGCCTGAAAGCTGGGCGGGATAATGGTCCAGCTTGTCCCCCAATCCGACCTTGGAGAGCAGAGTGGAAGCCTTTGCGCGGGCAGCCTCCCTGTTTTCCTTTTTCACCGTGACCGGACCTTCCATGACGTTTTCGAGAGCCGTCATGTGCGGGAACAGGTTGTAGTTCTGAAAGACCATGCCGGTTTGCTTGCGCAGCAGGGGAAGCTGCGAGCGTGCTACCTTTTTCGAAAAATCCAGCTTGACCTCTCCGATCTGGACAGCGCCGCTCGTAGGGATTTCCAGGACGTTCAGACAGCGAAGCAGCGTCGTTTTCCCGGAGCCGGAAGGGCCGATGATGACGACGACCTTGCCTTTGGCTACGCGCAAGGATATTCCCTTCAGCACTTGCAGCTGGTGGAACTGCTTGTGCAAGTCAATGATGGCAATCATTTGAATTCACCTCCTCTACTTATACATAACGGTCCAGTCTGTTTTCCAGACGATCCTGAATGATCGAGAGGACAAAGCAGATCACCCAGTAGATGAGCGCGGCTTCTATGTAGAGCAGCAGCGGCTCATAGGTGGAGGCCACGATCTCCTGCGCCTTCCGGAACATCTCGGGCACGAGGATCGCTGCGGCGAGCGACGTGTCCTTGACCAGGCTGATAAACGAGTTGGACAGAGGGGGTACGGACACGCGGGCGGCCTGCGGAAGAATGACTCGCTGCAGGGCCTGGCGATACGTCATGCCGATCGAGTACGACGCTTCCCACTGCCCTTTGGGTATGGACAGGATCGCGGCCCGGACCACTTCCGAGGAGTACGCCCCGACACTGAGCGAAAAACCGATGATGGCAGACGGGATCGGATCGATCATCACCCCGATGCTGGGGAGACCGTAAAAAATAATGAACAGTTGCACGAGCAGAGGGGTCCCGCGAATGATCGAGACGTAGACGCGCGCGATGGCGACCAGCGGCTTGATGCCGGAGATCCGGGCCAAGGCCGTCAATATGGCAAGGATCAGACCGATGAAAAAGGACACGATCGCAAGTGTCAGAGAATAGAGCAAGGCTCCTTTCACCAGAGGGAGAAAGGAGCTTTGCGCGATCGTGATCCAACGGTCCAGGCGTTCCGGGTTTGCAAAAAAGTTACTGAGAGACATCTGCACCAAACCATTTCTCGGAGATTTTTTTCAGCGTGCCGTCTTTTCTCATGTCGTCCAGCGCGCTGTTGAAGGCATCGACCAGCTCGGTGCTGCCTTTGCGGAACATGAAGCCGTTTTCCGCGACGTTCGGATCTTTGGCCACGATCTTGATCGGCGTGTCCGGCTTCTGCTTCAGGAGATCGAGCAGAGAGAGACCGTCGTTGATGGTAATGTCGACACGCTTGGAGACGAGCAGGTCGATCGCCTGGTTGAAGCCTTCTACCCCGACGATCTCGGCACCGTTCTTCTTCGCGATGTCCGTGAGGTTGCTCGTGAGCGTTTGCGCGGCTTTCAAGCCTTTGATATCCTCAAAGCCTTTCACGGCGGAGTTGTCCTTGTGGGTCACGAGCACCGCTGTGGAAACGGTGTAAGCTTTGGAAAAATCGTATTTTTCCTGACGGTCGGGACGGATCCCCACTTGATTGGCGATCACGTCAAAGCGTTTGGCGTCCAGTCCGGCGAACATGGCATCCCACTGGGTTTCCTGGAACACCGGCTCTACGCCGATCCGCTTGGCCACTTCTGTCACGACATCCACGTCATAGCCGGTCAGTTTGCCAGCCGTATCGTGGAAGGTGAACGGCGAGTAGGTGCCTTCCGTTCCGATCCGAAGCGTGCCGTCAGCTTTTACTTGATCCAGCAGACTTTGTTCCTTTGGCGCTTCTGCCGCAGCAGGGGTCGAGGCTTGGTGATTTTCATGCGCTGGTTGACTAGTCGTAGCAGCCCCGCAGCCCGCCAAGGCGAAAACCAGAGTCGAGACGATGGCAGAGAATAAACGTTTTTTCATAACATAACCCCCACTAAACCGATGTGAAATAAATAAGGAAAATAATGGTAGGGCTGAGTGGATTTGTCAATCTATTATTGCGAAATATCTTCGCTAAACCATTTCTCGGAGATTTTTTTCAGCGTGCCGTCCTGACGCATCTCGTCCAGCGCCTTGCTCATGGCGTCCGCCAGCTCGGTGCTGCCCTTGCGGAACATGAACGCAGTCGGTTGGCCTTCTTCATTTTTGGCGACGATTTGGATCGGCGTATCCGGTTTTTGCTTCAGGTAGTCGAGCACGGTCAGGTTGTCATTGAGCACGACATCGGCACGCTTGGTCGCAATCAGGTCGATCGCCTGGTTGAAGTTGTCGACGGCGACGATTTCAGCGCCGTTGGAGCGGGCGAGATCCGCGTAGTTGCTGGTCATCGATTGAGCTGCTTTCAGACCTTTGATATCTGCAAAGTCTTTGACCGTTGTGTTGCTCTTGTTGGTCGCCAGAACGGCGTGCGAAACTGAATAAGGCTTGGAGAAATCGTATTTTTCCTGGCGGTCGGGACGAATGCCCACCTGGTTGGCAATGACGTCAAAGCGTTTGGAATCGAGTCCGGCAAACATGGCGTCCCATTGCGTTTCCTGGAAGACAGGCTCCACACCGAGCCGCTTCGCTACTTCTGTCACGACATCGACGTCATAGCCGGTCAGCTTGCCGGACGCATCGTGGAATGTGAACGGCGAGTATGTACCCTCGGTTCCGATCACGAGCTTTTTCTCGGCTTTTACTTTGTCCAGAAGGCTTTGCGATGCGGCTTGGTCAGCAGGAGGTGTAGCGGTATTTGGTTGGGATGCCGAGCCGGAACCGGAAGAAGTGCCGCAGCCGACAATACCCAGTAGAACGCTTAGGATTAAAGCGGAAAAAATAAGCTTTTTCATGGAATTGATCTCCTTTGATAGATTTGAATTTCACTGCTTCATAATAGTGGCGGCTATAAGGTTTGTCAAATAAAAAAGTGTTAAATCCGATTTGCCTTATAGGCTTTGGTTTCCGCATGGCCTTTCCTTGTTAGGATACACAAGGAAGCCAAAGGCTATGTCAGGTCTGTTGCTTTTCAGCTTTTTGGTTGAGCTTCCCGGCGAAGAAGCGTACAATTAGTACGAATCACGGGCTTGGCTGGCACAGTGCGGATGGCTTTGCCTGCGCCAGAAGGGTTGGCCGAGCCGCGTTTGCTGACAGGAATGAGCAGATGAAAAAGGAGTCAAAAGCATATGTTGAATGACTGGCGTCTTTATACAGATGCGAGCGGCATCGAGCAAAAGCATGTCGCTTGGCACGAAGTCCTCAAGGAGATCGCGCAGCTGGACGGCAGCTCGCGCACTCTGGTCCACGCCGCCTATGGCGACCACGTCGATCTGGTCGTGGCGGGCGGAAACAACGGCAAGGTGCTCGTACAATGGAAAGAACACGAGCCAAACGAGCAGCATTACGTGCTTGCATTGGACAAGCATACAGGCGTCATGTCTTCTCTCGTCATCGAAGGCAGCGAGGTCACGTTCCCTGTCTCATGGTGCGTGCCGCTGGAATTGGCCGTTCCTGTGTGCGGAGATATTTTGCGCACGTGTGACAAAGGCGAGCCTGCCCAGCTGGAATGGCTGCCTGTACAGCTGTAGGCGGGAGGGCAGCATGGAATTTCAGACGTTGACACAGTCCATCCTGATGATGGCCGTCATCATCGGCATCGGCAGCCTGATCGGTTACCGGCAGCCGCTGACGGCCGACTCTCGCCAGCTCGTCATCACGATTATCGTCAATGTGGCGATGCCGAGCATCATTTTGGACGGGATTTTCCGAACCTCGATTGACAGCCACACGCTGAAGCAAATTTTTTCAATATTCATCATTTCCGTACTTTTGAATTGTCTCGGCATTCTGATTGGCTGGACGGGCGCGCGGACTTTGCCGCTGTCCTCCAAAAAGCGCCGGGAGATCGCGATTTTATCGGCGCTGGGAAACACCGGTTTCATCGGGCTGCCGCTCTGCGCCGCGCTTTTCGGTCCCAAGGGGGCGCTTCTGGCGGCGATCTTTGACGCCGGAGTGGACGTGGTCTTGTGGACGGTCGCGGTGATGATGCTGCAGGACCAGGGGGCGTTTTCGCTCAAAGGCTTGAAGACGATCATCAACATCCCGATGATCGCCATCGTCCTCGGTCTCGGCTCTGCCCTGCTCGGGTTCGCTCCTCCTGAACCGGTGAAGCAGCTGTTCGGCACGCTGTCCAAGCTGGCATCCCCGCTGGCCATGATGTACATCGGGATGCTTCTGCCGATGTTTTTGCGGAACAAGCCGCAGGTGAGCCTGCCGCTGCTCAGCATGCCGATCGCGATGAAGCTGTTTGTCTTTCCGCTGTTGACCGCTTTGCTGCTGTCGGTGTTTACGATCGACAGAGACATTGCCAGCGTGACGCTGGTCCAGGTGGCGATGCCGTCGCTGACACTGGCCTCCATCCTGTTCGGACGCTACAAGGCGGATGAAGAAATGGGCGCCATGACCACGGTGTTCTCGACCCTTCTGGCGCTGTTGACGATCCCGGCAGTCGTGTTCATGGGCAACTGGCTGCTGCACTGAGCGAACAAAATCGACCCGATCTCCTCCCCAATGCGGAAATCGGTTTTTTTGCAGGAGAAGTGAAACGAATAATAGGGAGAGCAGGTCTTACAAGAGAGAAACAGCAAAGACGCGTGCAGACGAATGGAGGAATGACGATGAAGGCTAAGATGATGATCGCCGCCGCGCTGGGGCTGCAGCTTTTGGCCGCCGGCCCGGCAAGTGCGGCGCCTGCTGCAGCGGCTCCACCGGCAGCCGCGACGGTATACGTAAACGGAGAGCAGGCCTCCCTGCAAAAAGCGCCGCTTCTCGTCGGCCAGCGGACGTATGTGAGCGCAGAGGACGCGAGCCGGATCATGCAGGCAGACTGGACGCTGTCTGCGGGCAGCGGGACCCTGAAGCTGTCGGAGGCGCGTTCGTTTACCTTTCTCCTAAGCGATGGACAAGTGGCGGTGAACGGGGAGTGGAGCGAAACAGGACAGGGAGCGCTTGTCCGAAATGGACAAATCTACTTGCCGCTGCGCTGGCTCGTCGAACAAGCAGGCGGCAAGATCGCGTGGAATGCCGAGACCAAGGCGGTGGAGATCGTGGCAGCGCAGCATGAAGACAGCTTCGTCCTGCTGACGAATGACGAGCTGACGCAGGAGCAGCAGGCATTTGTCGATTCTGTCCGGAAAAAGCAAGGCATTTACCAGCAGGGCAGCCTGTACGTCGTCGCCCGCGGGGAGATGCCGAATCCCGGCTATGGCCTGCAGGTCACGGGTACACAATGGAGCTGGGAGCAGCTGTTTGTCTATGTCAAGCTGACCAAGCCGGAGCCGGGCAAGATGTACACACAGGCGATCACCTATCCGTATGTGCTGGCGAAAGCCGATTTGCCCCCGTATACGACGGTCGTCTTCCTCGACGCCGATACGAAAAAACCGCTGTTCGCGCCGCAGCCGTAAGCGTTCCTCCGTCTTTTCAGGGGGCGGTTGAGATTTGCCGCCTCCTGTTGTATAGTGGAGGACAGATAAAATTTTCCCTTGGAAAAGGAGGTGTAGGTACGTGTTTGGAGCCGTTCACGCATGGTTTGTGGTAGAGATTACCAGTATGACGCATGATGCAGCATACAACGGGATCAGTCTGCCCACTTTTTCCCATACAACCGAATGGAAAGACCAGAGGCGTACCATGCATCGAGCGAAAACGGCTTGTTTGTTCTAGCTGAAAAAGGGTGCGGGCCAAGCGGAGCGGGAGCTCGCGGGCCTGATCCTTTCACGATGCCACAGGCGTAGGCCTGCGGCTTTTTCTTGTGAAAAACGTCCCCTCTCATCGGGGGATCGGAACATCCCGACGTTTTTCATGAAGGTGGATCTAGCCGCCGTTTCCGCCCATCCAAGGAGGAAGAAAACATGATCGTAGTTGCGGCACAACATATACAAAAATCGTACGGGGCTGACCCCGTCCTGCAGGATGTCACCATCGAGATCAAAGCGGGAGAACGGGTCGGCATCGTCGGTCCGAATGGCGCCGGCAAGACGACGCTGTTCAAGCTGCTGGCCGGCATCGAGACAGCGGATTCGGGCGAGCTGTACCGGGCAAAAGGGAGCGTGTGGGCATACCTGCCGCAGTCCCCGGTCTATCCGCAGGAATGGCGCGGGCAGGACGTCATCGCCAGCGCGTTTGCAAAAGTGCACAAGCTGCAGGAGGAAATGCGCGGCCTCGAGCGGCAAATGGCCGAGATGTCCGAATCGGCGAATGAGCTGGAACGCTTGATGAACCGCTACCAAAAGCTGCAGGAGGACTTTGAGCAGCTGGACGGCTATCAGTGGGAGACCCAAATGGCGCAGGTCACAGAGGGACTGGGCATCTCGCCGGAGCATTTGGCGACGCCGTTTGCCTTGCTGAGCGGAGGGGAGAAGACCAAGGTCGGTCTCGCCGAGCTGTTGTGCCAGCGCAGCGACGTGCTGCTGCTCGACGAGCCGACGAACCATCTCGACGTCGAAGCGATGGAATGGCTGGAGCAATTTTTGCAAGACTACACAGGCACGGCCCTGATCATCTCCCATGACCGTTATTTCCTCGATGCGGTCGTCACGTCCGTCTACCACGTCGACGGCGGGGGGGGCCGACTTTTACATCGGCAACTACAGCGCGTTTGTCAAAGAGCGCGAGGAGCGTCTGCTCCGGCAGTTCGCCGCGTACCAGGAGCAGCAAAGGCAGATCAAGAAAATGAAGGAAGCGATCAAGCGGCTCAAAGAATGGGGCAATCGCTCCATGAACGAAGCCTTCCACCGCCGGGCCAAAAGCATGGAAAAAGCTCTGGCGCGAATCGAGCGGATCGACAGGCCGCGGCTGGAAGCGGACCGCATGGGGCTCGCTTTTCAAAAGACGGAGCGCAGCGGGCAGGACGTGCTGGTCGCGTCCGGCGTGCACAAGGCGTACGGGGGCAAAACTCTGTTCGCGGACGCGGGGCTCCTGCTGCGGTACGGCGAGCGCAAGGCGTTGCTCGGGCCAAATGGCTGCGGCAAGTCCACCTGGATCCGCATGCTGCTGGGAGAGACGGAGCCGGACGCGGGCACGCTGAAAATCGGCAGCAACGTCAAGGTCGGGTACTTGTCCCAGCAAGCGCTGGAGGGCGATCAGGAGAGGCGCGTCATCGACCTGTTCCGGGATGTGGCGCAGGTCACGGAAGCGGAGGCACGGCACCTGCTGGCGCGGTTCCTGTTTTACGGGGAGCACGTGTTTAAGAAGGCCGGGCAGCTGAGCGGGGGAGAACGCATGCGCTTGCGGCTGGCGCAGCTGATGCATCAGGAGATCAATCTGCTCGTGCTGGACGAACCGACCAACCATCTCGATATCGAGGCGCGGGAGACGCTGGAGGAAGCGCTGGCAGACTTCACAGGCTCGCTGTTCATCGTCTCCCATGACCGCTACTTCCTGCAAAAGGTGGCCGATGGCGTGTTCTGGGTCGAGGATGGGCAGCTCGTCCACGATGTCGGCACGTACGAGGAAGCGCGGGAGAAGCGCAAGCAGCGGCAGAGCGCCAAGGCCAAAATGGCCGCAGTCGGGACTGTGGCTGCTCCAAAGCCGGCTGCCGCGCCGCGTCCTGCTGGGCCTGCGAAGCGTCCGAATCCAGACAAGCTGGCTGAACTGGAGCAAAAGATTGCAAGGCTGGAGAGCGAGCGCGATGAGGTGCTGGCACGTCTCTCGGCGGGAGATGAAAACTACCAGCAGCTGCTCGAATGGCAAGCGCAAAGCGAGCGGCTCCAGCAGCAGATCGACGAGCACTATCAGTCGTGGCTTGCGCTGCAGGATTCGTGAGCGATCCGCGTTCTTTTGCCAGGCGAAGCCGAGCCTGCTCGCAAAATCGGAATCATCGAGTGCTGCCGCAAAAAATAAAAGAGGGACTAAGAAGAAGATGAGCCACAGGCTGTCGAAAGATGGGGGCAGCGTGGTTTCACTTCCATGGGCAAAAAGGGGGAGAGCATGGGGGGATTTTTGCTGGAGCTGGTGCGCGTTGTGCTGCTCATGATGCTGCTGGGAGCCGGGCTGGCTGCGCTGCTGCATCAGGTATACGTCTGGCTCGGTTTTGATGCCGTCAATGGCTGGCTTCTCGGGATCGCGATCTACCTGTGGCTTTTCATTTGGTACCGAAACAAGTGGCAGTTTGCCGGCTGGTACAAAGGGAAGGGCAGAGAGAAGCTGCCGAGGCCGCTTGCCATTGGACTGTTTGTCTGTTCGCTGATTCTGCTCCTCCTCGCTCCCTTCGAAGTGTGAGGAGGGGTCGCCTTTTCAGGTATGGTCAGCCGGCTTCCGGGCCGTCCACTGCAGACAGCAGCCCCAAGGCATTCCGCTTCAACATCAGCTCGGAGCCTTCGATGGCAGACCCGGGGCTGGCGGACGACAACATTTCGAGCATGGTCGTTTCCTCCACGTTTGACGGATTGACGCGCAAAGGACCGGATGGCAAATTTCACGAAGCCGCAGCCGAAAAGATAGTGACATCGGAAGACGGCTTGACCTACACGTTTCATTTGCGGGATGCCAATTGGAGCAACGGGGATCCGGTCACTGCCCGCGATTTCGATTTCGCCTGGAAGCGGGCCCTCGATCCGCAGACGGCTTCCGATTACGCGTACCAGCTTTTTTACATCCAAAAAGGCGCTGCAGGTCCAAATATGAGCTTCGTGAAAAACGGGAGCTATTGGGACAAAGACAACGTGAAGCTCGACAAAATCGAAGTGACGATGATCGACGACCAGAACACCGAGCTGTCCATGTTCGAAAACGACGAATTGGACTGGGCGGGCGGACCGTTTAGCACGCTGCCTACGGATGCCATCCCGGCCCTGAAGGATTCCGGAAAATTGCAGGTGATCCCGGTCGCCAATACGTACTGGTATCAATTCAATATCGAGCAGCCGCCGTTCAACAATGCGAAAATCCGCAAAGCATTTGGTTGTATCTGGACACAGTGGATGCAGGCAATTACCAGATCGCCCGCAGAGGCTGGTAGCGGATTTCAACGACCCGGTGAACTTCATTGAGATTTTCCGCGAGAAGAGAGGCAACAACAATACGAACTGGACGAAATGCCGCTGTCCCCGATCTATTTCTACACCATCAGCTGGCTGCAAGGAGACAAGGTGGCGAGCGGAATCTATACCGATGCGCTCGGGAACGGCGATCTCAAGTACGTCGAGATGAAATAAGCAACAAGCAGCAAAAAAAAGCTATCCTTTTGTCCGGGATAGCTGTTTTCCTGTTCGGTGCCATCACGCCTGCGCGCTCGGCTCCGGCAAGCGCTTGTAGCTGGTGCGGAACCAGAGCAGGATGAATACCATCAGCACGCCGCCCAGCAGGAACGGGCCGCTGTAGGTGAACTGGTAGACGGCGCCGCCTGCGAGCGGACCGAGAATGCGTCCCAGGCTGTCCATCGAGCTGATAGCCCCCGTCGTGAGGCCTTGCCCTTGGGTCGTGCGCTGCGTAATCATCGCGGTCGCCGTGGCGCGGATCATCCCTTGCCCGGCGCCGAACAGGGAGAGAATGAGCGCCAGCACCCAGAAGTTGCCGGTCAGCGGGATGGCGAAAAAGCCGATTCCGTACAAGAGCATCCCGAGTGTCAGGACAGCCGCATCCCCCATTTTCTTGACCATTCTGCCGATCATTCCGCCTTGCACCACTGCCGCGATCAGCCCCATGATGAGGAACATGTAGCCCAGGTCCTTGGAGGTGAAGCCGTACAGATCGTTGATGTACAGGGCGAATGTCGTCTCCAGCCCGGAAAAGGCGAACGAGACGACAAACAGGATGCCGTACAGCAAGGACAGGGAGCCGAACAGGGAAACGAGCGGATTCCCCTTTCGCTGCGGGGCTTGTCCGGTCCGCTTTTCTCTCGGCAGACTCTCCGGCAGGGCGAGCAGAACCACGAAGAAGGTGAGCAGGGCGACGAACCCGGAGGCGAAAAAGGGAACGGCAAGGCCATATCCGCTCAGCAGCCCGCCGATGACCGGACCAAAGACAAAGCTGAGCCCGATGCCCGCTCCGATCACGCCGATTCCTTTGGCGCGCTCCTCAGGAGGGAACAGGTCGGCTGCCATGGCCGTTACCGTCGGCATGGCTGCGGCGGAGACGATGCCGCCGACGATCCGGTAGAACAGCATGGCCGAATAGCTCTCGGCCAATCCAAACAGGATAAAGGTGATGGAAAATCCAAGCAATCCGAATGCCACCAACGGCTTTCGCCCGATTCGGTCAGAAAGCGCTCCCCAGACGGGGGCAAACACCAGCTGCATGATGTTGTAGCTGGCGAAGAGAACGCCTATTTGAAAGGATGATGCGCCCAGCTTTTCCGCAAAGTACGGCAGGATCGGGATAATGATGCCAAAGCCCAGCATGGTGAGAAAAGCAATCAAGAACAAGAGGGCAAGGTGCTTCTTATTCACGGAAAATACCTCTTTTCACACAAAATCAGTTTGGAGGAAACTTTGCTTGCTTTTTCCACCTTACGTGAAGGGTCGGGTGAAGTCAAGCGAGCGAAATGGTCAGGTTCTTTCCTTCCATGTTATAATAGAAAAGAAAGAAGAATCGTTCAGAGAGTTGTCAAGTATATATTCATGAGGTGTTTATCAACATGTCTACCGCAATGCTGTACTACCTGGCCTGGCAAGAAGACGACTGGCTGGATGAGGTTCTCGACCGTTGCCCCGAGGTGAACGCTCTGGTGCCGACGGTGAAAACGTTTGAGATGCTGGCCGAAGCGCGGAGATCGGGCGAGGCAAAGCGCGCCGTGCTGGTGCTGAACGCAGCGCACGAGCAGGAGCGGACGCGAGAGTTTTTGCAGCTCTGCCTGGCTGACCCGCAGCTGTCTGCCGATCCGCTCTACATCGTCGGCCTGAAACCGGAAGAAGAGGAGGCGTGGCAAGAAGCGTATCCGAGCGCGAAGATCATCGTTATTACCGGCTTTGCTGTCGAGTTTGACTACGATGCCGTCCTCGCGAGGATGGAAATCGATCTGGAGGGAGCCCAGTGAATTCTCGCCCGAGTGATTTCGATTTAAAAGCGTTTCTGCACCGCTTCGGACTGTTTATTTATACAGGGGACCCCGAGGGGGATCTGCTCCTGATCGAGGATGAGATCCGGGAGCTGTACGAATTGAATGTCATCGACAGGGACGAATTTCTGGAGGCGATGGCTGCTGTGCGCAGCAAGTTCAGGGCAGAGCGTCGATGAGGAGCGAACGAAGCGTGCTTGCTGCGGTAGGCACGCTTTTTTTCGACAGAAATTCTTCAGAATTCCGTTAGAAATTCTTAAAGGTTTCTCTCCTTTTTTGAAAGGTTTCTCCGGTAGCATGAAGGCAAGGTAGCCGGAGGAGGGATCAATTGTGGAGCCAGCTGGATCACTCGCCGCTTTTGTCTCGGCCGTCCAAGGGATGACAGGGAAGCTGATCCCCGATGAAATCATCGTGCTGACGGCAGGGGCGGAGGCTGCGCAATCCAATCTGTACATCGGGCAAACGTTCGCAGCGGTATACATCGCCGTGGCGCTCGTGCTGACCGCTTGCTATTTGCTGGGGGCCATGCTCGGAGGTGCGATCGGGGGATGGTTCCCTCCGCGCAGGGAAAGCGGACACACGCCGAAGCGCTTTTCCCATACAGGGTGGCTGTTGGGCCTGGGCATGTTTTTTCCCGTGGCTCGCCACCTGCTTCCCTTTTTGGCGGGAGTCCAACGCTTTCCCCTGCGCCGCTTCCTGCTTTTCTTTTTGCCGAGCAGCCTGATTTGGACCGCCCACTATTTTTTCGCGGGCTGCTGGCTGTCCGACAAGCTGGATCTGTTGACAGCAGGCATCTACACGTTCAGCAAAATCTCGCTGACGGGACTCCTCTGCATCGCGGTGCTGTACGCTCTGGTGCGTCAGCTGCGGCGGCGGTCGCAAATCTGGCTGCTCTCGGAAGAAGGGGCGCCGGGGAAAGAGAAGGGAAGAGAATACGAATAAGCCCCTGCGCACATCACGGGATCGCGAGCAGGGGCTTTCGTATGTGTGGTCGGACGCGGGACACTTTCCTCACCCTTCTTCCGGACGGTGGTTCTCCGCCGCTTTCTTGCGTCGCTCCAGGCGATTTTTTTTCAGCACGGGCGAACTCGCCATGGCGGAAAACAGCATGCCGAACCCGGCGAGGGCAAGAACGATTCCGATAATCAGATACATGGCAGATGACATGATGGGGTACCTCCTACATTCACGAGCAGACATGCTTGCAAGGGGGATCTATGCTATAATTGGGCAGTATGTTTTTATTCGCTGACATGTACCGCCAAAAATGGTTTTCAACAAGCAAGGAGGATTTTGCGAAATGACTCAGCAAACGTCTGTTGATCAATTGTCGATTAATACGATTCGCACATTGGCGATTGATGCGATTGAGAAGGCGAATTCCGGCCATCCAGGAATGCCGATGGGCGCAGCGCCGATGGCCCATGTCCTGTGGAGCCGCTTTATGAAGGTGAATCCCGGCAATCCGAAGTGGATCGACCGCGACCGGTTCGTCCTCTCGGCGGGACATGGCTCAATGCTATTATACTCGATGTTGCATCTGATGAAATACGATGTTTCACTGGAAGACTTACATAATTTCCGTCAATGGGGCAGCAAAACGCCAGGCCACCCGGAATTTGGCCACACAGCCGGTGTCGATGCGACGACAGGTCCGCTGGGCCAAGGGATCGCCATGGCGGTCGGGATGGCGATGGCGGAAAAGCACCTGGCTGCCGTGTACAACCGCGACAGCTTTGACATCGTGAACCACTACACCTACGTCATCTGCGGCGACGGGGACCTGATGGAGGGCGTATCGAGCGAGGCATCCTCCCTGGCCGCTCACCTGAAGCTGGGCAAAATGATCGTGCTCTACGATTCCAACGACATCTCGCTCGACGGCGAGCTGTCCCGTTCCTTCTCGGAAAACGTGGCGCAGCGCTACCAGGCGTACGGCTGGCAATATTTGCGCGTGGAAGACGGCAATGACCTGGCCGCGATCGAAAAGGCGATCGCCGAGGCGAAACAGGATCGGGATCGCCCGACCTTGATCGAAGTCAAAACGGTCATCGGCTACGGCAGCCCGAACAAAGGCGGCTCCAGCGCTTCGCACGGGGCGCCGCTGGGCAAGGAAGAAGTGAAGCTGACCAAGCAAAACTACGCATGGAACCACGAAAACGAGTTCCACGTACCGGAGGAAGTAGCCGGGCTGTACGCGAAGCTGGCGGAGCAAGGGGAAAAAGCGGAGACGGCCTGGCGCGATCTTTTCGCTGCGTATGCCAAAGCGCATCCCGAGCTGGCGCAGCAATTCCAGACAGCGGAGGACGGCCAGCTGCCGGCGGGCTGGGACAGCAGCATGCCTGCGTATGAAGCAGGAGCCAAGCTGGCTACGCGCGTGGCATCCGGCAATGCGATCAATGCGCTGGCAGGCGCGATCCCGTTCTTCCTGGGCGGTTCTGCCGACCTGGCTCACTCCAACAACACCGTGATCAAAGCGGCGGGCAACTTCCTGCCAGGCAGCTACGACGGCCGCAACATCTGGTTCGGCGTTCGCGAGTTTGCGATGGGCGCCGCCTTGAACGGGATGGCGCTGCATGGCGGCGTAAAGGTGTACGGCGGGACGTTCTTCGTATTCTCCGACTACGTTCGTCCGGCGATCCGTCTGTCCGCGCTGATGAAGCAGCCGGTCGTCTACGTGTTCACGCATGACTCCATCGCTGTGGGCGAGGACGGACCGACGCATGAACCGATCGAACAGCTCGCTGCCTTGCGCGCGATGCCAGGCCTGACCATTCTGCGCCCGGCGGATGCCGTCGAGACGAACGAAGCGTGGAAATACGCCGTATCCCGCACGGACGAGCCAGTGGTGCTCGTGCTGACTCGCCAAAACCTGCCAGTCCTGCCGGAAACGGTCGAAAAAGCGGCAGAAGGCGTCGCCAAAGGGGCGTATGTGCTCGCCGATGCACCGAGCGGCAACCCGCAGCTGATTCTGCTCGCGACCGGCTCCGAGGTGTCCCTGGTCATGCAAGCGCATGAACAGCTGCTGTCCCGCGGGATCGAGGCGCGAGTCGTTTCCATGCCGAGCTGGAACCTGTTCGAGCGTCAAGCCAAGGAATACCGCGATTCCGTCATTCCGCCAACCGTCAAAGCGCGCGTTGCCGTGGAAATGGGCTCCCCGCTGGGCTGGGAGCGTTACGCGGGAGACGGCGGCAAAGTGATCGCCATCAACCAGTTCGGCGCATCCGCACCGGGCGAGCGCATCATGAAGGAATACGGCTTCACCGTGGAAAATGTCGTGGCCGAGGCAGAGAAGCTGCTCAAGTAACGACAGTTATATAGAAGAAACGGCCTATCTTTCGGATCCGGGAGATAGGCTTTTTCCAGTAGGATGAAGCCACAAACAGGCAAAACGGTGGTAGTATAGGAACCATTGGCGGGGGGGGAGCGGAGGGCTGTTCTGTGCTGGTCTGCGAGTGTGGCAGGATAGACACTTGCCATCAGCCAGAAACTTTTTGCAAATGTATCCGTCTATAACATGTGTGGGGGACAGAGAAAACAGGAGGTAAGCAATGGCAACAAAGGCCAGGAAAAAAGTCAGGAAGAAAAAAAGCAGCTTGCTGATGATTGCCGTTTCGTTCGCAATTTTCCTGTTCCTCAGTGTCATCGGAGGGTATTTTGCCCTGTTGTACGCTGGAGATCGGATGATTGAAGAAAATGAACAGAAATTGAAGGATCTGAAAGCAGAGCCAACGGTCATATACGACAAAAACGGGAATGAGATGACGAGCCTGATCCGTCAAAAAAACCGTGAATACAAGCCGATCAACGAAATGCCGAAAATGCTCGTCAACGCCTTCCTCGCCGTCGAGGACAAACGCTTTTTCGAGCACAAAGGCGTGGACATGATCCGGATCGGCGGCGCCATCCTCAACGACATCCGCAAAGGATCGCTTGCGGAGGGCGGCAGCACGATCACCCAACAGCTGGCGAGAAACGTATTCCTCACCCTGGATCAAACGTTCTGGCGGAAAACGAAGGAAATGAGCATCGCCATCGGTCTGGAGCGCAAATACTCCAAGGACCAGATTCTCGAAATGTACCTGAACCGCGTCTATCTGGGTGAAGGGGAGTTCGGGGTGGAGGATGCCGCCAGATATTACTTTGGCCACTCCGTCTCGCACGAGAAGTTCACGGTTGCCGAAGCCGCCATGCTGGCAGCGATTCCGAAGGCGCCGACGACCTATTCGCCGTTCAACAATCCGGATAAGGCGAAGCTGCGCCGCGACACGGTCATCCGCCTGATGTATGAACAAGGCATCATTACCGAGGCGCAAAAAAATGAAGAGCAGGCCGAGCCGCTGCCGACAGAACCGACGGAAGTGGCGGGGGGCAGCCTGAAAAAAGGATACCGGGCCTTCTTCGATTACATGGTCAAGGAAGCAGAAGCCAAATACGGCGTGACCGAAGAAGAACTGTACCACGGCGGCTGGGAAGTTCACACGACTTTCGATCCGCAGCTGCAGGACGCGATGGTCGAGCAGTACGTCAACGCGAAAAACTTCCCCAAAGATGGTGCGAAACGCAGCGTAGAATCGGCGATGATCGTCGTCAATGCCAAAAACGGCGGGATCGCCGGGATGATAGGCGGCCGCAATTACTCGGCCAAAGGCTTCAACTATGCGACAGACATGCAGCGTCAGCCGGGCTCGTCGTTCAAGCCGCTGGCTGTGTACGCGCCGGCGATTGATGCGGATCCGGGCAAGTGGGAATCCAACTCGTCCCTCAGCAACAAGCGTCAGAGCTTCAACGGCTATGAGCCGCGCAACTACAACAACAGATACAGCGATTCCGTCAGCATGAACCGCGCCTTGATCGACTCGCTCAACGTGCCTGCGGTCTGGCTCCTGAACGAAATCGGTGTCGGCAAGGGAATTTCGTACCTGCAAAAATTCGGCATCGACCTCGCGTCGGAAGACCGCAACCTGGCGATCGCCCTGGGGGGACTCAGCAAAGGGACGTCTCCGCTGAAAATGGCGCAGGCCTATACGGCTTTTGCCAACGCCGGGGTGATGTCAGAAGCGCATACGATCACGAAGCTGACCAATCAGACCATCGGCGTCGAGCGCGCGTACGAACCCAAACAGACGAAAGTGCTGAAGCCGCAGTCCGCCTGGGAAGTGCACTCCATGCTCGTGCGCGCCGTCCAGGAAGGGACCGGGAAGGCCGCGCGCATTTCCGGCCGGCATGTCGCAGGGAAGACCGGTACGACCCAATCGATCGCGGGTGGCAACGACGTCAACAAGGACGCCTGGTTCGTCGGGTACACGCCGGAATATGTAGGCGCGGTCTGGATGGGCTTTGACCCCGAGGACAAGGATCACCTGATGCGCCAGGGCAGCAGCTTGACCGCCCGAATGTTCTCCAAAGTGCTGGCAGAAGGTCTCAAAGGGGTGAGAGCCCACGATTTCGAGCCGCCCGGCGGAAAGAAACAGGAGGAGCAGCAGCAGGAAGAAACAGAGCCGTCGATTCAATTGGCGGCAGACATGACGCTCGACAACGGCAAGCTGAAGGCAGTCCTGAGCTGGATCGGCGGATCGCCGGATTCCACCTATGACGTGTACCGCGTCCTGCCGAACGGGGAACGCCAGCTGATTGCTTCCGGACTGAAGGATATGACCTACGTGGATGAGCTGGACAGTCCGACTCCTTATCGGTACGTCGTGGTGCCGCGCAACGCCGAGGGCCAGGAAGAGACTCCATCCGCCATCGTGGAGATCAACACGAAGCAGCTGGAAAATCTGCTCAATGCAGGAGAGCACGCCGACAATGGCGGCGAAGGCAGCTTGCCTCCCGACTCGGAAGAAGGCAACACCGACCAGCAGCCGTCCACGCCGGAAAACGGCGGAAATGATGGGCAGGACGGACAGTCCAACGGCCAGAATCAGGAAAATGGTGGAAACGGCCCCAATCCGGGAGACACGCCAACTCCTCCGCCGGACATCGTGAACCCGGGCGGTGGCCAGCAAACGACGCCATCCCAAGGGATCGAGCTGCCGGCGCCGCCGCCGGATCAGCGAGGCCAAAATCCGGATTCGAGCGGAACCAACGGGTAATTTCTGGAATAAGATGAACAACTCTAACCGTTTCACCTATTTGCACATCTTCTTTCGCGTGGTACAATACCTATAAATCGAGAGACGGGGGGACAGTCCATGTCTGACTACGCACAAAAGGATTTACCCACATTTTTTCTGGAACAGCTGCACCGAGCCAAAGTGAATTTTGAGCGAGCTCTCGACTGTAAACACACCGATTTTGATGATCTCTACCCATACATGAACGAGCAGCCACAGTTTTTCTGGTACAAACGCTATGTCGCTTGGTCAGAGCTGTTGACCGTCGTGAGGCTGGCTGAGGAATTGAAAATCGAGTGGATTCGCGATTTTACCGAGCAGCAGATTGAATTCATCAATGGCAAGGTGCTGCAGGGAAAAGTGCTCGATCATTGGAAGCCGGAAGAAGAACAAGAAGAGACGATAAGCCAACTGGAAGAAAAATAAATGGATGAACAAAGCGCGTTCCCGCGGGAGCGCGCTTTGTTTGTGAAAAACGTCCGGTAAAGAATGGACGTAACGAATGACGGGATCATTCGTCTTTTCTTATATGACATCCGTTAATGCAGCCAGCGGTAGATCACCTGGGGTGTCTCTTCTTCCGGCCGTGCTTCCAGAATGAGCGGGGCGGGATTGCTCCACCGGATGGCCGGAGCGGGGGCATCGGAGGAAATGACCTCCGTCCCGATCGAGGCGAACGCGTACAGCTCCTCGACAGCGGCATTGAGCAAGCGGATGCAGCCGAGCGAGACGGAAGAGCCGATGCTTTGCGGATGGTTGGTGCCGTGTATGGCATAGCCGTTGCTCTGAAAGACCAGGCCTCTCGTGCCGTAGATGTTGTCGTGCCCGCGAGGATGGCTGATCTTTTGCAGAATGGCGAAGTAGCCTTCGGGAGACGACCCGTTTTTCCCGATTCCGATCGGATAGCTGCGCACGACTTGCGAGCCGCTCACGAGCCGCATCGTATGCGTGGCTTGCGCGAGCAGAATCTGCAGGGGCTCCATCGGGACGAGCGGTTCCGGATAGCCCGGCAGCGGCAAGACTTCGCGGATGCTCACCCAGGCGGACTCCGGACGAAAGGCTTCCGGGCGGTACACATAGCTTGTCAGGCCGATTCCGGCGGGCGGAGCGGGAATCCGGGGCAAATAGTTGCCGGGATAGGCTCCCGCGAGCTGGGGAAGGCTGTCCGGCAGATGCCCTTTTTGCTGGTAATAGCGGTAGACGGCATTGCGCAAAAGCAGGACGTGCTCGAGCACTTGCTGCTCCTGTGCCAGCGCCGTGCGAGCCGGGCGCAGCAGCGGATCCTGCGGATAGGCTCCCGGTTGCGGGAACCAGGTCTGGCTGATGATCATTCGGTTGACCGGATGATACCGCAGCACCCCGATGACGTTCGTGGGCTGGTAGTAGAGCAGCGGCATGAAGAGCGGGGCTCCTGCGGCCTCGGGAACGACGATGACGGAATAAGGCTGGGAGAGGGCAGGGCGGCGATTTTCCATGTAGGTTCGCACCTGGTCTTCCAGCTGGGTCGCGTCGAGATGGGCCGGGACCGCAATCACTTCCACATGCGGCTGGTCGGCAGCGACTGCGGGAGAGTCTGGATGGTTCGACGTCGCGGCGACGTTAGCGGGCTCCGTCAATAGGCCTGGAGAATAGGCGAACTGCAAGTAGAGAAAGAGCAGGGAGGCCAGCAGCCGGCGCGTCCTGGTCCGCCGCTCCTGCTGCTTTCGCGCGCGAATCAGCGCTTGATACGCTTCCCGCGCGTCGTCGTAGTAAGGGCCGGGCCTGGCGTGCAGCGCTCGTCTCAGAGCAGCCAGAGCCTGCTCCTGATCGCCTCGCGCTTCCTGCTCGCGCCCGAGGTGGTACCAGCCGATGGCCTCGTCCGGGTGCTGCTCGGTGTACCACCGATAAAAGGAAAGATCGCTCTGATCGGGATATTTCATATGAAAGGTGCTTTTTTCCTGCAGAAAGGAAACCTTGTCCACGATACTCCCCCCTATAAGGATGTATCGGACGAGAGGGCAAAAATAGTGAGTACGGAGGAAAAAAAGATGGTGTACCTGCGAACAATCCGGCTGCTGCGGGAGTGGCGGAGAGCTTTTTGGAATAAAGTTTATCCATGCTGTCACAAAATCCGTTTCGGCGGGTTCTACTAGATGGACGAAGCGAAAGGACCCGACGACACCGGATGTGACGCCATGAGGAGGGATTCCATTGGAGGTGCAGGCAAAGCTGGCGATGAAACCCATGCTTGTCCGGGAGGAAGCGGATTCCTTTCGAGACTTGTTTACAGCCTATTACCCCTTCGTCGTGCGACAAATCATGCGAATCGTCAAAGAACGGCAGACAGCCGAAGACATCGCGCAGGATGTGTTTCTCTCCTTTTACCATACGGATCGGTCCGCGATTGAACATATCCCGGCATGGCTGTCCCGCGCTTCCCTGTATGCCGCCTACAATTACTTGCGGGCGGAAAAGCGCAGGCAGGACCGGCAAGAGCGGGAAGCAGCCGTCAAAGAGACGGTCGCGCCCTCCACGGAGGAGATGTGGCTGGAGCAGGAAGCGATCCAGGACGTGCGTGATGTGCTGGCGAAGCTGGATGAGAGGGAGCGCACGCTGCTCGTCATGAAATACTCGGGCTTTGCCTATGCCGAGCTGGCAAAAGCGACAGGAACCCAGGTCGGGTCGGTGGGGACGCTGCTGGCGCGGGCCAAGAGCAAATTTCGCAGCATATACGATTCTGTGAAGGGGGAAAAAGGGTGAACTGTGCGGATACAGGCTTGATGCAAGCGTATTTGGATGGAGAGTGCAGCGCCGAGGTGAGTGCGCAAATCAGCGAGCACATCAGCCAGTGCGAACAGTGCCGCCAGCTGATGGCGGAGCTGTCCGCGCTGGCTGCCTGGACCCGGGCGACGCTGGAACGAGAGCTGTTTCGCGGAGCAGCTCAGGTCCAGGTCGATGCGGACGCGGCCTGGCAGCGCTTTGCGGACAAACTGGGGAAGACCGCCGGGACTGCTTCGCCGCTGCCGCTTTCCCCGCAAAAACAGGAAAGAAAAAGGAGCTGGAAAGACATGAACAAAAAGACGAAAAGTTGGGTGACAGGCGCTTCTGCAGCCGCCGTGCTGGCTGTATCGCTCTCCTTCCCGCAGGTGCAGGCAGCCGCCAACGATTTCCTGTCCATTTTCCGCATGGATAAAGTGGAATTCGTGAAAGTGACACAGCGGGATCTGGAGGAAGTCGAAAACTGGTTGCACAGCCGCCGTGCAGGCGAGATGGAGCTGAAAGGGATCGGCAAGCTGTGGATTGACGATGCAGGGCAAAAAGACAGAGAGAACCATTACAACAGTCGCGAGGCAGCGGAGAAAGCGGGCGTGAAGCTGCCTGCTCTGCCGAAAGAGCTGGACGTGGAGGGCGTAGACGTCAACCCGTCCTTTACCCTCCAGTTGGAGATCAACGTGGAGAAGGCGAACAAGCTGCTTGCCCAGCTGCAGGTCGATGCGCAATTCGATGAAAAGCTGAGCGGCAAACGCTTTTCGCTGCAGGTGCCGAGATCGCAAAACATCGGGCTGCGCTCCGGTGAAAACAGCCTGAATTACCTGGTCGTCGATGCACCGCAGCTGCAAGCGCCAGAAGGTGTGGACCTTGAGCAGCTGCGCGACACGCTGCTGGCTCTGCCGTTCATTCCAGACAATGTGAAAAAGCAGATGCTCAGCATCAAGGATTGGCAGCACACTCTGCCGATGCCGTACATGGATGAAAAGGACAGCAAAATCAAAGAAGTGAAAGTAAACGGCAGCGATGCGGTTCTCGTCACGAACGAGCACAGCAGCCGGCTCATCTGGCAGCAGGATGGCCATATCCACATGCTGGAGAGCTATGACAGTGTCAAAGGCGATGAGCTGCTCGCCATCGCCAAGAAATTGTAAAAACCGGATCGATTGGCTCAGCAGAGCTCCCTTTTCGGGTATGCTCTGCTTTGTACCGTTTCGGGAGAGAGAAAAGGAGGCAGTCGATCGATGGCAGATTACGTAATCGAGACCTGGAACCTGTCCAAGCAATACGATGGGAAGGCAGGCTGCAAAAATATCAGCCTGCAAGTCCCGCGAGGCTCTGTATTCGGTTTCCTGGGGCAAAACGGCGCGGGCAAGAGCACGTTCGTCAGGACGATGCTCGGCCTGCTGCACCCCACGAATGGGCAGGCCGTCATGCTCGGCCAACCAATCGAGAGCGTGGAATCGCGGCGAAAAGTAGGCTACTTGCCGGAGCTGTTTCGCTATCCCGATTGGCTGACGGGAATCCAGCTGCTCGAGCATCATGCGGAGCTGTGCGGCCTGTCCCGCAGCGCGCGCAAGCCGGTCATCCGTGATGTCCTGGCTCGCGTAGGGCTTTCGGGCAGGGAAAAAGAAAGAATCCGCGGATATTCCAAGGGGATGCAGCAACGCATCGGGCTCGCCTGCGCCCTCTTGTCCGATCCGGAGCTGATCTTCCTGGACGAGCCGACCTCTGCCCTCGATCCGATCGGACGCAAGGAAGTGCGCGAGCTGATTGCCGAGCTGCGGGATCAGGGAAAGACCGTCTTTCTCAACAGCCATTTGCTCAGTGAGATGGAATCGGTTTGCAATCACGTCGGCATCATCCATCGGGGCGAGCTGGTCGTGCATGGCGAGTGGCAGAAGCTCAGCGCCGTGCTGCCGCAGGTGGAGCTGACGCTGGGCGCAGGCAGTCGGGGAGCGCTGGAGCAGCTCCCGGCGTTCGTCACGCAAAAGAATCTTGTCAAAAGCGACGCGGAGCTGGAGCAATGGCTGGTCACGCTGGATCAGGAGGGGAGGGTGCCGCAGCTCCTGGAAGTCCTGCTGGCACGAGGGGCCGCCGTGCATGAGGTCGTGCGCAAGCGACAGTCACTCGAGGAAGTGTTTCTGTACTGGGTGCAGAAGAAGGAGGGGGAAGCACATGTGGCCCATCATGAAAATCACGTATAGGGAGATGCTCTCCAAGCGCATTTTTACGATCACCATCCTGATGTCTCTCGCCTTTCTGCTGCTGTTTGGAGTCGCGACCGGGTACGCATCCAGGGAGTTGGGGGATATTTTGGGAAACGACGCAGAGTCTCTGTTGCAGCGAAGCTTTCTCTCTACGCAGTTGTTGGGGATGGGGCTGTACATCGGTTCCTTCATCACCGCTCTGCTCGCCATTCTGAGCAGTGTCGGCAGCATCGCCTCGGAAGTAGAGAGCCATCAGATCGACACGTGGCTGGCACGGGCCCTGCCACGCAGCAAGTATTTGCTGGGGAAGTTCTGCGGCCTGGCGAGCATGCTCGCCCTCTATGCGCTCATGATGTTCCTCGGCTTGCTCGGAATCAATCAATTCGTCGGCGGCGGGGCGCTGGCCGTCCCTTTCAGCGCGGGGCAGGTTTTGTCCGGGCTTGGCTTTTTCGTGCTGATGCCGATCATTTTGGTCTGCGTCTCCCTGCTGCTGAGCAGCATCACCACGACCGTAACCGGCGGGATCGTCCTGATTATTTTGTACGGGATCAGCTTCATCGGCGGGTTCGTTGAACAATTGGGTTCGATCGTCGGGGAGGCTTCGCTCGTGAACATCGGCATCATCTCCAGTCTGCTGTTTCCGACCGATTCGCTGTTCCGCAAAGCGACCATTGCCTTGTTCGACACGGCCGACGACCCGCTCTCGTTTGCTTCGCAGGGCTTATTCGGCAGCACGTCCGCACCGAGCGATGCGATGCTGGTCTATACGCTCTTTTACGGCGCAGCGGCATTGTGGCTGGCTGTGCGGCTGTTTGCCAGACGCGACGTGTAAATAAAAAACGGAAACAGCATCGCTATGGCTGTTCCCGTTCGCGGAGAAGCTGGATCCATGGGTCCAGCTTTTCGTTTCATAAAAAGGATGACGCTGATGATGATTCTCTTCTATATATAGAAAGGAAGGAAGCCGGGCCATGTGCAGGCTTCCTTCCTTCGTTTTCTCAGGAAAAGCTGCAGTGCGCTTCTACGCGATAAATACGCTGACCGCGGGAGGAAAAGCGCTCCTCGTACTCCGTCATCACGTTGCCCTCCGCCTGCTTGGACTGATGCAGGTCGAACGTGATGCTGCGCAGCTGGAAACGCTCTTGGGCGAACTGATTGAGCGAAAACTCGAACAGCTTTTCATTGTCTGTCTTCATATGAATCTCGCCATCCGGCTTCAGCACCTGACGATAGGTGTTCAGGAAGCTGGCGTAGGTCAGGCGGCGTTTGGCGTGACGGGATTTGGGCCACGGATCGCTGAAGTTGAGATACAGACGGGAAATCTCCTGATCGGCGAACAGCTCGGGCAATTCGGCTGCATGGAACTGGACGAACGCCAGATTGGGAATGTTCCGGTATCCGGTGCGCTGAACCGCGCGCAGGACGACCTCCGCTTTCAGCTCCACGGCGATGAAGTTGACATCGGGATGACGCTCCGCCAGGGTATGAATGAAGCGTCCTTTTCCGCAGCCGATCTCGATGTGGATCGGATGGCCGTTCCCGAATCGCTCTCTCCACCGTCCCTTGTAGGCTACAGGATTGTCCACGAACGTCGGATATTCGCGCAGGGCCGATTCGGCACCTGGTATGTTGCGCAGTCGCATATGTGCCTCCTTATGAAAGAACTCCTAACTACTTTACGATGAGACTCACGAGGTTGCAAGCCTGATCGATAGAGAGAGAAGCGAGTTTCCAGCTAAGAGGAACGATCGCGCGAGGCGTCAGGGATTTTTTGCAAGGAAAACTAGGACATAAGTCTTATTTGATGCGGATGTGGGTGAAAAATCAGAGGGTAAATTTGGTTGAATTGCGAGGAACATTTTGGCAAGAAAATTAACTGAAAATTTGAGAAATGCCTGTTGCATCAGGCTTGAGGCCGTCAAGAGGGAAAGTTATCCAGAAGTGGTTGCGGGGATTGGGAAATATTTGGGAATATTATCGAGCCCCAAGCAATGGTAAAGTAGAGAACAAGTTAGAGGTCAGCCAAACTTTGCATAAAAAAGCTTCCTGCGGGAAAGCAGGCTCGTGTCCGCAGAAGCTTTTATGCGTAATGGAATGGGCAGCAATCTTGCCACGATTCCAACACGATCAAAAGGGAGGAAGAACAACATGAAAGTACATAAGGGACTTGTCGGGATGATGATGGGACTGGCTCTTGGCTTCACCGCCATCGCAGCTCCGCTTCCAGGAGATCAAAACATCGCGCATGCAGCTTGGACACAAGCCAAAGCCGATAAAGTCATCAACACCGGAAAAAAGTACTTAGGCACACCCTATAAATTCGGTGCTTCCAGCAGCACTACGAGAGTATTCGACTGCTCTTCCTTCACCAAGCGGGTATTTAAAGTCGCTGTGGGCAAATCGTTGCCGCGCACATCCCGCGACCAGGCGAAAAAGGGCGTCAGTGTATCCAAGAGCAACCTGAAAAAGGGCGATCTGATCTTCTTCAAAGCCAGTACGACGACAGCCAGCAAGCGGATTACGCACGTGGCCATCTACGCCGGCAACAACAAGCTTCTGCATACCTACGGGAAGCCGGGGGTTACATTCTCCGCGTTCAAAGGCACGTCCTGGGAGAAGCGTTTCGTCTCTGCGCGCCGCGTCCTGTAACGACTGCGTCTGACTCTCTGCTTTCTAATACGCCTCACGATTGCGATAGTTGCGAATAAAAAGAATGCAAATCTTGTCAGCGCCGAGAAAAACAGGAGCTGGCGGGGCGGCCTTTTCCCCGATCAAAAACCCCCTTGCGCAAATGGCAAGGGGGTTCGCTTTGCGTTTTCATCATTTTCATCGCGCCTGCAGGCGGAAGGGCTAGTATTTCAGGACAGCGCCTGTGCTTGCGTTGGTCACCATTTTGGCATAACGAGCCAGATAGCCCGTCTTCACTTTCGGCTCGAATTCCTTCCAGCCTTCTGCGCGGCGAGCCAGCTCGGCCTCATCGACGTGCAGCTGGATGGAGCGATCCACAAGGTCGATGGAGATGATGTCTCCGTCCTGGATAAAGGCGATCGGACCGCCTTCAGCCGCCTCGGGGGAGACGTGGCCGATGCTGATCCCGCGGGAAGCGCCGGAGAAGCGTCCGTCCGTGACGAGTGCCACTTCCTTGCCCAGCCCCATGCCGACGATTTGCGAGGTTGGCGCCAGCATTTCCGGCATGCCCGGGCCGCCTTTTGGCCCTTCGTAGCGGATGATGACGACATGGCCCGGTTTGATCTTGCCGGAAGCGATGCCCGCCAAGGCTTCATCCTGGGAGTCAAAGCAGATCGCAGGACCTTCGTGACGCTTGATGGACGGATCGACGCCGCCTGTTTTGATAATCGCGCCTTTTTCGGCCAGATTGCCGAACAGGACGGACAGACCGCCGGATTCGCTGTACGGGTTGTCCAGACGGCGGATGACTTTGTCGTTCTTGATCTCCGCGTTCACGATGTTCTCAGCCAGCGTCTGGCCGGTTACGGTGATGCGATCGGCGTGGATCGCGCCCGGCTTTTTGGAGATTTCCTTCAATACGGCCGAGACGCCGCCCGCTTCGTGGCAATCCTCGATGTGGAATTCGGAGGAGGGAGCCAGCTTGCAAATATGAGGGACGCGCTTCGCCACTTCGTTGATCCGCTCGATCGGATAGTCGATGCCGGCTTCCTGCGCGATCGCCAGCGTGTGCAGGACGGTGTTGGTGGAGCCGCCCATCGCCATATCCAGGGCGAACGCGTCGTCGATTGCTTCCCGTGTGATGATGTCGCGCGGCTTGATGTCGCGTTCGATCAGTTGTTTCAGTTTTTCGGCTGATGCTTTGATCAGCTCTTTGCGCTCCGGAGAGACGGCGAGCACGGTGCCGTTTCCTGGGAGGGCGAGGCCGATTGCTTCCAGGAGACAGTTCATCGAGTTGGCGGTAAACATACCGGAACAGGAACCGCAAGTCGGGCATCCGTACTGCTCCAGCTCCAGCAGCTGGTTGTCGTCGATCAGCCCCGCCTGATGCGCTCCTACCCCTTCAAATACGGAGGACAGGGAGATGGAGCGGCCGTCGCTCGTTTTCCCTGCTTTCATCGGGCCGCCTGAGACGAATACGGTCGGGACGTTGACGCGGAGCGCGCCCATGATCATTCCCGGCGTGATTTTGTCACAGTTCGGAATACAGATCATCCCGTCGAACCAGTGAGCGGCGACTACGGTCTCCAGGCTGTCGGCGATGATCTCGCGGCTGGGGAGCGAGTAGCGCATTCCGATGTGGCCCATCGCAATTCCGTCGTCAACCCCGATCGTGTTGAATTCGAACGGCACCATGCCCGCCGCGCGAACGGCTTCTTTTACGATTTTTCCGAATTCTTGCAAGTGCACATGACCCGGGATGATGTCGATATAGGAGTTGCAGATCGCAATAAACGGTTTGTCGAAATCCTCGTCTTTTACGCCCGCTGCGCGCAGCAAACTGCGGTGAGGCGCACGGTCAAAGCCTTTTTTGATCATATCGCTGCGTTGTCTAGCCAAGTGAAAAATCTCCCTTCCTAATAGATGCTGCCTGTCTTTTGTTTTGCACTATCTTATCACTTTTTTGCAAATAGAAACAACCGTAAAAGTATGAACATTGGCTCAGGGCTGCTCGCCGGCAACATCGCTTACGGCGTTGATAAGCAGAGGAACAATAGAATGATGGAGAGGTTTGGGCTACAATAGAGAGATCGATACTATTTGCGTTGGAGTGAACAAAATGATAGAGGAGTTAAAAAATATTTGTGAGGAAGGCAGCGAGGAAGAACAGCAAATCTTGGCGCTTGCCCTCCAGTCCATTCGCCAAAGGCGAGCGCGCGGCAGCTCCTTTTTGTCCGGATTTCTCGGCTTGCAGGGAGAGTTCGTGGACGAGCGCACCTATCGCTTCGAGATTCCGCTCACCGCGTTCATGCGCAATTCGGGCGGTGCGGTTCACGGCGGCATTCTCGCTACTCTGGTCGACTCGGTGATGAGCTCGCTGATCAATCGTTCCCTGTCCCCGGAGCAGTACGCCGTGACGACCGAGCTGAAGATGAATTACTTGCGTCCGGGCAAAGGGGAGAGGCTGCGGGCGGAAATGCCGGGGCGCGGCAAACCGTCACTCGATGGAGACGAGCCCGCTGAATTGCGAAATATAGGATAGCACTTTGGAGGAGAGCGGAACGATGAACTCCATGTTCTCGCGCTCGACGATCCCGGAACGGGACACGATCCGTGCCCATTTGACGACCAGCTTGTAGTAGTCCGAGCCAAAAGTGGAGTGAATCGTTTCACTCTGGTAGCGAAACGAGACGGGAGCCGTGTCCAGCTTGACCGGGACCATGCTCACGATGTCGTGCAGGAACAAATGGTAAGTCGTATGGGGCTTGAAGAATACCAGCTCCTTGCTAGTCACCGAGCAGCCGAGGCTATGGTTCATCTGGGAGAACTTCAGTTCACCCTCCATCTGTTTCAAGCGGATAAAGTCGCTGTTCATTTCTGTGTCCCCTCCTGTCATCATGGCGGATCGGGTGTCTCTCTATCATAGTAAGGGTGAAGACAGGCGCGCAAGTGAAATCAATGGATAAAGAGAAAAAAGAAGGAGAGAAGATCATGCTGGAGACAGCCAAGGAGGCAGCGAGAGCAGCCGGAGCGTACCTGCAGGAGCGATTCCTGGAGCAGCTCGTGCCTGACGAAGAACTGCACAACGACGTCAAGCTGCCGGAGGACAAAGAGAGCGAGCGGCGCATCATCGAGGTGATCCATCGTCATTTTTCCACGCATACGATTTTTTCCGAGGAGGCCGGGTGGGTCTCGCGGGACGAGGAGTTTTTGTGGATCGTCGACCCGCTTGACGGCACGAACAACTACTTCATCGGATTCCCCTACTTTTCCGTCTCGATTCCTTGCAGCACGAGGGAGAGCTGGTGCTGGGGGTCGTCTGCAACCCGGTAGCGGGACAGATGTTCTGGGCGGAAAAAGGAAAAGGGGCCTACCTGAATGGCAGGCGGCTGGGCGTCCATTCCCTGCTCGCCAGCAACGGGCATTTGCATGAGACCATTCGCGGCATGATCCGGGAATAGGACGGGAGCGCAGGCGCGTCGCCGGCAGCAGCAAGCTTTTGCTGCTCTGCCGGTGGTTCGCTACCGACAGGAGCGCAATGAACAACAGAGGCAAACAAGGGAGAAGACCACGGAGTGAATCGCTCGGTGGTTTTTTCATGGACAAATTCCCCCAGGACATGCAGGTCTCTCCACCTATGTTGCTGGGAAATATTTTTTATAGTTGACGGGGAATTGGAAAGCCCATTATAATTCCGAGTAACCGTATAAGATTTATTTAAAAAGGGTGAATAAGGGGGGAATTCAATGGAGGAGACCGCGGTTCTGTTAATTGCCCACGGTTCGCCTGATCCGGAGTGGCTGGAGCTGGTCGAATCGGCAGTTCGGCAGTGCCGTCTCGACTTGCCCGTCCGGGTAGCCTTTCTCGGAGGAGTCGAAGGCCGCAGCATCGCGGACGAGCGGATCCGCCTGGAGCGCTCCGGTGCGAGACGAATTGTTGCCGTTCCGCTGTTTGTGACGGCAGGCAGCTCGCACGTCGGCGAGATCCGCGGCATTCTGGGACTGGACCCCGTAGCGCAGGAGGAAGCGATGGCTCCGCGCAAGGCGGCGCAGGCGAGAATTCTCTGGTGTTCTCCGTTGGAGGATCACCCGCCGGTGGAAAAGATCATGATGCAGCGCATCCTCTCGCTCGCCGTCAACCCGAGGTCGGAAGCTTTGCTTTTGGTCGGTCATGGCAACGAGTCGATCGGCGGCCAGGCGAAGTGGGAACGGCTGCTGCAGCGGCTGACGCTGAGGCTGCAGAACAAGTTTCTGTTCGCGGCTGCCGGCTACGGTACTCTCCGTCCGGATACGCTGCGCGAACAAGCCAGCTTGCTGGCCGTAAGCGGCGAACTCGTCGTGGTCCCCGTGTTTGTCAGCCAGGGATATTTTACCCGCAGGGCGATCCCGCAGAGGCTGGAAGGCTTGCCTTACCGCTATGACGGCAGCGCGTACCTGCCCCATCCCCTGGTGGCGGAATGGATCGTGCAGTCGGTGCGCGCCGCCTTAGAAAATGACTTCTTTACACAAAGGAGCGTGTATGCAAATGACAGAGAGAAAGCAGTGGAAGTGGGCAGATGATCCATCCCTGAACAAAATGGAATTTACAAAGCTTGAAAAAGACGGCCTGGACGTCATCGAAACAATCGTGAACACGTATTCCAAAGAAGGGTTTCAATCGATCGAATCCTCTGATATGGACCGCTTCAAATGGGCGGGCGTCTACCAGCAGCGCCCCAGAGAAGACGGCTACTTCATGATGCGCGTGCGGGTCCCCGGCGGCATTATCGACAGTGATCAGGCACGTGTGCTGGCCAAAATCGCCGAAGACTACGGACGCGATCTGGTCGATGTAACCACCCGGCAAGCCGTACAGTTTCACTGGCTCACCGTCGAGACGCTGGCCGACATCTTTGACCGCCTTGCTTCCGTAGGTCTCTCCTCGTTCGAGGCTTGTGGAGACTGCCCGCGGACCATCATGGGCAATCCGCTGGCAGGAATTGATCCGAATGAAGGGATCGACACGCGTCCTCTCGTGGCAGAGCTGGAGAAATTTTTCCTGCTGAACCGGGAGTTTTCCAACCTCCCGCGCAAATACAAAATGTCCATCTCCGCCAATATTTACAACGCCGCCCATGCGCAAATCAACGACCTGGCTTTCACGCCTGCCAAGAAGACGATCGACGGGGAAGAAGTCATCGGGTTCCACGTCTGGGTGGGCGGCGGTCTGTCGGCCAGACCGTACCTGGCGAAAAAGCTCGACATTTTTGTCCGTCCGCAGGAAGTCGTGAAAGTGGCGGAAGGCGTCACGATCCTGTTCAGGGATTTCGGCTATCGCCAAAAACGGACCCACGCCCGGCTGAAATTCCTCGTGGCGGACTGGGGTGCCGAGAAATTCAGAGAAGAGCTGATCAAACTCGTCGGCGAGCTGGAGACGTTGGGAGAGGACCTTGTGCAAGGCTGGAACGGCGGGTATTTTTATGGCCTTCACGAGCAAAAGCAGGCGGGCCTCTCCTACGCAGGGCTGTCCGTGCCGGTCGGCCGCATGAATGCGGCAGAGCTGGTGGAGCTGGCGCGCCTGGCGGATGAGTACGGCGACGGAACGATCGGCACGTGCAACACGCAAAACGTGCTGATTCGAAATATCCCGCAGGAAAAGGTAGCGGCATTCCAGCAGGAGCCGCTGATCGTCAATCGCTTCAAGCTGACGCCGAACACGTTCGTCGGTTATACCGTCTCCTGCACCGGCATCGAGTATTGCAACCTGGCGCTCGTCGAGACGAAGGAGCGGATGCGCTCCCTCGCGCTCTACTTGGACGAGGTGGTCACGCTCGACACACCGCTGCGCATCCATATGATCGGCTGCCCGAACTCTTGCGGCCAGCGGCAAATCGCGGACATCGGCCTCCAGGGCGCATTGGTCAAGACACCTGCGGGAATGGTGCCTGCATTTGACATCCACGTGGGCGGCACGCTGGAAGAGCCGCAATTCAACCGCAAGCTGAACGCGCGCGTTACCGCCGACAAGCTGGGTCCTTTCCTGGTGCAGCTGATCAATCTCTACAAGGAGGATCGCCTGAAGGAAGAGCCGTACTGGCGCTATGTGGAGCGGGTAGGTTTGGAGCGGATTCAGGCGCAGGTCGATTCCATTTTGCAAACCGCGTAAGACAGACAGACGGGAAAAGGAAAAGAGGGACGCACCATGGCGGAAGAGCAAACAGAGAGCTATCTGTACAAACTGGAAGCCGAGCTGGAGGAAGGGCGGCTGCTGACAGTCGTCGTCCTCGCGAAATCAGATGAGCGGGCCTTCAGTACGGCGGAGAACAACATTTTGCGGCATACGGTGGCTCCCCCCAAGATCAAGCAGCTCAGTCTGGTGGAAAAGAAGCCGATTGGCAGGCAGGGTGTGGGCTACGTCATCGAGACATCCCGTTTTGACTAGACAAACGGACATGTGACACAAAAGAACTGGCAGCGGGGGAGCGATCACGATGAAGACAGGCAGCGTCTTGTTTGTCGGGGCAGGACCGGGCGACCCCAAATTGTTGACGATCAGAGGAATGGAGGCTCTCCAGCGAGCTGATGTGGTGGTTTACGACCGCTTGGCGAACCCGCTGCTGTTGACACATGTGCGGGAGGATGCGCGGCTCGTTTATTGCGGCAAGGAAGCGGACCTTCACACCTTGCCCCAGGACGAGATCAATCTGCTTCTGGTACGCGAAGCGCAAAGCGGCCACACCGTGGTTCGGCTGAAAGGGGGAGACCCCAGCATGTTCGGACGGGTGGGGGAAGAAGCGCAGGTCTGTCTGGCGCACGGCGTTCCTTTCGAGATCGTGCCGGGGATCACCTCCGGCATGGCTGTTCCGCTCTATGCGGGCATACCGCTCACCTATCGGGAGTACAACTCCTCGGTTGCGTTCGTCACCGGTCATCTCTGCGAGAAAAATGCCGGCAAAAAGCCGGATTGGGCGGCTTTGGCAGCGCTGGAGACGCTGGTGATCTACATGGGGGTGAAGAACCTGCCGCGGATCAAAGAGCAGCTGCTCATCCATGGCAAGCACCCGGATACGCCTGTCGCCCTCGTGCGTTGGGGGACGCTGGGCAAGCAGAAGACGCTGACAGGCCGGCTGGCGTCGATCGATCGCACGGTGGCAGAAGCAGGCTTCAAGGCGCCGGCGATCATCGTCATCGGGGAAGTCGTTCGCCTGCGGGACTCTCTGGACTGGTATGAAAGCAAGCCCTTATTCGGGCAGCGGGTGGCTGTCGTCTCCGCTCGGACCGGGGAGCCTGCACTCGCGCTCGCATTGGAGCGGCTGGGAGCAGAGGTATGGCCGATTCCGCTGCACGGACAGTCGTCATCATCGCTCGTCGCGGATCCCTGGCTGCCGGATGACTTCGCTGTCTATCCGTGGGTGGCATTCGACGGCGAGCAGCAGGCAGCCGCCTTTTTTCAGGAGCTGGCGAAGCGCCGCTTTGATCTCCGTCAGCTGCAGGCGAAAATCGCCGCGTGCGGCCAGCAAGCAGCCCGCGCGTTGGAGGAGAGAGGGATTTATCCGCAGCTCGTGCTCGATGCTCCGTCACGCTCTTCTGATCTGCCGCACGCTTTGCCGTTGAAAAGCGGGGAGCGGGTCCTGCATGTGAGCGCTGAGGAGGGCACGGCGAGACTGTTTGCGCGGGGCATCGTGATCCACCGCGTGCAGGCAGGCGTTCTCGAGTGGAACAAAGCCCACCCGGCAGCGAAATGGTTTGCGCCAGACTCTTTTGACTGGTTCGCAGCAGACGATCCGGACGCCCTCGTCCCATTAGCTCAGTTTGCCGGAGCTGACTGGCAGGCGAGGCGACTCCTCTGCGTCGGTGGTGAAACGAGCGGACGAGCGAAGGAAATGGGGTGGGGCGAGATCGTCGCGTGCGCGAACGGTGCGGGGGGGCTGGGCGAATGGCTCGATTCGCTGCAGGCAGGACGGGGAGTGGCACACCTCTATTCGTAATTGGCGGAGCCTCCCTGTTCGGGATTCCTGTGCCGGCCGACCCAGGCGACGACCTGTGCCATCCTTGGGATCGGCAAGGAAGAAAACGGTTTCGAACAGTTCAAACCATGATCAAGGGGGAGGCATATGAGCCACTGGAGTTATGCTACGGCAACAGAGGAACGACTCGCAGTCATCAATGCGGAGCTGGCCAAGGGCGACACCCTGGATGTCATCAAGTGGGCCTATCAGACATTCGGGGACGAGCTGATCTACTCTTGCAGCTTCGGTGCGGAGGCGATGGTGCTCATCGACATGATCAGCGATGTGAAGAAGAATGCGCCCATCGTATTTCTGGACACCCATCTCCATTTTCAAGAAACGTACGATCTGATCGAAAGCGTGCGGGCACGCTATCCCGATCTGCGGATTACGGCCAAGGAGCCAAAGCTTTCGCTGGCCGAGCAGGCAGCGGCATATGGGGAGGAGCTGTGGCAGAGGCAGCCGGATCTGTGCTGTAAGCTGCGCAAGGTCGAGCCGATGGACCAGGCGCTCAGGGGAACCGTTGCCTGGATGTCGGGCTTGCGCCGGGAGCAGTCTCCTACCCGGGCGCACGTACAGTTCGTCAATCGTGACGAGAAGTTTGAATCGCTGAAAATTTGCCCGCTCATTCACTGGAAGTCAGAAGAAGTGTGGCAGTACATCCGCATTTTTGAGCTGCCCTACAACGCTTTGCACGACCGGAATTATCCGAGCATCGGGTGCGCGCCCTGCACGCGGGCAGTCGCTCCGGGGGAGGACTCCCGCGCGGGCAGGTGGGCAGGCCATGCAGGCAAGACGGAGTGCGGACTCCACGTGGCGAAATAACGGAGAACACAGCGGACTAGCAACAGGATAGGGAGTGGAAGCAATGAGTGGAAGCACACCTCATGGTGGAATCTTGGTCAATCGATATGATCCGCAGGCAGACCTGTCTTTAGCGACTCGCGCGGTCGAGCTGGATGCATTCGCGCTGTCCGATCTGGAGCTGATCGCCATCGGCGGATACAGCCCGATCACGGGATTTTTGGATCGCCGCGATTACGAATCCGTCGTGGAACGGATGCGGCTTGCCGACGGAACGGTCTGGAGCATCCCGATCACTTTGCCGGTGGCGGAAGAGGCGGCAAGCGAGCTGGCGCAGGGCGAGCAGGTGCGCCTGGTGCATCAGGGCACTGTGTACGGTCTGCTCACCATCACCGATATTTACACGCCTGACAAAATCGCAGAAGCGCGCCACGTCTACGGGACAGACGACGTGAATCACCCTGGCGTCAAAAAGCTGCTGGAGCGTCCGGCAGTCTATCTCGGCGGTCCGATCACTCTCGTAAAGCGGACGGAGAAAGGCGGCTTTGCCAGCCACTACTACGATCCGATCGAGACGCGGGCGCTGTTTGCCGAGAAGGGCTGGAGGACGGTCGTCGGGTTCCAGACGCGCAATCCGGTGCATCGCGCCCACGAATACATTCAGAAGTCTGCCCTCGAAATCGTGGATGGCCTGTTTTTGAATCCGTTGGTCGGCGAGACCAAAGCGGATGACATCCCGGCAGAAGTACGGATGAAAAGCTATCAGGTGCTGCTCGACAAATACTACCCCGCCAGTCGCGTACAGCTGGCCGTATTTCCGGCGGCCATGCGCTACGCAGGCCCGCGCGAAGCCATTTTCCATGCCATGGTCCGCAAAAACTACGGCTGCACGCACTTTATCGTCGGACGCGATCATGCCGGGGTCGGCAGCTACTACGGCACGTATGACGCCCAGTTGATCTTCCGCAACTTTACGGTCGAAGAGCTGGGCATCACGCCGTTTTTCTTTGAAAACAGCTTCTACTGCCGCACTTGCGGGAACATGGCTTCGAACAAGACGTGCCCGCACGGCGAAGAGCACCACGTGGCCTTGTCTGGCACCAAGGTGAGAGAAATGCTGTCGCGGGGAGAAGCGCCGCCAGCGGAATTCAGCCGTCCGGAAGTGGCGCGCGTCTTGATCGAAGGACTGCAGGCGCGCGTCGGCACAAGGGACTAGGAGGGGACAAGATGACGAAAGACGCGACGGCCAATCTCGTATGGCATCCGACGACAGTGGCCAAGGAAGACAGGCAGCAGCGCGCCGGCCATAAAAGCTGCGTGATCTGGTTTACCGGTCTGTCCGGTGCGGGCAAGTCGACGCTCGCCAACGCGGTGGAGTACGAGCTGCATCAGCGCGGGCTGGCCAGCTACGTGCTGGACGGAGACAACATCCGCCATGGGCTCAACCGCGGCCTCGGATTTGGAGCGGAGGACAGGAAAGAAAACATTCGCCGGATCGGCGAGGTGGCGAAGCTGTTCGTCGATCCGGCGTCATTACCTTGACGGCATTTATCTCCCCGTTCCAGGAAGATCGCGATCTGGTGCGGAGCCTGATGGCAGACGGAGAGTTTATCGAAGTGTACGTCAAATGCTCGCTGGAGGAATGCGAGCGGCGTGATGTGAAGGGACTGTACGAAAAGGCGAGAGCGGGGGAAATCGGCCAGTTTACGGGAATTTCCTCCCCCTATGAAGAGCCTGTCGCACCTGAGCTGGTGATCGAGAGCGGGAAGCTGTCGGTGGAGCAGTCCGTTCATACCGTGCTTGATTATTTGCGGCAAAAAGGAATCATCTGAAGCAAACAGAAAAAGCACGACGCTGCAGGGCGCCGTGCTTTTTTCTTTGGCTGCTTGTCAAGGGGTTACGGTCTCAGCTGCGGCGTCTGTTTCCTCCAGCTCCGCTTCCAATTCTTTTTGCCATTTGTGCTGCTCCAGCAGGCTCTCCGCTACCAGGCGCAGGAAGCCTTTGTCGCTGAAGCTGTCGATCGCTTTTTCGTCTTCATACAGCTGCTCGACGGCCAGTGCTGCGTCTTTGCCGGGAACCTCGAATTGGGTCGCTTTGCCGAAGTTGAAGGCGTATTGGTCTGCTTCCAAACCGACGGTCAGCGGCTGTTTCATTTCGGCCGTTTGGATGGTGACGTTCAGCACGCTCTTTTGGTGAACGGGCAATTTCGCGTCATCGATGTAGAAGTCGAGGTTCCAGGCAAGTCCTTGGAAGCCTTCTTTTTTCATTTCTTCCACGATTTTTTCAGGCGTGTACACTTTGCCTGTTTCTTCCAGCCACTTCTCCGCTTCTGCCAAGCCATTTGTTACGACCTCGTCTGCTTGCGCGCGTTTTTCCGCTTCTGTCGTTTTGCCCAGCTCCGGATTCAGATCTTCCTGCAAGGAGTTCGCGAGCACCATTATGTCGATCGCAAAGTCTTTGACATCTTTGCTCGCGACCGCATCATTTGCTGTGAAGAAGAACAGCTTCACCAGTTCCGTAGCGTCGATCTTGATGTTCACGTGAGTCGCCTGGACTTTTTCGCCGTTTGGCAGCTCGACCGTTTCTACACCGAGATTTTTTGCGTTAGTCAGCGTGTAGCCGTATTTGGCAATGTATTTTTTCACGAATTGGATCGTGAGGTCGTTCATTTTGTCCTGGTACTCTTTCAGCTTGGCAGGGTCTGCATTCGCTTGGCCCAAGCCGGTCAGGGTGTCGCTCGTATTGGTGGAGATTTTCAGGTACTTGCTGTCCAGCGGTGTTCTGGCGTAAAAGTTGTCGTCGCTTACGATCAGCTCGACGGATGCCTTTTTGTCGCCGTCCCACAGCTTGTTGTCACGAAGCACCTTGTCGTCGTTTACTTCGAATTGCGCCTTTGTATTTTTCAAATCCAGCTGGGAGCCTGTTACCGTTACGCCTGCTTTGAGCGCCGCCAGAAGGGCTTGTTGGTCTTTCGCTACTGTCTCTTCGCCGAGAGCAGCCGGCAGTTTTTCGATGTCGCCGGTCAGTTTCAATGTGCCTTGATAATCATAGTTTGGTTTTTCGATAGACGCTACGATCGAGTCGCGCACCAAGGATGCCTCGCCTGCACATCCGGTAAGCACCAGCATAACCGCTACGAGCAGGGCGCTTCCTTTTTTCCACCACATGAGCTGTTCCTCCCCTATGTATCTATTTGGTGTTTCTCTTGTACTACGTTTAAAAAGGGAAAAGGTTTCGCAAAAACGGAAAAAAATCACAATCTCGCAAACATTGCGGTGGATTATGGTAAGATGAGAGGGAAAAGATGGTTAGCTGAGAAAGGGCGTTGCAACATGCGGTCGTGGCTTCAGAGGCTGATGAGTTTTTTTCGGGGCGAAGAAGAACAACGGTACGAAGAGGACGTTCGTCCCCCGGTTCAACCAGCTCCCCGTCAGCTCCAGGCAAAGACAAAGAGCATCTACCCGAAAGAACGGGCCCACAACCGGACAAAAGACGAGTTCAGACAGGAAAAGGAGCGTCATTTCCGCTTTCCGGTCGTCCCTGATGAATATCCGGAGAAAAGACGAAAAGACAAGCCGGCGGAGAGTGCACCGCAGCCGCAAGAGCAGAGGCTTCCTTCGCGCGAGCGTGTTCGCGATTCGGGAGCAGCCATGCGGGAAATGGTTCCTCCTGCGGCCAGCCGGAATATAGAAAATAGCAAGAACATCGAAAAACTGAAAGCCGTTCCGAACCGAGCGAAAGAGCGGCCGGTCCGCCAAGCCGAAGCGCGGATCGAGCGGCCAGAGACGCATCTGTCGAACGATTTGCACAAAGCGTACCAGCCTTCCGAGATCGTCTCGCCCGTCTACGGCAAAATTACCCCCGCGACGCGCGAGGAGGAGCACCGGATCCATACGACGGCGGGGATCGTCTATCCGCGTCTCGAGCAGGAAGAGCATCTGAACCAGCTGAAGCAATGGGAACAAGAGCAGGCGAGGGCCAAGGAGACGGAAACGGGGCATTCGCAGGTCAGCGATCAGACGAGGGAAAACGATCAGCCAGTAGAAAAAGGCGAGGCCCGGAGCGGAGGATTGTCCACTGCGGACAAGGCGGCTGTATGGGCTGCTTATTCGGAAACGCAAAAAACGGGCGCCGCAGACGGGCTCGGAGAATACGCGAGGGAGGAAGGCTGCGATTCGGAGGAGGACAAAGCGATCTACGAGGGCGAAAAGGAGGCCGCTGCAGAAGGGTCGACCGTGCGTGATCAGGGCCCGGCTTCCGTGAACACAGCCCCTTCCCGCGCAGGGCAGGGGTCAGGCGCGGGGCAAGCGTCAAACGCAGATGACGAGCCTGACGCCATTCCCGACTCGAGCAGACATCAGGAGATCCAGGCGGCGCATGAGTTTCTTCATGAGGAAATTGCGTCTGGCGGACGTCTCGAACCGGGCGCAGGCCTCGGGTCAAGTACAGACATTGCGCAGGGCGCAGCAGCTGGCTTCGGCGATCAACCTTCACAAGAAGACGCGGAAGCTCCTGCTGCGCATGAAGAGGCTGAATCTGAGAAAGACGGCGAGGATGCCGCCTGGTACATAGTGGAGGAGCACGCCGATCTGCCCGTGGATGCGCAACAGCAGGAAGTGGAAGCAGAAGCAGCCATCCGGCAGCCGCCGAACGAGACGGCTGCCGCCTTAGAGCAGACTACTGCAGCCCCGGCACAGACCGATACAGCCCCGGCGCAAACAGCTGCAGCGGACCCCGCCTCACAGGCGCATATCGGAAATGAGGCAGGGGAAGGCCAGACGGAGCAGGCGCCCGCGTATGTGCGGCCACAGCTGGATTTGCTGAATCCGAGCCCGATCCCGAGCGAAGATGACGATGAGCACACCCAGCTGCAAAAGCTGCTGCTGGAGGAGACGCTGGCCAATTTCAACGTCGCAGCGCAAGTGGTCGGGATCGTCAAAGGGCCGTCCGTCACCCGATTTGAGCTGCAGCCTGCTCCAGGGGTCAAAGTGAACAAGATTACCGGTCTGATCGATGACATCAAGCTCAATCTGGCAGCCAAGGACATCCGCATCGAGGCGCCGATTCCGGGGCGCAATGCGATCGGGATCGAGGTGCCCAATCTGGCGAGCCGTCCAGTCATGATCAGCACGATTATCGGCTCGGACAAATTCCAGCAGCACAGCTCGCCGCTGGCGGTAGCGCTGGGCATGGACATCGGCGGGGAACCGATCATTGCCGATATCAAAAAGATGCCGCACGGATTGATCGCAGGCTCTACCGGTTCCGGGAAGAGCGTCTGCATCAACTCCATCATCGTCAGCCTGCTGTACAAAGCGACACCGGAGCAGGTCCGCCTGCTTTTGATCGACCCGAAAATGGTCGAGCTGGCGCCGTACAACCAACTGCCGCATCTGGTGACGCCTGTCGTGACGGAAGCCAAGCAGGCGACCGCTGCCCTCAAGTGGGCGGTCGAAGAAATGGAGAAGCGGTACGCGCTGTTCGTGGAAGCCGGGGTCCGGGACATCGACCGCTACAATCAGACGACGGATGACACGCTTCCTTACATCGTCATCGTGATTGACGAACTGGCCGACCTGATGATGGTGTCCCCGCAGGATGTCGAGGACTGCATCATTCGGATCGCCCAGAAGGCGCGTGCATGCGGCATTCACTTGCTGCTGGCGACACAGCGTCCGTCCGTAGACGTCATCACCGGGAATATCAAAGCAAACGTCCCGACACGTCTGGCCTTTGCGGTATTCTCCCAGGTGGATTCCCGGACGATCCTCGACCAGTCCGGCGCCGAGCGGCTTCTGGGGCGCGGCGACATGCTGTTCCTGGAGAGCGGGACGACACCGGTCCGCCTGCAGGGGAACTTCGTGTCGGACGATGAGATCGAGCGCATTACGCACGTCATCAAAAAGCAGCGAAAGCCTTCCTATTTCTTCAGCAAGGAAGATTTGGAGCAGCAGGTCCAATCGTTTGACGCCGACGATGATCCGCTTTACCTGGAAGCCCTCGTCTTTGTGGCCGACCAGGGCCAGGCTTCCGCATCCGCCCTGCAGCGACGGTTCCGGGTAGGGTACAACCGGGCCGCCCGATTGATCGAGATGATGGAGGCGGACGGCTACGTGGCTGGTCAAAGCGGAGGAAAAGCGCGTGCGGTGCTGATCTCACGCGAAGATGCGCAAGCGGTCGTGGAAGGGTCTACGCTGGTGTAGCAGCCCGGCATTGCAAAAAAGACGGGGAGGCGCTATGGATCTGGCAACGAAAACGTATCAAGTGATTGATTCGGAAATAGTGCTGTCTAATGAAGAGTACTAGCTAAGCGTGCTCCGCGTCGATATTTCGCCGCTTTGTTCAGCGGATCGGGAAGCGCTTTTTACGCATTTGTACGAATTTGAGAGCAAGGACATGGAGCTGGAGATAGACGTATCCGAGGAACATCAAGGAGTGTGGTATTTCCAGGAGCTGGTCCCGCACGTCCTGACGCTGCCGGATGCCGCCCGCAAGCGGTTGGAGCGAGGCAGGGAGAAACTGCTGGCCCACTTCGCCAGGCAGCCGGTCAAGGCAGCGCAGATTCAGCTGCGCGGGGACGACATTTACCACTACGTCAAACGATACAACCCCAACCTGCATATCGTCGGATGAAGACAGACAGCAAGAGACAGCGATCAACCACGATCGCTGTTTTTTCTCATCCGCAGAGGGCCTTCTATTTCCTTTCTCCGTTCGCCAGCGTATCCGAGGAAATTTTTCGTTGTGTGTAAAATGCAGCTGTCATTCGTAATACGCTAGGAATAGCGAGTTGTCCAAAGTCGGGATGGGGAGAGACTGGCAGATGAAAAAAATCATGCGAATCGCGCTCGTTGTGCTTGGAATAGGCGCTGGGGCGGCTTCCTTGTATACCTATCAGCTGTACAAAAACGTGGAGCAGACGGCCAATGCGATCTACGAGCCGTTGACTCCCGGGCCGATTGCCCAGACCCAGCCAGCGCAGCAAGCACAGCCAGCGCAAGCGGCGCTACTGCCAGCAGGACGGACCGCTGCGCCGGACGAGCAGAAAGTGGAGCCGCAGGGAGAGAAGCCCCTCTCCATTTTGTTGTTTGGTGTCGACAAGCGTGGCGCCGATGCGGGTCGATCCGACACGATCATTTATCTGGTCAGCAATCCGGAGCTGCGACAGACGCTGATGTTCAGCATCCCCCGCGATACCCGCACCCAAATCGCGGACATCGGAGGGCAGGACAAAATCAACCACGCCTACGCATTCGGGGGAATGTCCTCGACGGTGCGGACGGTGGAGAGCTTTCTCGCCACCCCCATCGATTACTACGTGAAGGTAGACATGGAAGGCTTTCTCAACATCATCGACTCTCTCGGCGGGGTCGTGATCGACAACGAGCGGGCTTTCAGCTATGAAGGCTTCCAGTTTCAAAAGGGGAAAATCGCCCTGGACGGAAAAATGGCGCTGGCGTATGCCCGGATGCGTCACGACGATCCGGAAGGGGACTTCGGCCGCAACAAGCGCCAGCAGCTGATCATCCAGCAACTGATGAACAAGGCCAAGGAGATCAGCACGGTCAACAAGCTGGACAAGGTTTTGGCGGATGTCGGCGCGAGCGTCAAGACGAACCTCACCTTCGATGACATGAAGAACCTCATGTTTCACTACAAAGCCGCCCTCGATCAGGTGCACGTGCTGAGAATCAACGGCCAGGGAGAGATGTTGAATGGAATCTACTATTACGCGGTGCCGGAGGAGGAGCGCTCTCGCATCAAAAGCCAGATTGACGCCGTCCTGCGCGGCACATGGTAGTTTATTGCGGAAAAGCGGAAAATTGGAGAGGCTATGGCTAAATTTCATTTGCCGCATATCGTATAGCAGGTCCCATCCCAATAGAAGAGGAGGTAGGGAGATGAGCATCCTGACGCCACAGCCCTATGTGGTATCGATCACCGATTACAAGCAGTATGCGGTGAATGTCGGCACGGCGAACGAAGACTGGTCGGATGCGATCCAGCGGGCGGTCAATGACGTGTCGCAAAAAGCACGCAACAGCAGCACCAGCTTTGAATCCAACATTCAAGGGATCGTCATGTTCCCGATCCAGAGATTCAAAATACGAAAGCCGATTCTGCTGCCTCCGCAGGGAGTCACGCTCGAAGGGACATCGATCTCTTCCGTGGTGCTCGATGACATCTACACCGGCAAGTTCAGCTTTGTCCCCTGTACGATCTTGGAAAAGACGACGAATGCGACCATTGGCGCCAAAACCCGAAAGTCGCGGGGAGGCGCAGTGACAGATGACTACAATGTCGACGCTTTCTTTCTCGTAGACCACGCCGACAATACCACGAACTACAACACTGCGCTCCGCTTTCTCACGCTCTATTCCACAGCCCCCAAGCACGTGCGCTACGGCATTTACGCCCCGCGAACGACTCACGCCACCTTCAGCAACATCCAAACCTACTATTGCGACTACGGATTTTTTACGTACGACTCCTGGATGACAACGATCGACAAATTTTTCGCTCGGGACTGTGTGTCTGCCCTCTGCTGGCAAGATGACGGGACGAACAACGGAACAGGCACCTCCTTGCATGCGAGCAACGTCTGGGCGAACACGGCGCAAGTGGGCTTTGACATCAGTCTGCTTGCCTACTCGACCTTTACCAGCTGTGGGGTCGACCATGTGAAGAGCGGAGCAGCCCGTGCCTATTCCTTAAAAAAGTGCAACGGCATCACACTGAACGGCTGCGGTGCAGAAGACATCAGGGGGGACGTGCTCTATTTCGACAATACGAGCGGTGTAGTGAACGGATTTTATTCTTACTACCTCTTCGGGGCGCCGGTTTCCCGCGGCACGTCTGCGATCATCTTTGTGACGGGGAATTCCCATGTGGTGTTTAACGCCTGCCGCTTCCCCAACTACCTGACGAGCGACACAGCAGACAAAGCGTACGCCTTGACGACCGCCAACAACTTCAACCTGGTCGTGCAAAACGGGGCGGATGTTCTGTTCCATTTGTGCCAGCTTCCGACAAATGGCAACAGCTACGTCTCTTACAACAACAACAGTACGGGCGTCTTTGTCGATGCGGCGGGATCGACGACATGCATCAATGTGGGCGGGGTGGTCTACAAAGGAACGATGGCGAACGGGATCAAGCGGATGCAGGGAACGGCGATGCCGACGGCCGGCAGCTGGAGGGCAGGCGATATCATCGAAAATACGGCTCCGGTGGTCAGAGGGAACCCCGGCGGCAAATATATCGTGCTCGGCTGGTGCCGGTTGACGACGGGCTCAAACAATGTGCTGAACACGGACTGGGTGCAGATGGTCAGCTACACAGGCGCGTAGGCAAGCGCGCGGACACCTCGGACTTCATGAGGTGTCTTTTCCGTTCTATCAAGGCGTTGCGGGATTCATTCGCAAACAGCTAGCTTTGGTTAGTTGTCTGCCCAATGCCAAATCGATGCTGGCAGAGAGGAAAAATATGAATAAATAACTATTGACAAATCGACATGATGCTCGTTTTTTGCGATTTCTTCCCGTTAAGCGACAATTTAAGTCTATTGTCATTCAAATAGGCGTATTGTAGTATAAGCCTATCCGCCGAACCTCCCAGTGCTGCCTGCGATCGGGAATGCGGATCGGGATGACGCGATTCTAAGGAGGACTTTCATGCTAGATTTGAACAAGGAAGCAATTCCTGGTCCTGGTGCCATGGAAGTGTACGAGCGCTGGCTTGGACACGGGGAATTGCCGGCAGACCTTCGCGGGGAGCTGCAGCAGATTCGCTCCGACCGTGAAGAGATTGAAGACCGCTTCTTCAAGGATCTGGAATTCGGAACCGGAGGGATGAGGGGGATCATCGGGGCTGGCACCAATCGGCTCAATGTGTACACCGTTCGCCGCGCTGCCCTGGGAATTGCCGGATTCCTTCAGAAGACGGGGGGGACGGCCGCCCGGCAAGGTGTCGCCATCGCCTACGATTCACGGAAATACTCCAAAGAGTTTGCGCAGCAAATGGCGGCTCTTTTGGCTGATACAGGCATCAAGGTCTACTTGTTCGCCGAAATGGCTCCGACTCCACTGCTCTCCTTTGCCATACGCCATCTCCACGCCTACGCAGGCATTGTGCTCACTGCCAGTCATAATCCGTCAAAATACAACGGGATCAAAGTCTACAATCAACACGGCGGTCAAATCACGGAACAGGACGCGCAGGACATCTATGCGGAAATGCAAAAGCTCGGCGACCCGCTCTTGCTGCCTGCGGAAGCAGAGCGCGACGGTCAGAGCGCCCAGCCGATCGTCTCAATCGCGGAGGCGGTCGTGGAGCCGTACGGCGAGCAGGTCGTGCGGCTGCTGCGCCAGCGTCCGCTGATCGAGAAGCAGGGAGGCAGGCTGTCCATCGTGTACACGCCGCTGCACGGAACCGGGTACAAAATCATCCCCGACCTGCTGGCGAAGGTGGGCTTCACCCGCGTCCATCTCGTGGCGCAGCAAGCCGTGCCCGATCCGGACTTTCCGACCGTAAAAGCGCCGAACCCGGAGGAGGGGGAAGCGTATGAACGGGCGCTGGCCCTGGCCGCGCGGACGCAGGCTGACTTAATCATGGCGACAGACCCGGATGCCGACCGGCTGGGGGTGCTGGCCAAGACCGGGACGGCCTATGAGAGGGTAAACGGCAACCAGCTGGGCGTACTGCTCCTGCACTATTTGCTGCAGCAATCGGCCGCAAAGGGCGAGCGCATCTCGAACGGACTTCTGCTCAAGACGATTGTCACTTCGGATCTCGGGGAGAAAATCGCCCAGAGCTTTGGCATCCAGACAGAAAATACGCTCACCGGCTTCAAGTATATCGGGGAAAAAATTCAAGAGCGCTGCACGAGCGGGACCCATACCTTTGTCTTCGGGTACGAAGAAAGCTACGGGTACCTGGCCGGCGATTTTGTGCGGGACAAAGACGCCGTGCAGATTGCCGTGCTGGTGGCCGAGATGTCGCTGTTCTACCGGCAGCAGGGAAAAGACCTGTTCGCCGTGCTGGAAGAGATCTACAGCCAGTACGGCTACTATCGGGAGGCGCTGCAATCGCTGACGATCACGGGAAAAGAAGGCCGCGAGCGAATGGAGGAGAGCATCGCCCGCTTGCGGTCGAATCCGCCCAGGCAGATTGCGGGACATCCGGTTTGGCAGGTCGAGGATTACGAGCGCCAGACGGTGACGGTGGCGGGGACCAGGCAGACAAAGCCGCTCTCGCTTCCGAAATCGAACGTCATGAAATTCATTTTGCAGGACGGCTCGTGGCTGGCGGTTCGCCCGTCCGGAACAGAGCCGAAGATGAAAGTATACCTGAGTGCCCACTCGCCGAACTCCCGTGAGGAAGCAGAAACGAAGCTGGAGCGGCTATTGGGAGCGTTGGCAGATTTGATCCGTTTTTCCTAGGAGGTAGTGGGAGCGTGGCACAATCAACCGTAAAAAAAGCAATTATCCCGGCAGCGGGACTGGGGACCCGATTTCTGCCTGCGACCAAGGCGATGCCCAAGGAAATGCTGCCGATTGTGGATAAACCGACGATTCAATACATCGTGGAAGAAGCGGTGGAAGCAGGGATTGAAGACATCATCATCGTGACGGGAAAAGGGAAGCGGGCGATTGAGGATCATTTTGACTCCGCGTTCGAGCTGGAGCAAAATTTGTTGGAAAAGCAGAAGCTGGACCTGCTGGATCGGGTGCGCCATTCGGCGAAAATCGCCAATATCCATTATATCAGGCAAAAGGAACCGCTAGGCTTGGGACATGCTATCTGGTGCGCGAGGAAGTTCGTCGGGGATGAGCCGTTTGCCGTGCTGCTGGGCGATGATATCGTTCGCTCCGAAGTCCCGTGCATCAAACAGCTGTCGGAAATATTCAACGATCATGGTTGTTCGGTCATCGGTGTGCAGGAAGTGGCGGAAGAACACCTGTCGAGGTATGGGGTCGTAGATCCGCTCGAGGGGAAAGGCGGCCTGTTTCGGGTGCGGGCGTTTGTGGAGAAGCCGAAAAGGGGAGAAGCTCCCTCCAATCTGGCCATCATGGGACGGTACGTACTGACCCCGGAGATATTCGCCATACTGGAACGTCAGGAAGCGGGAGCGGGCGGCGAAATCCAGCTGACGGACGCCATTCAAAGCCTGAACGAACAGCGTCCGGTGCTTGCCTGCCAGTTCGAGGGAGTTCGCTATGATGTTGGAGATAAGCTGGGGTATATCACGACCACGATCGAGTTCGCGATGAGGAACGACGAATTGCGCACGCCATTGCTGCACTATTTGGAAAATTGGATGCAGGGACAGACGATCACGCAAAACGGGTAGCGTCGGCTACTCCTTGTTTTGCGTCAGCTTCCATTTCTGAAATTCCAAAAAGCCGCGAAATTCTTCTTTGCTGACTCCGGATCTCATCGCTTCCAAAACCAATTGATTCCACTCTTCATCTAATTCATGTTCGGTCAAAGGGTCTTTCTCTATGAGTACGTTCATTGGAACATCGAGGACATGCGCAATTTTTTCAATAAACTGCAGAGAGGGATTGGATTGAATGTCTCGCTCGATGGAGCTTAGATAAGATTTCGCAACCCCAGCGCGTTCAGCCAGTTGCGACAGGGATAAGCCCTTTTCTTTTCGCAGGTTCTTGATACGCGTTCCAATCATGGAAAGAATCATCCTTTTTTCTTTGCTGATTCTACCATTATAGCAGGAAAGCAACCTTTTGCCTAATAATGAAAAAAGTGGCTTCCAGTAAATGCCATTGCAAGGAGGGGAAAGAGACCCATGGATGCAAAAGAAGCCACCGCAGAAGAGATGGATCAGGAGTGGATGGACTTGATCCTGGAGGCCAAAAAAATCGGAATCACACTGGAGGAGATTCGAACGTTTCTCGTGTTGACGTCGACTGGTACAAACGCGGCTGTGAGAAACCGATAGGGGATCAGCCATCGGGAGAGGGATTGTTCACGGGATTTTGTTCTTTTTTAAGAACGATAATGAAATCCTGAAATAAATGGATTAAAACGGCTAAATTGGCTAAAAACAGCCAATTTAGCCGTTTTTAATTTGCTCTTAAGGATAATATAATTAGGTCAATCGTTCCTTATACAGAACGAAAATTAGGTAGGAAGGCTGAGCGTGGATACGGGATGGGAGCAGCGATGAAGGTATGTATTTTTGCGCCGGTACACGTACACACCGATGTCCGGGTGTTCCAGAAGGAAGCAAAAGCGATAGCGACGGCAGGCTATTCCGTCGTGCTCTTGGCCAGAGTGGCGGAGGATCAACCCTTGGAGCGGGCGTACGGTCGGCTCACGATCGAGGGAGTGCCGCGGTACAAGAACCGTTTGCAGCGCTTTTTGTTGCAGCCGGTGATGCTCATGAAAATCTTGCAGACGAGAGCTGCGATCGTCCATCTGCACAACCCTGACACGCTCTTGCTCGGGTTTTTCCTGAAGCTCTTGGGCAAAACGGTCATCTATGACACGCATGAAGATTTCACCCAGCGAATCCTGATGCGCGAATGGATCCCTGGCGTGCTGCGCAGCTTCACCGCCAAGGCTGTCGGGAAGCTGGAGGCCTGGGCGGGACGGGTATTCGACGCGGCGATTGCGACCCAGGCAAATGTCGCGGAACGGATGGGGCAAAAGAGCGTTGTGATCGAAAACGCCCCGATTTCCACAGGAGAGCTGATCGAGCGGGCGTATGCGTACGCTCTCGCCATCCCGAAGCAGCAGGAGTTTCGCGTGGTCTACGCGGGGACGATCGGCCGCTCCCGAGGGCTGCTGCAAATGGTCATGGCGCTGGAGTACGTCAATCAGCTGTTTCCGGCGCGGCTGTGGCTGATCGGCCCCGTACACGATCCGCAAGGCCTGAAGGAAGCGAGAGCGAGAGCAGGTTGGATGTACGTGGATGAGCTGGGGAGCATGCCGCAGGAGCGCGCCTTTGCCCACATGATCCGGGCGGATGCAGGGCTGATTGCGATCCGCGACATCGGCGACCACGCCAAAACAAGCCCGAACAAAATATTCGAGTACATGCGGTTTGGCCTCCCCTTCATCGCCAGCGATTTTGCGGTGTGGAAGGAAAAAGTGGGACATGTCGGAGCCGGTGTATTCGTAGACGAGAACGATCCGCTGGAAATCGCCCAAGTCATCACGCTGCTGCATGACCTTCCGCAGCTGGCCAGGGAGATGGGCGAAAGAGGGAGGCAGTTTACGCTGAACGAGTACAACTGGGAAAAGGAATCAGAAAAATTGGTCAGCTTGTACCGGTCGCTGTCCAAGGCTGACCAGCCGCTGGCGAGAGGTGTTGCGCAATGACAGGTTCATCTGGCCTTGCCATTTTGCAGGAGCATGCGCATCCGTTGGTGTCCGTGATTACTCCTGCCTATAACGCAGCCCGATTCATCCGGGCGGCGATCGAGTCGGTCAAAAGACAGACGTACCCACACTGGGAGCTGATCCTGATCGATGACTGCTCCCGGGACGAAACGGTCGCCCTGATCCAGGAAGAGCTCGGCGACCCCCGCATTCAGCTGATCGAGCTGGCGCAAAACAGCGGCGCAGCCGTAGCGCGAAATGCCGGTATCCGGGCAGCGAAGGGCAAGTACCTCGCCTTTTTGGACAGCGATGACCTGTGGCTCCCGGAAAAGCTGGAAAGACAGGTGGCCTTCATGCAGGAGCGCGATGCCGCCTTCTCGTTTACCCAGTACCGGATCATCCGGGAAGACGGGGGCGCGTCCCGTCATGTCGTTCCGATTCCGCAGCGGATCGATTATCACGGCTTGCTGAAGAACACGATCATCGGCTGCCTGACGGTCATGCTGGATCGGGCAAAGCTGGGACCGGTCCAGATGCCGAATATTCGCACGCGGCAGGATACGGCGATGTGGCTGCAGATCCTCAAGCAGGGATATACCGCGTACGGCATCCAGGAGGTGCTGTCCGAATACCGCAAAGTGGAGGGCTCGATCTCAAGCAACAAGTGGAAGGCTGCACGCCAGACGTGGAGGCTGTATCGGGACATCGAAAAGCTGAATCTCGCCCGCGCGGCCTGGTGCTTCGTTCACTACGGGTGGAACGCCTGGAAAAAAAGCGCGGGCTGGACGTGACAGGAGAGGAACGAAAGACATGAAGATTGCCATCGCCGGAACAGGGTACGTCGGACTCGTGACAGGGGTATGCTTGGCAGAAATCGGCCACTGCGTGACGTGCGTGGACGTGGATCTGGGAAAAATCGGACAGCTTCAGGCGGGGCTCGTGCCCTTCTTCGAGCCGGGGCTCGCCGACTTGCTGCAGAAGCAGCTGCGGGCTGAGCGGCTCTCGTTTACGCACAGTCACGCAGAGGCATTCGTAGGAGCCGAGGTGATCTTCATTGCGGTGGGCACGCCGCAGGGGGCAGACGGCCTGCCGGATCTGCGCGCGTTGACCGAAGTCGCGCGTGCGATCGGGCGCCACGTGCAGCGCGATGTTGTCGTCGCCGTGAAAAGCACGGTGCCGGTCGGGACGAACCATTCCTTGCAGCCCCTGATCGCCGGCCAGCTGGCGCATCCCGTGAAAGTGACGTTCGCTTCCAATCCGGAGTTTTTGCGGGAGGGCTCCGCCGTATACGATACGTTCCACGGCGACCGCATCGTCATCGGCACCGAGGAGGAAGCGGCGGCACGCACGCTGGCGAACTTGTATCGGCCGCTGAACATCCCCATCGTGCACACGGACATCCGCAGCGCGGAAATGATCAAATATGCCTCCAATGCCTTCCTCGCAACGAAAATCAGCTTTATCAACGAGATCGCCAACCTGTGCGAACGGATGGGGGCGACGATCGAGGACGTCGCCCGGGGAATGGGCATGGATCAGCGGATCGGAGAAAGGTTTTTGCGGGCGGGCATCGGCTACGGCGGCTCTTGCTTTCCCAAGGACGTGAAGGCGTTGCTGGGAATGGCGGCGCAGACCGGCTATTCCTTCCCCATCCTGCAGGCGGTCGAACAGGTCAATGGCAGGCAGCAGCTGCTCCTCATCGAAAAAGCGCTCAAACGCTGGGGCGATTTGCGGGGCAAGCGGCTGGCGCTCCTGGGGCTGGCCTTCAAGCCGGATACCGATGACATGCGCGAAGCTCCTTCCCTGGCGATCGCCAGGGCCTTGCTGGAGCGCGGGGCGCAGATCGTGGCCTACGATCCGGTGAGCATGGACAACGCCCGTACGCTTTTGCCTGCCCAGGTGGAATTCGCCGCGAGTGCCGAGGCGGCGCTGGCGGGAGCGGATGCCGCGTTTGTTTTGACGGAATGGGAGGAATTCACTCGTCCTGCTTTTGTACCGATGCTGCAGAGGATGAAGGCCCGGATTGTGTTTGACGGCCGGAACTGTCTGGACTCTTCCGTTTTGCAGGAAAAAGCCGTGGAGTATGTTCCGATCGGCAGAGGATCTCGCAGAGAGCTGGCGATGACAAGTTTTCGAGAAAAAGGGAGAGAGCGATGAAAGTACTCGTGACGGGCGGCGCCGGCTTTATCGGTTCACACATTGTCGATCAGCTCATCGCAAGCAATCAGCAAGTCGTCGTCGTAGACAATCTATCGACAGGAAAAAGAAGTCAGATTCATCCGTCCGCAGCGTTCTATCTGTGCGACATTACGAGCCCGGAGCTGCAGACGGTATTCGCACAGGAAAAGCCGGATGCCGTCATCCACCAGGCGGCGCAAATTGATGTCAGACATTCGCTGGCGGCGCCGCTGCACGATGCGATGGTCAATATCATCGGGACGCTCCGCCTGCTCGAGTGCGCCGTCTTGCATCAGGTCCAGAAGTTCGTCTACGCCTCCTCGGCAGCCGTCTACGGCGTGCCCCGCGCCAGCTGCATCGAGGAGACGCACCAGACATTTCCGCTTTCCTGCTACGGCATCTCCAAGCTCACTCCCGAGCATTACATCCGGGTCATGTCCGATCAAAGCGGATTGGACTACACGATCCTGCGCTACGCCAATGTGTACGGAAAACGCCAGGAGCTGACGGGGGAAGGCGGGGTCATCCCTGGCTTTATCCAAAAAATGCTGCAGAACACCTCGCCGGGCATATTCGGCGACGGACAGCAGACGAGAGATTTCATCCATGTGGAGGACGTGGCCGCAGCCAATGTCGCGTCTCTGCACCACAGCTCGCGGGAGGTGCTCAATGTCTCCACGAGCCAGGCGCTGAGCATCAACGACCTGGTGGCGCTGCTCAACGAGATGATGTCCTTGCGCATCGAGCCTGTCTACCTGCCTGCGCGGGAAGGGGACATTCGCCACAGCTGCTTGAACAACGACAAGACCAGAGAGGTGCTGCAGTGGGAGCCGCAGGTCACTTTGCACCGCGGTTTGCACCAGACGATTCAATATGTTCGGAACAGATTGTCCATCGCAAGCAGATGATTCTTTGGAATAGGGCAGGAGGAATCTATGAGTGGCAACACGCTGAAGCTTCGCCTGTTTTTATTGGCACTACTCGATATCGGATTGTTGAACGCATGCTACGTGATTTCCTTTCTCTCCCGCTTTTCGCTCGATGTTCCCCTGCGCAATGTTAAGCCGTATCTGGCGCTGTTTCCGTGGATTTCGATGTTTTGTTTCCTTGCGCTCTACATGTTTGACCTGTACTCCAGTTGGAACCGCAAAAGCCTGCATCATCTCCTGTACACGATTTTTCTGTCCGTGCTGCTCGTCATGGTGCTGACCATGTCGCTGACGTATATGGGCAAAGGCTTTTCCTTTCCCCGCAGCGTGATCCTCTTTGCGACCTTTCTGCAAATTCTCGTGCTGGGAGCGTGCCGGGCCTTTCTCTGGCATCTGGGACGGAAAAAGCATGGCAGCAAAAAGGTGCTGGTCGTGGGAGACGACCTCGAGAGCGGCGTGTCGCTGGCCGAAAAATGCATGAACCACTCCACAGGCTGGTTTATCATCCACAGCTTCCTTCCCGCCCACTGCAGACGAGTGCTGCAGAAAAAAATGGCGGAGGTCGACGTCGTCCTGCTCGGCCCCGGCCTGAATCGGGAAGACAAGGCGGAGATCATCAGCCTATGCATCAAGCACGGGAAGGAAGTGCTGGTCGTGCCGGAGATGGTCGAGCTGCTCGCGATCGAATCGGAGCTGCAGCAAATCGACGACCTGCTCGTGCTGTCGATCCAGCCTCCCCGTCTCGTTCCGAGAAAATGGCTCGTCAAGCGCTGCTTCGACATCGTCGTGTCTTCGCTCATGCTCCTCCTGTTGGCGCCGGTCATGCTGGTGCTGTACGCGCTGATCAAGCTGACCTCTCCGGGCCCGGCCATTTTCAAGCAGGAGCGGCTGGGAGAAGGCGGACGCTCCTACCTGATCTACAAGTTCCGCAGCATGGTGGCAGACGCGGAGAAAGCGACGGGACCGGTCCTGGCGGCTGCGCAAGACCCGCGAATTACCCCGATCGGCAAATGGATGCGCGCTACCCGCCTGGACGAAATTCCCCAGCTGTTCAATGTGCTCAAAGGGGAGATGAGCCTGGTGGGGCCGCGGCCGGAACGTCCCTTTTTCATCCGGCAGTTCCAGGAAAGCATCCCTGACTACTCCTACCGTTTATCCGTCAAGCCCGGGATCACCGGCCTGGCGCAAATACTGGCCAATTACAGCACAAAGGTGGAAGACAAACTCCGCTTCGATATTTTGTACGTCAAATCGTATTCGTTCGTCCTCGACATCAAGATTTTGCTCCAGACCATACGCGTCGTGCTGCAGCGGGAGCAGGCGGCCGGCGTTCGCATGGACAATGACGAGAACAAGCAAAAGCTCTTGCGGCTCTTCGGCTTTTACGACATGGCAAACACGGCGAATAACGAGTGAAAACGGATGAACGGGGGATATGCCAATGAAGCTGATTCTACTGTCGGGCGGTTCGGGAAAGAGATTGTGGCCGTTGTCCAACGATGCCAGATCCAAGCAGTTTCTCCGGCTTCTGCCAAACGGACAGGGCGAAAAGGAATCGATGATCCAGCGCATCTGGAGGCAGCTGCAGGCGGTTTCGCTGCAGGCAGACTCGCTGATTACGACCAGCAGCACCCAGGTCGACATCATCCAGAACCAGATCGGCAGCGACATCGAGCTGTTGGTCGAACCGCAGCGGCGGGATACCTTCCCGGCCATCGCCATCGCAGCGGTCTATTTGTACGCGATGAAGGAGATCAGCATGCAGGAAGTTTGCGTAGTCATGCCGGTAGACGCCTTCGTGGAAGACTCTTTTTTTGACAGGCTGAAGGAACTGGAGGGCGTCCTGGAGCATTCGCGGGCCGAGCTGGCCCTGGTGGGGGTGAAGCCGACGTATCCTTCGGAAAAATACGGCTATATCGTTCCGTTTCCGCACAGCGACAGCGAGGGGTACTGCCACGTTCACCGGTTTACGGAAAAACCGTCCCAGGAAGCCGCGCACCAGCTCATCGGCCAGCAGGCGCTTTGGAATTGCGGCGTGTTTGCCTTCCGCCTGGAGACGATGATCGCCAGACTGATCGAAAAAGGAATCCCCATTCACTACGAGGAGCTGCTCAAGCAGTACCATTCGCTGCCAACAATCAGCTTTGACTACGAGGTCGTGGAAAAAACAGGCAGGATCGCCGTGCTTCCGTATGCAGGGAGCTGGAGCGATCTCGGGACGTGGAATACGCTGACTGATCAGATGAAGGATCGCCAGGTGGGGAAAGGCTTGGTGGATGCCAGCTCGTTGTCTACCCATCTGGTAAACGAGCTGGATATTCCTGTCGTGGTCTTGGGACTGTCCAATGCGATCGTGGCGGCAAGCCCGGACGGCATCCTGATCTCCGAGAAATCGGTCAGCCACCATGTCAAAGAACTGGTCAAAGACATCGCGACGAGACCGATGTTCGAGGAGCGCAGATGGGGCTGGTACAGGGTGCTGGATCACGACCAATCAGTGGATGGCCGCGAAGTCCTGACCAAGCGGATCGGGGTGGCGGCCGGCAAAAACCTGAGCTATCAGCTTCACTACATGCGCAGCGAAGTATGGACGATCATCCGCGGCGAGGGGATCTTTTGCCTGGACGACAAAATGTTTCCTGTGAAGGCTGGCGATGTCCTCTCCATTCCCGCGGAAGCGAAGCACGCGATCAAGGCGATCACCGACCTGGAATTCATCGAGGTGCAAACCGGTCAATCGCTGGTCGAAGAAGATATTATCCGGATCTACATGACGTGGGATGAAATCGAAAAAAATGGTGCCTGGGTAGGAAGGGAGCGCTAGTCATTGCTTGGGAAATGCTTGCAGGAATTGCGGATGCAAAAAGGGCTGTCGATGTCTGAGCTGGCTGAACGATCCGGAGTGACCAAATCGTACCTGAACTCCCTGGAGCGGGGCATCAAAGACAACCCGTCCATACAAATACTGGAAAAAATCTCCGCGGTTTTGGGAATGGAGCTGGGCAGCCTGCTCCGCTATGTGCACGAACGCCAGACGGGGAGCGCGCCTTTTGATGCGGAGTGGATCAAGCTGATCAGCGAATTGAAGAAATCGGGAATCAGCAAGGAAATGGTCAAATCATGGAAGGAGGCCTGGAGCAAGAAGCAAGCAGAGCAGTTCTCCAAAAATTCTTCATAAAGAACATTAGCGATGTCAGGAATAAACGGAAATCACTGTCGGAACAAGAGGAATTATAGCGAAAAAATGCATATAATCACGAGTGTGTGATTGTTCCATTTTCCAAAACAGTAGGGTAAACTAGAAAGGAACGTTCGATAAAAAGAACGACCATGCTGATAGTCCAGGAGGGCATATGAAAGTACGCGAGCTATTTGACATGATCTGGCGACGATTCTGGATTGTCATTGTCTTCACCACGGCTGTCACTTCTGCCATCGGCATTTACAGCTACTGGTATATGACCCCGATCTACGGAGCGACGGTAGAGCTGCTCGTGATGCCGAATCCTGCCCGGAATGACGGGCAGGCAAGAGAGATTGACTTTAACGACATTCAAACAAGCATCAAGCTGATGGACACGTACCAGGTCATCATCAAGAGTCCGCGCGTGCTTGAAAAGGCGATGATCGCGATGGAGCTGCGCCTCTCCCCGAGCGAGCTGGACAACAAAATCATCCTCAAGCCGGTAAAATCCTCGCAGGTGATCGAAATTACGGTTCGAGACCCGTCGCCAGTAACCGCAGTGGAGCTCGCCAATACCTTATCCAACATTTCCGTGGGAGAGATCAAGGAAATCATGAAAATCGACAACATCCAGGTGATTTCGGAAGCAAAGGCATCGGATAATCCCAATCCCGTCTCCCCCAGACCGATGTTGAACATCGTGATGGCGTTTGTCATTGGATTTTTCCTTTCCATCGCTTTTGTGCTCTTGTACGATTCTTACGCCCTTTACAACAAATCCAGGGTTTTGCAGAAGCAGCGGGTCATGAGCAAATCTGTCCTCGGATAAAGGAGAGTTTCAGCCTTATGAAAAAAGTAGCGTTGATTACAGGTGTCACAGGACAGGATGGAGCGTACCTGGCGGAGCTTCTTCTCGAGAAAGGCTGCGAGGTGCACGGGATCAAGCGGAGAGCGTCGCTGTTCAATACGGACCGCATTGATCACCTCTATCAAGACAAGCATGAGGCGGACGGCCGGTTTATCCTCCATTACGGGGATTTGACCGACTCCACGAACCTCATCCGCATCATCCAGGAGGTCCAGCCGGACGAAATCTACAATCTGGCCGCCCAAAGCCATGTAAAGGTCTCCTTCGAAACGCCGGAGTACACCGCCAATGCCGATGGCTTGGGGACACTGCGGCTCCTGGAGGCGATCCGCATTCTCGGGCTGACGGAAAAAACGCGGTTTTATCAAGCCTCGACCAGCGAGCTGTACGGACTGGCGCAGGAAGTGCCGCAGCGCGAGACGACCCCGTTTTATCCGCGCAGTCCTTATGCGGCAGCAAAGCTGTACGCGTACTGGATCACGGTGAACTACCGGGAGGCGTACCGCTTGTATGCCTGCAACGGCATTCTTTTTAACCACGAGTCGCCGCTGCGGGGGGAGACGTTCGTCACGCGCAAGATTACGCGGGCGGCTGCGCGGATCCGCCTGGGGCTGCAGGACAGATTGTACCTCGGCAATCTGGATGCCAAGCGGGATTGGGGCCATGCGAAGGATTATGTCAAGGCGATGTGGCTGATGCTGCAGCAAGAGCTGCCGGACGATTTCGTCATTGCGACGGGGGAGACTCATTCCGTCCGCGAGTTCGTGGAGCTGGCCTTTCGCGAAAACGGCATCGAGCTGGAGTGGCACGGACGGGGCGTGGCAGAAGCGGGCATTCATCGGCAGACGGGAAAGGTGCTCGTGCAGATCGATCCCCAGTATTTCCGGCCTACGGAAGTCGAGCTGCTGCTGGGCAATCCGGAGAAAGCCAGGCGCGTCCTGGGCTGGAAGCCGGAATGCAGCTTCGCCGAGCTGGTCCGCTCCATGGCAGCGGCGGATCTGGCAGAAGCCCATAAAGAGCTGTCGCTTACCCTATGATTCAGAAATGGCACGGCTTCGCACAAACGATCCTGAATCTGGTCGCCAAAAGCCAGGCTTTGCAAAAAATCGTCATCAGCGCAGGGTGGCTCGTCGCAGAGCGAATTTTCCGCATGGTTATCTCCTTCTTCGTCGGGATTGCGATCGCCCGCTACCTCGGACCGGAACAGTACGGACAGCTGAACTACGCGCAGTCCTTTGTGGCGCTGTTCTCGTCGATCGCCGCGCTGGGGCTGGACGGAATTGTCGTGCGCAACATCGTCAGGCAGCCGTCCCGAACAGACGAGATTATGGGCAGCGCATTTGTGCTGAAAATGTTCGGCTCCCTCTTTACCATCTCGCTCACGATTGCCTTGATCCTGTTCATGCGCCCGGAAGACCGCCATATGCAGTGGATGGTCGCCCTGATTTCCCTGGGATTGATCCTGCAATCGTTCGATACGATCGACTACTGGTTCCAGTCCCAGGTGAGCGCCAAAGTAAAAGTGTACACGTACGCCCTGTCGTTCTTCCTGATCTCCGTGGTGAAAGTCGTCATGATCGCGGTGCACGCTCCGCTCATCGCTTTTGCCTATGCCGGGATGGCGGAAGCCGTCATCATCGCCGCCGGCCTGTTGATCGGCTACCGCATACACGGCCGCTACGTGCGGAGCTGGCGCGTCTCCCTGGCCTGCGCGCTCGACATGCTGAGGGACAGCTGGCCGCTGATTTTGTCCAGCCTGGCGATTCTGATCTACATGCGGATCGACCAGATCATGATCGGTGAAATGGCGGGCGACCACGAGCTGGGCGTCTACTCGGTGGCTGTCCGCCTGGGGGAGATGTGGTATTTCGTCCCGGTGGCGATCGTCTCCTCGACGTATCCCAGCATTGTCCGGGCCAAGGAAATCAGCGAGGAGCTGTTTTATGAGCGGCTTCAGCACTTGTACGACGTCATGGCTTTGATCGGGTACATCGTGGCGATCGTCACGACCTGCTTCGCCTCTGTGCTCGTTGCCTTGTTTGGCCGAGATTATGCGGAAGTCGTCCCGCTTTTGCTCTGCTACATCTGGATCGGCCTGTTCGTCAATCTGGGAGTCGCGAGAAGCTCCTTTCTCAATACGATGAACTACACCAGGCTGCAATTCGCCACCTCTCTGATGGGCTGCGTCACGAACGTCGGGCTGAACCTGCTGCTCATCCCTCCATACGGGGCGATGGGCGCCACCGTCGCCTCGCTGTTCTCGTATTGGCTGCAGACGCACGGCTCCTGCTGCTTTTTCCCTTCGCTGCACCGGACCGGAACCATGCAGACGAAAGCGATTCTCGTGCCGTTTCGCTTGAAAAAAATCATGTCCCAGCTTCAGATTCGTTCGAAAGGGGAGTACCTGTAAGTGGAGTTGCGCGCACGGATTTATGTTGCAGGGCATCGGGGATTGGTCGGTTCCGCGATCAAAAGGACGTTGGACGCCCAAGGGTTTGAGCGGGTCATCGTCCGGACGAGAGACGAGCTGGATCTGCTGGATCAGTCGGCAGTCCGCCGTTTTTTCGCAGAGGAGCGGACGGAGTATGTGTTTTTGGCAGCTGCCAAAGTAGGAGGCATTCGCGCCAATGCGAGCTATCCGGCAGATTTCCTCTATCAAAATCTGCTGATTCAGGCTCATGTGATCCAGGCGGCCCATGAGTACGGCGTGAAAAAGCTGTTGTTTTTGGGCAGTTCGTGCATTTACCCCAAGTTCGCTCCGCAGCCGATCCGGGAGGAGTATTTGCTGAGCGGCGGGCTGGAGCCGACGAACGAGCCGTACGCTCTCGCCAAGATCGCCGGCATCAAGCTGTGTGAAGCCTACCATCGCCAATGGGGCGCCAACTTTCTGGCAGTGATGCCGACGAACCTGTACGGACCGCACGACAACTTTGACTTGGAAAGCTCGCATGTGCTGCCGGCGCTGCTGCGCAAATTCCATGAGGCCAAAGCCCGGTCGGCCCCCGAGGTGGAGGTTTGGGGGACGGGGAAGCCGCGCAGGGAGTTCCTGTTTGTCGATGATCTGGCCGATGCCTGCGTATACCTGATGAAAGGCTTCGATTACGCGGACATCGGTCCGTTCGTCAATATCGGCACCGGGACAGACTTGGCGATCGGCGAGCTGGCGCTGCTGGTCCGGCAGATCGTCGGGTACCAGGGGAAGGTCGTTTTCAACCCGGAAAAACCGGACGGGACCCCGCGCAAACTACTGGACGTGACGAAGCTGGCGAATCTTGGGTGGCGGGCGAGCACCCCGCTCGAAGCAGGCATCCGCAAGACGTATGAGTGGTATCTCCAGCAGCACTCGATCGCCAGACGATAGAACAAGTGAGGTCGGAGGGATCCCGCGTGCAGGAAACGTTCATCATCCTATCGAGAAGCCAGAACGAGAAGCTGAACGAAAATCAGAGGGCAACGACGTACACGCTCGCCGCCTATCTATTGCTGTTTGCGGTTTTCCTCTACGGCACGAGTATCCCCAACCTCTCTCTCGTCTGCCTGATCCTGTGCACACCGGCCATCTTCTTCTTGAAGAACAAGAGCGTGACCGTATCCTTCCTGCTGGATGCCTCTCTCGTCTTTCTGTTCGCCTTTCTGTACTACACGATGAGCGTCCTGTATGAAATCACGGCAGATGACGACTGGATGGAGAGCAAGCTGCCATTTCTCATCGCCAACATGACGATCGCTTACATCATGGGTTACTTTCTCGCGCAAAACTTCCAGAAGATCAGCGCCATGATCGCGGTGACGGCGGGCGGACTGTTCACGTACGCCTTGCTGTCCACGGCGAGCTTTGTCCTGAACCATTACGGGGAGGTTGCGGGCAACAACTTTTTAATCGCGGAGCGGGCCGTCCCCTCCTTTTGGAACGGGGGGCTCGTCAACGGTCCGATTGTCGGGATCTTCTTCTCCTTGAGCATTTGTCTGTTCGCCATGGTGTACAGCCGGATCAACTGGTTTGTCAAAGCCTGCTTCCTCGCTCTCGCGCTGGCCGGCGTCTTCTGCAACCTGATGCTGCAAAACCGCAGTCCCATCTACGCGGGCGTGCTGTCCTTTTCTTTGGCTACCCTCCTGTACGCGGCCCGGATGCAGCTGACCCGCAAGAAGCTCGTCATTCTCATCGTCTTGTTCTGCCTGCTGCCCCTGAACCTGTTTTTGCTCGATTTTTCCGAGACGAAGAGCTTGCTGGACAATCCGTTCATGGAGCGGTTGATCAGTGAGGGTCTGGAGACTCCCCGCTATGAGCTGTGGTACAAAGGGGTGGTCGGGCTGTTCGAATACCCGATGGGAGGCGCCCGGACCGATTTCTCCCCGTACGATTACGCGCATAATTTGTGGCTGGACGTGGGCTGGTACGTCGGCTGGATGCCCATGCTGCTACTGCTGTTCATCCAGCTCAAGCACGTTCCCTATCTGCTTCGGCTGGCAAGGCGCAGGCCGGATCAAGCGTATGGCGTCATCGGGATCTCGGTATCCTTTCTGGTGGCGATGATGGTCGAGCCTACGCTGATCGCTTCCTACACCTATGTCACCCTGTTTTTTTTCTTTATCGGCTATTTGAAAGGCTGCCATCTGCATGCGGCTGGAGAGGAGAGGAGAACGTGACGATGGCCCGGGAGAATATGCCCAAAGTCAGCATCATTACGGTGACCTACCAGGCGGGTGAGCGGCTTGCCGCCACCATCCAGAGCGTCATGGGACAGACGTACCGGAACAAGGAGTACATCATCGTCGACGGCGGCTCAACGGATGAAACGCTCGCTTTGCTGGAGCGGTACCGCCGCGTCATTGACAGCTTTCGCTCCGAACCGGACGGGGGCATTTACGACGCCATGAACAAAGGGCTGTCGATGACGTCGCCAGACAGCGATTACGTCATTTTCATGAATGCCGGGGACGTCTTTTACAATTCCGTCGTGCTCAATGCGATCCTGCCCGGGCGCAGAGGAGAAGGGCATCTGTACGGAGATTTGCACAAGGCTGGGCAGATCGTGACGCAGCCGGCCCGCCTGAGCGACTTTTACATGAGCACGCAGATGATCTGCCACCAGACCATTCTGTTTGCGACGAGGCTCCATCGACAGGTCCTGTACGATTGCAGCTATTCGATCTCGGCCGATTTCAAGGCCGTCCTGGAGATGCGCAAGCACGGGCACCCGTTCGAGAAGGTGGATCAGGCGATCTGCAAATACGAAGGCGGCGGCGTCAGCGAACGGCAGCGCCAGGAGCTGCTCCGGGAAAGAAGCGAGATTCTGCGCGCGTATCCCGGGCTGTGGCGCATGTACCGGGGCAAGATGCTGCTCAAGCGATGTCTGCCCAAGCGAAACCAGTTGAGGATGCGATAACGATGGGGAAACAGGTACTGTACATTTCGGGAAAGCTGTTCCCGGTCAATTCAGGCGATGCGATCTACTCGCTCGGCATTCTGGAGCGGCTCGTCAGCGCCGATGACACGTTCGACGTGCTTTCCTACCGCTACGAGCGGACGGATACGGAGGGGGAGGAGTTCCGCCGTTTCACTGCGCGGTTTCGCCAGATCAGGCTGTTTCCCTATACGCCGACAAAATGGGAGACCGGCAAAAAGCTTCTTCTGTACGGAGACGGCACCCAGTTGTACCTGGAGAGCATGGTCCGGGAAGTGGCGCAGCTGCTGTCGCAAAACCGCTACGATGTCATCATCCTGGATCATTTGCGCATGTTTTTCCTGTATGAGACGATCAGCAGGCGGATCGACAGAACGCAGACGAGGATCGTGCTCATTCAGCACAATATCGAGCATCTGAACGCCAGGGAAGAAATCCGGTTCCAGCATCGGGCAAAGGATCGGTGGAAGCTGCGCCTCCTGAGCAGCGGGATCAAAGCGCTGGAGCATCGCGCCATTCAAGCGGTCGATGACATCTGGGTCATCTCTGCGCAGGACAAAGCGCACGTCCAGAAAATGGGGAAAGCGGAAAGTCAGGTTCGAGTCATCCCGCCGTACTTCAACTACCCGCGCGTCAAGGAAAAGCAGCAGGTCGAGCAGCCGACGTACAATCTGCTGCTTCTGGGCAGCATGGAATGGTATCCGAATGTGATCGGGGCTGTCTGGTTTATCGAAAATGTGTTTCAGGAGCTCGTCAAGCTCGATCGCCGCTATCGCCTGTTCGTGGTGGGGGACAATCCCAGCCCGCGAATCCAAAAATACCAGTCGGAGCAGATCGTGGTGACTGGCGCGGTCAAGTCGGTGGACGACTACATCCGCAGCTGCGATTTTCTGATCGTTCCGAATACGCTCGGCGGCGGAGCCAAAATCAAGATCCTCGAAGGCATCATGAAGGGCATCCCGGTATTGGCAACCAGAGAGAGCACGGTCGGCTATTCCGCAGACATTTTCGACGAAGACTTCTGCGTCAATCATCCGCAGACGTTCGTGCAAAAAATCATCCAGCTCAACACAGATGCGGCGAAAAAGATGACATTCGTAAAACGGGCGAGAGAAATCATCGCGGACAATCAAAAGCTGAGCGGGATTCTCGGACAGGAAATGAAGTGAGCGGAAGGAGGAAGCAGGCTATGCTGTTGACCGCAAAGGGATGGAGAAACTTGGCGGATGACCTGCAGACGTGGGAGAACCAGGAATATTCGTTCCGCTGGAGGGGGTTCCTCTACTTGCTGGGAGTTCCGCCCGGCGCGGCATCCATTCGGGAATTTTCCCGCCTGCTCGCGGCCCAGGGGGTCAAGCGGGCGGTGGCGGCGCTGAAGGGACACTTTTTTATGGGGGTGAAGGAAAAGCGGACGAACAAATACACGTGCTTCACGGACAACACCGGCGGTTTCACGGCTTTTCATTCCAAGACGGCCGCCGCCACCTCGTTTTTGGAGCTGGTTTCCTATCACGGATTGACCCCATCGAGCCTGAATCGCGATGCCGTCATGGAGTTTGTCAATTTTGGCAACGTGTTCTCCGAGCAAACGTTAGTCGAAGGCATTTCCCGGATTGATCGGAATCAGATCATCCGGTTTGGACCGAACGGAAAAACAGTCCATTCCAAAAATTTGGCTCCGATCGATGCGGGAAAAGACGATTTTGACTACCTGCAGTTTTTCGAGAAGTTCGCCCAGTCCATCCAACAGAAACAGATCAGCGTGGATTTGACTGGCGGAGTGGATTCGCGGCTGATTGCCGTGCTTCTGGATTACTTTGGCGTGCCGTTTGAAACGACGGTCTCGGGAATGGACGGAATGACTGACGTCGAGATTTCCAAGGAGGTGGCGGCTGCACTGGGGACATCGCTCTATATTACGCGGCCCCGGATTGACGATCTGGAGGAAAGCATTCCGGAGCTGTTTCGCGTAAGTGACGGCATAAACGACGTCTTCAAGCATTACCGCTCCTTTCAGCACAACCAGAACCGGGTGAAACGAGGGGTCGAGCTGGCCTTGAGCGGCATCGGCGGCGAATTTCTCAAGGATGAGCTGTGGCTGCAGGACTTCCCGTTCTATTCGAGCAAAACGGCGAGGCTGGACCGGATGTTCACCATGTTTATGCTCCCCATCCCGTGCAAAAACAGCTATTTTACCCTGGAGTACGCCCAGCACAACGACAGGCTGCAAAACGGAACGATACATAAACTGGCCCGCTACGAAATGGCGACGAACACCCAGACGTACGACAACATTTATTACAGCTACGAGCTTCCTGTCATCGGCGGCAGCTTCATCACAGCGGCCAATCGGGTGCTGCCCAGCTATGCGCCGATGATCGAGCTGGAATTCGTGCAGTTCGGCTACCAGTTAAAGCGGCGGGAGCGTTTCTTCAATACCTTCCATCGCAGGACGATCTCCAAGGTGAATCCGCGCATCGCGAGGATTCGCACGTCTGAAGGGGGGGTATCCGTTTCGGCAGACAGGTGGGAAGTAGGCAAAGACATCCAGAAATACGTGTGGGACAAAAGCGTACGCCTATGGAAGGTCCTCGAGAGGAGGCTTCTCCAAGGCTCCTATATGCGGCAGCCCGCCGATCATCCCGAATTGTTCCAGCGCATCCGCGAATCGCAGCTGGCCAAAGATGCCATCGAACTGTTGAAGGAAGAAAAGATTTTGCAGGGGAATGTGCAATTGCAAGAGATTCACGATGCTCATCTCAGTCATATTGTCTCCTTTTCCCTGTTCATGGAGTTTCTGCATTCGACCAAAGGGCAGCGCCTCGGTACGTAGCGCATGTCCGGGACGTCCTGGCGAAGCTGCGAGCCGGCGCTTGCTTTCATAAAGGCGGTCTGTCCTGGCGTTTGTCGAGTTCCTCAATTTCGGGAACATCTTACCAGAACCGCACGCTGCTGTACGGCATTTTCGAGATCGACAGCAACGAAATCATCGTCCTGCGTCATCAGCTGAAGGTGAGCGCGGATCTGACGGGCGGTGTAGATTCCCGGCTTGTCTGTGTGCTGCTCCATCATCACGGGGTCAAATACATCCGCAACCGGGCGAAAAGAATGCTGAAGGGGCTGGGGCGCAAGCTGTTTCAAAAGACGTATTTGCAGGAAAGCCCGGAGCACCCCGAGCTGTTCCGAAAGATTCGCGCTCTTCCGGTGACGTGCGAGGCGGGCAGGAGGGCGTCGGGGAGAGCGATCTGGCGGTTGCGACGATATAGGCGCAAGAGAGGGCGGGGTCACACGGGATCCCGCCCCTAGGCATCAGCCGGCCAGATAGGCTTGCCGGTACGTGGTCAGCTGCATATCGGGAATCAGCTCGCGAAGCTCCTTGAACAGATGGTGGATGGAGCTTCCGCACAAATCGAGGACGCTGCCGTTTTCGCCAAGCACGGGATGGCACATGATTTCGGTGGAGCCCGTCCGGTTTCCGCCGTCTCTGTAGATGCCGATCAAGTCCGAATATTCCCCGAAATAGCTGACTCCCCGCAGCCCTTTTGACGACAGGATGCCGTTAAAGAGGTGCTTGTATGCCTTTTTCGCCATGGACATGTTGCCCCCGATATTACGCGTCAGGCGCAGGTACGGGATGGCTTCTTCCTTGAGCACATCCATGATCAAGGTCCCGATCATGATTTCCGTATGGACGTGATTGTGCGAGTCGGCGTGAGTCAGCGGCAATCCGTGCTGGCGACAGCGGTGGATCTGGGCCTTCACTTCGCAGACGAGGGCAAGCTTTTCGTCGGCATGCATGGGGAGCAGCAGACGGGAGAGAGTCAGCTTCTTCGGGAGAAAGCAGCCGCTGTCGTCGCAAAAGCGCGGACATTTGCGGATGCCATCTGTCAACGGCAGGCCGTCTGTCAGGTTGATGTGAATCCCGACGCGATCCAGCAGCTTTTCGTCGTGTGCCCGCTGGCAGGCGGACTCGAAGGACGCTCCATTGGCGACGATGGTAGTGGAAGACAGGGCATCTGAAGAAAATGTCTGAATGATGGCTTCGTCGGTGGAATGCGACGTGCCGAAATCATCCGCATTGATGATGATCTTCATATGGTCATCTCCTATAGTTCTCTCGAAAGGTCTTTGGGCGGGAGGCAGAACGTGTGTTGAGGAGGAAGTTCGTTCTTTATTAAGAACATATAGGTTTATTATAAGATTACCAGAACTTCCAGTCAACGTCTTTTTGCTTCTGATAGACGCGAACGTAGTCGATCTCGTGGAATTGGGGAAAGACGGTCGTCTCGTCCGGGGCACCTGGCCAGTCCCCGCCGACCGCGGTGTTCAAATACAGATAGGCCGGGGTATCTTGGACGTGCGAAGCGGAGGAATACCGTTCGATTCCGTCGATGTACCAGGTAATTTTGCCGGGCTCCCACTCCACGGAAAACGTGTGGAATGCCTGCGAGTAATCAGGGCCGAGGTGAGCGCCCGTGTACTGCTGCGGAATCCAGCCCAGCCAGTGATGGGTCAAATAGATTTTGTTCGGCTCGTGACCGAGCATTTCCATGATGTCGATCTCATAGGGGGAGACGTGATCGCTCGCCGGCATCCAGTGGGCGGGCCAGATTCCTTGTCCCTTCGGAAGACGGGCATGGATCTCCACCTTGCCGTACAGGAAGTCGTATTTGAACCTCGTTTCCAGCGCGCCCGACGTGTACGCCATTCCTCTGTAGCGCTGGCGGTCGGTGCGGATGCGCAGGTAGCCGTCCCTGACCGACACAGCCTTGGGTGTGTAGTATTCCAGCTCGTTGTTGCGGGGGGCCGGAGTATCGAGCACACTCCATTTGGAGGAATCCAGCTGCGGGCTGTCGAACTCGTCGCTCCACATGAGTGTCCACTGATTTTCGTAACGATTCAGACGATCCGCCACAACCAGATACAGCAAAACAAGCGCGAAAATGAACAAAATCCACGGGACGAGCCGTTTCCGGACAAACATGGATGACCCCCTTATACAAAATCGCCGATTCCTACCATTCATTATAACGAACAATTTGCGTGAATGAAATGAGAGATTTGCCTTTTTTGGACGGACGCTCTGTTTATGGTATCATGTCTCTAGCCATTCGATTTTTCAACAAGAGGGAGGATAGCCGCATGAAAATAAGAGAAATCGCTGGATGGATTCGCTCCATCGCTTTTGCTGTCGTCTTCGCCCTGGTGCTCGGGATCTTCGTGTTCCAGCCGTATAAGGTAGACGGCCATTCCATGGATCCAACCTTGCAAGACCAACAGCGCATATACGTGAGTAAACTGTCCCATACGTTCAACTATCTGCCCAATTACGGCGACATCGTCGTCATCGACAGCCGCGTGGACAGAAGCCGGTCCTGGACGGATGATGTGCTGAGCCATCCGCTGCTCGGGCTTTTGACCGGCACGCCGGATGACCACTCGATGTACGTCAAGCGCGTCATTGCCAAACCGGGGGATGTATTGGAGTTTAAGGATAACAAGGTATACCGGAATGGTACTGCCTTAAATGAGCCGTACATTAAGGAAACGATGGATTACGTATCGGATGGCAAAATAACGGTCCCTGCCGGCCACGTCTTCGTGCTGGGGGACAATCGCAACCACAGCACGGACTCCCGGGAGATTGGCTTCATCCCGCTCGACCACGTGATGGGAACGATGATTGAAAATCCGTTTGCAGAAAAATAAAGGCACAGGGAAGGTTGTCCAGCAGCGGGCAGCCTTCCCGCCCAGGAGCGCATTCAATTCCAGGGGCTGCCATCCCGCATCTGCTGGCTCGGCTATGGCGAGCGGCGAGCTGAGCGCCCCGATCGTCATCGGGCGCGACCATCCGGATTCCGGCTCCGTCGCGTCCCCCAATCGCGAGACAGAAGCGATGAAGGACGACAGCGACGCGATGGCGATCCCTTTTTTGCGTGAGAAAAGACTTTCAGCCAGGAGCGACCTTGTATTTCTGAACGGTTCCCTCTATGATGGAAGTAAATGTTAGATAATATTACATTTCGTGTTATTTTTCTGACGGAAAGAACCAAATGGCAAAGGGAAGGGGACAGACCGATGAAGCTCTCGCAGCGGGAACAGGAAAAGCTGTTGATCGTCGTGGCGGCAGACCTCGCCAGGAGGCGGAAGGAGCGGGGCCTGCGCCTGAATTATCCGGAGGCGGTCGCCTTGATCACCTGCGAAATCATGGAAGGGGCGAGGGACGGCAAGAGCGTCGCCCAGCTGATGAGCGACGGGACGAAGATTTTGAGCCGCGCGGATGTGATGGAGGGCATCCCGGAAATGGTGAAGGACATCCAGGTGGAAGCGACCTTCCCGGACGGGACCAAGCTCGTGACCGTCCACGAGCCGATCCGGTAAACGGGAGAGACTAATCTTGCGCAGACAGGAGGAGCGCCAATGATTCCGGGAGAGTATGTGCTCAAGCAGGAGGATATCATTTGCAATCAAGGAAAGCCCGCCGTGAAGACGACCGTGGTCAATACAGGGGACCGGCCCGTGCAGGTGGGCTCCCATTTTCATTTTTACGAATGCAACACGGCCCTTGTCTTCGCGAGGGAGACGGCCTACGGCATGCGCCTGAACATTCCGGCGGGCACGGCCGTCCGCTTCGAGCCGGGAGACGCCAAGGAAATCGAGCTGGTGCCCTTTTCCGGCCAGCGCGCGGTGTACGGGCTGAACAATCGGACGAACGGACCTCTGGACAAGGAGGGGCGGCCATGAGCTTGCGCATGACGAGGAAGCAGTACGCAGACATGTACGGACCGACGACGGGGGATGCCATCCGTCTGGCCGACACGGACCTGTTTATCGAAATCGAGCAGGATTTCACCGTGTACGGGGATGAAGTGACGTTCGGCGGAGGGAAGGTCATCCGTGACGGGATGGGCCAGAATCCGCTGGCGACCCGCGCGGGAGGAGCCGTGGATCTCGTGTTGACGAATGCGGTCATCGTGGATTACACGGGGATCGTCAAAGCGGATATCGGCATTCGCGACGGGAAAATCGCCGGCATCGGCAAAGCGGGCAACTCGCTCCTGATGGACGGCGTGACGATGGAGATCGGGGCCTCGACGGAGGTCATCGCCGCCGAGGGCATGATCGTGACGGCAGGCGGGGTCGATGCGCACATCCATTTCATCTGCCCGCAGCAGATCGAGACGGCCCTGTCCTCGGGCATTACCACCATGATCGGCGGAGGGACGGGACCGGCGACCGGAACGAACGCCACGACCTGCACCCCGGGCGCGTGGAACATCCATCGAATGCTGGAAGCGGCGGACGCCTTTCCCATGAACCTCGGCTTTCTGGGCAAAGGCAACAGCTCCTCGGAGGAAGCGCTGGAGGAGCAGATCCGGGCGGGGGCCATCGGGCTGAAGCTGCATGAGGATTGGGGAACGACGGCGTCGGCGATTGATCACTGCCTGCGGGTGGCCGATCGCTTCGACGTGCAGGTGGCGATCCACACAGACACGCTCAACGAAGGCGGCTTCGTTGAGGACACGCTGGCGGCCATCGCCGGGCGGGTCATCCATACGTACCACACGGAAGGCGCGGGGGGAGGCCACGCTCCCGACATTATCAAGGTCGCGGGCTACCCGCACATCCTGCCGTCGTCGACGAATCCGACCCGGCCCTACACGAAAAACACGATTGACGAACACCTGGACATGCTGATGGTCTGCCACCACCTGGACCCGGCCGTGCCGGAGGACATCGCGTTCGCCGATTCGCGCATTCGCAAGGAAACGATCGCGGCGGAAGACATTTTGCACGATCTGGGCATCTTCAGCATGATCAGCTCGGACTCGCAGGCGATGGGCCGGGTCGGGGAGGTCATCACCCGGACGTGGCAGACAGCGGACAAAATGAAAAAGCAGCGGGGAAAGCTTTCCGCTGATGAGGGAGTCGGCGACAACAGCCGGGTCAAGCGCTACATCGCCAAATACACGATCAATCCCGCCCTCACCCACGGGATCGCCGAGTACGTCGGCTCGGTCGAGACGGGAAAATGGGCCGATCTGGTGCTCTGGGACCCGGCGTTCTTCGGTGTAAAGCCCGAGCTGGTGCTCAAAGGGGGGCTCATCGCCCACAGCCTGATGGGCGATCCGAATGCATCCATTCCCACGCCGCAGCCCGTCTTGTATCGGCCGATGTTCGCCGCGTACGGCAGGGCGAAATCCCGCACGTCCCTGACGTTCGTCTCGCAGGCTGCCTACGAGCAGGGCGTGCATGAACAGCTGGGACTGCAGAAAGAGGTGCTGCCTGTGCACGGCGTCCGTCAGCTTTCCAAAAAAGACATGAAGGGCAACGCGGAAACGCCGAAGATCGAGGTCGATCCGCAAACCTATGAGGTGTTCGTGGATGGCGAGCTGATGACGTGCGAGCCGGTGGACGTGCTGCCGATGGCGCAGCGTTATTTCTTGTTCTAAGGGGAGGGGTACGATGATCATCGAAAAAATAGCCGGACATCTCGAACTGACAGAAACGAACGGCAGGCACATCGAGCGGGTGCGCCTGCGCAGCGACGACCTCGTCAAGCGCATCCAGCGCATGACGACGGACCACGGCCGCGAGCTGGGCATCCGCCTGCAGGAGCAAAAAGACTTGCGCGACGGCGACATCCTGTACATGGATGAGCGCAACATGATCGTGGTGAGCGTGATCGCCGATGAGCTGCTGGTCATCCAGCCGACCAGCCTGACGCAAATGGGGGAGATCGCCCACAACCTGGGGAATCGCCATTTGCCCGCGCAGTTCGAGAATGAGGAGATGCTCGTCCAGTACGACTATCTGGTAGAAGAGCTGCTCATCCAGGCAGGGATTCCGTATGTGCGCCAGCAACGGACCGTCAAACAGCCGTTCCGCCACATCGGCCATCATCATGGATAGCCGCTTGCTGACCTTGCTTCAGCTGTGCGACTCCAATTTTCCGTCCGGCGCGTTTTCCCACTCGTTCGGGCTGGAGACGTACATCGCCGAGGAACGGGTGCGCGACATGGACACGTTCGCCCAGTGGCTTCGCGCCTATTTAGTCAGGCAGCTGGCGTACACGGACGGATTGGCCTGCCGCCTCGTCTTTGAAGCGTTGCAGGAGGAGCGGCTCGATCGGGTCTGGGCCATGGACCGGCTGCTTGCCGTGCAAAATTTCCCCCGGGAAGCGAGAGACGGGAGCCGCCGGATGGGAGAGCGGATGGTGCGCCTGGGCTGCGACGTGTTCGCTGTCCCGCTGGCGAAGGTGTATCTCGAACGGATCGCGGCCCGTGAGTCGTTTGGCCACAGCGCCGTAGCCTTTCCCATCATCGCCCGCGCATGGGGGATCAGTCTCGATGCGGCCTTGCCCGCGTATTTGTACGCCTGCATCGGATCGCTCGTGCAAAACGGCGTTCGCGCCATCCCGCTGGGGCAAACGGACGGGCAGCGTTTGCTGGCACAGCTGCATGGCGCGATCGCCCAGGCTGCCCGGACGTGCAAGCAGCTGGATCTCGAAGACTTCGGCGCCGTCTCGCCCGGGCTGGAAATCGCCCAAATGCGCCATGAGCGCTTGCACGTGCGCCTGTTCATGTCGTAATTTTCGCAAAAAGGAGAGGGGAATCATGCAACCGATACGAATTGGAGTAGGCGGACCTGTCGGCTCGGGGAAGACGATGCTCGTCGAAAAGCTGACGAGACGGATGCATGGGGCATACAGCCTGGCAGTCGTCACCAATGACATTTACACCAAGGAGGACGCGCAGTTTCTGGTCAAAAACGGCGTACTGCCCGCCGAGCGGATCATCGGGGTGGAGACGGGCGGTTGTCCGCACACGGCCATTCGCGAAGACGCGTCCATGAACTTTGCCGCGATCGAAGAACTGACGACGAAGTTTCCCGATCTGGACATCGTCTTCATCGAGAGCGGAGGGGACAATCTGGCGGCTACCTTCAGCCCGGAGTTGGCGGATTTTACGATGTACATCATCGATGTGGCACAGGGAGAAAAAATCCCGCGAAAAGGCGGGCAAGGCATGATCAAATCAGACTTGTTCCTCATCAACAAGACCGACCTGGCGCCCTACGTAGGGGCGAGCCTGGAGGTCATGGCCAGGGACACGCGTGTCGCGCGCGGCAGCAAGCCGTTCTTTTTCACCAATTTGAAAGCGGAGCAAGGGCTGGACGACGTCGTGGACTGGATCCAGAAAAACGTGCTGCTGCACGGTCTGGGGTAACGGCTCATGGCGGACTACACCGGGTACTTGCGGACGGTTCTGTCGCGCAGGGGAGGCAGGACCGGGATCGAAGACTGCTATTTTCAAGGAGCTTATAAAATTACCCGCAGCGTGTATCTGGATTCGTCGGGGCAGCCGTGCCTGTATGTGATGAATCCGGGCGGGGGCTATGTGGCGGGAGACGTCTACCGGCAAGAGCTGGTGCTAAAGCCGGGAGCCGAAGCGATCGTCACGACGCAGTCGTCCACCAAGATTTATAAAAGCGGGCAGCTGCCGGCCGTACAGGAGACAGAGGTCTCGCTGGGAGCGGGAAGCCTGCTGGAGTACATGCCGGATCCCGCGATCGCCTACCAGAACGCCCGCTTTCGGCAGCAGACAATCGTTCGCATCGAGGCAGGCGCGACGCTCTTTTATGCCGACGTGTTCACGCCGGGCTGGGCCCCGGACGGCACCTATTTTCGCTACGACTGGATTTCCTCCAGGCTGGAGGCGTACCAGGCGGGACAGCTGATCGTGTTCGACCATTTGCGGCTGGCCCCGGACGAAGACTTTTCCGGTCTGGGTGGCATGGAAGGGTACACACATTTGGGGGCCGTGCTCGTCCTCGGAGAGAGGGCGGATGCGGCTTTTCTGGAGGAAGTCTGCCATTTGCTCGAAGACTGCGGAGAAAAGGTCAGGGCGGGTGTCTCCTTGCTGCCTGCCTGTGGCTTTTCCGTACGGCTGCTGGGGCACTCGACGCAAGAGGTAACAGAGGCGATCGGGCTGATCCATCGTCACGTCCGCCGGGCATGGTTCGGGCGGGACCCCGTTTTTTTGCGAAAGTATTAGAGAATATGCAGCGAAAGCAGGTGTGCCATGGAAGCGAGTTTCTTGACCGTACTGTCCATCGGCTTCGTCATCGGCATCAAGCACGCGCTGGAGCCAGACCACGTCATCGCCGTTTCTACGATTGCCAGTCACACGAAAAAGCTCGGCAAGGCATCCCTGGCCGGAATCTTCTGGGGCAGCGGACATACGCTTACGCTCCTGGTCGTGGGCATGCTGCTGATTTTCTTGAAAGGCGCCATTCCGGAAAAATGGGCCATGTCGCTGGAATTCATCGTCGGTATCATGCTCGTCTACCTCGGCTGGACCAGCATTTTGTCCTTCCGCAAAAAGAAAGCGCAGCTGCCCCTGTTCCTGCACAGCCACGATCACGGCGGATATTCGCACCGCCATTGGTTTGCTCCGGGCCTGGAGCTGGAAGCGGCGCATGAAGAGGGGCGGAAATCCTTGGCCAAGTCGGCCGTGATCGGCATGGTCCACGGGCTGGCCGGGAGTGCGGCCATGGTGCTGCTGACCATGTCGACCGTTCAGACGCAATGGGAGGGACTTTTGTACATCCTGGTGTTCGGGGCAGGGACGATCGTGGGGATGCTGCTGAGCACGACGATCATCGGGATTCCCTTCGTGCTCAGCGCGCGAAACATCAGCCTGAATGCGGCACTGACGAGGCTCACGGGGCTCATCAGCATCGCCTTCGGATGTTATTACATGTACAACCTGGGGATTACGGAAGGGCTGTTCCAGATGTGGATGCAGTCCGTCTGAGGGGACTTCCACCCGAAACAAGCGGACCCCAATAGGCAAGGGAACCGACAGCGGAGTGCGAGGCTGTCGGTTTTTTTATTCGCTGTCCCACAGGGAGACTTGAAAATGCAGCATGAGATAAGCGGCGATCCCGACCGACAAGACGTAGGCGAGCAAGGGCCGCGTATGATGGAGCCGCAAAATGGAGAACATGACCAGGTCGAACAGGGTCGACCACCAGATGTTCCAGGAATGGGCATGGGAGATGGTTCCGAAGTACAGTCCGACGATTTCCAGGATGACATAGATGGCCACGTATTTGCCGATACGGCAGACCTGTTTCCACTTTTCGTCGGGAAAGTTGGACAGAAAGATCAGGGCGGTGGCGGGGAAGGCCACAGTCGTGTACAGCAGGCTCGCCATTTCTTCGCTGAAGTACGGATTGCCGACGTATCTCCACAAGTAGAAGGAGCCATCGTTGACGAGCACATCGTACATGGCGCTCGACAAGGCCATGAAGAGCATCGTGGTGTGGTATTGTTTCCAATGCCTCCAGTCCCCCCAGCGCCATGCGGCAAAGATCGACCAGAGAATGAGTGTGACATGCATCCTTTTTCAACTCCCACAAGCGCGGATTAGGGAACGGCTCTGCGCGTTCCATACTTCACGGCCGCATGGACCGCAAAAATCGAGACAAGCTGCAGGAGTACGTAAAAAAGGAGTTCCTCAGCATTGTCGACCTGGATGATCTTTCGTGCCAGCAGTGCGGCATCGAGGGCGAGGAGGAGCGTCAGCACGGCGACTTTCCCCGGCGTACGCACAAAATAGGCGACGGCGGCAATCACGGCTGCGAACGTCTCGATCAGCTCCTCGACGGCGATGTGATCCCGGAGCGGATCGGGGAACCAGCCGGTGCGGATATCGTGCACATCCAGCAGATGTGCCTGCACGATGTGACAAGACCCGTAGACGAATAGAAACACAAAGAAGACGTAGAAGAACAAAAAGGGGACAGTTGTGGCGCCGCGCTGAATGACGCCCCAGATCCATTTTCCGGCCAGCAGAAGCAGGAAGATGCCGATGCCCGTGTATACCGTTTTCCACCAGAAGTGCCCGTACAGATCCAGGCGCAAAAACAGCCATTCCACGGCCATGAAGAGCACAGAGAGGAGCAGCAGCCAGCCAACGCGGAGACGAAAGGCAGCGGCTGCTACCGCGACAGCCGGGACGATAAAATCGTTGGAGCAGATCGAGCCGAGCAGGTTGTCCATCCACAGGGCGCCGGTTGCCGCAGAGAAGTATTGATAGGATGGAAAGAGAATGAGAATGAAGTATTCGAGCGGATCGATCAGCCCGCCTAGACAAAAGTGCAGGACGAGCAAACGGCCATCCCGGCTCTTCCAGAGGGTGTAGCCGAGCAAGGCCAGAGCGAGGACGGCGAGTCCGCCAAACCAATAAGAATGTGGCATGCGATTCACCTCCTATGTAAAGTCGTCCAGAGTAGTATTTCCTCAAGAAGAAATAAATTAACAAAGAATGCAAAAAATACGTCGAGTACACTGGTACCCATAGAATGGACACTTAGAAAAAAGGTGTTCAAGCTATGGGTACCTTTTTGTATACTGGAGTAAGCAACGGAGGGGATTACATCATGAGCAAGAAACGGTTTGCGGAAGAAGAA